>Ga0207419_1000078_pt1 | contig 71943 bp, 67 predicted proteins | sample ElkSloMetagenome_4_FD_184723 | JGI IMG/M metagenome (GOLD analysis project Ga0207419, IMG submission 184723) | Hot spring microbial communities from Elkhorn Slough, Monterey Bay, USA - MD2A (version 2) | ecosystem: Environmental > Aquatic > Marine > Intertidal zone > Estuary: Microbial mat ...
TTGCTCGAGAAGCAGGCGCCAGTGCGACACCCCGTTGAGACGCGCTCGTTCCTGCGCCAGCACCGTCTGGGCCTGTTCGAGCCGCTCGGTCTGTCGCAGCGAGGACACGAGTCCGGCCAGGGCCTCGGCCCGAAGCTCCGAATCATCGAGACCGCCATGGTCGATCACCGCCCTGGCACGCTGATAGAGTTCGATGGCAGCGTCGTAGTCGGCCAGCACGCGTCTGATCTCTGCGACACCGACGATGACATCGGCGGCGAGCTGAGGGTTGCCCACCCCCGTCGCCTCGGCGCGCTGCACGGCGGCCTTGAGCAATTCGTCGACGCTCGTCGCTGCGGCGCTGCCCCCGGTCGGGTTGGCGGACTCGATCGCGCCCAGGAGCAGGTCGTTGGCCGCCGTGGCTCTGGCTGCCTCGCGATGGGCGCGATCGCGCTGGGTCTGCAGGTCGACGGACTGGAACGCCAGCAACAGCGCCAGGACAGAGATCGACAGCATCGCCGAGAGCGCTGAAGGCAGGGCGATGGGGTTTCGCGCCCAGAGCTTGCGAAAGCGATAGGCGGCGCTGTCGGGGCGAGCGGAAACGGGGCGCTGATCCAGGATAGCGCCAAGATCATCGGCAAAGGACTGGGCACTGGCATAGCGTCGCATCGGATCGGGATGCATGGCCTTGGCGATTACCGCGCGCATCTCGCGACCGACCCCCGCGCCCTCGAGATCCTGGAAAAAGCGGCCGCCCTCGATCTGTTCCAGGGTGTCGGTCAGGGACTGGCCGACGAGCTCGTAGGGGCGTTGGCCTGCCATCAATTCGAAGAGAACGACACCGAGGGCATAGATGTCGGCGGCCACGGACGCTGGCTCGCCCTTGAGTTGCTCGGGGCTGGCATAGTTCGGCGTCAACCAGCGGGTGACCGTCGCCGTCGCACTCGACCCGTCCTCGGCAAGGATTCGGGCGATGCCGAAATCGAGCAGAACCGGACCCTGAAGGTCGTTGACCAGGATATTTCCCGGTTTGATATCAAGGTGAACCACCAGGTTGCGGTGCGCGGCGCTGACTGCCTCGACCACCCGACGGAGCAGATCGATGCGCTGTTCTCGAGAGAGCTGCCTTGAATGGTCGGTGATCGGACTGCCGTCGATCCGATCGAGAACCAGATAGCGCCAGCCATGCTCCGAGGTTCCCCAGTCCAGGAGCCGGCAGATACCCGGGTGCTCAAGGCGCGCCAGCACGCTGACCTCCCGCAGAAAGCGCGCGTCGGCAACCGAATCGAAGCTTGGAATCGACAGAAGCTTCATTGCCGCGCGCTGCGTGACCCCCTGCGCCGTGCGTTCGACTCCGAACACCACGCCCATGCCCCCCTGACCCAGCTCCTCGACCAGACGCCAGCCGTGGATCTCTCGACCGATCAACAGATCTCCGGGGCGGGTCAGAAGTTGATCGATCGAAAGGTCGGGAAGCGCGTCGAGGGCCAGCGTACCGCTATCGTGAGCGTCGAGCAGCGCCGCCAGGCGGAGGGCGATCAGGCGGTCCTCTTTCATCAGCTCGGCCAGCCTGGCTTCGCGCTCCGCCGGGCTCAGGGTTATCAGCGCAGCAAACTGCGCCTCGAGGGTAACGGGGTCGTCCGCCATCAACTGTTCTCCTGCAATTCAACGATCAACCAGGCGCGAGCGAAGGACCAATCTCGCTTCACTGTGGCCAGTCCTATCCCGAGCTCGTCGGCAATTTCTGCTAGCGTCAGGCCGCCGAAGCAGCGCAGGCCCACGACTTCGGCAGGTCGAGGGTGTTCGGTCGAGAGCTCGGTCAACGCTCGGTCGAAATCGAGAAAGCGAAGATCATCGAGCTGCGAGTGGGCCCCGAAAGAGGTGAGTGTGACCCGCAGTCGGCCGCCGCCGCGCTTCTCACTCAAGCGCTCCCGGGCCTGATCGACCAACAGATGACGCATGACCGTCGATGCGAGCTTGTAGAAATGCTCGCGCCCCTGGACCTCCTCGCTGGGCGGTTTGAGCCTGAGCCAGGTTTCATGAACGAGCTCGGTCGGCTGGATGGAGACGTTGCCCTCGCGGGCCAGGCGAGCACGGGCGATCCGCTTTAGCTCCGCGTAGACAAGCCGGGTCAGGCGCTCGGAGATATCGTTGTCGTCGGGATCCTGCTGCCAGTCGCGCAGCAGCGCGGTCAGATCGTCGGAAGGGGTCATGAAAGAGGGTTGATGGCCAGCCAGCGAGATTCAAGATGAAGACCCAAAACGCTGCAGAAGCTTATCAGAGAGAACAGCGAATTTGGCTTAAATCGCTTTTCGTCTGTCTTCGAGATGCTTCTTTCAAAAGAGTTCGACCTCGCCAGGGGCCGGGCAGCCCGCCTGCCCTGCCATGGGGCGTTGCAGCCGATGAACTGATGATGACGACTTGGTGGAAATACGCGCGTCGATCCCCCTTTGAAGGTACCCTTGAAGGCGTGCTAATTCCCACGCCCTGAATTCATGAGTAGCCACTATCAAGCCTCGGATATCGAAGTCCTGCAGGGCCTGGAGCCGGTCAAGCGCCGCCCGGGCATGTACACCGACACGACGCGTCCCAACCACCTCGTGGCGGAGGTGGTCGACAATGCCGTCGATGAAGCCCTCGGAGGGCATGCCGATTCGATCGAGGTGACCCTGCATCAGGACGGCTCCGTCGAAGTTGTCGACAACGGTCGCGGCATGCCCGTCGACCCGCATCCCGAACACAAGCTGCCCGGAGTCGAGCTGATCCTCACTCGTCTGCATGCCGGCGGCAAGTTCTCAGGCAAGAACTACAAATTCTCCGGCGGCCTCCACGGCGTCGGCGTCTCCGTCGTCAACGCCCTGTCCTCGCGCCTGGTGTGCAGGATCAAGCGCAATGGGCAGGTCCACGAAATCACCTTCAAAGCCGGAGATACGGAGCAGCCGCTCACCGAAATCGACCAGGTCGGCAAACGCAATACGGGCACCCTTGTCCACTTCTGGCCCGACGAAAGCTACTTCGATTCGGCCAAGGTCTCACGCCCTCGGCTCCGACATCTCCTAAAAGCCAAGGCGATTCTTTGCCCGGGCCTCAAAGTGACCTTGAACGACAAGGCCAGCGACGAATCCGAGACCTGGCAGTTCGAGGACGGTCTGACCGACTACCTCGTCGAGAGCCTGGAGGGGCGCGATCGCGTGCCCGCCGCCCCATTTACCGGAGAATTCAGCGCCGCCGACCAGGAGGCCGCCTGGGCCCTGAGCTGGGTGCCGGAGGGCGAGCTGGTACAAGAGTCCTACGTCAATCTCATCCCAACGGCGGCCGGCGGCACCCACACCAACGGCCTGCGGACGGGCTTGATCGAGGCCCTGCGCGAATTCTGCGCAATCCGGAACCTGTTGCCGCGCGGACTCAAGCTGGCACCGGACGATGTCTGGGAGCGCCTGAGCTTTCTTCTTTCGATCAAGCTCGCCGACCCACAGTTCTCTGGCCAAACCAAGGAGCGCCTGAGCTCGCGATCGGCAGCGAGCTTCGTTGCCGGTGTCGTCAAGGACGCCTTCGCTCTGTGGCTGAACAGCCACGTGGCCGACGGGGAGGCCATCGCCAAGCTCGCCATCGATAGCGCGCTCAAGCGACAGAAATCACGCAAGCAGGTTGCGCGCCGGAAGGTCACGACCGGGCCCGCTCTGCCGGGCAAGCTCGCCGATTGCGCCTCGACCGATCTCGAGGAGACGGAACTGTTCCTCGTTGAGGGCGACTCGGCCGGCGGCAGCGCCAAGCAGGCCCGGAATCGGGAATATCAGGCCATCATGCCGCTTCGCGGAAAGATCCTGAATACCTGGGAGACCGAACCCGGTCAAGTCCTGCGCTCCCAGGAGGTCCACGACCTGGCTATTGCCATCGGCGTTGATCCGGGATCCGACGACCTGTCCAAACTTCGCTACGGCAAGGTCATTATTCTGGCCGATGCCGACTCCGACGGCCTGCACATCGCTACGCTGCTCTCCGCCCTGTTCCTCAAGCACTTTTGCCCGCTCGTCGAGGCCGGCCGGATCTTTGTCGCGATGCCACCGCTGTATCGAATCGACGTGGGAAAACAGACGTTCTATGCCCTCGACGGCGAGGAGCGTCAGGGCGTGTTGGCGCGCATCGAAGCCGAAAAGCTCAAAGGCAAGGTTTCGGAAACCCGCTTCAAGGGACTGGGGGAAATGAATCCGCTCCAGCTGCGCGAATCGACGATCGACCCGGACACGCGGCGCCTGGTCCAGCTGACCATCGATGACCCCGAGGGCACCGACGCCGTCCTCGACATGCTCCTTGCGAAGAAACGCGCCGGCGACCGCCGCAGCTGGCTCGAAAAAAAGGGCAATCTTTCCGAGGCGCTGTAGACCCCGCTCCCCAGATCGCGCGATGCAGGCTCAGGCCCGGGTCGCCGGCTCGGTCTTTTCCCTCGCCCTGCTCCCACCCTGGACTGTTGGGCCGGCAATCCCTGCCCTGAACGCTTTACGTCCTCCTTTCGGTGCATTTGCTAAAAAGGCGGTTTCCAACTGGAGGAATGCTGATGACGGGCAAAGCGATGAGTCGACGACGACTGCTGGCAAGCGCGGGGCTGGCGCTTCCCATGGTCTGGATTGCGGGCCGGTCAGGTCAGGCCCTTGCCGCATCGATCGCCGCGGCCAGCGAGCCGCTGAGTTTCGACGCACTCGAGCTCAGCGACAGTCGCTGGCGCGAGGCGCTTTCTCCGCAAGCCTTCCGGGTGCTACGCGATGAGGGCACGGAGCCGGCCGGCAGCAGCCCCCTGGATTCGGTTTACGACCCTGGCACTTACATCTGCGCAGGCTGTTTCCTGCCGCTTTTCTCGAGCGAGCATAAATTCGATTCCGGGACTGGCTGGCCCAGCTTCTGGCGACCCCTGCATGAGGCCCACATCGACACGAAGCGCGACTTCAAGCTGATCTGGCCGCGCACGGAATACCACTGTGCCCGCTGCAACGGCCATCAGGGCCACGTGTTCGACGACGGTCCCGAGCCGACGGGCCAGCGCTGGTGCAACAACGGCGTCGCCCTGAAGTTCATCCCCGACACCGAGCCTCTACCCGCCCTGCGTTCGGCATCGGATCTGTAGGTCGATCAAGCGCTTCGGCAAAATCCGAGGCGCGTGTTGGAGTCAACGACCGAAATCGATTTGAACGGAATCTGATTTCAAGCGTCAATTTGGGCATCAATCAGAGCAATGAAAATCAGAAAGGATTTCATGTGACACAAAAATTGACACCTGCCCCCTCCAATCTGGAAGAAACCTCCGCCAAAGGAAATCGCTTTGCGCTCTCCGGCCTGGGTTTTGCCCAACTTTACCGAGGTCTTCTCGCCGCCCTTGTGATCGCGACCAGCGTTCCGTTGAACCTCAGCGCTCAGGAGGAGGATCTGGCGCGCGCGACGTTTGCCGGCGGGTGCTTCTGGTGCATGGAGCCGCCCTACGACAAGATCGAGGGGGTCGTGGAAACCATTTCCGGCTTCAGCGGGGGGCATGTTGCCGATCCCAGCTATCGGGAAGTCGTTGCCGGCGGCACGGGCCACCTCGAAGTTGTTCAGGTGGTCTATGACCCTGCTGTTGTCAGCTACGAGACATTGCTGGACATCTATTGGCGCAACGTGGATCCGTTCCAGGCCGACGGCCAGTTCTGCGATATCGGCGAGGCCTATCGTACGGCGATTTTCGCGCACAACGACAGGCAAGCCGCCGCAGCTCGGGATTCCCGACAGGCCGTAGACGAAATGCAGCTGGAACCAGGGTCAATCGATACGCGAATCATCGCTTTCGAGGCGTTCTACCCAGCCGAGGACTACCACCAGAATTACTACGAGAAAAATCCCGTGCGCTACAACTTCTATCGCTGGAACTGCGGACGCGACGATCGCCTCGAGGAACTCTGGGGCGACGCGGCCGACGAATAGCTTTAGGAGACGAATAGCTTTAAGAAAAGCGCCTTGAGCGAAACCAACCTCGCGACCCGGCGTCTGATTCATACACCTGCTTTCTGGCAGGCGACGGTGCTGCTTCGGCCCTCGTCGCCGCATTCCGCGATCTCGGAGATGATCTCATGCCCCTGACATCCTGGGCCAAACAGGCCCGTCGACTGGTTCTGATCGGGACCGTTCTGGCAATCACTTTACTGGCTTCCCCGGCCAACGCAACGCCGCGGCTGGTCACTTCCGTCGAAGGCATCTCGGAGTATCGGCTCGACAACGGCCTGACCGTGCTGCTGATGCCCGACCCCAGCCGCCCGACCACGACTATCAACGTGACCTACCGGGTCGGATCGAAACATGAAGGCGTCGGAGAGACGGGCATGGCGCATCTCCTGGAGCACCTGCTTTTCTTCGGCACGGAAAATCACGCCGACATCAAAGCCGAAATCTCCGAGCGCGGCGGGTTCGCTAACGGCACGACCTGGTATGACCGGACGAATTACTTTCAGACCCTGCCCGCAGGCGAGGAGAATCTGGCGTGGGCGCTTCGCATGGAGGCCGACCGAATGGTCAACTCGATCATCGCCGAGGAGGACCTGCAATCGGAGATGACCGTTGTCCGGAATGAATTCGAGATCGGTGAAAACAGTCCCTTTCGCGTGCTGATGCAGCGCGTGATGGCAACAGCCTATCTTTGGCACGGCTACGGGCGCTCGACGATCGGCGCTCGATCGGATGTGGAGAACGTCCCGATCGAGCGACTTCAGGCTTTCTATCAGCGTTTCTATCAGCCGGACAATGCAATCCTGATTCTCTCCGGCGGCTTTGATAGCGATCGTGCGCTGGTTCTCATCGAGCAACACTTCGGCGCAATCGATGCACCGACCCGAAGCGGTGCGCAGCGGCTCTGGCCAAGCTACACGCGCGAGCCCGTGCAAGACGGCGAACGTGCCATCACCGTCAGGAGGAGTGGAGAGAACCAGCTGCTGATGCAGGCCTGGCACGTGCCCTCGGCTCTGCACCCTGATTATGCGCCGATCGTGGTCTTGAGCCACCTCCTGGGCGACATGCCTTCGGGACGTCTTTATGAGCATCTGGTCGAAACGGAGCTGGCAACACAGGTGGCAAGCTTCAGCCCGGCTCTCGGTGAGCCCTCGCTGCTGCTGACCTACAGCCAGTCGCCCCCGACAATCGATTTGGCAGACGTCGAAGCCGCGACGCTGAGCGTTGTCGACGATCTGCTCGCCGAGCCACCGGACGAGGCGGCAGTACAGCGCGCCGTGAACGCGCTGCTCAACGGCATCGAACAGACCCTGAATGATTCGAGCCGCGTCGGAATTCAGCTCTCCGAATGGGCTGCGGCGGGCGATTGGCGCCTGATGTTCCTTCATCGCGACCGTATCGAAGGTGTTCGCCTCGACGACGTTATGCGCGTCGCCCGTCGCTACCTGACCCGCGACAATCGCACCGTCGGCCGTTTCCTGCCGGAGAGCGATCCGGAACGCGCCAGGATTCCGGACGCACCGGATCTTGAAACGCTGCTTGCAGACTACCGCGGCCGAGATGATCGCGCGATCGGAGAGGCCTTTGATCCGACGCCCGCCAACATCGCCGAACGCTTGATCGAATTCGAACTCGCGAACGGCGCCGAAGTCGCCCTGCTGCCGAAACAAACGCGCGGCGAGAAAGTGACCGCCAGTATCGTGCTGCGAACGGGATCCCTCGAATCACTCAGCGGCAAGGCGCCGATTCCTTCGGTGACCGCATCCATGCTGCTGCGTGGCGCCGAAGGCCTTGATCGTCAGGCAATCGAAGACAGGATCAATGCATTGCAGTCGACGCTTTCGATCAGCGGGCGTAACGATGGCCTGGTCGCGGCCTCGATCTCAACGGAACGCGAGGAGCTCGACGAGCTACTCGGGTTGGTGGAATTGCTGCTCACACGTCCGCGCTTCGATCAATCCGAGCTGGATGAACTGATTCGACAGGGTCTGGCGTCCCTCGACCAGGCCAGCGACAATCCAGGCGCGGTCGCCAGCCGAGCCTTGAGTCGGCACCTCCAGGCATTGCCGGCAGACCACCCGGGTTTCGTGACCAATTTCGAGGAAGCGCGCGATCGCCTGCGGAAGATCACGCGCGAGGATCTGGTCGATCACCATGCCAGTCACTATGGCTTCGGACCCCAGGCGACGCTGAGTTTCGTGGGCGACTTCGATCCAGACGCTCTGCGCCGATCGCTCGAGGCGCGTTTCGGCCAGTGGCAATCGCCGATCGAATTCGACCGTATCGACAGCCAGGCTCCCGAGCCCGAGCCGGCGCTGCTCGAGAGGCAGCTCGAGGACAAGGCCAACGCCGTCATGCTGGCCCGCTTCCCCTTCTCCATGAGCGATGATCATCCGGACGCGCCGGCGCTGGCTCTGGCGAGTCATCTGATCGGCGGCGGATTTCTCAATTCGCGCCTGTCGCGACGTATCCGGAACGAGGAGGGATTGAGCTACAGCGTGGCCGGCGGATTCAATATCGGACCCATCGATACGGACGCCAGCTTCTTCGGCTACGCGGCTTTCGCACCGGAAAACCGAGCGCGGCTGCTCGAGGTTTTCAGAGAAGAGGTCCGCGCGCTCGTCGAGGCCGGCTTTAGGGCTGACGAAGTCGAAGCAGGTCGCACCGGTTTTCTACGCCAGCTGGAGCTGAGGCGGGCGAGTGATTCTGGTCTCGTAGCGCTCCTCGGCAACGGGCTCTACCTGGACCGAAGCATCCAATATCAGACCGAATTCGCCGAGGCCATCGAAGCGCTCAGCGTCGATGAGATCAACGCCGCCGTGCGGCGCCATCTCGATCCTGACGCGCTGAGCATCGTCCTTGCCGGCGATTTTGCGAGCGAGGATTGAAGTGATGCCCTCGATCGTAAGGCTGGGCTCCGATCGGAGAGCTATGCTCCGATCGTAAAGCTATACTTCGATGAATGATCGATAACCGACCCCTGTGGAAACGGCCCTGGGCCATCACCCTGATGGTGGTCATCGCGGCCGGCGTCGGAGCCTGGCTGGCCCTGGATCGCCCCCTCCCCGATCAATGGCTGGAGTCGGGCCGGCCATCCCTGGACGTGCCAGCGCTGTTTCGTCCCGAAAGCGACGAGCGGGTGTTCTGCGCCGAATCCGTTGACACCGGCCAGTGCGCTTGCATCACCAGCAACGGAGAGCGCCCCCTGATCTCGCCCGAGGAATGCCGTCGTCGAGCGCGGGCGGCTGACACGACGGCGCCGTTCTCGGACGATCCGGCGGAATAGATCTGCTCAGGGCGGGCGATTGAGCGTTCTAATCTAAAGCTCAATCCTGAACCAGAATCTCAAACCAGAATCTGGCGCTGGCGGAGGTAGTCGATGAGCTCATCCACGCATTCTTCAATGGACAAACGCTCTGTATCAAGCACCAGCTCCGCTTGTTCCGGCGCCTCGTAGGGCGAATCGATTCCGGTGAAATGTTTGATCGCTCCGGCCCGAGCCTTGGCGTAGAGACCCTTGGGGTCGCGTCCTTCGCAGGTCTCCAGGCTGGCCTGGATGTAGATTTCGATGAACTCGCCGGGCTCCATCAGCTCTCGCACCATGTCCCGATCGGCCCGAAAGGGCGAAATGAAGGCGCTCAGGACGACGAGACCCGCATCCGCCATCAGCCTGGCGACCTCGCCGATCCGGCGGATGTTTTCGACGCGGTCCTCGTCGGTAAAGCCCAGATCCCGATTCAGGCCGTGGCGCACGTTGTCCCCATCGAGCAGGTAAGAGTGGTGGCCGCGCTGGAAGAGCGCGGTCTCCAGGGCATTGGCAACGGAGGATTTGCCGGCGCCGGACAGGCCCGTAAACCAGAGCACGGCCGGACGCTGGGATTTCTGTCCGGAACGCTGGCTCTTGGCAATACGGTGCTCGTGCCAGACCACGTTCGAGGACTTGTCGGTCAGCGTGTCCGTGACCGGACGCACGATCATTCCGGCGCCAACGGTCAGGTTGCTGATGCGGTCGATAACAGCAAAGGCGCCGGTCTGCCGGTGCTCGCTGTAGGCATCGAAGGCAGAGGGCTTGCTCAAGCGCCAGCGCACGAGACCGATATCGTTCAGGCCGAGCTGGTCGACGTGGTGGTGCTCCAGCGTGTTGACATCGATCTGGTGGTTGATGCCTTCGGGCGTGGCGGCAACGGTGGCGGTCGCAAAGCGAAGGTCGTACTGGCGACCGGGGAGGAGCGGCGAGTCGTTCATCCAGACCAGCCGGGCGTCGAGGGCCTCGGCAATGCGCGGCTTGGCTTCGGGTCGCACGATCATATCGCCCCGGCTGACGTCGATTTCATCGGCGAGGGTGAAGGTCACCGCCTGGCCAGCGTGGGCGCGGGCCTGGTCGCCCTCGAAACGAACGATGCGCTCGATCTGGCTTTGACGGCCCGAGGGCATCACCATGACCGCGTCGCCGACGGCGATCTGTCCGCTGGCCACGGTCCCGGCGAAGCCGCGGAAGCTGGCGCTGTGCCGATTCACATACTGCACCGGAAAGCGAAAGTCGCGGCTGGCCGACTCATCGTGGACGGGCAGCGATTCGAGAAGCTCGATGACCGTCGGGCCATCGAACCAGGCCAGTCGCTCGGAGCGCTCGAGCACGTTGTCGCCGCTGAGGGCGACCACCGGCAAGCAGTGCACCTGCGGCAGATCCAGCTTGTTGGCGAAGGCCTGATAGTCGGTGACGATCGATTCGAAACGCTCCCGGCTATGATCGACCAGATCCATCTTGTTGATCGCAACGATGACGTGCTCGATACCGAGCAGAGAAACGATGAAGGAATGCCGGCGAGTCTGGGTCTGCAGACCGGCTCGAGCGTCGATGAGAATCACTGCCGCCTCGGCGGTGGATGCACCCGTAGCCATGTTTCGAGTGTATTGCTCGTGACCGGGCGTGTCGGCAATGATGAATTTGCGCTTCGGCGTCGAGAAATAGCGATAGGCAACGTCGATGGTAATGCCCTGCTCACGCTCGGACTGGAGACCGTCGACGAGCAGCGCCAGGTCGGCCTCATCGCCCTGCGTTCCCCATTTCTTCGAGTCCCTCGTCATCGCCGACAGCTGGTCCTGGTAGACCTGCTTGGACTCATACAGCAATCGGCCGATCAGCGTCGATTTGCCGTCGTCGACGGAACCGCAGGTGATGAACCTCAGCAGATCCTTGTCGGCGTGCTGCTGAAGAAGCGCTTCGATGTCCATGCTCAGAAATACCCCTGTCGTTTCTTTTCCTCCATGGAGGCACCCGGGTCCTTGTCGATCGAGCGCCCCTGACGCTCGGAATTCTTGACCTTGAGCGTTTCTTCGATGACCTCGAGCAGCGTCGTCGCCGTGGATTCGACGGCACCGGTCAGAGGCCAGCAGCCCAGGCTTCGGAATCGCACGGTCTTCATCGTCGGTTCCTGATCCAGGCCTGCCGGCAGGCGAGCCGGATCATCGACGACGATCTGCGTGCCGTCGCGATCGATCACCGGCCGCTCGGCGGCGAAGTAGAGCGGCACCATGGGAATGTTCTCGGCGTAGATGTACTGCCAGATATCCAGCTCGGTCCAGTTCGAGAGGGGAAAGACTCTGATCGACTCGCCCTTGTGGACTCGGCCGTTGTACAGATTCCAGAGCTCCGGGCGCTGGTTCTTCGGGTCCCAGCCCTGGTTGCGATCGCGGAAGGAAAAGACGCGCTCCTTGGCGCGCGACCGCTCCTCGTCGCGGCGAGCCCCACCGAAGGCTGCATCGAAACCGTGCTGGCCGAGCGCCTGCTTGAGCGCTTGCATCGCCATGATATCGATATGGACCTTGGAGCCATGAGAGAAGGGTCCGATGCCCTGAGCCAGACCCTCGGGGTTGCTGTAGGCGATGAGCTCCATCCCCATCTCCCGAGCGATCCTGTCACGAAATTCGTAGACCGCCTGAAAATCCCAGGTCGTATCGACATGGAGCAGGGGAAAGGGCGGCGGGCTTGGATGGAACGCCTTGCGAGCCAGGTGCAGCATCACGCCCGAATCCTTGCCGACGGAATAGAGCATGACCGGATTTTCAGCGCTCGCTGCCACCTCCCGAAGGATGTGGATGGCTTCGGCCTCGAGCATCTCCAAGTGGCTCAGACTCGACGTCGATTCAGCGGAGGCATCAGCGTTCATGGTTCAGTCCAGGGCGTTGCAAGAAAAGAGTAATCGTGCCGAAGAAAAAAGCCCTCAGGCCGCCTTCTGAAACCAGTCCGGGTCCGGCGACGCGCAGACGATGAAATGCGGATTCAGCAGGGACTCGCGGGCGTTGTAGGCCAGGGGCTGACCGGTGTCCGCGTCCAACACCTGACCGCCGGCTTCCTCGACGACGGCCTGCGCCGCGCAGGTATCCCACTCGCTGGTCGGCCCCAGGCGCGGATAGACATCGGCGGACCCGTCGGCAACGAGGCAGAGTTTTAGAGAGCTGCCCATGGCGACCATTTCAGCGTCGCCGAGACGCTCGACGAAGGCATCGACGGCCGGCGTATTGTGGGACCGCGACCCCACGACCTGCCAGGGCCGGTCGGCGATCTTTTCGCCGACGTAGATCGGCACGGGCTGGCGGCTTCCGTCCTGGCGCCAGGCGCCCTCGCCGCGAGCAGCGAAGAACCAGCGATCCAGGGCCGGGGCAAACACGACGCCCAGCACCGGGCGATGCTGCTCGACGAGGGCGACATTGACCGTGAACTCGTCATTGCGCTTGAGGAATTCCCGCGTCCCGTCGAGGGGATCGACCACCCAGCAGCGGTCCCAGTGCCGGCGCGTCGACCAGGGCACCTGGTCGCTTTCCTCCGACAGCACCGGAATATCCGGCGTCAGCGCCTCCAGCGCGCGAACCAGGATGTCGTTCGCGGCCTTGTCGGCGGCGGTCAGCGGACTGTCGTCGGTTTTCAGCTCGGTTTGGAAACGGGTCGGATCCGCGTAGATCTCGAGGATGGCCTCTCCCGCCTCGGCCACCGCGTGGCGCACCTGCGCCAGCAATTCTTTGCTGCTCATGTCGGCTTTTCGTTGACTTTTCGTTGACTAATTAGCCGGCCAGTCTACCCGCTTTCGTCCATAGGTAAAAGGCGAGCGGGCGTCGCCCTTCAAGAGCCTTGCGGAGGGGCTTGCGAATCGAGCCAGCGCGAGAAGGCGTCACCGATTTCAGGGTGGCGCTGACCGAAGTGAACGGTGGCCTGCAAAAATCCAAGCTTGCTCCCGCAGTCGAAATGACGACCCTCGAATCGATAGGCGTCAACGGCTTCGAGTCGGAGCAGCTCGGCGATGGCATCGGTCAACTGAATTTCCCCGCGGTGATCGGGCGGCGTGCCCTCGAGCAGCTCGAAGATTCTGGAGCTCAGGACATAACGCCCCACCACCGCGAGATTCGACGGAGCCTGATCCGGCGCCGGCTTTTCCACGATCCCACGCAGGCGACCCGAGCGCTGTTCCATCTTCGCCACATCGACCACGCCGTAGGCCTGCGTGCGCTCCTTCGGCACGGCCTCGACGCTGATCACCGAGCTCCCGGTGGAATCGCGGTGGCGCGCGAGCTGCGCCATGACCGGGTCACTGGGATGGTGGATCAGATCGTCGGGAAGAATGATACCGAAGGCTTCATCGGGGACCAGCGAGCGAGCGCAGAGTATGGCGTGGCCCAGCCCCAGGGCCTCGGGCTGGCGGATGTAAAGGCATTCAGCGTCCGATGGCATCAGCTCGGCCAGTTCAGCCAGCGTGTCCTGCTTGCCGCGACGATCGAGCTCGGTCTCGAGCTCGTAGGCCTTGTCGAAATAATCGGCGATGGCGCCCTTGGTCCGCCCCGTCACGAAGACCAAGCGTCTCGCGCCGGCCGCCAACGCCTCTTCCACGGCGTACTGGATCAGCGGTCGATCGACGACCGGCAGCATTTCCTTCGGCACCGTTTTGGTGGCGGGAAGAAATCGGGTTCCGAGCCCCGCGACAGGAAAAACAACCGTGTTCAGAGCCATTGCTGATTCATCCCCTCAGATTCAGGTCCAGCGGATCAAAGTGATTGAGCACTAGTGGCCCTGGGCCTCGCCCCACAGGTATTTGTGAGTCTGCAGCTGCAGTCGAACCGGCGCTCGCTCGGCAACAATCCACTCGGCCAGCGTCTTCGGGTGCAGCACCTGCCAAACGGGCGAAAACAGCACCTGCCAGCGAGTCAGGTCGCGCTCGCGCACCTGAGCCACGGCCCAGTCGAAGTCCTTGCGATCGGCAACAACGATCTTGATCTGATCCCGGGGCTGAAGATGGGCCAGATTGTCCCAGAGATTGCGATCGACCTCGCCGGAGCCAGGCGCTTTCAAATCCATCACCTTGATCACCCGGCGATCGACTCGGGCGACGGGGACGGCTCCGCTGGTCTCCAGGGAAACGACAAGGCCCGCGTCACAGAGCTTCTCAAGCAGTTCGAGGCAGCGCTTCTGGGACAGGGGCTCACCGCCGGTGACGCAGACATGACCGACGCCCTCGTCCTTGGCGTGAGTCACGATGTCCTCGATCGACATCCAGTCGCCACCCTGAAACGAATACGGCGTGTCGCACCAGCGACACCGCAAGGGACAGCCGGTCAGACGTATGAACACCGTCGGCCACCCCACCAGATCGGATTCGCCCTGGATCGAGGTGAAGATCTCGGTGATCTTCAGGCCGCGGGCGGCGAGATCCTCTGATTCAGGAGCGGCAGCGGGCAGGGTGACAGAGGGGGCCATGGCAAGCGAAGCGATGCAAGCGGCGCGGGACCGGACGTCCCGTGCCGATCAGAAATGGCCGGCCAGGCGCATGTCGCGGAGCCGGCCCTCGGCGAGGCGCGACAGGGTGGTTTCCGGAAAGTCGCTGCGAACCTGTTCGAGCGCGGCGCGCGCCTCGTTCCACTGCTGCAGCTCGAAATGACTGAAGCCGATTTTAAGGAGCGCATCACCCTGCTTGCTGCTGCCGGGATAGCGCGCCAGAAGCTCGTTGAAGTAATCGAGCGCGGTCTGGAAGTCACGCGTTACATAATAGGTCTCGGCCATCCAGTACTGGGCATTCGGCGCATACGCCGAGTCGGGCCACTGCTCCAGGAAGCTCGCGAAGCCTTCGGCCGCATCGGCGTAGCGCGTCGCCCGCAGATCCGCGAAGGCGGCGTCGTAGGCACGCTGCTCCTCTTCCCCCGGGGTCTCAAGATCGCGTGTCTGGCGAACGGCGGGAGCGGTGAGCGGAGTGACCTCTGCGCGCGCATCGATCGGGGCACGCACCTCGGGCACATCGGAACTCGGGGAGACAGGCTGCGCGACGGCGGCGCCCGTGTCGGGCGATGAAGAAACGGGCTCGGAACCCGCTGCCGGGTTCCGATCAGGCTGCGAATTCAGCGCCTGAAGACGCTGGTCCAGATCGAGGTACTGGTCGCGCTGGCGACGCTGAAGATTCTCGATCTCACGCTGCTGAGACTCGACCATCCCTCGCAATTCTCGAATTTCTTCGAGCAGGTCCTGGACTTGATACACGAGCTGGCTGTCCTGCGCCTGGGCAGGGGACAGGAAAGCCGCCGCGATTGTGACGGTCATCACCGTTTTGAGTAGGCCCGTCTGCTTCATGATCAGCGCGCGGTGTAGACGATCTCCACGCGACGATTGCGCTGCCAGCAGTCCTCGTCGCTGTTCCGGCACACCGGCCGCTCTTCACCGTAGCTGACGACCTCGAGCTGACTGGCGCTGACCCGGCCGGCCTCCATGGCTTCACGAACGGCGTTGCCGCGTCGTTCGCCCAGAGCCAGGTTGTATTCGCGCGAACCGCGCTCATCGGCGTGTCCCTCAAGAATCAGATCCGCCGACGGATTAGCGCGGACATAGGCCGCGTGGGCTTCGATGATCGGACGGAACTGCGCGCGGATGTTTGACCGGTCAAACTCGAAATAGACGACTCGCTGGCTCAGCAGGCTGTCCGGATTGTCGAGGTTGCGCACGTCGGTAAAGTCACGCGGGTCGATGCGGTCGGTTTCCGGCGGCTCGGGCTGTTCGACCGGGGGCTGGACGACCGGCGGCTCCGGCTCCGGGGTAGTTTGCCGTGCGCAAGCGGCGAGCAGGGCCGCCAACATCACGATGGCAATCAAACGCAGTGCAGTGTTCATGAAACCTCCCGATTCCTTATCGCTGTTAGGTTGTATCTGTTTGGTGATTGATTGGGAAAAGATGTTGATTCGATTCTTTTTCTAGAGCCGGCGTGCATCATTAACCTTACCGCAGCCCCGTGGTCACCAGCGGCGACCAGGCGGGTTCGCGAACGTCGCCGGACCCGGTAACGAGACGCTGCCGCACCCGCCCGTCGGCCGATGCAGCGGCCAGCACGCCGCGCCCATCCTGGCGTGCAGCGTAAAGCACCATGCTGCCGTTGGGCGCGAAGCTGGGCGACTCGTCCAGACGACCGTCAGATAATACACTTAATCGTGACGTTTCGCGATCATGCACGGCAATCCTGTAGTCCTCATTTCCCTCGCTGAAAATCACTGCCATGAGGCGGTCGTTCGGGCCCATCGATGCATGCGCGTTGTAGCGTCCCTCGAAGGTCAGGCGCTCCGGGTCGCCGCCGTCGATATCGATCCGGTAGATCTGCGGCCGCCCTGCCCGATCGGAGGTGAAAAAGATATCGCGACCGCTGGATGAGAACGCGGGCTCCGTGTTGATCGACCAGTGCCGGGTCAGCTGACGTGGACGCTGCTCGCCCTCGAGATCGAGGATCCAGATATTGGGACTGCCGCTTCGCGACAGACTGACCGCCAGATAGCGCCCGTCGGGCGAGAAGGCCGGCGCACCATTGATTCCCGGCTCGGAACTCACCACTTCATTCTGGCCGGTGTAGATATCCTGAACGATCACGTTCGAGCGCCCGGTCGCGAAGGAGACATAGGCCAGCTTGCGCGCGTCCGGTGACCAGGTCGGCGAGAGGATCGGTTCGGCATTGCGCACCACGGTCTGTTCGTTGAAGCCATCGGCATCGGCGACAACCAGTTCGTAGAGCGGATTGCCGCTGTCCTGGCCGCTGGCGACAACGTAGGCGATTCGCGTCGCGAAGGCGCCGGGCACCCCCAACAGCGCCTCGTAGATCGCGTCCGAGACGCGATGGGCGCCGAAGCGAAGATCGCCAGGGCCGACTCCCAGGGCCTGGGACAGGAGGATGCGCCCGGTGAGCACGTCGAGCAGGTGGTATTCGATGTCGTAGCCGAAGCCGTCAGCGGCCTCGCGAACTTGACCGATGACGAGATGGTCGACCTTGAGCAGGCGCCAGGTACCGAACTGAACCTCAGCGGGCTGAACCGGGCGGTCGATCATTCCGCTCTCGTCCATGGGCTCGAACAGGCCGGAGCGCGCCAGGTTTGCGCTGATGATCTCCGAGACCGTGACCGCCGGCTCGGCTTCTGTGGCGCGCCAGGCAAAGGGCGCGACGGCAATCGGCATCGCGCCCTCGACCCCATCGACAATCTCGATGCGAAGCTGGGCCAGCGCCAGACCAGGCCAGAGGAGCGCCAGCAGCAGCGATGACAGAACCAGGGTGCGCAGCGAGTGCTCAGCCTTCATAAATGAAATCAAAATCGATCTCCCTTTCAAATACGGATTCATAGCCCTGGTAGGGCAGGAAAGCCACGCGCAAAACCGCGGCGGTGATCGAGCGTCGCGTTGCGGCGTCGGCGTTGCAGGGTGAGACAATCTCGGCGCCGATTATTTCCCCGCCGGGAATCTGGACGACGCGTATCCGACAGACTACGCCGGGCTGCGTCGTGGGCGGGCGAGTCCAGTTCCGACGCACCAGCTCGCGAATCGTCGCAACGTACTCCTCGCCGAGCGTCGCACGGCGTGCATCGGCCGCCGCTCGTTCGTCGGCCAGGCGCAGGCGCTCTGCTTCTTCCGCGGCCTGACGCTCTGCCTCTTCCGCCGCGCGCTGCGCGGCCAGTTCCTGCAGGCGACGCTCCTGCTCGAGGCGATCCTGCTCAGCCTGCTCGCGCTGCCGGCGAAGCTCGGCCAGTTCGCGCAGGCGCTCCTCGTCCTCGCGCCGACGTTCTGCTTCGAGCCGCTGCCGCTCCGCTTCTCGCTGACGCTGCAGCTCGGCGAGGCGGTCGCGTTCGGCCTGTTCGGCTCGCTGCTGTTCAAGCTCTCGCGCTCGACGCTCACGCTCTTGTTCACGCCGCTCTTGTTCACGCCGCTCTTGTTCTTGCTGCTGTTGTTCTTGCCGCTGTTGTTCCTGCCGCTGCTGCGCCGCCTCTTGCTCGCGCCGACGCTGGTCCTCGCGCTGGCGGGCCTCCTGCTGGGCCTGCGCCCGCTGCTCATCCTCGGTCCTCGCGCCGGGCGCCTGGTCGACGAGGGTCACGCGAACGGGCATCTGCTGGGTCTGAAGGGGTTCCCAGTTCCAGCTGCCAACGAGAAGAAAAAGGCCGACGAGGACATGCACGCCCACGGCCAGAGAAAACGCCGCCAAGCGATCGGTGACAACTTGACTGCGCGTTGCCATTCAACCGCGCCCGGCCGACCTGATCTGCCGCCGGGACACCCGCTCGATGGACGTCGGGGCCACGCTCCGAGCCGGCATCATTCCTCTTCCGGGTCGCCGACGAGCCCGACCGAAGCCACGCCTGCCTGCTGCAGATAGACCATCGCCTGATAGATGTACTGGTAGTCGGTCTGTTGATCGCCTCCGACCAGAACCTGCAGCTCTGGATTGCGTGCCGCGATCGCTGACACGGTGTTGACCAGGGTGGCGCCGTCGATGAGCTCCGGCTGGTCACCCGTGTCCAGGTAAAAATCGCCGCTGGCGGTCACGGTGACCATCAAGGGATCCCCCTGGTCTTCCATCGGCTCGGCGTTGCCCGTCGGAAGCTCGATTTCCACCCCGAGATTCATCAGCGGCGCGGTGATCATGAAGATGACCAGCAAGACCAGCATTACGTCGATATAGGGCACCACGTTGATTTCAGACATGCGCCGGCGCCGGCGTCGATGGTAGCGTTCACTCATGCGATCACCTCCCGCCTATCGCTCGGCCTGGAGTCGCCGGGCCTGGCGATGGAGGATGGAGGCGAACTCTTCCTTGAAATTGTCGTAGCGCAGTTCGAGGCGCTCGAGCTGGCCGGAGTACTTGTTGAAGGCAATCACTGCGGGAATCGCGGCGAACAGGCCGATGGCCGTAGCGATCAGCGCCTCGGAAATGCCGGGCGCGACCATGGCAATGGTGGCCGACTGGGCGCCGGCCAGTCCGCGAAAGGAGTTCATGATGCCCCAGACCGTTCCGAACAGACCAATATAGGGACTGACCGAACCGACCGTGGCCAGAAAGCCCAGATGATGTTCGAGCCGATCGACCTCGCGATTTAAGGCGATACGCATGGCGCGCTGGGCGCCGTCGACAAGCGTATCCGGATTGAGGTGTCGCTCATCGCGCAACCGGGTAAATTCACGAAAGCCGGACTCGAAGATGGCCTCGGCGCCTTCGCGACCGGCGCGGTTCGCCGCCACCGAGTCGTAGAGCTTGTTCAGATCGGCGCCGGACCAGAATCGCTCTTCGAATTCGCGCAGGCGCTTTTCAGCGCGAGAGAACATCTGGCGCTTGCGAAAGATGACCATCCAGGAGGCCAGGGAGGCCAGGACCAGGAGCGCCATAACGGCCTGAACCAGCAGGCTGGCCTCCATGATCAGGTGCCAGATTTCCAGCTCGTTTGCGTTCATTCTTGTTTGTCCCGTGGCGTTGAGTGATGTCGTGACCGCGTCGTCAGGCCCGACGATTAGGAAGCGCGGTCAGCAAGACCCTGCCGATCGCCTTCGATGGCCGCCATCATCTCCCGTGGCGCCCGCGCCGGCCTGAAGGTCTCCGCGTTCAGACAGGCGGCGTGAACTCGCGCGCGAGCCAGGAGTAGATCGTCGCCGACTCGACGGATGCGCTGATCGAAAATGACCGAAGCGCCTCGAAGGCTTTCGACGCAAACCGACACGGCAAGTTCATCCTCCAGTCGCGCCGGCGCCAGAAAGTCCGTTTCCATACGGGTGACGGCGAAGACACGATTGGCCCGTTCCTTGAGCTGCTGCTGCGGAAATCCGAGCTCACGCAGCCAGTCGGAACGGGCCCGCTCAAAGAAATGCAGATAGCGCGCGTGATAGACCACGCCCCCGGCATCCGTGTCCTCCCAATACACCCGATAGCGGCGGCTGTCGCTGTCCATATCAGTTCGAGTCGCTGCCCGGACGAGCGGGAGAACTGAACAGATCCTCGCTGGCGGTGCCCGCCGGCGGGCTCAGGCCGAAATGCTGCCAGGTTCTGGAGGTGGCCATGCGGCCGCGCGCCGTTCGCACCAGGTAGCCCTCCTGAATCAGGAAGGGCTCGATCACGTCCTCGATCGTGCCGCGCTCTTCAGACAGGGACGCGGCGAGGCTCTCGACCCCTACGGGGCCGCCGTTGAAGTGCTCGATCAGGACGCTGAGCAGGCGCCGGTCCATCGTGTCGAAGCCGCGACGATCAACCTGCATCATTTCCAGCGCATCGGCGGCGGCGGCCGACGAAATCCGCCCGTCCGATCGGACCTGGGCAAAATCCCGAACCCGGCGCAGGAGGCGATTGGCGATGCGGGGCGTGCCGCGAGCGCGCCGGGCGATTTCCGCGGCGCCTTCGGGGTCGGACTCGATGTCGAGAATGCCGGCAGAGCGCTCGACGATGCGAGCGAGGTCGTCGGCATCGTAGAACTCCAGGCGCTCGACGATGCCGAAGCGGTCGCGAAGGGGCGAGGTCAGCAAGCCGGCGCGCGTGGTCGCACCGACCAGGGTGAAGCGCGGCAGGTCGAGCTGAATCGAGCGAGCGGCCGGGCCCTCACCGATAATAATGTCGATGCGGTAGTCCTCCATGGCGGGATAGAGCACTTCCTCCACCACGGGGCTGAGGCGATGAATTTCATCGACGAACAGAACGTCGCCGGGCTCGAGGTTGGTCAGCATGGCGGCCAGATCGCCGGCCCGCTCGAGGACGGGGCCCGAGGTCTGGCGCAGCTGCGTGCCCATCTCGGCGGCGATAACGTGCGCCAGCGTGGTCTTGCCCAGGCCGGGCGGCCCGAAGATCAGCACGTGATCGAGCGCCTCGTGGCGCCTGCGGGCCGACTCCAGATAGATCGATAGGCGCTCTTTCATCCTCGGCTGACCGATATACTCAGCCATGCGCGCTGGGCGCAGGCTGGCCTCGACGCGCGCCTCCTCCGGCTGGTCCTCGGCGCTGATTAGTCGTGACTCATCCATGGCGTTGCATCATCGCGGTCACCCGCTCATTTTCTGCTTCAGGGCGGCCCGGATCAGCTGCTCCGCCGACTTGCCAGACGATTCGTCCGACGATTGGTCCGCGTCAGCGACGGACCGGACCATCTTGAGCGCTTCGGCCGCGGAGTAGCCCAAGGCCGTGAGCGCCGCTCGGGCCTCGGTGCTGGCGTCCGAGGGCAGCGTCTCCCCAGCGCTGCCTTCCTGCTCCGGCAGGCGGCCGCGCATCTCGAGAATCAATCGCTCGGCGGTCTTCTTGCCGATGCCGGGCAGTCGGGTCAGCGCCTGCGAATCCCCGGCCTCGACCATCATGGCAAAGTCATCGCTGCTCACGCCCGAAAGAATCGCCAGGGCGAGGCGTGGCCCGACCCCCGAGACCTTGAGGAGCTCGCGAAACAGCGACCGATCGGATCGCCGCATGAAGCCGTAGAGCGTGTGGGCATCCTCGCGCACGATCAGCTGAGTCAGCAGGGTCACAGCCTCGCCCACCGCGGGGAGCTGGTCGAAGACACTCAAGGGACATTCGACTTCATAGCCGACCCCCGAGACGTCAATCACCACCTGCGGCGGCTGCCGCTCAAGCACGGTGCCCTTGAGCTGGGCGATCATCGCAGGACCACCCCGGCCGGCAGGCGCGCGTTGGTCTGGCGCGTGTGGTGATGACACAGGGCGGTGGCCAGGGCGTCGAACGCGTCTTCACCGTAGCTGGCCTGGGTTTTGAGAAGCATGCGGGTCATGTGCTGGACCTGTTCCTTGGCCGCCCCGCCGCGACCGACGAGCGCCTGCTTGATTTCCCGCGGGGCATACTCATGGACCTCGAGCCCGGCACCGACAAGGGCGCAGATCGCCGCCCCGCGGGCCTGGCCCAGCTTGATCGCTGACTGGGGATTCTTGTTCATGAACACGGTCTCGATGGCCGCCTCGGCGGGGATGAATTCAGCGATGATCGCCTGGAGGCGCTCAAAGATCTGCCCCAGGCGTTCCGGCATCGGCCCCCCGCCCAGGCGCAGCGATTCGGCATGGATCAGCCTCTCCCCTTCGATGATGCCAACGCCGGTGATGCGCGAGCCCGGATCCACACCGAGAATGCGCATCAGTCCTCGTAGGCCTGTGCCGGAATATCGGCATTGGACCAGACGTCCTGCGTATCGTCGAGGTCTTCGAGCACGTCGAGAAACCTGAGCACCTGCTGACCGGTCTCGACATCAAGCTCGACGAGCGTTTCCGCACGCTGGGTGACTTCCGACTCCTCCGGCTCGAGCCCGGCGGCCTTGAGCCCGTCTCGGACCGTCGAGTAGTTCTCCGGGGCGGCCAGCACTTCGATGCTGCCGTCATCGCCGGTGACGATGTCCTCGGCTCCGAGCTCCAACGCCGCTTCCATGACTTGATCCTCATCGGTGCCGGGTGCGAAGGTGATCACGCCGGTCTTTTCGAACAGGTAGGCGACCGAGCCATCGGTGCCGAGATTGCCGCCGTGCTTGGTGAAGGCGTGGCGAACGGCGGCCACCGTGCGATTGCGATTATCGGTCACGCAGTCGACCATGACGGCGACGCCACCCGGCGCGTAGCCCTCGTAGCGCAGCTCCTCGTAGTTGACGCCGTCGAGATCGCCGGTTGCTTTCTTGATGGCGCGCTCGATGTTGTCTTTGGGCACGTTGGCGGCATTCGCCTTATCCCAGGCCAGGCGCAGGCGAGGGTTTGCATCCGGGTCGCCGCCCCCCTCGCGGGCTGCGACGGTGATTTCGCGGACCAGACGCGTGAAGATCTTGCCGCGCTTGGCGTCCTGCGCCTTCTTGCGATGCTGGATATTGGCCCATTTACTGTGACCTGCCATGGAACGATCTCTTTCGGTACGGAAACGAGTCGCCATTTTAACCGATGGCGGCCGCAACAGCCGCGCGGCTCAAGCGGGCGCCCTCGTCCAGGAAATCCGCTGTCCAAGCGATCGATACAATTCTTGACCCGACCCGTTCAGCGGCCGGTCAGGCTTCAGGTCTACAATAGTCAACAGACCAACGATGGACGATGACCATGCGCGCTCTTTCAGCCCTGATTTTTCTTTTGCTCTGCCTGACCGCCCGCGCTCAAGGCGAAATCAACGTTCTGACCGACCTGAACTCGCCCTTCCCGCCCGGCTGCGTCGCGCTCTCTCTGCCCGAGGCGCCGGCGAGCGCAGAAAACACCCTGTTCGACGAAGAAATCGCTGCACCCAGCGTTGGTAGCCTGTCCCTCGACTCGGTGGTGCGCGTGACGATCTGGCGCGTGGGCTGCCACGACCCTGGCTTTTCGGTGGTCATGGTGCGCCTCCAGGCGCTGGACTTTCCTGAGAACTCCTTCGTCATGGTCCCGCGGATCTTTGCCGAGGCCGGCATCACCGACTTTCCCCTCCACGATGGACAGCTGATCCCGCACCCGGCGATTGGCCAGGCCGGCGCTTCGAGCGAGGTGATCTCAGATCTTGGCGAGACCTACATGCTTGCGGTCAGCCCCACTACCTTCAACGACCCCGACTCCCTGTTCCTGCCTGACGACTACAACGATGAATTCACCGTCGAGATGTTCTGGGGGGATTTCGCGCCCCAGGCCGCGCCCCTCGGCGAGCTTTTTCCGATCGCCGCCTACGACCCTGCCGTCGATCCGACCCAGTTCTCTACGCAGATCCTGCACGGGCGCATGTCTGGGCAGTACACCTTCGACGGCATTCCGTCGACGGGCCTGCAGCTGCTCGTCGGTGAGCAGTCCGACGACACCAACTTCATCTTCGCGATCTTCTTTACCTACCTCAACGGCGAGCCGTTCTGGGTCGTCGGCACCACCGGCGGCGAGGCCCCGGGCTTTCCCCAGATCGAGCTGGGCATGCTGCGATTTACCGGCGGCGAATTCTTCGGCCTCGGCTCGGGCAGCTTCAACCAGTCCGATGTCACCATCGAGGAGGTGGGCTCGATCTTCATCGACCCGATCGACTGCGACAACCTGCTCGTGGGCTACGACTTCACACCCATCAACGGCGGCAGCGGCGTCCTTGACGGTCAACGCTTTATCGATATCGCGGGCTACAGCTGCAACCCCTGGAATTAGGGCGCCGCTGACGTGCGACGGAACCGCCCCTGCTCGAGAAAGGAGGCGACTTCCGATGCCACCCGGGCCGATACGACCAGACCCGAGTGCGACACGGGGAGCTGAAGTTGATCGGCCGCATCCGACAGGCGCGTCTCCGATACGCTGACGGTGCCGTCGTGGGGACGGTCGAGACGCTCGATCGCGCGTCCAAGGCCCATGCCCTGAGTTCCGGCGATGACGCCGGTCTCGTGACTGCTTGGAGCGTGGGCGAAACCGGCGGTCAGGATTTGCCCTGATCGGCCGATCAGGCGCCGGGCCACGGGCCATTCCGCCAGGCGCCGCGCCACGGCCGATCCGGTAACCGGAGAGCCGAGTAGAACCACCCGCCCGCTTGGAAGATCGCCGTATTCATCGAGCATGCGCAGAATCACGAGGCCGCCCAAGCTGTGGCCGACGAAATCCAGCGTTGAGGCATTCAGGCCGCGGGCGAAGCGGTGCAGCCCTCGCGCGCTCTCCGCAATCGATCGCCGCAGCGTCGGGTAGGCAAAGAAGCAGCAGTCCAGGCCCTTCGACTCCAGCCGTCGACCCATCAACTTCAAGCTGAAGGCGCCGTACCAGAGTCCATGCACAAGGACGACGGTACGGCGGCGGTTCCTCATGGACCTACCCCGCCTCGGGCGCGCGCTTTCCAAGGGCCAGCCCCAGCTCGTCGAGCTGGAGCTGATCGACCGGGGCCGGGGCCTGCGTCAGCGGACACAGTGCCGAAGCGGTCTTCGGAAAGGCAATCACTTCGCGGATCGAGTCCTCGCCGGCCATCAGGGCGGCGATCCGGTCGATGCCAAAGGCAATCCCACCGTGCGGCGGACAGCCGAAGCGCAGGGCGTCAAGGAGAAAACCGAAGCGCTCTCGGGCTTCGGCCTCGTCGATGCCCAGGAGATCAAATACCGCCTGCTGGATGGAGGAATCATGAATACGAATCGACCCGCCGCCGATCTCCGATCCGTTCAGCACCAGGTCGTAGGCGCGCGACAGGGCGGTTTCCGGTGCGGCGCGCAGGGCCTCTGCATCGGGCGTGGATGGCGCCGTAAACGGATGGTGCAGCGCATAGAAGCGCTGGTCCTCATCGTCGTACTCGAACATCGGGAAATCGACGACCCAGAGCGGCCGCCAGCCCGACTCGACGAGGTCGAAATCACGCCCGACTTGAAGGCGGAGAGCGCCCATGAATGCCGCGACCGTCGGTTTCGGGCCAGCGCCAAAGAATAAAAGATCGCCCGTCGCGGCTTCGGTGGCCTCGAGAATACCGTTCACCGCTTCCGCATCGAGGAATTTCGCGATCGGGGACTGCACGCCGTCGAGGCCGGCCTCACGATCGTTGACCTTCATCCAGGCCAGCCCCTTGGCGCCGTATTTCGCCGTCAGGGCCGTATAGGCATCGATCTGCTTGCGGCTCAGACCGGCGCCTCCGGGCACTCGCAGCGCGGCGACGCGAGAGCCGGGGTCGTTGGCCGGGCCCGAAAAGACCTTGAACTCCACCTTACGGACCTGATCGCAGATCGTGATGAGTTCGAGGGGAATGCGCAGGTCCGGCTTGTCGGACCCGAAACGCCGCATCGCCTCATCCCAGCTCATGCGCGGAAACGGCCCCGGTAGCTCGACCTTGAGGACGGCGCGGAACACGGCGCGCAGCATGCCCTCGGCGATCGACTGCACGTCGGATTCTTCGACGAAAGCCATCTCCAGATCGAGCTGGGTGAATTCGGGCTGGCGATCTGCTCGAAGATCTTCGTCGCGGAAGCAGCGGGCAATCTGATAGTAGCGGTCCATGCCGCTCATCATCAGCAGCTGCTTGAAGATCTGCGGCGATTGCGGCAGGGCAAAGAAGCTCCCCGTATGGACCCGACTCGGAACAAGATAGTCGCGGGCTCCCTCAGGCGTTGCCTTGGTCAGGATCGGCGTTTCCATGTCGAGAAAATCGTGATCTTCGAGGAAGCGCCGGATCGCACTGGTCAAACGGGAGCGCAAGCGCAGGTTCCGCTGCATACGGTCGCGGCGCAGGTCGAGGTAGCGATATTTCAGCCGCACTTCCTCGCCATCGTCATCGTTCATCAGCAGCGGCAGCGGCGCCGAGTGATTGAGCAGCTCGACCTCGTCGGCGAGGAGCTCGACCTTGCCGGTGGCCATGTCAGGATTCCACTGACTCTCCGGTCGCATGCGAACGCGGCCGGTGACGCGAACCACGAATTCATTGCGCAGCCCCTCCGCTACCTGGAAGGCCTCGGTGTTATCGGGCTCGACGATGACCTGGAGCAGGCCGGCATGGTCGCGCAAACCAACGAAGATCAGTCCGCCGAGGTCGCGGGCACGCGCCACCCAGCCGCACAGGGTGACGGTCTGGCCGGCGAGCGATTCATTGATGTTGCCGCAAAGGTGGGTGCGCATGGTTCCTGGCTTTTATTTGATGGGTTGAGGCGGCTGCAATGAGCTTCCGGCTGAATTCAGGTCGCACTCTTGGTCGAATTCGAGCTCGACGGGGTGCTCTTGCCGGACGAAGACGGCTTGTCTTTCGAGTTGCCGGATGAATCAGCGCCACCCTTGTTGCCGGCGCCTTTCGATTCTCCCGACGATGAGCTTTCCGAGCCCTTCTCGGAGGATGCCGACTCTTTGCCGGCCGCGTCACCGGCCAGGTTGCGCTTGCCATCCTTCTTGAAGTCGGTTTCGTACCAGCCACCGCCCTTCAGGCGAAAACCCGCGGCGGAAATCTTCTTGACGAGGGCAGACTGATGACACGCCGGGCAGTCGGTCAAAGGATCATCTGACAGCTTCTGCAATTTTTCCAGCTCGTGACCACAGTCCTGACAGCGGTATTCGTAGATCGGCATGATGGCTTCCTGAAGCGATGAACGACTAGGGATTCGCTATAGTGGGGACCGCAAGCGACGATTTCGAGCCTCCCAACCCGCCATTTTGCCAGAAACAGACGGCCCGCCGACGATTCTCATTCGATGTTGCCCGCACCGGACTCACTGCACCGCGCGCTCGCCGATCTGGACTTCGAGCAGGGCGAGCCCCTCGGCCTGTCAAATCAGGGCGAGGTGCGACGTTTTCGCATTGCCGGCAGGGACCTGGCGATCAAGCAGCCCAAGGGGCGCGGCTTGGCGTGGCGTCTTCGCGCGGCCGCGATCAGACACGAATATCGAGCCTACGAAAGGCTCGGGGGTCTCAAGGGCGTTCCGGGATGCTACGGGTTATTTCCCAACGACCGCCTGGTGCTGGAGTTCAGGCCAGGAACTTCGCTCCGAGAGGCAGCAATCGATGGCAACGGGCCCTTCTTCCCCGCCCTCCTCGATCTGATCCAGGCGATGCACGCGCGCGGTGTCGCCCACGGTGATCTCAAGCGCAAGTCGAACCTGATCGTCGATGCGCGCGGCCTGCCCCTGGTTCTCGATTTCGGCACCGCTACCTTCCTCAAGCCGGATCGCCAGACAATCAATCATCGGCTCTTCGAGCTGATCCGCCAGACGGATCTGAACGCCTGGATCAAGCTGAAGTACGGCGGCTATGACGGCCTGAGCCCGGACGACGAGGCCCTGCTCAGGCGCACCGGCATCGAGCGCTGGCTCAGCCGCCTGCGCCGCGGCTGAGGCTCGCCCCCGATCGCAGCCGATCAAGGCCCTCGGCGATCGATACTCGCGGCCGGTAGTCGAGATCGCGCTCCGCCGCGCTCAAGTCATACCAGTGAGCGGTGCTGAGATGCTCGACCACAAAGCGCGACAGGGGCGGGTCGCTGCGGCGGCGGGTCAAGCGCCACAGCCCCTCGACCAGACCGGCGACGGCCATCGCCAGCTTGGGTTGGATCGCGCGAATCCTGGGCGTCTCGCCCGCCGAGCGCAGCAGGGATGCGATGATCTCGCCGGTTGCCATCGGCTCGCCGTTGGAGATGAAATAAGCCCGCCCAGCTGACCGGCCAGCGCCGAGAAGGTCTTCGAGCGCGAGCACGTGCGCCTCGGCGGCGTTGTCGATATAGACCGTATCGATGCGCTTCTCAGGGGCCGGCAGGCGCAGGCGCCCGGCTCGGTTCTTTTCGATCAAACGCGGTAGCAGCTGATTGTCACCCGGGCCCCAGATCAGATGCGGACGCAGGGCGCAGGTTCTGAGCGTCTCACCATTGGCCGCAAGCACCATCTGCTCGGCGCGGGCCTTGGTCTCGGGATAGGGCGCTTGAAAATGGTCCGGGTACGGCAAGCGTTCATCACCGCCCTCGATATCGCCGCCGCCGTGCACCACGCTCGGGGAAGAGGTGTAGACCAAGGCTCGGACATTGAGCCGTCGGCAGGCTTCGAGCACGTGGCGCGTGCCGTCGACGTTCGGGCGCTCGAAGTCCTGCCTGTAAAGACCCGGGCCGGCCTTGGCCGCAACATGGATGACCGCCTCACAGCCCGACACCGCTTTCTCCACGGGCCCGGCGTCGGCCAGATCGCCGCGATGGCACTCCACGCCCAGGGCGCCGAGCTCGGGATAGTCCGAGCGATTGAGCACTCGCACGGTGTAGTCCTTGGCCAGCAGCTGACGAACCACCGCCTGCCCTAGGAATCCACCGCCGCCGGTTACCAGTACCTTCATGCGCTTTTTTTCAATTGATCGGGGCCGTCAGAATACCCGTTTCGCTTTCTGACATTAACCATTCATCTGCGCCCTTAACCCTTTTGCTGCGACAATGCAGGCCGCATATTCGACCACTGGATGCCAGGATTGCCCGTTTTATGAGTCAATACGTCTACACGATGCACCGCGTCTCGAAGGTGGTGCCTCCCAATCGAACCCTGATCAAGGATGTCTCGCTGTCCTTCTTTCCCGGCGCCAAGATCGGCGTTCTTGGCCTGAACGGTGCCGGTAAATCAACGGTGCTGCGCATCATGGCCGGCGTCGACAGCGAGTTTGATGGCGAGGCACGGCCGCAGCCTGGCACCCGGATCGGTTACCTGCCGCAGGAGCCGGAGCTTCCCGAGGACATGACGGTCCGCGAAGCCGTCATGCAGGGCGTGGGCGAAGTTCAGACCCTTCTCGACCGCTTCAACGCCATCTCCGATCGCTTTGCCGAGCCCATGGACGACGAGGAAATGACCGAGCTCCTCGCCGAGCAGGCGGAGCTCCAGGACAAGATCGATGCAGTCGGTGGCTGGGAGCTGGATCGGACGCTGGAAGTGGCTGCCGATGCGCTGCGCCTGCCGGAATGGGACAGCGAGATCAGCGTCCTGTCCGGCGGCGAGCGGCGCCGCGTTGCCCTGTGCCGTCTGCTCCTGTCCAAGCCGGACATGCTGCTCCTCGATGAGCCGACGAACCATCTCGACGCCGAATCGGTGGCCTGGCTGGAGCGATTCCTCGACAACTTCCCGGGCACGGTCATGGCCGTGACCCATGATCGCTACTTCCTCGATAATGTGGCCGGCTGGATCCTGGAAATGGACCGGGGCCACGGCCTGCCCTTCGAGGGCAATTACTCGTCCTGGCTCGAACAGAAGGAAGCTCGACTGGCGGTCGAGGAAAAGCAGGAAGCCTCCCGCCAGAAGATGATCAAGTCCGAGCTCGAGTGGGTTCGCGCCAACCCGAAGGGCCGCCAGGCCAAGAGCAAAGCCCGCCTGAAGCAGTTCGAGGAACTGAATTCGAAGGACTTTCAGGCGCGCAACGAGACGCGCCAGATCTACATCCCGCCCGGCCCTCGTCTGGGCGATCAGGTCATCGAAGCCGAGGGCGTTTACAAGGGCTTCGGCGATCAGCTGCTGATCGAGGATCTCAACTTCCGCATCCCTCCCGGAGCCATCGTTGGCATCGTCGGCGGCAACGGCGCCGGAAAATCCACCCTATTCAAGATGATCGCGGGTCAGGAGCAGCCCGACCGCGGCAGTATTACTGTGGGCGACACCGTCGAGCTGGCCTTCGTCGACCAGCGCCGCGACAGCCTGTCTGATGATCGGCAGGTCTGGGAAGAGATCGCCGACGGCGCCGAGGAAGTCGTTGTCGGCAACTACCGCATCCCCGCCCGGGCCTACGCAAGCCGCTTCAACTTCAAGGGCTCGGAACAGCAAAAGCGCGTCGGTCAGCTCTCGGGCGGCGAGCGCAATCGCGTGCACCTGGCCAAGACTCTGCGCCAGGGCGGCAACGTGCTGCTGCTCGACGAACCGACCAATGACCTGGATGTCGAGACCCTGCGCGCCCTGGAGGAGGGCCTGCTGGCCTTCCCCGGCTGCGCGCTGGTCATTTCCCACGACCGCTGGTTCCTCGATCGGATCGCCACCCACGTCATGGCCTTCGAGGGCGACTCCCACGTCGAGTGGTTCGAGGGCAACTTCTCCGAGTACGAGGCCGATCTCAAGCGCCGCCGCGGCGATCAGGCCGGGCCGCATCGGCTGAAATACAAGCGACTTGTTTCCTGAGAGCTTTCACTACCATCATGGGAACTGACCCCACCAACACTCGTCTAACTTGTGAATTTTATTAAATCAATGGGAGCTTTTATGCCTCGTATCGCCATCTTCGTTTTCACTGTGAGCGCCATTTTTCTGGCCGCCTGTCAGTCCAACGACACGGTCGAAACAACCTCCAATACGGAGAGCAGCACCGAAGAGCGGGTCCAAGCAGACACCGTCGAGACCCCTCGCAGCGAGCGGCGCCGAGAGTCGTCCCCGGCAACAGAAGTTGTGGAAGCGCCCCGCGTGGATCCGTCACAAGAACTCCCGGAACTGCAAGGTGAACTGGAAAGTGATGGCTACGGCATGGTCATGATCATCGATGGTTCCAGCCCCCAGGCATTTGCAGACAGCCTTGAGTTGATCGCTGCAGAAACCTCGTCCGAACAATTTCGCAGTCTGGACTCAGCGATCCGTTTCCTCCAGGTTTATTCGCTCGGCGCCCGAAACCTAGAGGACTTTTATCGGACGATCGACGGCATGACTCCGGAAGAAATCATCGAAAGAGCAAGGAACCAGCGAGGAAGCCGCTGACCCAGACGCTCAAGGGCGAAATGGCCGCGGATTCCATTCGAGGTGCTCCCGCGCCGGGCTGTCGTCGACGATCAGATCCATCGCCTGACGCCGAAGCATCACGGATTTGACGTCCTCCAGGCGGCCTATCGAATGGGCCACCGCGAGGACGCCTCCGATGAGCCAGGCCGGGAGCCGGATCAGGCGAGGTCGGCGACCTTGGGCACTGCAGATTCGAGCGAGCATCACCGGATAATCCAGCGTCTCGCCGCCGCCAACCAACCACGTTCCGGCCGAGTTTGCACCCTGAATCAGGCAACCGACGATCAACCTGGCCAGATCATCGGCGTGGACGGGCTGGCGAAGGCCGCGGCCGCAATAAGGTATCCACGCTAAGCGCTCTGACAGCGCTGCGATCCGGCGGACGTTGGCGTTGCGGTGTCCGCCGTAGATCATCGTTGGCTTGAGGAGCGTCAGAGCAACGCCACGCTGCCGACACCTCGCCTGAAGCTGCTCTTCCTGGTCGATCAAGCCTTTGATCAGGGCGCGCTCCTGCAGATCATCGGACTGCGCCTTGAACTCGGTGCTCGCCGAACTGATCGCGACGATCCGCCCGACCCTCGGCGTCGCGTCCAGCTGGCGGATCGCATGGATCAGAGGGCCAGTGCTGATCACCACGTTGGCCTCAAGGGAAACGGCACCCTGATCAAGGTCCTGCTCAAGCCAGAGCACGTGAGGCTCGGCGTGGTCCGGCGGCTTTCTGGAGACGGCCAGCAGACGCACGCCTTGATCCTTCAGGCGGTCCAAGAGAAACTGCCCGCAGGCAGTTGTTGCGCCCAGCACCAAAATCGGCGCACTGCTGCTGTCAGGGATCACGGGTCCGAGAGACCTAGCGGCGCAGCAGGGCGACAGGCCAAATCAGGACGAAATGCGCGGCAATGGCCGTCGCCCAGAGCGGTCGCGACCACCACGGCCACTGGGCGCGGCAGTGCTTGACCAGGTAGCGCCAGAGGCCGCGATGCTTGGCGAACTCCACCTTCAGTCGTCGATGCTTCGACGAGACGCCGCCGGCATGTGAGATCGCGACATCCGGCACGAGGCGGATCTGCTGTCCGGCATGGCGCATGCGCGCCATCAGATCGAGGTCCTCGAAATGCATCGGAAAGCCCGTGTCGAAACCGCCCAGTGCGTTGAACTGCTCGCGCCGAATCAGCATGCAGGCACCCGACACCGCTTCGACCTCGCAAGCCGACTCGGGCGCAGGCAGATGCGTCAGGTCGACGCCACTGCTGAAATGAAAACGAAGGACTTCGTTGCGCAGGCGCTTTGGAGTCGGGAGCTGACGACGACTGCCGCGCTGTTCGTTCCCGCTCATATCGAAGATCCGTCCGGAGACCATCGCCGCCTGCGGCCAGTCATCGAGCTCCGTGATCAAGCGCTCGAGCGCATCGGCAACGAGCAGACAATCCGGGTTCAGAATCAGCAGATAGTCCTCGTCGGCCTCCTGTGCAAGGCGATTGATTCCGGGACCAAATCCCAGATTGGTTCCTGCATGGCTCACGCTCAGTCCAGGCATGTCGGGGAGATCGCTGGCGCTGGCGTCGGTCGATCCGTTGTCGAGAACGCGGATGCGAGGAAGCCGGTTGCCCTGGCCCTTGAGGGCACGAACACACCGCCCGAGCCACTGGCCTGAATTGAAATTCACGATCAGCACGCAAACGCGCTCGAGCGCCGATGCCCGGGTTCGTTCCGATCGGGGGAAGGGCGCGGTGGCGACCATCAGTCCGAGGCCTCCAGCAGGCCTCGGAGACGGTCGATTTCCGCATCGCGTTCGGCCAGAAGGTGGCCGGCACGGATGTGCTTGGCGACCTCGTCGTTGTAGTGCTGGTAAACCGATTCCTCGCGGTCGCTGTAGATCGATACGGGCGGCAGCTTCGGCAGCAGGCCGTCGCGTGCCGCTGCCAGCGCCAGAAAATAGAGCGGTGGCACCGCCGGCCGGGGGCCATGCTCGACACGGCCTCGGTCCTCCGTGTGGAAGGTCGCCGCCCCGCCCTGTTCGATCTCCCATAGCGCCGAGACGAACATCAGCTTCTGCCCGAACAAACGAAAGGCGGGGAAGTGCCGGCCTAACAGCGCTTCGAACTGGTGGCGATACAGTTCTTTCGCGTGATAGGGGTTGCGATAACCGGTCTCGTCGCTGTAGGTCTTCTTGTCCGGCGATGAGATGAGCAGAAATCCATCGGGGCGCAGCACTCGGCGAAATTCGGTCAGCATGGCATCCTGGGCGTCCAGATGCTCGAGGGTCTCGAAGGACACGACCACATCCATACTGTCGTCGTCCAGGTCGAGGCGGGTCACATCGCCTTGGCGGAATTCGAGTTTTTCCGAACCGTAGCGCGCCCTGGCGTGCTCGATGGCCTCCGCGCTCAAGTCAACGCCAAAGACACGCTTCGCACTGGCGCTGAGCAGATGACTGCCATAGCCCTCTCCGCAGGCCGCATCGAGCACTCGCCTGCCTTCTACCAGGGTCGAGGCCCAGGCGTAGCGATGCCAATGTTCATAGGCGATTTCGCGCACGCACTCCGGCGTAAAGCGCTCGCCGGTGAACTCGAGTTCGGGGGATGGACTCATGGACGGACTCTGCTCTTGAAGCTACAAAAGTTTAGCAAACCGGGCCGTAATGGCGGTCGTAGGTTGGCCGAGGAACCTTGATTCAGGGGTCGGCGCGACCGCGTCGCTCGTATTCGGCCACGATCCTTTGGCGTCGCGCCGCCATCGGGTCTGCGGCGATGAATGCGCGCACGCGGTCCATGTAGTCCGGGTGTCTTTGCAGCAGGACATCCATGGCGTCGCCGTTGGGAGCCAGCCCGAGCGGACCGAAGCTGGCGCCGCCGGCATGGGCGACGTAGGCGGCATCGCATAAAACGTGCCGCCAGCCTGCGTTCGAGGCGCGCATGCACCAGTCGTTCTCCTCGCCGTAACCGCGGCCAAAGGCTGCCTCGTCGAAGGCGCCGATTGCGTCGAGGCAGGCGCGGCGAAGGAACAGGCAGAAACCAACGCCCGTGGGAACGTCCGGGTAGTCGGGCGGGCCTGACGCTCGGCAGGCCTGCGCCCAGCGCTCCGGCGCGGACGGCCAGGGGTTCGCCCGGCAAAAATCCGGAATCGACGCAATTTCAGCGTTATTACTCAAGGGAGTCACGGAGGCGATTCGCTCATCGCCATGGGCGCAGTCCAGAATCGCCTCAAGCCACCCAGGCGTGACCTCCGTATCCGAATTGAGCAGAAGGGCATCGGCCGGACTGGACAAAGAGATACCGAGATTAGCGGTCGCGACAAATCCCATGTTTTCTCGATTACGAACGCGAACCCAGCTTGAAGGAAGGTTCTCGAGCAGGTCTGCAATGGCCGGGTCGGTCGACGCATCGTCGATCACAATGACACCCTGCTCTTCTTCGACCGTCGCTTCAAGAGCTTCAATACAACGGCGCGCTTCATGCGCCGCATTGAAAAGCGGCAGGATGATGACGGTCATTCGAGCCATTCATGTTCCAGACGAACCAGGCCAAGCTCTCGGGATCGGCCGACGACGGTGAATTCGGCTTCCGCCGTGTCGTGCACCCGCAGGCCTTCCGGGTCCATCGCATGGCCTCGAATCGCATAGCCACCGGGCAGTAAGGAAAGGTTGGGGAAGCGAAGTCTGACCTCGAAACTCCCATCTTGCCTGGGCTGAACAAGCGCGCCGTCGTGGTCGCTGGCCACGCCGTAGACCGGCGTCCCATCGGCGCGGACCACGCCGATCAGCGCCACCGGCGAACGTCCGTCTGGTGAGCGAAGGCGCAGGGTCACATCGAGAGCCTCGCCCATGGCCACCCGCTCTTCGCCCTCGGACTCATCGCCGAGTATCAGTTCGGTCACGCCGTAAAGTTCAGCGCTGGCATGGCCCTGGTGCCGCGTCGCGTCCGCCGCGTCGTGCCGCTCGTGCCAAGCCAGGTAGGCCTGGGTGACATCAAATACATCCCCCTGGGCCCGTGCCCGACCATCGTGCAACCACAGGGCGTGGCGGCAGAGCTTCTGCACTTGGTACATGTTATGCGACACCATCAGGAGCGTGCCGCCGGCCTCGAGATAGCCCTCTATCCAGCGAATGCACTTTTTCTGGAACGATTCGTCCCCAACCGCAAGCACCTCATCGGTGATCAACAGATCGGGCCGAACCGATGCGACCACGGCAAAGCCCAAACGCACCACCATGCCCGAGGAATAGTGCTTGACGGGCTCGTGAATCGATTCGCCGATATCGGCAAACGCCAGAATATCGTCCAGCTTTCTCTCAACGTCGGCGGGGCTGAGGCCAAGGAAAGCGGCATTCAGTTTCAGGTTGTCCAGACCCGTGTAGTCGGGATCGAAGCCCGCTCCCAGCTCGAGCAAGGCCGCCACGCTGCCAGACTGCTGAATCTGGCCCGCGGTGGGGGCGAGGACGCCGGTGATGACCTTTAGTAGCGTTGATTTACCGGCACCGTTCCCGCCGATGATACCCATGGACTGGCCTGCCTGGATATCGAAAGACACATCGCTAATGACCGTTGTGCCGCCGCGGCTGCGACCGCGTGCCAACAGCTGGCAGAATGCCCGAAACCGTTCGCCGGGATGTACCGTGGCCGGGTAGATTTTCTCGACTGCTCGAAGGCTCAGGAGCGGGCGGCTCACAGGAAATCCTCGAAGTGCGGCGACATGCGATTGAACACGCCGCGGCCTAGCACCAATGAAATACCCACGATGAGAAGCATCAACAAAATCCCCAGATCCGGCAGCGCCTGACCCGAGAACAAGGCGGCACGAAGCTCCTCGACCCACCAAGTCATGGGATTCAGCACCAATAGATTCCGGGCGGCTTCCGGAAGAAGCTGAGGCGGATAGATGATGGGGGTCAGAAAGAACCAGAACATCAGCGCCGTCGGCAGCAGCTGCTCAAGGTCGCGGACAAAGACCTGCACGGACGCAAGCAGAAAACCCAGGCCGAGCGCGAAGCCGTAGAGCATGGCCAGGAGAAGCAGAGCGTAGGGGACGGCCAGCCAGTGGATGTCCGCCGCCATCCCTTGGATCACGAGCAACACGACGACAAAACCGATCGCATGCAGGATGAATACGGCGCAAACGCTGCTGCTGACGAGAAGGTGCCGAGGGATCGCCACCTTCGAAATCAATGCCGCGTGCTGCTGGATGGAACCGGCCGCACGCTGGAGGCCTTCGGAGAAGGCCAGCCATGGCCAGAGCGCCACTGCCAGCCAGGCCCAAAAGGGAAGCTCGAAGCCTTCAGGAACACGAGCCCTGAAAATGACACCGAAAACGAAGGCGTAGACGGCCAGCAGCAAGAGCGGGGTGACAATCAGCCAGATCCATCCGGTTGCCGAGCCGATGAACCGTCCGCGGATATCCCGCTGCAGCAACTGTAGAAAAATCGACCGTATTTGAAATCCAGCCATCTGGCTGCCTTGTAATACTACGGAGGACTACTGCTCCCGCGAGGCAGTCTCTGGAATGACGCTCCAGTCGAGGTCGTATTGATCAAGCACCTTCTGAATGGACTCCGGAAAAACCGTGATGTCGTTAGAGCGCAAACGCTCGACCAGACGCTGGCGTGCTCTCTCCATGTGCCGAATGCGAGCATCCTGAAGCGCTTGCTGTTCCGCTTCCTCCCAGTCGAGCGCGCCGCCTTCGGTCCGGCCATCAAGACGGATAATGTGCCAGCCGAATTGAGATCTGACTGGCTCTGACCGCTGGCCGGGTTGCATCAGGGAGAGGGCAAGCGCGACATCTTCATCCAGAGTCGCCGGATCGACGTCCTCATAGCGTCCACGATTCTCTGCGACCGCCGGGTCATCGGAGAACTGCTCTGCAAGTTCGCCTAGATCGGCTCCTTCTGACAGCGCTTCGTAAATGCGGAATATTTCCCGCATCACACCCAACTCTCCGCGATCCTCATTCGGGGAAATCAGCACGTGCGTGAAACTGACCGTAGCAGGGGCCCGATAGCGTGCAGGCTCGGTCAGAAAAAGCTCCCGTGCCATGGCATTGTAGTTATCCAGCTCCTGTTGCTGGAAATAGTCATCCATATACTCTTCTGCGATGAGCACGGTCGCTGCCTGAAACAGCTTCGCTTGAAGTTCCGAGCGTGAGACGAAACCCTCTTGTCGCGCTTCCTCAGCCAACAGTCTGGGCAACATCAAGTTGTCGATGGCGTCCCCGATCCGAGTTCGGCTGCGCAGGAAAGCGGCTCGATCTCGCTCTGGTATGCGCGCCAGGTAGGCTCCAAGATCAGCAATTGTGACCACCGCATCGCCTTGCTCCGCAATCTTGGGGGATTCCATCTGCACAGTCATCGATCGAATTACGGGCGCATCGACGAGCGCCTGCGCGTGTGACGTGCTGGAAATCAGGCTCGAGAGAAACACTACCAACAGGGTCATAGTAAGACCACGTCGTTTCATTGTTTATTCCTAGAAATGGGGAAACGCCCTATTTGAGCGTTTTTATGGAGTCAAGTTCACCCGACTAAGCGCCTAAAAGATCGAAGGGCGCGCAGACTGCGCGCCCTTCGATTGTTTTGGCAGTAGATTTACGGGACGTAAGTGCCGCCAGGCGTTGCATTCATGCCACATCGTGCTGTCTGACAGGCCTGGAAAGGCACAATCTGCTCGGGAGGCGTTCCAGGCTGATCCGCAGACCAGATGATATTGAAATAATAATCCGTATTCGGCTGGAGTGCGCAACGGAGCTCATCGCTCTCGAACGAGGGACCACCCCACTCAAAGGCCTGAATTAGGTTCGTTCGCTCCCGAAAGACGCAGCCAGGCCCCATCTCTGCATCAATCAACGCTTTGTTGTAGTCGCCAGGGCATTTGGAAATCGACCATAGCTTGAAGCCCGCATTGGCGCCTGCAAACTGTGGAACTTCCTGAGTCATTCGACCCACGTGGGTGGCTGAAATGTTACCGCTGTTGAACGCCATGGCGATGAACTGCCGACCTTGATTTCCGGAAATCGTCAAGTTGCGTGTGCTTGACTGAGCGGGCCAGGGAAGATCCCAGACGCCAACGGGGCCACCCCCGGCTGCATCCCCGAAATTTCGGCAGTCCACAGTTTGATCGACTGCACCGGCACGAGTATTCCAGACGCATGAATTAGAGCCCGTTGTTTTTCGCACCCAGTTATTCAAAGAACCTTGACCCAGAAGCAGACGGTCGGAACATTCTGCCGGCGGCGGATCATCCGGATTGTTGACGCTAAGCCCAACGGAGGCCACGGGGGACAGTCCGCCAGAATTACTGCACCTCAAAGAGATCGTGTAGGAGCCGACTCCTATTTGAGAGGTATTACTGAGAATCTCGGTGTCGGACAGAGCCTTCGTTCCAGCCCACCCTGGGAAGTTGCCGAGGGCAGTGCAAGACGACGCATTTTGGGAAGACCAGACAATGGTGACACTATCGCCCTGATCGATGCTGGTGGATGTTGAAACACCGTTGACCGTCAGCGACGGCTCAGGCGGGCGATTGACGGCCTGCTGTGTGACCTGAATCTGAGCCGATCGGCTGATCGTTGAATCAATATCATCGGGAATGCTGCAGCTTATGCCCAGATCGTAAGTGCCCGAGCCCGTTGAGGCAGGGACAGTGACCGAGGTCGGCCCTGACAGGCCGATTGAGGTGGCCAACCAGCCCGGCAGCAGCGGGTTGGGGCCCTCGCCAGACGTCGCTGTGCAGGCATAGCCTGCGACAGTGTCGTCCATGGGCCCGACAGAGGCCCAAACAATTGTGAAAGCGGTGCCGGCGATGACACTATTGGGTGTGACGAACAGCTCGGATACATCCAACGCAAGGGCTGAACCCAAGCAGTCCTGGAGTTCTTCGACCGTGATCGAAATATTACCGCTGGCGGGATCGATGGTCAACGAGCCCTGGTCAGCCAATTTACAGGGGGCGTCAGAGTTTGAGTTGCCCTCAATATCCTCAATCACGACAAAGCGGTCCTGCGCGAAAGCAGAGGACGCTGCAAGGGTAAGAATGATGAGGGTACTTCCTAAAAATGCCAAACGACACATAGTGAGATTTCCTGGTTAACTCGCTCAAATGGAGCGTTCAATAGATCGTCGCGCTACTTTAGCACCGGGGAAATCATTTGTTCCTAAAGTCATTGTAAAAGTTCCGTTTCTTCAATGTCGCAAAATAAAAAGGGGCCATCAGAGATGGCCCCTTTCTACGTCGCAAAAAGCGACTGGGTATTACATCCCTACAGCTACCATCAATCGATGACGGTGTCGCCGAAGGAAATTGCACGACTACCATGGTGGTTGAACGTGCCGCCGTAGTTGTAGCGAGTGACGGACATATCGTCAGCCGCGCGATCACCAAAGGTGAAGGTATTCACCCAGAAACCAATGACCGGCAAACCTTCAACTTGGTCACCTGCGCCGAAGCCCCCGACACCGCCAACAGCAGCCGGAGAAAGGCGGGTACCAGCCAGAACATCCGCACTGGCTCCTGTGGCGATGCTAGCTCCAGACGGGATATTGGTCAGGTCAAAGCGCACCCACCCAGCTTCGAAGCCTTCCGGCAGATCGAAGTTGGCGTAGCTCAAGCGCTCAAACGCACCAGAACGCAGGGGCTCCTTCAGGATTTCCGTCTCGTCCGGAACCGTACCGTCACCAGTGAAGCGAACCACGTTGGTCTCGCGGCACAGCTGGAATACATTCGGCTCTGGCGTCGGCGGCGGCGGTGACGGAATTACTTCACCCGTCTCCGGAGTCGGCTCGAACTCTTCACGATCCCAAACACGGAAGCTAAGCGCTTCGCACGGCAGGTTCAGCGGGGCAGGACCACCGGCATCCGGGTCGTGCCACGTGTTGCTGAACGGCGCGATCGGGAAGTTAGGAACGTTCAGACCAATCGGTGCCTGCGCGTCGGCGTGGAAACGCTTTGTCGGGAACGTCAAGACCCACTCAGAGCGACCAGCAACACCAGCTTCGATGTTGTACTCGTTCATAAGAGTCTCGTAAGTCACCGTGGCGTTCACGGCAAAGATGGAGTCATCCCAATCATGAGTTGCCACAGATCCATTGACAAACACATTAGAGGTCCGGTTACCACCACTGTTAAGAGCCGGCGTTACGAGAGACGGATTGGAGTGGATACCCAGGCTTCTCTGCCAGAAGGCGTCGATCGCCGTGGCGTTGTAGCTGAACATCGTGGCAGACTCGCCATCGATGATGCTCGCGCCGCCGAACAGACCCCCACGAACTACCGGCTGAGAACCACCGTCCTCAGTTTCGAATCCGTAAACGACATTGCCGGAGAACCAGATGTTGTTGGGCGCTCCGGGCGACCACAATTCATCGAATAACTCACAGTCCCTGGGCTCACCATTCGGACCGCCAACGTGCTTGGCGCTCCAAGGCACTTCTCCCTCACCGCTCGGGCGAGTTCCGGTCAGCGGCGTTTCCACGAAAGCTCCCATCTCGATAAACTCGAGGTGGCCAGACATGACACGCTCTTGGCCCTGCGGACCATAGTCGGTGTTGAGGCCCGTGTACTGGAAGTCCAGGAATTCAATCTCACCGTAGTCAACCGTGCCATCGCCGTTGGCATCAATGCCAAGGCCCTGCGCTGGGCTGAAGATGTTCGGTGCAGTACAGGTCTTGTCAGAGGTACGGATTTTGGCGCTCGTGTCGCCTTCGGCCGTGATAACTCCGGTCCAGACATCCCACTCCGACATGTAGATGTTGAAGTCAAGCACTTCTCGAGAGTTTAGAGCCTCGAGCACACGGATCTTGACCGCTTTTCCTCGATCAGTCGTGTTAACGATCGAGATCGCGGTATCGTTTCCGCCACGCGCGGTGTAGAACGGATATAGCAGAACTTGGCCGAGACCGTCCGGGTTGACGTTGACAGCGTTGGACACGCTGACCATCCCCGCCATGCCCGTCAGACCCGCTAGTACTGCGGTCGTCAAGGTATTTCTTTTCATTACAACACTCCTAAAGTTGTTGGACACAGGGCTCTGTGTAAACAAATTCCACGACCTCGTCGTTGCGAGATCATCGAATCACGTGAGAGTATACGCTACCGCGCCATTTGAAGTAAAGCAATCAATCCGGAGCGTAAAACCAGGCCCCATCGAACTTAAGCCAGGTCTCTTCGATATCGCGCATCATCGACATATTGTTCATTCCGGTCGGCCCTCTCGGAATCCGATAGGAAATGGCGGTGATCACGGTACAGCGCTCCTCGGACTCGCACTCGGTTGTTTTGACATCGGCACCCGTCCACCGCACCGGCCGGCTTTTTACCCAGATCTCATACTCGGCAGGAGAAGTGATCTGACGGTAGCCGGGAGTGTAATAGGCCAAGGCCTCCGGATACTCCTCGGCGAAGATATGCTCCCAGCGGGCCTGCGCTCGCTCCTCGAGAGTCTGCTCGGGTGCGGACGGTGTGCTCGCACAGCCGACCAGGATGGCCAGCGCGGAGACGGCAGAAAAATATTTCAAGTTCCTCATTTTCCTTCTCTTTTTAGTTGAAGTCTGTCAAGAGATCATCATCAGTTTCGACTCGAATCGGCTCGAGACCCTTGAACTGATTTCTGAATTCATCGGAGACCTCCTGCAGGCGGTCCGTCGATGAAATCACGGTCGGCGTGATCATGACGATGGTCTCGGTGCGATTCGTCGAGTTGTTGCTGACTCCGAAGAGACTGCCGACGAAGGGAATCCTGCTCAGGAGCGGTACCCCTCGCCTGCCCTCGCTCTTGGTTTCCTGGATCAGCCCGCCGAGGAGAATGGTCTGCCCGGATTGGATGGCGACTTCCGTTGAAATCGTTCGCGTGTCCACGCTCGGATTACCGCCCACGCCGGGATCGCCGGGGGCCGAGACTTCCTGGCGCAGGGTCAGATAAACCAGCCCGCCCGGGTTGACCCGGGGCGTGACCTCCAGGATGACGCCCGTATTGATGAACTGAACGTTGCCGATCTGGCCGCCCTGATCGATGCCCCCGCCGCCAGCAACGAAGCGCGTGGACTGGACCGGCAGCTGCTGGCCGACGTTGATCGTCGCATCCGCATTGTTACGGACCATCAGAGAGGGCGAGGAGATCGTGCGAACGTCCGAGACAGACTCCAGCGCCGACACGGTGGCGGAGACGAAGGTGCGGTCCACCGCCCGGCGAGTGATCGTCGAGAGAATCCCGCTCCCATCGATCCGGGCGAAGTCGTCTGCTCTGGACGTGCCGATGACATCGGAATCGTCATCACCTCCCGTCCCGCCGTTCTCGCCGTCGTCGGTATCTGGCGGCTCCCCGCCCGGATTGGTATTGGCAATGAACCAGTTGACGCCGTAATTCAGCTGGTCGTTGAGGGTGACGACCATGACCTGGGCTTCGATCAGGACCTGCAGCGGCTCCTCATCCAAGCGTTGGATCGCCGAAAGGATCGCGTCGTACTCGCTGGGCGAGGACTGGATCAGCAGCGAATTGTTCTCCACCACCGCCGTGATTCGGACGCTGCCGTCCTCACCTAACTGCATGCCTCCTGCCGTCGCGCGATTCTGGCTGCGGCCGGCATCCGAGCTGCCGCTCCCTGACTGATTATTCTGAAAATCATTGACGCTAGAGACCGAGGCAGGCTCCATCCCGGGCGCCAGACTGCCGCGGCTCTGACGGCGCGAACCTGATCCGCCCGACGAGCCGAAAATATCGCCCAGGTAGCCGGCCAGCACGTCGGCCTCGAGGTTCTTGACTCGATACACATACAGCCGCGAGCCCGAGCCGGCGCCGGACCGATCGAGGCGGCGAATCCACTTCTCGGCTTCCTCCAAGTAATGCTCGTTCGGCGTGATGACCATGATCGCGTTCAAACGCTCCAGCGGCATGAAGCGGAACATGCCGGCGAGCGGCGTTTCGCCCTCCTCCCCGAACACCGCCTGCAGCTCGGGCAGCAGTGTTTCGACATCGATCCGCTCGAGGCTGAACATGCCCACCGACATCCCTGCCAGCCAATCCACATCAAAGGTCTCGATGATTTGCAGATAGTTGCTCAGCTCGAAGCGCGTTCCTGCTAGAAAGAGCAGACCACGCGCGTTGTCGGCGTTGAACACGCCGTCTTCGCGGGCATAGGGCTCGAGAATCTCGGCCATTTTCACCGGCGAGATGTACTCCAGAGGCACAACCATGACCTCATAGCCAATGGCATTATCGCTCGAATCGAAACGCGGCACCAGATTGCCGCGCACGGCCTGAGCGATTGGAATCACGTGATATTGGCCCTCGCGCCAGATCAGGGTGGCCCCGTTCCAGCGCAGGAGCATCTCGAGAACCGGCATGATCTGGTCTCGCTTGATCGGCCTGGCCGTGGCAAAGGTGACCTCGCCACTGACGCCCGGCGAGATGACGTAGTTTTCTTGGAACAGCTCGCCGAGGATGGCGTTAACGACTTCCTGGATGCCCTGACCCTCGAAATTGAGGGTGATTTCGCCGTCCTCTCCCGGCGGCGGCGCCCGCTCGCCGACCCGACCCTCATCGATGAACACACCGGTGCCGGAGTAGGTCTCAGAGCCCTCGAAAGCATTCTCATCATCCTCCTCGGAGCCGCCGCCGATATCGATCTCGCCACCCTCGCTCGGTCGGGTGTTGGCCTCGGTCAGCGTTGACCCGTAACTCGGCTCCACGGCCGATCGCTCCTCCGAGCTGGCGCAGGCCGAGATCAGGGCGACGAGCGCCAGGCTGCAAAGAATTCGCTCAATCCGCACCGAGGCGGACCGGAAACCAGGTGACATCATTAATTATCTCTTTGTTGTTGCTGCAGTCGGGCCCGGCGTTCGGCTTCCGCTCGCAGTTCGGCACGGCGCTCTGCCACGCGACGTCGGACCTCTTCCGCCCGGGCGCGCGCGTCAGACTGCTGGCTGACCTCGGGGGCGGTCGGTTGGCTCTGGCCATCGGGCTGCCCCGGCGAAGAATCCTGACCTTCACCACGGGGACTCAAACCACTGCTGCCGGCGGCCAGAGAACTCGTATTGACCGACAATTCCAGCAAAGATTCACGACCGTCGACGGACACGAAGTTTACCTGTCGACGATCGATCGAATCGAGCCGCCAGGCCGCCTGCTCGCCCTCAAGGCTCATGCCTTCGCGAAGCACCACGACTTCATTCGACGAATCGTCTCGAATCATGGCCAGTCGAAGATCGGGCGTCACGATAATCCCGGCAACGGCGGCTTTCAGCTCTTCGACGGGCGCCTCCTCTTCGACGGGTTCGAGTTCGGCTGCGGCCAGCTCCTCTTCCGTCGGCATCTCGATCACCGGCAGCTGCCGGTCGGAAAAGAAGACGGGGCGCTCGGTAATCGATCCATAGGTGGCGATTTCTGCCAGACCCGTCTCCGGCACATCGACCTCGACCCGATCGACCTCCGTCGAGCCTTGCGGCGCGATTCGGTCGGGATCGGCCCGGCCTATCAGGAGGAACTGAACCGCCAGACCCAGTCCGAGTACGGCGATGGCCGCCAGGAGCAGAACCGTCAGCAGATTGTTGCGCGTGTCCAGCAGGCCTGACATATCAGCTCCCGACCTGCCCGGCGAGAAAACCGTACATATCGAAGCGCAGGTCAAGCTGGCCATAGGCGTCGACGCCGACCCGGCGACTGCGACGATCCGCGGAAATCCGCTGATTGATGATCAGATTGTCGACAAAGATCAAGGGGACGTTATTCTCGAGTTCGTAGAGGATGCGGACCGTATCGGGCAGCGGGCAGTTCATCCGCACGTTGACCGTGACCTGCTCGAATCGATCGGGGTCGGAGTCAACGCGGTTCTGCGTTGCCGAAACCGAGCACAGCTCCGGATCGTCGGAAACCTGTTCGATGTAGTCGCGAAGCTGCCGAACGAGCGAGGCGGCAGCCGTGTTGAAGTTCGATTGCTGCAGAAAGAGCGCGTTGTCGAGGCGCTCTTCGCGCAGTTCGGCCAGGCGCTGCTCCAGCTCGGGCCGTCGAGCGACCGCCGCCTTGAACCGAGCCACGGAGGTCTCCAGAGCGGAAATCTGGTTGCTCAGCTCGACGTGGCGCGTCACGAACCAGTGGAAACCGCCGAGATAGATCACCATGGCCGCGATCAGGGCCAGACCGATGGCGAGCGGCTTGTTATTCTCCCGGTCCGGCAGCAACTGCATCTGGCACCCCCCCTCTTGTGATGGAAGCCTGAGCGTTGAATCGCTCCTTGCCCGTGGCCGGATCAACGTTGATCGAGCCGCGGAATGCCGCATCGTCGAGCAATGGTGATGCGTTGATGATCTCGATCAGTCGCGAGGAGCCATCGGCCAGGCCCATCATGGTCAGCTGATTACCGCGGACCTGGAGCTGGTTGATCCACATATCCTCCGGTAGCAGCCGCGAGACTTCGTCGAGCACCTGTATGGCCACGGGTTGCCGGCGGCGACGCTCGGCGAGGAAGTTTGCGGCCTGGAGCGAGTCTTCGAGCTGGCGCTGGAGGCCCATGACTTGGTCGGCCTCGGACCGCAGGTCGTCGACTTCGGCGCGCAGGGTCTCAACGGTGTTCGATCTCAGGTAGAGCGACTGCGCCATGACCAGACCCAGAATCAGGACAGCCACGGCGGCCAGAGCCCAGTTCAAGCGAGCGCGGCGAAAGACATAGGTCGGGCGTTGAGCTTCGGGAATCAGATTAAAGCCCTCGACGCCGGGTCGACCGTCAACCTCTTCCAGGCTGTCCACCGCGTGCGGCTGGATCCCGATAGCTCGAAGACGAGCCAGCAGCGGGTTGACGGTGGCCCTGGGAACGAGACGCAGATCGAGCTTCAGGCGCCCGGCCTGCGGGTTTCGCTCGACAGTCTGGTAGTCGAAAAGCACGTCCTCGGTGCGGAAGGGCGTGAGCTGATCGAGCTGGTAGCCGAGGGCGGTTTTGAGATTGGCCTCGACGGCGAGGGGCTGCTCCACCGGGCAGGCCAGGAGCTGATCGGCCGGCAGGCACAGGCGGATTTCCGGCGGGCCATCCTCGAATCGGGCCAGCGCGGCGGCCCAGCGCTGTCGGAGCGACTGGAGCTCGTCGGACAACAGCAGATCATCGATCTGCTCGGGAGAACCGCCACCTCGCCACAGGGTCAAGCGATCACCCGCCTGGTTCAGCACCAGCCAGATGGTGGGACGCGGTGAAACCAGGCGCTCGCGAAGGGCCGCCGGGACCAGGCTCGCCAGCTCGCGCCGCCACCACGCCAGAAATTCCGGCAGGGGGCTGGCCCGATAGCGTGTCCGTAAGCCCTCCCAGGCCCTGTTGATGGCGTTGACGTTCATTAATCCTCGATGTTTTCGCGCCAGCGAAGTATTCGAAACGGGCGCCCTCGGGTGTCTGCCCCGGCGCGTACCGTGGCCTCGATCTCGTTCCAGGCGCCGTTTTCCAGGGTGGCGCGGGAGCGAATGCTAAAGACACCGCCAACGCCTTGCAAGTTCACCATCTGACCGGTCGGCAGCATCAGCGCCGTCATATCGGCGGGATGGATCTGCTGGCGCTCCGCAACGAACATCTGCGCATCCTCCAGGGTGATATCCGGCATCCCGGCGATCACTTCCGCCGGGGCGAAGGCCGGATTGATCCGGCCACCACGCCCGTGCACGGTCACCAGATTCTCGAGGCGCTGAAAAAGCTCGAAGCTCATGCCGATGACCTGCTGGAGTTCATCGACGGAGCGAAACGGCGCATTCGCCGGTCCGTAGGGATAGCCCTCCGCATCGTATTCATCGATCTCGGCGCCATAGAGGCGCGGCAGATCATCCGGATCGCGCCAGTCCTCGATGGCGTCGGCCAGCTGCCAGGCCGCTTCCTGCTCCAGACCTCTGGACATCAGAAATTCAGACAACAGTTCTGCGGGTGCCCCATTCAGATCGATCCGTCCAGACTCGTCGGTGACCTTCATCTCAACAACCGCGCCCGCATACTCCATCAGGTAGGGCCGACCGTCCGGGACCCAGCGCGTCTGCAGATCGGGATTGCGCATCTCGAAGACGGCCCGATGCAGGCCGGCCTCGGCCGCGTAGCGCGCCTGGGTGACATCGAACAGAAAGCGCGACTGCAGCGTTTCCGTGCGAGCCAGAACCGAATAGAGACCGACCGTGATGCTGAGCAGCACCAGAATCCAGAGCACGATGATCAAGGCAATGCCTCGGGATCGGAGGACCGGCTCGCTGGTCAGACCGGCGCTGATCGAAGGGCCGCTCGTCTGGACGCGCCTCATCGACGACCATCCGGCGTCAGCATATCGGAGGCGCGGCGGAACCTGGGACTGGAGCGCGACGATCGCGCCCCGCTGCTGGCGGCATCAAGCATCACCGGTGCGATCAGATCAGGCCAGGTGAGGCCATTGCCGCGATCCAGATCCATCTCGAGGGCGACGGCCAGAGGCAGCGCTTCCGTGTCCTCCCAGAAGTCGTTCCAGGACGGGATATCGTCCTCCGGATCGGTGCCGAGGTAGCGGAAAGTGCCCTCCGCCACATCGTTGAGCAGCACGATCCCCTCGGTCGCCTCGATTTCTCCGGGCTCGTAGCCGTTGAGCATCGCGTAGTAGTAAACCAGAGCCTGACGATCGCCGTTTCGCTCGACGCGCAGTTCCTGCACATAGGGCCCGCCATAGCTCAAGTAGCCCGGCATCGGCGCAACGAAACGCACGTAGTCGCGGTCGCCGATGAAACGGATCTGGAGCTCGTCTGCGCCCTCGCCCTCCTCGATGATCAGGGACTTGGCCCGGCTGAGCTGACGACGCACGAACTGATGGCTGATGCGCAGCTGGTTGGTCTGCTCGATAAGCGCCTCGCCGGAGGTCGTTGCCCGCACGCTGGCACGAAAGCCTCCATAGGCCAGCGCCATGATCATCGCGACCAGACTGATGGCCAGGAGCACCTCGATCAGGCTGAAGCCTTTCGAGCGCTGCAGTGAGAGCGCGTCGCTTCTCATCGCAGGTTTCCGCCGAGCTGGCGCTCTTCCCAGTAGAGATCAACGCTGCGAAGGGTCGTGAAAACAGCCTCCCGCGTCGGATTCTGACCCCATTCGACGACCAGCTCGACCGCATAAAGTGAGACGGGGAGCTCTTCGATGTTCAGGCCGCTGTCGTCGAAGCTCATGACCTCCTCCACGCGCAGCTGCCAGCGGAAGCGATCATCGAACTCGCCGCTGCGCTCACCGGGCTCAAGCGCTTCTTCAAGGCCTAGAACATCGAGCTTGGACTGGGCCCAGAGGGCGGCCTGCGTGTAGTCGCCTGCCCGCCGCGTGTTGGTCATCGATGTCGACAGGATCTGTAAAACGATGCCGAAAAGCAGCGCGAAGACCGCAAAGGCGGCCATGACCTCGATCAGGGTGAAGCCTTGCTCTCGGCGCGTCATGACTGGGGATCCATGTCGAGCCCGATCTCGCCGGTCAGCCAACCCACCGTGATATGCCACTCGCGCTCGCCAGCGCTCAGCACAACGCTGCCGCCCGTGGAGGCGCCGTCAGGGAAGAATCGGATGCCTCCGGCGTTTTCACCGGTGAGCTCGGAGCGCGCCGTGTTGAGGGTGATCGCCATGCCTTCGGGCAGCGGCGTTTCGGACTCGCCCGCCGCTTTCCAGGTATTGGCGTCGGCATCGACAAGAAACACCTGCTGCTCACGCTGGACGATGGCCTGGCCGCGCGTGTGGCGCAGGCCGGCGGTCACGGCGCGGTGCGCGTTGCGGATCTCTGCCCCGGAGATCGATCGCCCCACGGACACGGCGGCAATCGTGAACAGAAGGCCGATCATGACCATCACGAGAATCACCTCGAGCAGGCTGAACCCTGCCTGCTTCGAAAGGGCCCCAGGACCTCGAACGCCTGCGGGCCCCGGAATGTCGCGCGACCGAATGATGGCAATCTCCCTGAATCGTCAGGAGTCCCAGCTATTCACGTCCGCCGCCGATCCCTCGCCTCCTGGCGATCCGTCGGCGCCGTGGGAGAAGATGTCGTAGCTGCGGTGCTGGCCCGGAAAGCGGTAGTTGTACGGATTTTCCCAAGGGTCATTCAAATTCGACTCGTTGACGTAGGGTCCGTTCCAGTTGCCGACGTTACCGGGCTGCTCGACGAGCTCGCGCAGGCTTTGCGGCGCGCGACCCGCGTCGAGATAGAACTCATCGACGGCCATGGACAGGCGCTGCACTTCCGCCCTGGCCGCGCGCACCTTGGCATCTTCGCTTCTGCTCATGATGTTCGGCACAACGAGGCCGGCAATCATGCCCAGAATCACGAGAACCACCAGCAACTCGATCAGCGAGAAGCCCTGGCTGGTCTTGATCGATTTCATTTGAATCACTCCTTGAATCCGTTTAACAGTTCATGAAAAGTTCGAGGGTCTAGCCGCTGATGATCAGGCGACCATTTCGTTGATACTCAGGATCGCCATCAGCACCGACATCACGATCACGCCGATCAGCGCGGCCAGGCCCAGCGTCAGCCCCGGCACCAGCATCGCCATCAGGCGATCGATGGTGACGCGCACGTCGCGATCGTAGGTGTCGGCCACCTTGATCAGCATGTCGTCGAGCTTGCCCGTTTCCTCACCGACGTTGATCATCTGTAGCGCCAGGCGGGGAAAGTTGCCGTCCTGGGCGAGCGCCCGGGCCAGCGGCGCGCCGGTCTTGACCTGCTTTGCGGCCCGGGCCACGTCGTCGGCAAGGACCGTATTGCTCATCACGTTCTTGGCGATCGACAGGGCCGAGAGCAGCGGCACGCCGTTGATCAACAGGGTGCCGGTGGTTCGCGCCAGACGCGCCGTCTCCACTTTGGCGATGGCATCGCCGACGAATTTCGTGCGCAGAAAACGCCCGTCCCAGACCAGACGAGACGCCGGCCGGCTCATCTGCGTGCGGAACCAGACCACGGCGACAAAGGTGGCACCGATCAGAGCCCACCAGTAGTTCTGGAGCACCTCGCCGACCCCGACCACGATGCGCGTCAGGAACGGCAGCTCACCGCCGAAGTCCTCGAACATCGGCGTGAACTGGGGGATGACGTAGATCATCAGAAGCATCAGCGAGGCGATCGCCATGACGACCAGGAGCGCCGGGTAGATCATCGCCGAGACCACGCTGTCCTTGAGCTCCTTGGCGCGTTCGAGGTATTCGGCCATCCGGGCCAGGGTCTGATCGAGGGAGCCGCCGATCTCTCCGGCCCGAACCATATTGATGTAGAAGCGCGAAAACACGCCGTGGCGGGCTTCGAGGCCCTCGGACAGGGATCCGCCCTCGCGCACGTGATTGCGAACTTTTTCCACAAGCGAGCGGACGCGCTCGTTCTCTGCCAGCTCGATGAGAATTCCCATGGAGCGGTCGAGGGGCAGACCGGCGCCGAGCAGCGTGGAGAGTTGCTGAGTCAGATCGCCAATTTCGCGCTGGTTCAGCCCCTGCTTGCCGCGGAACAGGGTCTCGATCCGGAAACCGGACCCCACCTCCTTGGCCGAAACGGGAATATTTCCCGCCTCCTGGAGCTGGGCAATGACCAGCTCCGAGCTCGGCGCCTCCATCTCGCCGGTCACGGTTTCGCCGCTGGGCGCCACCGCCTTGTATTCGAACAAGGGCATCGTCGTCAGGCCTCCTGCGTCACGCGCAGGATTTCTTCAGCCGACGTCACGCCTTGAAGCGCCTTGATCAGGCCGTCCTCGTACATCGTTCGCATTCCGTCCCGACGGGCCTGCGCCTCGATTTCCGTCGACGTGGCGTGCTTCATCACCATCCGCCGAATCTCCTCGTTCAGGATCAGGATTTCGTGGATCCCGGTTCGTCCGCGATAGCCGGTCGGACAGGCCTCGGAGCTGCCGGGGTGGTAAAGCTCGATCTGGTCGGCGTCGGTAAAGCGGCTCAGGCCCAGTTCCTCGACCATTTCGGGCAGGACCTCATAGGCGGCACGGGTCGCCGGGTCGAGCCGCCGAACCAGGCGCTGCGCCATGATGGCGTTCACCGTGGAGGTCAGCAGATAGTCCTCCACGCCCATGTCGAGCATGCGGGTAATGCCACCGGCCGCGTCGTTGGTATGGAGCGTCGAGAGCACGAGGTGGCCGGTCAGGGCGGACTGGATGGCGATCCGGGCCGTTTCCAGGTCGCGCATTTCTCCAATCATGATCACGTCGGGGTCCTGGCGCACGATGGAGCGCAGAGCACCGGCGAAATCCAGCCCGATCGAGGCCTTGGCCTGGATCTGGTTGATGCCCTCAATCTGGTATTCGACCGGGTCCTCGACGGTGATGATCTTGCGTTCGGGCGTGTTGAGCTGGCTCAGGGCGGTGTAGAGCGTGGTGGTCTTGCCCGAGCCGGTCGGTCCTGTCACGAGAATGATGCCGTGCGGCATCTCCAGAGCCTTGATGAACCGGTCGCGGGAGGCGTCGGCAAAGCCCAGGCTGGCAAAATCCAGGACCACGGCCTCCCGATCCAGGATACGCATGACCACCGACTCGCCGTGGGCCGTCGGCACGGTGGAGACGCGCAGGTCGAGCTCCTTGCCGCCGACCCGGTGCATGATGCGACCATCCTGCGGCAGGCGCCGCTCGGCGATATTCAGGCGCGCCATGATCTTGACGCGTGAAATCACCGCGGCCGTCGACCGCGCCGGCGGTGCCTCAACCTCCTGCAGCACGCCGTCGATGCGATAGCGAACTTTGAGGCGATTTTCGAAGGGCTCGATGTGGATATCCGAGGCGCGCGACTCGACCGCCCTCTGCAGAATCAGGTTGACCAGGCGGATCACCGGGGCCTCGGAGGCCAGGTCGCGAAGGTGCTCGACGTCCTCTTCGTCCTCGCTTTCGCCCTCGGCGCCGAGGGACTCGGCGATCTGACCCATCGCGCTCTTGCCGCCGCCGAAATAGCGCTCGATGGTGTTGTCGATTTCCGAGGTCACGCCTACCCGCGGTATGACCTCCAGGCCGGTGGCCATGGCCAGGGCCTTCAGAGCAAACTGATCCTGCGGGTCGGCCATGACGACTTCGATCGTGGACTCATCGACCTGGATCGGCACCAGATGCTGCTGCTTCATGTAGCGAACGGAGATCGTCTCGATCTCCGGCGCGTCTTCCGGGTAGTCCTTGTCGCTGGTCAGCTCGATGCCCATCAGCTCGGACTGGGCGCGAGCAAGATCGCGCTCGGACACCAGACCAAGGCGCACGAGAAGCGTCAGCAGGTTGCCGCCGTGCTGGTCCCGATAGGCCCGTGCCCGACTCAGATCCTCGGGCTTCAGCCGGCCCTGTTCGACCATCAGGTCGCAGAGCTCGGCGGCCTGGTCCTCGAGATGCTCCCCGACGCTTGGCAGGAGATCACTGTCGTCGGCGGCGGATATGGCTTGTGTTTCCATCATTGACGTGGCTTCTTGTCGAGGTAGCGCTGCGCCGGGCGTAAACGCTCGAGCGTGAAAGGTGACAACCCGTTGATTATTACAGACCATTGAAGGCCCGGTTCGGTTCAGAGCTTGTGCCGGACGACCTTTGTTTCGATGAAGCGACGGTTCATCAGGATCCACGTGGCAATAGGAACCACCGCCGGCAGCATCAGGTAGCCGAGCTGATAGCACAGGGCAACCACGGTCGGAGTCAGGACGGTCGTGTCCAGCGCCGCCCGAGCCTGGGGCCCGAAGAGAAAGGTCAGGTCGCGCCAGGTCTCCCAGTACACGCCCCAGAGGGTGACCACGGTCATTACCGAAAAGCCGATTGCCATCTGAAGGACGCGCTGGCCGGCCCTGAGCGGGGTCGCCATGATCAGACCGAAGAGAAGCGCCATGCCCCAGGCATAGAGCATCGGGTTGACGTCCCAGGTCAGAAGCAGATCCTCACCGCCCTCGGGATTGGGTACAAGGATATTGGTGTGAATCTCGAAATAGAAATCCGCCTGGAAGATGCGTTCGAAGACACCATCGTGCAGCGTAGTGAGGATGAATTGGGAGATCACCCGTGCCGGCAGCATCAGCAGGCTGGCGGCGAAGAACCAGAGAAAAAAGCCCATGGGCATATAGAGCGCGGCAAGCAGGAACATCTCCTTGACCGGATTCCCTCCGCCTTCCTCATTCGGGTCTTCCGGGGTCGCAGTCGTGGTCTGATCACCGCTCATCGGTCACTCCTGATCGTTGTCTTTCGAATCAATCCAGCCAGCGTCGGGCGTTGATGAATATCTGCATCCACGGCGAGGTCTCCCCCCACTCCGCCGGTGCCCAGGAATAATTCACCCGCCGCAGCAGCCGCTCCGGATGCGGCATCAGAATGGTCACACGTCCATCTTCGTTGCACAAGCCGGTGACGCCCCCGGGCGAACCGTTCGGGTTGTCGGGATAGCGCTCGGCGATCAGGCCCTCGCCGGTGACGTAGCGGATCGCCACACCTGCGTCGTTGACGGGCCGCTCGCCGAAATCGGCGCGCCCCTCGCCGTGAGCCGTGGCGACGGGGAGCAGCGAGCCGGCCATGCCGTCGAAGAATAGCGATGGCGAGGCCTCGATCCGGACCAGGCTCAGGCGCGCTTCGAACTGACCGGAGCGATTGTGAGCGAAGCGCGGCCAGTGATCGCTGCCCGGAATGATCGAACGCAGCGAGGCCATCATCTGGCAGCCGTTGCAGACACCCAGGCCAAAGCGGTCGGTGTCGGCGAAAAACTCGGCGAACTGATTCAACAGACCCTCGTTGAACAGGATCGAACGCGCCCAGCCCTGGCCGGCGCCGAGGACGTCACCGAAGGAGAAACCGCCGCAGGCCGCCAGGCCCTGAAAATTGCCAAGCCGCTGACGCCCGGCGGCGAGATCGCTCATCGCCACGTCGACGGCCTCGAAGCCGGCCCGCATGAACGCGCGAGCCATCTCGCGCTGACCGTTGACGCCCTGCTCGCGCAAAATCGCCACGCGTGGCCGGGCGCCGGATGCGACGAAGGGCACGGCGTCCGGAGCAAAGCTCAGGCGTGGCCGGAGCCCCGATCGAGTCCAGTCGCCGCGGGCTGCGTGCTCCTCGTCGGCGCAGTCCGGGTGGTCGCGGAGGCGCTGCATGCGATAGCTCGTGTCCGACCAGGCCTGGTGCAGCGCGCCCATCTCCCGCCGCAGCCAGCAGCGCTGATCGCTGTTGATCTCCAGGCCCGACCCTTCGACCACTCGACCGATACAGCGCGCATTGAGGTCGGGCGCAAGCTCGTTCAGGCGCTCGATAACGTGCTCGACGGCCGAGGCCTTGATCTGGAAAATCAATCCCAGCTCTTCGTTGAACCACTCGCTCAGGAAGGCTGGTGCCTCCTGGGCCGTCGTCTCCAGCGCCAGGCCGCAGCGCCCGGCGAAGGCCATTTCGAGGCAGGATATGAGAAGACCGCCATCGGAGCGATCGTGCAGGGCCAGCACGTCACCGGCGGCCACCAGGGCCTGAGCCGCATCGAAGAGCTGAGCGAGCTGCTCGGGGCGATCGACGTCGGGCACCGGCCCGAGCTGGCGCTGGCTGACCTGAGCCAGGCAGGAACCGCCGAGGCGGGCCCGACCGCCTTCGAGGAGAATCAGCGCCGTCTCGCCCTGGTCGCTGCGAAGCTCGGGTGTGACGTGCCTTCGAGCATCGCTGACCGGCGCGAAGGCCGAAACGATCAGCGATACGGGCGCGATCATCCGATGATCCTGCTGGTTCTCTTTCCACAGGGTCTGCATCGACAGGGAATCCTTGCCGACGGGGATGGCAAGGGCCAGCGCCTGGCAGAAGCTGCTGATCGCCTCGACGGCCTCGCGCAGTGCCGCATCCTGACCTGGGGCCCCCGCTGCTGCCATCCAGTTCGCCGACAGCTTGATCCGATCGCGGCCAGGCAGCTGCACCCCGGCCAGGTTGGTCAGGGCTTCGCCAACGGCCATTCGCACGGAAGCCGGGGCATCGGTGATGGCCAGGGGCGTGCGCTCGCCCATCGCCATCGCCGTGCCGGCATGGCCCGCGTAGTCAAGCAGCGTGATGGCGCAATCGGCCACCGGCACCTGCCAGGGTCCCACCATCTGATCGCGCGCCGTCAGGCCGCCGACGCTTCGATCCGCAATCGTGATCAGGAAGGACTTGGACCCCACCGTCGGCAGCTCGAGTAACGCGTCGAGCGCGCCGTCGACATCGAGGCCATCGAGGGGATCATGCGCAGGGGCCGGTGGCTGGCTCTCCACGTCGCGATGCATACTCGGTGGGCGCCCCAGCAGCGTCTCAAGGGGCATATCGACGACCCGCTCATCGTGTCGGGCGTCATGCAGTCGCAGCTGCCTTGCCGCCGTGGCCTGTCCGATATCGGCCCAGGGGCAGCGCTCGCGCTGGCACAGTCGCGAAAAGGCGTCCAGATTCTCCGGCGCGATCGCCAGAACGTAGCGCTCCTGGGCTTCGTTGCACCAGATCGCCATCGGCGATAGGCCCGTGTCGGCGCTGGGAATCGCGCGCAGGTCGAGCTCGCCGCCCACTCCCCCGTCATCGAGGAGCTCGGGGATCGCGTTCGACAGACCGCCCGCGCCAACGTCATGGATCGATTTGATCGGATTGTCTCGCCCCCGAGTCCAGCAGCGATCGATGACCTCCTGGCAGCGCCGCTGCATTTCCGGGTTGCCGCGCTGCACCGAGGCGAAGTCGAGCTGCTCGTCGGATTGACCCGAACTCATCGACGAGGCCGCACCGCCGCCCAGGCCGATCAGCATTGCCGGCCCGCCGAGGACAATGATGCGATCGCCGGCATCGAGGGGCTGCTTGTGGGTCAGCTCGTCGCAGATCATGCCGCTGCCGCCGGCAATCATGATCGGCTTGTGGTAGCCCCAGAGCCGCCCCCCGATCTGCTGACTGAAGCTGCGGAAGTAGCCACACAGGGCCGGGCGCCCGAACTCGTTGTTGAAGCGCGCAGCACCGATCGGCCCCTCGAGCATGATCTGGCGGGCACTCGCCAGGCGTTCCGGCGCAGGCGGCGTCTGCTCCCAGACCTTGATCCGGTCGGGAAGGCGCAGGTCCGACACGCTGAAACCGGTCAGGGCCGCGATCGGGCGGGCGCCGCGACCGGTCGCCGACTCATCGCGGATTTCGCCGCCCGAGCCCGTGGCCGCGCCCGGGTCCGGGGAGATGGCCGTTGGATGGTTGTGCGTTTCGACCTTGATCTGAGCGTGCAGCTGGACGCTTTCCGAACGATAGGTCGGCTCATCGGCTTCGGTCACGAGAAGCTCGCAGTCGAAGCCCTCGATGACCGCCGCGTTGTCGTCGTAGGCCACCCGCGTGCCCTGGGGCGTGGTCGCGTGAGTCTGCCGAATCAGCTTGAACAGCGACGGCGTCCGCTCAACGCCGTCGACGGTCCAGCTGGCGTTGAAAATCTTGTGGCGGCAGTGTTCGGAGTTGGCCTGGGCAAACATCATCAATTCGGCATCGACCGGATCGCGGCCCATCGCCGAATACGCATCAGCGAGATAGCGGATCTCTCCATCGCTCAGCGCCAGACCGAGGTCTTTGTTGACCCGCGCCAGAGCGCCTGTCGGGTCCTCGCCAAGGATGATCCGACTCGCAGCCCCCGGGGTTTGATCCGCCAGCCAACCGGACGTCTCGCTGCGAACCGGAAGGACCACCTGTGTCATCCGATCGTGCAAGGCGGCAAGAAGGGTCTCATCGACGGCAAGCGTTCCCGCGCCGTCCTGGAGATGCACCCACAGCCCGTGCTCGACTCGCGTGAACTCGCTCAGCCCGCAGTGATCGATGATCTCGCCGGCGCGCGACGCCCAGGGGGTGAGAACACCCGGTCGGGGCAGGATCAGACGATCCTCCGTATCGGCCTGGGAGAGATCGAATCGGCGGGCCTGGAGCAGCTGCTCAAGACGCTCCAGCGCCGGCTCGGCAGGAGCCGCGCCGACGGCAACCAGCACCAGCTCTTTGACATCCAGGCGACAAACGCGGCCCAGGCGTTCGGAGGCGCCGTGTTCGAGCTGAACCTTGCGGAACGCGGGCAGTGCATCCTGACCTAACAAAATCATGTCATTCATCCTGGAGAAGATGGCCGCAGCCGCAGTTCCGAAGGCCGAGATTATAAAAGGCTAGACCTTGAACCTGGTAAGCGGCTCGGCGCAGAGCGCGCGGACTTTTTTCAGCCTGCAGTAACGCAAACAGGGACCCGAAGGCCCCTGTCCGATCGCTGGGTCACGCCGAGCGAAAACGCCGTTCAGTCGCCCTGCCCTGCCAGCGCGTCGAGGCGACCGATCAACTGGTCTGGCGGAACATAGCCCGGTATCAGACCGCCGTCGCGAGTCATGATCGATGGCGTCCCCGTGACACCCAGGGTCTGCCCGAGCTGGTACTGGGCCGCGACCGGGTTGTCGCAGGTCTGGGGTTGGGGCGTGCCGCCGCTCTTGGCGATATCCATCGCGGCGTTGCGATCATCGGCACACCAGACCGAGACCAGCTTGTCGTAAGAGCCTGAGTCAACGCCAGCCCGCGGGAAGGCCAGGTATTTGACCTGGATGCCGGCGTTCGCATACTCGCTCATCTGCTCATGCAGGCGCCGACAGTAGCCGCAGTCGGGGTCGGTAAACACCAGCACTTCGTAGTCCGCGTCCGCGGGGCCAAAGGTCACGAAATCCGTATCCTCCAATGCTGCCAGCGCTTCGGCGCGAAGGGCGGACTTGGCCTGATCGGTGAGGTTGAGCTGCGTGTCCATATCAATCATCTGACCCTGCATCAGATACCGGCCATCTTCGCTCATATACACCACGTCCGACCCGATCTGGACCTGCATCAGCCCCTCGATGGGTGTTTCCGCGATCACGACCTGATCGATATCGGGAACCAGACCCTCCAGACGCTCCTGAATTGAATCCGCCGCCAGCGCCAGACCCGTCATGCTCAGGGCTACGACTGCAGCGGCGCCCCGAATCGAGAAAAACAACTTCATGAAACACTCCTGTTTGACTTCAGCGAAGAGCTCGAGATGATCAGAGCTCGAAATGATGGTAAAGAATCATGCACTAAAACGGTTCGAGCGACAGGCTTCTACCGACTCTGGAGCGTTGGAACATGGCGCGACAAGGAAGTTCATCCTCGCGGATGGTGGAGCCGATGCAGGGACTTCAGACGCGATTTCGAAACCTGGGTGTAGATCTGAGTGGTCGCCAGGTCGGCGTGGCCCAGCAGCATCTGCACAACACGCAGATCGGCACCGTGATCCAGTAGGTGGGTTGCAAAGGAGTGACGAAGCAGGTGGGGGTAAACCGCCTGTGCAATCCCCGCAGCCCTCGCGTGATGGCGAAGGCGTTGCCAGACGGCCACGCGAGAGAGCGGCCGACCCGAGCGCGACACGAACACCCGATCGCAGGCGGGTCTGAGATCCTTTCTGCCTCGAGCGAGCCAGGCATCAAGGGCCTCGATCGCTCGCTCACCGAGTGGCACGAGACGCTCGCGCCCACCCTTCCCGACCACACGAACCAGGCCTCGATCAAGATTGAGACCCGACAGGGTTAAAGCAGTCAACTCCGAGACTCGCAGTCCAGTCGCGTAGAGCGTCTCGAGGATGGCACGATCACGTAAACCAAGGGGAGTTCGACGGTCAGGCTCCTCGATCAGGGCCTCGACCTCACGCGAGGAAAGCACTCTTGGCAGGGAGCTGCGCTGGCGCGGACCCTCGATGTCAATCATCGGATTCTGGCTATGGACATCGCTTCGAGACCGCCAGCCATAGAACTGGCGCAAGCAGGACAGCGCCCGAGTGATGCTGGCCACCTCGCAGCCCGATCGCAGGCGCTCGCCTAACCAGCGCAGCACGTCACTGCGAGTCGCGCTCGACGCGGGCCTCTCGAGCCACTGAGCAAAACTCAACAGATCCTGTCGATAGGCCACCATGGTCGCCGGACTGAGCCCGCGCTCGGCCCAGACCTGGTCCAGGAATCGGTCGATCTCGATCGCGAATTCGTCGGATCCAGACGCGCAAACGGGAGCGGCACTCGCCGCTCCCGTTGCAGAGTTGGCGTCGCTCAATTCTTGCCGGTCAGTCTGGCAATGCTGCTCTGAGCGGCACTTTCAAGATCAGAGATCTTTTCGCGAGCAGCCGCCCGCAAGTCGTCGACCGCCCTGCGGCGATGCGTAATCTCCGTCGCAGCGAGCTCCTGGATCGCCTCACGCAGTTCTTCGACCGCGCTGAGCACTCGGTTCATATTGTCAGAGGGCTGAGCGGCAGCGCTACGTGTCTTCTTCTTACCCCGCTTCTTGCGCCGACCTTTCTTCGATGCCTTCTTCTTTGAAGCCTTCTTTTTAGACGCTTTCTTTTTGGAGGTCTTCTTCTTGGACGTTTTCTTCTTTGACGTTTTCTTTTTCGAAGCCTTCTTCTTGGAGGCCTTCTTTTTTGAGGCTTTTTTCTTGGACGCCTTCTTCTTGGAGGCTTTTTTCTTTGAAGCCTTCTTCTTGGAGGCCTTCTTTTTCGAAGCTTTTTTCTTGGACGCCTTCTTTTTACTGGATTTCTTCTTCGACGCTTTCTTCTTCGACGCTTTTTTCTTCGAAGACTTCTTTTTCGAGGCTTTCTTTTTTGTCGCCTGATCTTTCGACTCATCTGGAGTCGTCGAATCGGCAGCCGCGCCCGCTGAGGCTCCGTCATCCGGCGCTTGCTGCTCGAGTTGTGTTTCTTCGCTAATCTGCATAACTCAGACCTCCCAAGGTCGCGATCGCAATGTTGTGATTGTACTCAACGACGCCCTCGCTCATTCCTCAAGTGGGTGATCCATTCGCGGGCGGCTTGTCTAACTCTACTGTAATTCGACGCCTGATTAAAGGCAGATTGTGCCTGAGCCTCGTCATCAAGGTTGATCGCAGAGATCCCAAGCAGCAGATATGCGTTCCCTCGCTGCGCCTCCGATAGGCCGCCAAGTTCCAGTGCTCGCCGGATGGCCATGCGGGCCTCTTGCCAGCGTTCTAGATCGACAAGAAGGAAAGCACGCTGGAGGTCGATCTTCCCTTCATCCGACACAGCTCCCGCGTTTTCATAGGCGACCAGAGCCTTCTCCAACTCGCGCGCTTCATACCAGGCACCACCGATCATCTCCCAGTTTCGGCGCGTGCTCTCAACAATGCCGCGCGCAATTCCATCTTCCATGACCTCGGCCGCCTGACGAGGAGAATCCTGCATTTGAAACAGGCTGGCCAGCTGCAAGAATTCGCTTGAGCGATCCAGCAGATCTCGCCGGTAGGCCAGCGCAAGCGTCGATTTCGACGCCGCGGGCTCATCCAGTTCCATGTAGAGCGCGGACATCTGAAGCCAGTAGTTCTTCTTGTCCGGGCTCATGTCGATCAAAACCTTCAGGGCTTCGATCGCGTTGCGGTATTCGTCGAGCTCTACGTGCATCGCGAACTTGAGCTGGTACCACTGCTCCTTTGGTTCATCGGCAAGAAGAATCGCCCGATCCACGGCGGTAATCGATTCCCTGAACTCATCGAGCTGGGCATGCAGGCTGGCTTTCATCACCCAGACATCGTTGATGTTGCTCTGATCGGACGGGACGTTGCAGAACCAGATATCGAGCTGCTCGAGGGCCTCACGAAAACGGTCCAGGCTGTAGTGGATGTTCGCCACGACGAGAATCATGTCGAAGTGCTGGGCGTTGCCCATCGTGTCCAGCTCGATGGCGCGCGCGTAGAGCGGCAAAGCGTCTTCTTCTCGTTCCTGCGCCATCCGGACGTTTGCCATGGTCTGGAGGACCACCGCCAATTCGTACTCGTTGCGACTGACCCGCTCGAGCATGGGCTGGAGTTCGACGTAGGCCTCGTCGTAACGCTCCTCACCGATCAGCTCGTAGATATCTTCCATGCGGGCATAGGTCGATGCGGAGAGGGCGCCGCCTGCGACCCGCCGCTCGATGCCGCAGACTCCGGCCTCGCTGCCCTGTGTTTCGAGCAGACGCTGACCGCTCTGGGCCAGTGCCGGCCCGACAAGGCTCATCATCAAAAGCGTTAGGAGAAGCGATCGCATCATTGCAGACTGTCCAAGAGGAACTCGATGGTCTGGGTGGCCGTACGCGTCGTCGCAACCCCCTCTTCCACTCGCGGCTTGAATTTCCAGCGAACGATCGCTCGTAAAGCCGCTCGGTCGAAGATCCGTGGCGGGTTGGAGTCGATGACGCGAGGGTCCCGGACTGCCCCGGTTTCGTCGATCGTGAATTCGATCGTCACATAGCCCTCGATGAAATTCATCGCAGCAGTGCGCGGATACTGCGGCTGGATTCGCACCAGGGGAATCACGTCCCCGTCTTCGTTTCGGCTGAAGTTGGCCAGGTTTGCCAGCTGCGGGCCCGTGCCACGCATCGACAGGCCGAGATCCATGTTGGAGAGATCCAGATCGGGCATATCGATATTCTGGGCCTCCATCTGAGCGATTTCCATCTGCGGCGGCGGCGGCGGCCGATCGGGCGGCGGCGGCGGTGGCGGCTTCCTTCGGTCCCGGGTCTGAACATCGTCGTCGACGTCCACGGGGCCGAAGCGGATTCCGGGCGGCGGCTCATCCACCCGCGAGTCGCCGGCATTCCCTGAAATCAGGCGATGCATGAAGTAGAAAGCAGACAAGGTCACGACGACTGCCACCATCACCGAAACCACATAGCGAACGGCTGGATGCATCAATTACCTCCCGGCCTCTTCCTCGGTCGAAATCGAAATACGATTGATCCCGCCAAGCTGAACCTGATCCATGACTTCCACGACCAGGCCGGTCCGCGCTCCCCGATCGGCAAGGATAATCACCGAACTTTCGGGATTTTCCGCGCGAGCATCCTCGACCTCGAAACGCACCTCGTTGATGCCAATCTGCTGACGATTCATCCAGATCTCGTCGTTCGGTCGAATCGCGATCAGGACATTGGCCTGGGGTCTGGCCTCGGTCGACAGCGCCATGGGCTTTTCAACCTCGACCCCGGTCTCTCGAATGAAGGAGGTGGTCACGATGAAAAAGATCAGCATGATGAACACGATGTCGAGCATCGGCGTGATGTTGATCTCCGGCTCATCCTTGCTTGCACGTCTGCGGGCCATGGTTATCGCAACTCGATCAGTCAGTCGTAGCGCAACAGGTCTTCAAGCGCATCGGCTTCGACCTCCGCCTTGCGCTCGAGGTAGGAGCCGAAGTAGACACCGGAAAGCGCGGCGATCATCCCGGCCATCGTCGGAATCGTGGCCTGCGAGACGCCTGAGGCCATTGCCCGGGCATTCCCCGTGCCGAAAATCGCCATGACATCGAAGACGGCCACCATACCGGTGACCGTACCCAGCAGCCCGAGGAGCGGGCAGATCGCGATCAGGGTCTGGATCGTTCGGATGTTGGCTTTCATTTCCGACTCCAATCGACTCACCATCTCTTCCTTGATTCGCCCGGCATGCCAGGAGCGATTGTCCTCGCGCGACTGCCACTCGGCCAAAATTTCGCGGCGGCGTGCCGGCATGACGCGGAAAAAATACCAGAGCCGCTCGATAATCAGCGTCCACATCATCAGCAGCACGGCCATGATCGCCCACAGGACATCTCCACCGAGCTCGATGAGCTCGCGGATCGCCTCGAAAAAGCTAGCTAGCGCGACCATGACGTTGCTCGGCCAGGCGAGCGATGATGCCCGCGGCCTGCTCCTCGAGAATCTGAATCAGGGCCCGCGACCGGCTATGAAGGAGGCTGTGAATGATCGTCAGCGGGATGGCAACAACCAGTCCCAGCACCGTCGTGATCAGGGCCATCGAAATGCCGTTGGCCATCATTCTCGGGTCGCCGGTACCGAACAGCGTGATCTGTTGGAAGGTCAGAATCATTCCAACTACGGTGCCTAATAGCCCGACAAGCGGGGCGATCACGTACAGCACCTTGATGAAAGGCAGTCCCGACTCCATCGGCGCGGTCTCGCGCAGAATCGCCTCATCGAGCTTGAGTTCAAGGGTTTCAACGTCCTGATCCGGATCATCCTGATAGACCTTCATAACGCGGCCCAGGGCATTGTCTTCGGCAGGTGTATCCGATTTGAGCTGTTGCCGGATCGCGCGGCCACGACTGAACAGGACGATTCCCTTCCAGAGAGAAAACAGCAGCCCGATGACGCCCAGGGCAATGATCACGTTACCCACTGGACCGCCCTGGCGCCTGCGCTCTTCCCAGGTCGGCGAGCGGACCACTTGCGCCAGGATCGCGCCTCGCGTACCGTCGATCGCCATGTCCGTGACCTCACCGCTCTGAGCATTCTGCAGGTTCTCGGCCATGGCAAGGAAACGACCCTCGGGCTGGCGCGGTAATTCGACGAGCTCCTGAGCGTCATCGTTCCAGGTCAGGAACTTGCCGTCGGACAGGGCGTTGAACACGCCGACGCGGACCACGTCGCGACCGGCCTCGAGCTGGCCATCCTGGTTGACCACCGGGGCATTGAAGCGGACGATGCGGCCGGATTCATAGATCTCCTTGACCATCTCGAGCCACATTCTGGACAGCTCCTGAGAGGTCGGTAGCTCGCGGCGCTGCGCCAGTTCGGTCAGGTACGCCGCCCGGCCCGGTATCTGGGCGCTCACCAGCGACTCTTCGATCACCGTGCTGACGTCGCCGGCCACCTGTCGAACCACGCCGAACAGCTCGCCGAGATTACCCATGCGCTCATCGAGGGTGGTCTCGAGCTCCACGAGCGCGAGCTCGTTATCGTCGAAGGCCGAGCGAAGTCGTTCAGAGCGAGCCTCCTCACTCCGCAGCTCGGCCAGCGCCTCCTCGAGGAGCTGGCGCTGGTTGGCCCGCTCTCTGATGAAGCGCTGAAGACGTTGCTCGTCGATGCGCGCCTCCGCCGATGCCGCGCGTTCGACATCTCGCAGCAGCTCTTCGAGCGTATCGCCCTCCTGAGCCCCTGCCGTCAAAGGGAGGAGGATCAGCGCTGCACCTATCACGATCGATTTCAGAGTCATGCTCAATTCTCCGCGGGAACGGGTGCCGGGACCGGCAGGCGAATCAGGTCCGGCGCAACCTGATTACGCGCAATGGCCAGGCCATCACTGACGGGCAGGCGATATTCGGCACCGAGGGTTTCATAGCGCCGTGTCAGAGGATTCCACCACCCCGTCTCGCTGCCGTCCGTCGATTGCCAGAACAACAGGGTCCGCCCGATGCGCAGAAACTGAACGCGCTGACCGTCATCGAGCTCCCCTTCATAGGCTTCTGTCGTTCGGCCGTACTCGATCTCGGTCTGATAGGCCTCGACGATCAGGCGGTATTTTTCAGATGTTGTGATGTCTGAGTCGTCAAGCAGATCCACAAGGCGACGCGCGCGCTCCAGGCGCTCGGCCTGGCGGAACGGCATATCGGCCTGAACGAGGGGCTCGAGACGATTGGCCATATCGACCATCAGCGGCACCACATCCCGGTTCGTCGCTTCCAGACCCTCGAGCTGCTGGTTGATCGACGCAATCTCGTTTTCCTGGTCGGTGACGATGGCTTGAAGCTGGTCGTTGTAGATTGTCAGGCTTTCCGTTTCGCTGACCGTTCGTCGATATTGGTCGATCAGGCGCTGGGTCTCATCGTCGACGCGATTGATTTGCTGCTGCGCCTGGGCCGCATCGCGGGTGATCCGCGTTTCGACATCAATTGATTCATCCAGCACCTGGGCACCTAGCCCGGTGATGCAGAACGCCATTAAAACCCCCGGGAGAATCCGAGATGATTTGGAATCCGAATCTTGAAACATGTCGCTATCCGCCCTGCCTTTACTTGGTATCTCAAACTATGAATGGCTTTCGTACGAAAGACACCATAGATAGGGTAGCGCGCATCCGCAGCAAAAGAAAGGACCCTTCTGCAAGAGCGCTTGCTGGAGGCTAGTGTAATGAATTCAACAGACAACTTAAGGACCGAAAACAGCGCGCTTCCGCCCTGTGCGCTCTGGCGCCGACTGGCCGCCATCCTCTATGACGGCCTGCTTCTGCTCGGCATTATCCTGCTCGCCACCCTCGTGGTCGTCATCCCCAGCGGCGTCGAGGTCCCGGCCGGTAGCCGCTTTTTCCAGCTCTATCTGCTTGTGATCAGCTGGTTGTATTTCGCCCTCGGATGGCGCAAAGGGAAAACCCTCGGAATGAGCGCGTGGAGAATCGAGATCGACAGCGACGGTCACCATCCGACCTGGCTGGCGACGGTGGCACGTTTTACGATGGCGCTGGTGTCCTGGGCCAGCTTCGGGCTGGGCTTTCTCTGGAGCCTGTTCCACAAGAACAAGGCCACCTGGCACGATCTGGCTTCGGACACGCGGCTACGGGTCAGACCTCGGCCAGACCGAGCTAAGCGCTGAACAGCTAAGGAGCCTTTGGATAATTCAGAGGCGACCTAAAGGCCGATACGACAGATCAGCGGCGACGAAGAAGGACTGTCGCAACCAGGGCCACCGACATTGCCGGCAGCAGGAGGGTCAACCAGAGCGGAGCTGGAACGACCCCGGCCACGCCCTGGGCGAGGCGAATGAGAACAAAGAACAGCAGGCCGACGCTCACGCCGACAAACAGGTTCAGGCCTGGATTACGCTGCCGCATGCCAGCGAACACGAAAGGCAGGCCGATCAGAACCATGGCCAGGACGTTCAACGGCCAGTAGAGGCGTTCCCAGAAGGCCTCGCGGTAGCGAGAGGTATCGAGGCCATTGTCTTCGAGCAGGGCTTGCATGGCGCTTAGGTCGGTCAGGGAGAGCAGTCGAGGTCGCGACACGGTCGCCTCGAACAGCTCCGGGCGCAGGCCAGACTCCAGGCGCAGGGCATCGAGCAGCTCCGGCTCGCCGATCGCGCTCGGTTCTAGTCGGCGAACCGCCTCCAGGCGCCAGGCCTGGCCATCGTGGCGAGCCTCCTCGGCGTAGAACAGTGGGCCCGCCCGGCCGGCAGCGTCCAGGGCATAGATGTGCACGTCGCTGAACAGCAGCTCCCGGTCGTTGACCCAGAGCGATAGGCCGATGCGGAGCATTCGATCGCGGTCGCGCAGCCAGAGCACGCCCTGGCGACCGTGCTGAATCTGCCCGCTTCGAGCCTGCTCTCGGTCCGCTCTCGCTCCGGCCTCCAGGCCGGGAATGACCCATTCGGCCACGGCAACGAGGGCGATCAGGCAGAGGCCGACCGCGATGAGGACGCGCGAAAGGATGCGGGCGCGATCAAAGCCGACGGCACGCATGGCAACCAGCTCATTGCCAGAGGCCAGGGCCCCGAGACTCAAGGTCACGCCGATCAGAGCGCCAAAGGGAAAGATGTCATAGAAGCGGCGCGGCGTAGTCTGGACCAGGTAGACCACCATCTGAAGCACCTGATAGTCCCCACTCAAGGACCGCGCTTCCCGCAGCAGGTCGACGAGCGTGTAGAGCCCCAGGAGCAGCAGGCTGACCAAGGCAATGCCCTTCAGCACCTGGCTGATGAGGTAGCGGCTCAGGCGCATGCCCAATGCCGTCCCAGCCATCGCCGCTGCCATCACCAGCGTCTCCACTGGCGCAGCAACAACAGCAGCAAGCCGCCGGCGACGAGGGCGTGCAGCGGCCACAGGCCGAGTCCCGCAGCGACCCCCTGGCGCTCTAGCCAGACCAGCGTCGCATAGAGCACGTTGGTATAGACGAGATACAGCACCAGAGCCAGCACAACGGCGCCGAAGCGACCCCGGCGCGGATCCGATTGGGCCAGCGGCACCGCCAGAAGGGCCAGCAGCAAGGCGGCCACGGGCGGCGCCCAGCGCCAGTGCCACTCCTGAAATCTCGCGGCGGAATTCAGCGGCAGGAGTTCGGGCAGCCGAAGCCTCATCTCTTCGGACTCGCCGCCGCTGAGCTCTGGCGCAGGCAGTCGCAAGTCATTGCGCTGAAACTCGATCTGCCGCCGCTTGGCGGTCGTCAGCCGGCTGGCGTGGCGGAGCTGGCGGCCGTCATGGAGCGTCAGATAGGGCCGCTGGTCCGCCTCGTCGATCCAGACCCGTCCTCGCGGTGCGCTCAGCACTTCGTAGTCATCGCCGTCATCGAAGAAGACGAAAACCTCAGCGAGGTCACCGCTGTCGCGGTCGATGGCGCCGACGTAGAGCGTGATCCGACCGCTGTCGAGACGATCGAATTGCCCGGGTCGAATACCGGCGACAAGAGCGGTGCGCGCCAGCTCACTCATCAGCACCGAGCTTCGCTCGAAGGCGGCCGGGCCCGCCCAGCCCGAGACGGCGAGAAGCGCCATGGACCACAAAAGCGCCCAGAGCGCGATCGGCGTCAACACCTTCGCGAACGGCAGACCGGAGGCACGCTGCACGGCCATCTCACTCGTCTCCCCGAGCCGACCCAGGCCCATCAGAACGCCCACCATCAGCGCCAGGGGACCAACGATCAGCAGGGCCTCGGGCAGACGCAGCAGCAGGAGCCAGAAGACGCTTCCGGTCGGAAGCTGACCCTGCGCCGCATCGCCGAGCAACTCGGCCAAAAACAAAGCCAGAATCACACCGACGAAAACGGCCAGACTCATCAGGCTTGCCTGAATGACCTCACGCAGGATATAGCGCTGCAGGATCACCGGACTCGCCATCCCGAAGAGCGTCCCCGGAGGCCGCTTCGAGCAGCTGGAGACAGGGCGGGCAAGCGCTTGGTGAAGGCAGTATGGCGGGGCATGTCGTCAGTGATCGAGGCGGTTACAATGGTGAATTGGACCGGTCGGCGGTAAAGCGCCGCGAGGCACCCTAGGGCGTGCTTTTGCAAGACTGCCGGCGCGCGATCTTTCGCTGATCGTGATCACTCTAGCCACCATTGAAGCCAACAGGATTTCGCACATGCAGTTTACAACTCGAACCGACTCGATCTCAGAAGTTTCTACCGGTGCCCTGATCCTCGGGGTGGGTATGGACCAATCCTTTGACGGCGCGCTCGAACAAATCAATCAGGCCACGGGCAATCTCCTGACCCAGCTCGATGAGGCCGGCGACCTGCCGCGCAAGACCGGCAAGACCCTGCTCGTGCATCGACCCAACGGCCTGGCCGCTGAGCGAATGATTCTGGTCGGCCTGGGCGATCAGGACAAGCTCGATGGCATCGCCTTCGTTAAAGCGGCCAAGGCTGCTGGGAAAGTCCTTCGTCAGTGCAAGGCCACGAGCGCGCACTGCCTGCTCAGCGAGACCTCGGTCCGCGGCCGCGATCAGGCCTGGGTCACCCGCCAGTCGGCGCTCGCGCTTGCCTACGCCGACTACGTGTATACCGCCACGAAGAAGCCCGCCGAGGACGCCGCGCCTGCCACCGACACAGTCAGCTTCCCGGCACAGTCGGACGCGGAGCGCCAGCTGGCCTTCGGTGCGGCCCTGAGCGCCGGAGTCCAGACGGCCCGAGACCTCGGTGATCTGCCGCCGAACGTCTGCACACCGATCTATCTGGCTGACACGGCAACGCGACTGGCCGGCGAGATCGACGGCCTTGAGGTCGAAATTCTCGACGAAGACGAGATGCAGAGCCTCGGTATGAACGCGCTCCTGGCCGTCGGTCAGGGCAGCGTCAATCCGTCCCGCCTGATCCGCCTTCGCTGGCGTGGCGGCAAGGAAGGCGACGCGCCGCTGGCCATGGTCGGCAAGGGTGTGACCTTCGATACGGGCGGCATCTCCATCAAGCCGCGCGATCTGATGGAGCAGATGAAGTTCGACATGTGCGGGGCTGCGACCACGATCGGCGCCGTCGAAGCGGCGGCTCGGCTGAAACTGCCGATCAACGTCGACGGCATCGTCGCCGCGGTCGAGAACATGCCTGACGGCAAGGCCTATCGCCCGGGCGATGTGATCACCGCCATGAACGGCAAGACGATCGAAGTCCACAACACCGACGCCGAGGGTCGGATGATCCTGGCCGATGCGATCTACTGGACGGGCCAGAACAGTCAGCCCAAGGCAATGGTCGATATCGCCACCCTGACCGGGGCCTGCGTCGTCGCCCTCGGCCACCACGCCAGCGGCGTCATGACCCAGGACGACGAGCTCGCCGCCGAGATTCTCAGCGCCGGCAACGGGGCGGCGGACCGAGCCTGGCGCCTGCCGCTCTGGGACGAGTATCAGGAGCAGATCGAAACCCCGTTCGCGGACATGAAAAACCTCGGCGGCATGCCCGCCGGCAGCATCACCGCCGGCTGCTTCCTGTCGCGCTTCGCCGACGGTCAGCGCTGGGCGCACATCGACATCGCCGGCTCAGCGTGGCAATGGGGCAAGCCGGAGTCGGCCACGGGCCGGCCCGTCGGCCTGCTCGTCGAGTGGCTGGTGACGCATGCCGGTGGATGGGATGCGGTGGCGGAGGACTAGATTCTGGTGGGGCGGATTCTGGTGAGATGCCGGTTTCCGGGTTCGCCTTGAGCCTTGATCCTTGAACCTTGATCCTTCCCTAAGATGCGCATCGACTTCTACGAAATATCCGGCCGCTTCAGCGATCCGCTGTTCGTGGCCACGGTGCTGGTCGGTCGCGCCTGGCCCAAGGCGCGCTCGGTGGCCGTGGTCGCACCCGCCGCTCAGCTCAGGGAACTGGATGAACGCCTGTGGTCCGAGCCCAAGGGCCGGTTCCTGCCGCACGGCATCAACCAGACCGCGGCGCCGATTGTCCTGGCCGAGGACGCACCGGACGAGGCCGAGGTCCTGATCAATCTCGACCCGAGTGCGCCCCTGCCTGGTGGGCGTTTCGAGCGCGTGCTCGAACTCGTCCCCTCGGACGCGTCGACGCGCGAGAAACTACGCGACCGATGGCGCGCCTGGCAGCAGCGAGGCGCTGAACTGAACCACCACGTCTTGAAGTAGCATGTCGCGGGGGACGCGCCGGAGCGCCAGAGCCCCTGCGACTCGATCCCTGACCGTCACTATTCAAAAACGCAACCATGGACAAGCACTACGCACCTCAGGATCTCGAGCAGCGCTGGTACGAGCGCTGGGACGCCAAGGGCTGCTTCAAACCCAGCGGTGAGGGCACGCCCTACACCATCCTGCTGCCGCCGCCGAACGTCACCGGCACGCTGCACATGGGCCATGCCTTCCAGCACACGCTGATGGACGCGCTGATCCGCTATCAGCGCATGCGCGGCCGCGACACGCTATGGCAGGTCGGCGTCGATCACGCAGGCATCGCCACGGAAATGGTCGTCACCCGCCAGATCGAAGGCGAGGGCGGCAAGCGCGATGACTTCAGCCGCGAGGAATTCATCGATCGGGTCTGGCAGTGGAAGCAGGAGTCCGGCTCCACCATCACGGGCCAGATGCGCCGCCTGGGCGCGTCGGCCGACTGGTCGCGAGAGCGCTTCACGATGGACGACGATCTGAGCGAAGCCGTGATCGAGACCTTCGTGCGCCTGCACGAGGAAGGCCTGATCTACCGCGGACCGCGCCTGGTCAACTGGGACCCTGTTCTCAAGACCGCCATTTCGGACCTGGAGGTGGTCAACACCGACGAGCAGGGCCACATCTGGTCGATACGCTATCCCCGATCGGACGGCCAGGGTGACGTGGTCGTGGCCACGACCCGTCCGGAAACGCTCCTCGGCGATGTCTGCGTGGCCGTCCACCCGGACGACGAGCGCTACACCGATCTGGTTGGAAAGACCGTGGAGCTGCCGCTCACGGGCCGGCAGATTCCGGTGATCGCCGATGACTATGTCGACCCTGAGTTCGGCACCGGCTGCGTCAAGATCACCCCGGCCCATGACTTCAACGACTGGGAAGTCGGCCAGCGCCACGACTTCGAGCCGATCAACATCTTCACGCCGACCGCGACGCTCAACGACGAGGTGCCTGAGGCGTATCGGGGACTTGACCGCTTCGAAGCGCGCGAGCGCATCATCGAGGATCTCAGGGCCGCGGATCTGCTGGTGGAAGAAAAGCCCCACGCCATGGTCGTGCCTCGAGGCGATCGCTCCGGGCAGATCATCGAGCCTTACCTGACCGACCAGTGGTTCGTGAAGATGGACTCGCTCGGCAAGCTTGGCCTCGAGGCCTTCGAGTCCGGCCAGATCGAATTCGTGCCGGGCAACTGGATCAACACCTATCGCCACTGGATGGAAAATCTGCAGGACTGGTGCATCTCACGCCAGCTCTGGTGGGGCCATCGGATCCCGGCCTGGTACGACAAGGACGGCCGCATCTACGTCGGCCGCAGCGAGGACGAAGTTCGCGCGAAACACGGCCTTGGCGACGACGTCGCCCTGCGCCAGGACGACGACGTCGTCGAGACCTGGTTCTCTTCCGCGCTCTGGGCCCATTCCACGCTGGGCTGGCCCGACCCGGAACGGATGGCCGCCGAGGGTTTCGATCGCTATCTGCCGACCTCGGTTCTGATCACCGGCTTCGACATCATCTTCTTCTGGGTGGCGCGGATGGTCATGATGACCGGCCATTTCACCGGCAAGGTGCCCTTCGAGCAGGTCTATATCACCGGTCTGATCCGCGACCGCGACGGGCAGAAGATGTCCAAGTCCAAGGGCAATGTCCTCGACCCGATCGACCTGATCGACGGCATCGAGCTCGACGCTCTCGTGGACAAGCGCACGCGCGGTCTGATGCAGCCGCGGATGAAGGCCCAGATCGAGAAACACACGCGAGACGAATTCCCCGACGGCATTCCGGCCTTCGGCGCCGACGCCCTGCGCTTTACCTTCGCTGCCCTCGCCGGCCACGGGCGCGACATCAAATTCGACCTAAGCCGTGCCGAGGGCTA
>Ga0207419_1000079_pt1 | contig 71904 bp, 73 predicted proteins | sample ElkSloMetagenome_4_FD_184723 | JGI IMG/M metagenome (GOLD analysis project Ga0207419, IMG submission 184723) | Hot spring microbial communities from Elkhorn Slough, Monterey Bay, USA - MD2A (version 2) | ecosystem: Environmental > Aquatic > Marine > Intertidal zone > Estuary: Microbial mat ...
AATGCTAGAATAGAGAACCAAATAATATAATTACCTGTTTTCGAATTATAGACAAAATAGTCTATTGCTACAACTAATGACCATAATAAAAGTACTAAAGAGCTCAAGCTTACTTCAGTTATATTAAAAATAAAATTTAAGAATGCAAAAAGAAGCAAGACAATAGTCCATATTCTTTTTTTGTACAATAAAGGACCTCTAAAGATCAATTCTTCAATTATAGGTGCAATTATTAAAATACCTAAATACTGAATTACTGGGCTTAGTTGATTTATATCATGATAATAAGCAGTATATTGAAAATGTAGATCAAGACTAAAGTAAAGCAACAAAAAAAGGCAGTAGTTAGCTACTGCCAATTTTAATAAAAAATTATATCTTTTTAACTTTTTGGATTGCATGTTACAGAGCATGAATTGCCGAATAAACCTTACTCTATAGTTGTTGAAGGCAACCCACCAGCGTCTCTACAAGCTTTAATTGCTGTTTGACAATCTGATTCTGATCCCATATCAACGACCGCATCGACGATTGTAATTACAATTCCCGTAACCCAACACCAAGGGCAACCCTTTTTAGCTACCATTGCTTTTGCTGGTGAAAAGTATTCATAATTTAGGTATTGTAACAATCTACCATCCGATGTGTTGACGTCAAAAGTAATTAATTCTAAACCGTTTGTTTGCTTAGAGATATTCACATTAATTATTTCGAAATATTCTAAGCTATTTTGTGCGTTTTCAACCCTATATTTATTACTAAACTGAATGGTATTATAATTTAAACTTCCTGTATAATTAATATCTGCGTATAAATCGCCGTTTAAATATAAATTTACCTCATCTGCTTTATTCGAAGCACTTTCAAAATCCTGATATTCCACGATATTATTGTAAGAAAGATTTTTACTTGTAGTTATATTTTCATTATTAGAAAATTCATTCGGACATCAATTAAACAAAACAAACCTTAATACGCAAACACCTATAAAAAATTTAATTTTCATAATATTAATTTTATTAGTTGATGACATAAATTTAAATTGACAGATTGATCCAAAAAAAATAGTTAAATTTTTATTAAAAAATAATAGTTACTGCTTGATTCATAACTGGTTAAAACTAAAAAAGCATCCCGATTTTCTTACAAAAGAAAAAAGGAAAGCCTTTCATTGGATCACCTGTTTTAAGAGGTTTTCACTACGTCTCAAAATTAAATTTTGAGAACAACACAACATTTTAATTGCGGTCTGGACGGGACTCGAACCCGCGACCTTCGCCGTGACAGGGCGACATTCTAACCAACTGAACTACCAGACCGTTGCATAATTGCGAGGGCAAATATACACTGCATTTTTTATATCACAAATAAAAAAGTGAAAAATGATTCCTTTTAGATAAATTTTTGTCGCTCTACCATAAAAGTGTTGAGTATGGCGTAAAATCCATCGTTGATGTCTGCTTCAACATATTTAATTTGATATTGAATACAGGTTTGTTTTATGGCCTTAATATAATTTGATGTCGTGTTTTTGTAATTATCTTTTACATGCTCTGGATAAAGCTTTACGACTTCCCCAGTTTCCACATCTTCGAACCGTTTGGGACCATCTTCAAATTCTAATTCAATCTCTTTTGTTTTATCTATAACGTGAAATAAAACCACCTCGTGTTTATTGTGTTTTAGATGTCTCAAAGCTTCAAATAATTTCTGATCTTGTTCTAAGGTCTGAAACATATCCGTAAATAAAAAAATAAGGGATCTACGGTGCGTTTTCTCTGCTATTTGGTGAAGATATTTATACGTTGCCGTGGGCGTCGCCTTTGGGCTTTGAGTCACCATTTTATTAAGTTCGTGAAAAAGTTCTTGATAATGGCGCTCACTTCCTTTCTCTGGCCTGTAAACTTCATAGTTGTCGCTATAAATACTCAGACCAACAGCGTCGCGTTGTTTTTTTAACATTTGCATTAATGCTGCACTTGCTAAAGCTGTAAAGGCACTTTTATTTAAACTTTGATAATCTAGATGGTCTAATTTTGGATAATGCATCGAGGCACTATTATCTATAATTAAATGACATCTTAAGTTGGTCTCTTCATCATAGCGCTTGGTATATAAGCGGTCTGTTTTGGCGAACAATTTCCAATCGATATGTTTGGTACTTTCGCCGTTATTATAAATTTTATGCTCAGCAAACTCAGCAGAAAACCCATGAAATGGACTCTTGTGCATACCAGAAATAAACCCCTCTACCACTTGCCGTGCGAGCAGTTCTAAGTGTTTAAATCCTTTGGTCTTATTTAATTCTAATTGTACATCCATCTATTTATATGATTTTAAGCTAAGGAACCGCCTTACTTAATTTCTAAAACTAAAAAAGGTTTGCCGTTAAGACAAACCTTTAATTATAATTTATGAATATTAGCCTTAAAGCAAAGAGTCTAAAGCCTCAGCATAAGCATTTTTTGGTGCTACACCAACTTGACGTCCTACAACCTCTCCGTTTTGAAATACTAAAACGGTAGGTATGTTTCTTACACCATACTTGGCAGCAAATTCTTGATTAGCATCTACATCTAATTTACCAACCACAGCTTTACCTTCGTATTCTTTACTTAATTCATCTATAATTGGACCAACCATACGGCATGGGCCACACCATGCTGCCCAAAAATCTACCATAACTGGCTTATCACTTTTTAATACTGTTTCTTCAAATGTTGCGTCTGTTATTTCTAATGCCATAATATATGTATTTACTTTTAAATCTTTTGAAGTACAAAATTAGTTAAAAAATAACGACTTCAACTGAACTTTATATATGTTTTGCTAATAGTTTTATTATCTAAATGAATACTAATTAAGTTTATACAACAGATTTGATTCTTCTAAAGCTGTAAGTAATTCTTGAGAAATATTCACCTTATGTGTTCTACTAAGCATATTAAGTTTAATCTTTTCTTTGTTATCGTATATAACAAAATTAAGACGATGCTTACCTTTATACCTTTTTAGCTTTTCTTCTAAAATAGCAATAGTATCCTGCTTTAAATCGTCTACATTTAATTGAAGGGATAGCTTTTTTGCATAACGATCTAAAACATCATGCAATAATAAAAACTGATTGAACTGAATTCTTGGTTCGCCTTTCTGACCAGTATCTCTATTGGTCCAGCCTTCTTTAATAAATGCCCTAACATAAACAAAAGAATTAGGAACTAAGAAGTGTTTATGCTTTAAGTAATCTTCTCCAAAAATTCTAAATTCAAAACTATCTGTATAATCTTCTAAAGTAAAGGCCGCCCACCCTTTTCCTTGTCTGCTTATTCTATGCTGCACAGCGCTTACAACACCACCAAAAGTAATTTCTTTATTTACTAGGGGTTGAAGATTTTTAAATAAAGCTACATGACCGTTACAAAATGTGGTCATTTCTACTTTAAAATCATCTAAGGGATGTCCTGATATGTAAATACCAACCACTTCTTTTTCTCTTGCCAATTTTTCCATAGTACCCCATTCCTCGCATGGTGGAACGGTGGGCTCAGCAATTTGAACTTCGCTAGCTGCACCAAACAAACTCACCTGAGCCGAGTTTTCGTTTTCCTGATGCTTGGCACCATATTTTATAGCCTTCTCTAAGAAAGTCACCTCATCACCGTCATGAGCAAAATACTGCGCTCTATGCGTTTCCTTAAAACAATCAAAACCACCAGCATTAGCCAAACCCTCGAATGCTTTTTTATTAGCAGCTCTTAAATCTATGCGTTTGGCCAAATCAAAAATAGACTTGTAAGAGCCTTGCTCTTTCCGCTCATCTACAATGGTTTTAACAGCACCATATCCTACACCTTTAATAGCACCCATTCCGAAACGTATGGCATTATCTTTATTCACCGAAAACTTATAGTAACTCTCGTTAACACTGGGCCCCAATACGGGTAAGCGCATGCGCTTACACTCTTCCATAAAAAAGGTGACTTGCTTAATGTCATTCATATTATTAGACAGCACAGCCGCCATATATTCTGCAGGATAATGCGCTTTTAAATATGCTGTCTGATAGGCGATATAGGCGTAACATGTAGAATGCGATTTATTGAAGGCATAACTAGCAAAAGCCTCCCAATCTTTCCATATTTTTTCGAGCTTTTCCTTATTCATCCCTTTCGCAGCAGCCTGCTCAATGAATTTAGGCTTCATTTTATCTAGTACAGCACGTTGCTTTTTACCCATAGCCTTCCGTAGAACGTCAGCCTCACCCTTGGTGAAATCAGCTAATTTCTGAGATAATAACATCACCTGCTCTTGGTATACCGTAATACCATAAGTCTCCTTAAGGTATTCTTCCATTTCTGGCAAGTCATATTCTATACTTTCCTCCCCATGCTTTCGTTTAATAAAACTAGGTATGTACTCCATAGGACCTGGACGGTACAGCGCATTCATAGCAATTAAATCATCAAAAACTGTAGGTTTAAGATCTTTCATGTGTTTTTGCATTCCTAGAGATTCGTACTGAAAAATCCCTACCGTTTCGCCACGTTGGAACAGTTCATAAGTTTTTTCATCGTCTAAAGGAAATTCTTCTGGGTTAAGCTCTATACCATGCTTAGCCTTTACAATTTTTACGGTGTCTTTAATTAGCGTTAAGGTTTTAAGACCTAAAAAGTCCATTTTGAGTAACCCTGCACTTTCTACCACAGCATTATCAAACTGCGTTACATACAAATCCGAATCTTTTGCAACCGAAACCGGTACATAATTGGTAATGTCGCCAGGCGTGATTATAACACCACAAGCGTGTATTCCTGTATTACGAACCGAGCCTTCTAAAATTCGCGCCTGATTTACGGTTTCAGCCTGTAAGTCTTCACCTTCTGAAATATTGAGCAGTTCGTTGACTTTTTCTAGCTCATCTTGTCTAAATTTTTTAGCCAATTCTTTTTCGTCTAAGCCAAATATTTTAATGAGTTTAGACATGTTAGGAATAAGCTTAGCTATATGATCTGCTTCATTGAGCGGTAAATCTAGCACTCTCGCGGTGTCTCTTATAGAAGATTTAGCCGCCATGGTTCCGTAGGTAATAATTTGTGCTACTTGATTGGCACCATATTTATCAATAACATACTGCATGACTTTGCTTCGGCCTTCATCATCAAAATCAATATCAATATCTGGCATGCTTACCCGATCTGGATTTAAAAACCGCTCAAAAAGCAAATCGTATTTAATAGGATCTATATTAGTAATCCATAAACAATAAGCCACAGCCGAACCAGCGGCAGAACCACGCCCTGGCCCCACAGAAACTCCCATATTACGAGCCTCTCTAATAAAGTCTTCAACAATTAAAAAATACCCAGGATAACCCGTATTTTCTATAACGCTTAACTCAAAATCTAACCGTTCTTTTATTTCTGGTGTAAGATCACCATAGCGTTTTTTAGCCCCCTCGTAAGTAAGGTGTTTTAAATAGGCATTTTCTCCACGCTTACCACCATCTTTAGCGTCTTCAGAATGTTTAAATTCATCTGGAATGGTAAATTCTGGCAAAAGTACATCTCTTGCTAAACCATAAGGCTCTATTTTATCTATGACTTCTTGGATGTTAATGATAGCTTCAGGAATATCTCTAAAAAGCGCTTTCATTTCCTCTGCGGATTTAAAATAATACTCCTGATTAGGCAGTCCGTAACGATACCCACGCCCTCTACCTATAGGTGTGGTTTGCTTTTCCCCGTCTTTTACACAAAGAAGAATATCATGTGCGTTGGCATTGTCCTGATCTACATAATAGGTGTTATTTGTAGCTACCAATTTTACGTCGTGCTTTTTAGAGAATTGCAATAACACCTCGTTCACCCTATTTTCATCTTCTTGATTGTGGCGCATAATTTCGATATACAAATCTTCGCCAAAACAATCTTTCCACCATAAAAGTGCTTCTTCTGCTTGTTTTTCACCAACGTTTAATATCTTTCCTGGCACTTCACCATATAGATTACCAGTTAAGCAAATTAAATGCTCTTTATAAGTTTCAATTAGGGCTTTATCTATTCTCGGTACATAATAAAATCCGTCTGTAAAAGCGAGGGACGATAGCTTTGCTAAATTGTGATACCCTTGCTTATTTTTAGCCAATAATACAATTTGGTAACCATTATCTTTTCTCGTTTTATCTTTGTGGTCCTCACAAACATGGAATTCGCAACCTATAATTGGTTTAATGAAATTGCCTTTTTTAGGCTCTTGCCTAGACGCTGCTTCTTCGTGTTTGGCTTTCAACTCATTATTGAAGCGTTCGGCAGCACTTACAAAATGGAAAGCACCCATCATATTACCATGATCTGTGAGCGCCACAGCGGACATGTCTTGCTCAGCAGCTGCACCAATGAGGTCTTTTACGCTAATGGTAGATTGCAGAATTGAAAATTGAGAGTGATTGTGTAAATGCACAAAATGCGCTTCTGCCAATTGTTGCGCAGTAGCTTTATCTACAGGTGTTCTGCTAGCGTCTTTTTGTGGCTTTTCGTTTTGAAGACGCTGTTTTAAGCGTGCACTCGCCTTTTTTAGATTAACATGCTTTAATCCTATGGGCCGAATGGGCTTAGGATTAGCTTCCTCGAAGCTTTCAAAATAATCAGGTGCAACGTTCAGTACTTGCGTCGTATATTCTCTTCGTCTTACAAGCTCTAAAAAACATCGGGTAGTGGCTTCAACATCTGCCGTAGCATTATGTGCTTCAGCAAAGGGCTCATTAAATAAAAAGTCATGCAACTCTGTCAGCGTCGGTAGCTTAAACTTTCCTCCTCTACCACCAGGAATTTGACATAAGGCGGCTGTTTTTTCGGTACAGGTGTCTAAAACGGGTAATTCTGAAAGTGCATCTGGCCAACCCGATCTGTAGAACTCAGCACCCATTATATTAATATCGAACTTAACATTTTGACCCACCAAAAATTTGGTTTTGGACAAGGCGGCATTAAATTTTTCTAAAACTTCGCCAAGTGGTGTTCCTTGTTCTTGAGCCAATTCAGTGGAAATACCATGTATCTTCTCGGCATCGTAAGGAATATTAAAACCTTCTGGTTGCACTAAATAATCCTGATGCGCGATGCAATTTCCCATAGCATCGTGCAGCTGCCAAGCAATTTGCACGCACCTAGGCCAGTTATCGGTATCGGTGATGGGTGCATCCCAGCGTTTTGGTAATCCTGTGGTTTCGGTGTCAAAGATTAAGTACATTCTAAAAAGTTAAGTGTTGATTATTGCGCCCCAATTCATATTAAATGAGCCTTTAAAATTACATAGAATTTGTACTTTTTTAAAGTGAAGTTGTGAAGAGTTTTAAACATAAAAAAACCATGCCTTAAGCATGGTTTTTCTCACTTAACTACTATGTAGTATTAGGATACTACTTCTTCGTAAATCTTAACAGAATCTATAGCATTTTTAATGGCATCTCTCTGTTCTTTTAGCATATGAACCAAACGTTCTGGAAAATCTTTATTTGAAATTAATTCATTGTATTCTTCCAAACTTGCTTTTTCACCACGTAAGGCTTCTTCTAAGATAGTCTCTTCGTTGTTGGTTGAAAAGGTCGCTTTTAAAGACATCCAATTTCTATGCAACGATCCCTTTAAACTACCGCTATCTTCTGGCAATTCGCCATAAGTTAAAATTTCTGTTCGTAATTCTTTAGCAAATCGTGCACGCTCTATAGCTCTATTCCCAAAAAAAGTTTTTAATTTTTCATTATCCACTTCCTTTTTGGCATTGATGTAGCCCTTTTCTGCATCGTAATTCTTAACTAATAATTCATTTAGTTGGTCTGAAATAAATTTCTCGTACTTCATAATCTCTTTTAACATTTTAATATTTCAATAGTTGTTCTTTATAGATGTGTATTGTTTCACATCATTATAAAATAAAACACAATTAATGAACTAACGAATCTCTTAACACTTAATATCTTGATTTAACGCTATTTAACAAAAAACACCACTGGAAAAAGTGGTGTTTCTCTTATAAACTTGAAATCTTATTAGGCTTGTAAATAATTTGGAACTCCATCGGCATCCGTATCTACCGCATCGTCTGGGTTACCATCGCCATTTGGATCTGGACTTTCGTTGGCAGTTAATATACCATCACCATCATCGTCGGGATCTAAATAATCTGGAGTACCATCGCCATCGGTATCTCCAGTTTCAAAATTAGATAGTATTCCATCACCATCATCGTCGTCATCTAAATAGTCTACATCACCATCATCATCGGTATCTAAGGGATTGCCATTTGCATCCTTGGCTTCATCTGCTGTTAATACACCATCGCCATCATCATCATCATCTAGGTAATTGGGAACGCCATCGTTATCGATGTCATCGTTTTCTAAATCACCATCTCCATTGAAGTCTTCATAGACATTAGGCACACCATCATTGTCATCGTCAGTACAGTCTAAAGCAGCTAATTCTGCTTGTAAACTGCCATCTGGGTCACCACAAATTTCTATTTGCTGATTGAGGTATACTTGGTACTGCTGACAGCTTTCTAAGTAGGTTCCTAAAGTTGAAGTATTAAACTGAAGCGCTGCTTCTGTGGTATTATTTTCAGCAAATTCACAAGGCATTTCACAGCCTTCCAAATTTTCAATCAGGGCTAGAATACTACCGTCAGGGTCACCACAAAAATTGCGCTGTAAGCTTAGCGCGTTAGAATACGCACTGCAGGCAGATTCAAAATCTTCTCTATTTATAAAATCTAAATCTGGAGAAAAAGTAGCTTCATAATTAAGTCTGGCAGTTTCTGCATTGGTCTCAGTTTCTTCGCAGGTTAGGGGGTTTGTAGGCAAACTTCCTTCAACAAGTGGAACTTTAAAAAATATTCCATTTGTAAAACCAATTCTGTTGGTGCCAGATTCATCAAAAGCTAAAAATCTAAAGGTGCCGGTAAAGGTTTCGTTAACCACATCTATACTTTCTATTTGCATCTCACCAATTTCTGGATAAAGCGATACACTCTCATCTGGAGTGTTATTAGTGGATAAGAATGTATTATTAGGACCTTCGTAAATGGCTTCAACCGCATTTACAACTCCTAACTGAAAATTACCTTCAACAGCTGTTGGAACAATTAGCTTAACCGTTTCAAAATTATTAGTTCCTATTATGGTAAGTTCTCCCGATTCATTAATAGCCGCAGAAAACGCTGAAGCTCTCCAAAGCTCATTTTCTTTATCACCCTGAAACGCGGGTGAGTTAAACTGAACATCATCACCACAAGAGTAAACCAATAAAAGAATAAAGAGTTTTAAGATATATTTCTTCATGAAAAAATTAGATTTAGTTTACCTTTAAAGGTATTTACAGCGTATAAAAGTAAAATAATTTTACAACTTATTGGTTTTAAAAAATAATTCATAAAATAGCAGAAAAAGTCTTATCTTTGCGCCCTCATTAATAACAGAGGTCGAGAACCTCACTAATTAATTATTATGCCTGTAAAAATTAGATTACAAAGACACGGTAGAAAGGGTAAGCCTTTTTATTGGATTGTAGCCGCAGATTCGCGTGCTAAAAGAGATGGTAAATACTTAGAAAAATTAGGTATTTACAATCCAAACAACAACCCAGCAACTATTGATTTAGATCTTGATGGTGCTGTTAAATGGTTGCAAAATGGTGCACAACCTACAGATACGGCAAGAGCTATTTTATCATATAAAGGTGCATTATTAAAAAAGCATTTAGCTGGAGGTGTGCAAAAAGGGGCTTTAACCGAAGAACAAGCTGAAGAAAAATTCAATGCTTGGTTAGAAGAAAAAGCAGCTAAAATTGAAGCAAAAGCAGAAGGCCTTTCTAAGGCAGAAGCCGAGGCTAAAGCTAAAGCACTTGAAGCAGAAAAAGCAGTTAACGAAGCTCGTATTGCTGCAAATGCGCCAGTTGTTGAGGAAGAAGAAGCGACTTCTGAAGACACTGAAAAGCAAGATGAAGCAACAGCTTCTAACGAAGAAGAATAAACCATTATTTTTTTTACATTTAAACCCAAACTCATGGTTTGGGTTTTTTTGTGCGTAAATTTTTGATTCTAATCACAGCTCATTAACCATTATAGCCTACTGTAAAACAATCATTTCTTAAAAATTAACTTAGGATAACACGTAACTTTATCATGAAAAAAGAAGCCTGCTTTTACCTTGGTACTATTGTGAAAAAATATAGCTTTAAGGGCGAACTTTTAGCTAAACTAGATACTGACGAACCTGAACTTTACGAAGACTTAGATGCGGTTTTTTTAGATCTAAGGGGGCATTTGGTTCCTTACTTCATTGAAAGTTCACAATTACACAAATCTAATTTACTTCGTATAAAATTCGAGGATATTAACAATGAGGCAGACGCGGATGCCCTATTAAAAACAGACATTCACTTACCACTCAACTTACTCCCCAAGTTAGAAGGTAATCAGTTTTATTTCCATGAAGTTATAGGCTTTAGGGTCAGGGATATTAATTTTGGCGATGTGGGCACTATAGATTCCATAAATGACTCAACGCCACAAGCCCTATTTGAAATAAATCATAAAGGAAAAGAGGTTTTAATTCCTATAAATGATGAGATTATAAAGCATGTGGATAGATCTAAACAAGAAATAACTATCATTGCTCCTGAAGGCTTAATAGAATTATACCTTTCTGAATAGATGTTATGAATAGACCATTTAAATTTAAGCAATTCACAGTGCAGCAAGACCGCTGTGCCATGAAAATAGGCACAGACAGTGTCTTGCTAGGCTCATGGGCTTCAGTAGATCATGATCCCTTTAACATTTTAGATCTAGGAGCTGGCACAGGAATCTTAAGCCTTATGCTTGCTCAACGCAGCCATGCAGAACAGATTGAAGCCGTTGAAATAGATGATGATGCTTTTGAGCAGTGTAGTGAAAATTTTGAAGACTCTTCTTGGAACGATAGGCTGTTTTGTTTTCATGCTTCCTTATTAGAGTATGTTGAGGCGGTCGATGAAAGCTTTGACCTTATTATCTGTAATCCACCCTTTTATTCTGAAGATTACAAAACCCAAAAAAAAGCAAGAGATCTAGCGCGTTTTAGCGATGCTATGCCCTCGAGTCATATCATTTATGCCGTTAGTCATTTTCTATCAGACACGGGCAAATTTGCTCTTATCCTACCTTATAAAACCGAACATGACTTTATAGAAGAAGCCTCAATAATTGGGCTCTTTGCAAACCGTATACTCAGGGTAAAAGGTCATGCCACCTCAAAATTTAAGCGCAGCCTTATTGAATTTTCGTACCAGAAAACAGCTGTTGATACTTCTGAATTAGTGATAGAAACTGGACGTCATCAATACACAGAAGATTATATTGCTTTAACCAAGGACTTCTATCTTAAAATGTAAGACTTCTATTGGGCAATGCAAACGATTTCGTTATTTTTGTTACCGAAGATAAAAGTGAGATTTCAGCAATAAGAAATTAAATTCTGAAACAAGCAACCTTAAAAAAAATATCATGAAACCAGACCTATTTGAAGCGCCTGATTATTATAATATAGATGAATTATTTTCTGAAGAACATAAGTTGGTTCGTGATGCGGCCAGAGAATGGGTAAAACGAGATGTGTCACCGATAATTGAAGCATACGCCCAAAAGGCAGAATTCCCTAAAGAAATTATTAAGGGTCTAGCAGAAATAGGTGCTTTTGGGCCATATATTCCCGAAAATTATGGTGGTGCAGGCTTAGATCAAATTTCATACGGACTTATAATGCAGGAAATAGAACGAGGTGATTCTGGTGTGCGCAGTACCGCTTCTGTTCAATCTTCACTGGTGATGTATCCTATTTTTAAATACGGTACAGAAGCACAGCGCGAAAAATATCTCCCAAAATTAGCTACTGGTGAATGGATGGGATCCTTTGGTTTAACCGAACCTAATCACGGCTCTAACCCTGGTGGAATGACGACGCATTTTAAAGATATGGGAGATCATTACCTACTTAACGGGGCCAAAATGTGGATTTCTAATGCACCATTCTGCGATGTGGCGGTCGTTTGGGCCAAGAATGAAGAAGGCCGTATTCACGGACTTATTGTTGAACGAGGCATGGAAGGTTTTTCTACCCCCGAAACACATAATAAGTGGTCTTTAAGAGCTTCTGCTACAGGCGAATTAATTTTTGATGATGTTAAAGTGCCCAAAGACAATTTATTACCTAATAAATCTGGTCTTGGTGCACCGTTAGGATGCTTAGACTCTGCCCGCTACGGTATTGCCTGGGGAGCCATAGGTGCTGCCATGGACTGTTATGATACCGCACTGCGATATGCTAAAGAACGCACCCAATTTGGGAAGCCTATCGGCGGATTTCAGTTGCAGCAAAAGAAGTTAGCAGAAATGATTACCGAAATCACCAAGGCACAACTTATGGCCTACCGCTTAGGACAACTTAAAAATGAAGATCGGGCAACATCTGCACAAATATCTATGGCGAAGCGAAATAACGTTGATATGGCTATTAACATAGCCAGAGAGGCGAGACAAATTTTAGGAGGTATGGGTATCACTGGTGATTACAGCATTATGAGACATATGATGAATTTAGAAAGTGTTATCACCTATGAAGGAACTCATGACATTCATTTACTCATAACAGGATTAGATATTACTGGTTTAAATGCCTTTAAATAAGACTGCAAAATTATATAAGTTATTATGGGCTTTCTGCTTTGTTCTCACAGTTCTCACGAGTTGTGAAAAGAACACTTCGGACGAGAGAAATACTAATGATAGCTTAGAAACAGAAGCCACCAATTTAAAGCTATTATCGCTTGGAGACAGTTATACCATTGGTGAAAGTGTATGTAACGCTTGCCGATTTCCGGAGCAACTTAAAGACAGCTTACTAAATAGACTTAATAGCGAAATCAGTATTAACTTAAATGTTATAGCTACCACAGGTTGGACAACCACCGATTTGCTTAATGCTCTTGATAATGAGGATTTAGATACGGATCATGATTTGGTCACCTTACTTATAGGGGTTAATAATCAATATCAAAACCAGCCCTTTAATATTTACGAAACTGAATTCGAAGCGCTTGTTCAGCGCGCCACCACTTATGCAGGTGGAGATAAAGATAATATCATTGTAGTATCTATCCCAGACTACGGTTACACCCCTTTTGGACAAAGTAACCAAGAAAATATCTCTTTAGAAATTGAGCAGTACAATGCTTTTGCTCGGACGTATTGCGAAGTGAATAATATTACTTTTGTGAACATCACAGACATTACACAACGCGGTCTTGAACAGCCTAATTTAGTCGCTAGCGATAATCTTCATCCATCAACCCTGGCCTACAGCTTATTCGTGGAACGGCTTTTAACGAAAGCTTTGGCGAAACTTCAAAACTAAGTGCTTTTAACTTTCTGGTGCAATTTCAACCTCTAAGCCTTCTAAATCTGGCGTCATGCGAATTTGGCATCCCAACCTAGAATTGTCTTTTACGTAAAATGCTTCAGACAGCATAGCTTCTTCATCATCTTGCATCTCAGGAAGCTCATGATTACTTTTCACATAACACTGGCAAGAAGCACACATGGCCATTCCACCACAAACACCTATAGTGCCTTCTGGGGCTAATTCGTACGAACGAATCACTTCCATTAAATTCATAGCCATGTCCGTAGGAGCCTCAACCTTATGAGTTTCTCCTGCTCTATCGGTAATTGTAATATGGATATCTTGACTCAAATCTGGTAGGATTAACACATCATCTCTTCAGTTATTCAAACGCTTTAACCACAGCTTTTGGTGCTTCCTTTCTTGTACCATCAAAACCATCCACACCACTTACGGTTGTATATTTTAGCACATAGCGTTTTCCAGGATTGATAATTTTATAGGCCGCTTGACACATTAATGTCGCCTCATGAAAACCGCATAGGATAAGTTTTAATTTTCCTGGGTAAGTATTTACATCACCAATAGCAAATATACCTGGAATATTAGTTTGATAATCTAAAGCATTATTTACCTTAATGGCGTTCTTCTCAATTTCTAGACCCCAATTTGCAATTGGTCCCAATTTTGGCGAGAGGCCAAATAAGGGTATAAAATGGTTAGTTTCTAAAATAAACGGCTTTTCGTCTTTTTTAGTGATTTCAACACTTTCTAATTTTGAATTTCCATTTATGGCTGTAATTTCAGCAGGGGTTATGAGATTTATTCTACCAAGGTTCTTCAATTCTTGAACCTTTTCAACCGAATCTAAGTGGCCTCTAAACTCGTTTCGTCTATGAACTAAAGTTACGCTCTTAGCTACATCTGCCAGAAAGATCGACCAATCGAGTGCTGAATCACCTCCACCCGCAATGACCACATCTTTACCACGATACATTTCGGGTTCCTTAATCATATACTCTACGCCTTTATCCTCAAAATCAACGATGTTATCTATAAGTGGTTTTCTTGGCTCAAAACTGCCAAGACCACCTGCTATAGCTACCACTGGAGCCTTGTGTTGTGTTCCTTTATTGGTCGTGACAATGAACGACCCATCCTCTTGTTTATCTATTGTTTCTGCGCGCTCACCAAGGGTAAAACCAGGTTCAAACTGCTTACATTGCTCTAGAAGTTTTTCTGTTAAATCGCCTGCAAGAATTTCTGGATAAGCAGGAATATCGTAAATAGGTTTTTTAGGATAAAGTTCAGAACACTGCCCACCGGGTTGAGGCAGAGCATCGATAAGATGACACTTAAGTTTAAGTAGGCCTGCTTCAAACACAGCAAATAATCCTGTAGGTCCTGCTCCTATAATAATAATATCTGTCGTAATCATGAGGTCTTATATTTTTGCAATACTAAATAAGATTGTCGTAAAAGAAAGTGACTTTTATTACAAATGATTAAGATTCTACATTAATCACCTGCTCTATTTGTGGCGCATACTTTTTGATGGTCATTTCTACACCAGACTTTAAGGTCATTTGATTAACGCTACAGGACGTGCACGCACCGTGTAATTGCACTTTTACGGTCTTCCCATCCTCAATGCCTAATAAGCTAATGTTACCGCCATCGCTTTGAAGAAAAGGTCGTATTTCCTCTAGCGCTTTTTCTACATTTTTTTTTAATTCGTTTGAATCCATCTATTTATTTTTAATAGCAGAACAACCAGCCATTGTAGTTATTTTAATGGCTTCTGTTTCTGGCAGTGTCTCGTTTCTAAACACAACTTGTTCTACAACAGCCTTGGTTAATTTTTCAAAAGCCTCCTGCGTTGGGGTGTCCTCTTGCATAGCTGCTGGTCGGCCAAGGTCACCAGCTTCTCTTATGCTTTGTACTAGAGGAATCTCACCTAAGAAAGGTACTTTTAGATCTTCAGAAAGATGCATAGCACCTTTTTCTCCAAAAATATAATATTTATGATCTGGCAGTTCTGCTGGAGTAAAGTAAGCCATATTTTCTGCAATACCTAATACGGGTACGTTAATACTGTCTTGCTGGAACATGGCCACACCTTTTTTAGCATCTGCCAATGCTACCTGTTGAGGAGTACTCACCACAACGGCACCAGTTATTGGCATAGCCTGCATAATGCTTAAATGAATATCTCCAGTACCTGGAGGAAGATCTACTAATAGAAAGTCTAATTCTCCCCAAGCTGCATCAAATATCATTTGGTTAAGCGCTTTGGAAGCCATTGGACCACGCCAAATAACAGCCTGATCGGGTTTAGTAAAAAACCCTATTGAAAGTATTTTTACTCCATAGCTTTCAACTGGCTTCATTTTTGATTTTCCATTAACGTTTACCGACAAAGGTTTTTCTGAAGCCACGTTAAACATGATTGGTATAGAAGGACCGTAAATATCTGCGTCCAACACACCTACCTTAAAGCCCATAGAGGCTAAAGAAATGGCTAAGTTAGCGGTTACGGTAGATTTCCCTACGCCACCTTTACCAGAAGCCACCGCAATAATATTATTAATACCGGGAATTGGCTTTCCTTTAATTTCATTTTTCTTAGACGTATTTTGAGGCGCATCTACTTTAAGATTCACCTTTATCTTAGCTTTTTCATATACCAATTTATGAATGACTTGCAGAATTTCTACCTCGGTTTTCTTTTTAGCTTGAAGACTCGGATTCTTAATCGTAATATCTACAATAACCTCATCTGCAAAGGTCACCACATTAGTCACTGCACCACTATCTACCATATTTTCACCTTCACCAGGAACGGTAATAGTTTTCAAAGCATTTAATATATCTTGTTTCTGTAACTTCATTACCTATCTAATTTTAATCTAACATACAAAAAGCATGTACTTTTTAGCACTGCAAAGATACTGCTAAAAGTTGATATTGTGAAGTCTAAGAATTGATTGTGCTTATACTAAAATTAAAGCGCCTTATAGTAGCTATTTTAATTCTTTTGAAGGATCCCAATACACAGATTCTAAATTTTGAATCTGATTTTCTATTACAACGATACCCTCATTTTCTAAAAGTTGTTGCATAAGGTTGCTCCCCTCAAAATGATGTTTCCCTGTTAGCAGCCCTTTTCTATTAACCACACGATGGGCCGGAACATTCTTTTGGTGCGAGGCATTCATGGCATATCCTACCATTCTTGCGCTGCGCGCGGCACCTAAATATTTTGCTATGGCTCCGTAACTAGTAACCCGACCAAAAGGTACTAATCTTACCACAGCGTAAACACGTTCGAAAAAACTTATGGTTTCTGCTTTCATTACAGTTCTTTCAAAATATTTATAAAGGTAATGAGGGCAACTATTCCTGTAATTATACCAATACTGTAATTCATACTTTTTTGAGATGTGAATTTGGTGTCTTTTATTTTGTCAAAAAAGAATATATAGATGTAAAGCATCACAAAAGTCCCCATAGAAGCGCCCGTTACATAGCTTACTATAATGGTTCTATCGAAACTCAACCATCCAAAAGAGGCCAAAGTAATGGTCATATAAGCCTGATATGGAATTGGAAATACATTTAATACGGATAAAAACATACCGTGAAACAGTCTGCTTTTTTTGCTTTTTCTATACGTTTGTATTTTAGGCTTTGTTTTATGGCGAGATGCAATTACAATGAAATACACTGTGATTAAAACAAAAATTATGAAGGCTACTCGCTGTAAAATTTCAATAATATCTGGCCGTCGTGATAAAAATCTTGCGAAAATGGCGGCAATATAGGTTTGAGCATATACTACAATACAAACACCTGTAGAAAAGGTGATTCCCCTTCCTGGGCCTTCTTTTAAACTAATTCTAGCGGCTGTCATATTGAGTAATCCGGGAGGAATGACACCAATAAGCGCTACAAAAAGACCAAGAAAAAATGCTATTGTAATGTTCAAACGCTTAGCTTAATTTAAAACTAATATAGGTAATTGGTTTATCTTTTTCTAAATACTGCTTCTCATAAAAGGTTTTAATACCCGTTACAACCTCAGGACTTCCTTCTAATTTGTAAATATCATGATTGGCATATACCACCTCATAACCCGCCCCATGAAGTAAACCAAGAGTGTAGCCGTGAAGAAATTCGCTATCGGTTTTAAGATGCATCAAGCCTTGAGGCTTTAACACGTCCTTGTACTGTTTTATAAAGTTTAAATTGGTAAGACGGTGTTTGGTACGTTTATATTTTATTTGCGGATCTGGGAAGGTGATCCAAATTTCATCTACTTCATTTATAGCAAAGGCATAACTTAATAGCTCTATCTGGATTCTTAAAAAATAAGCGTTATCAATTTGCTCTTCAATGGCGGTTTTAGCCCCGCGCCAAAATCGTGCTCCTTTAATATCAATACCAATGAAATTTTTATCTGGGTATTTTTTAGCCAGTTCAACCGTATATTCGCCTTTACCACAGCCTAATTCTAAAACAATAGGATTATTGTTTTTAAATACGAAATTGTGCCATTGCCCTTTTGGTTTAAACTCACCATTGATTAACTGATCTCTTGAGGGCTGGATGACATTTTTAAACGTTTCATTTTCTCTAAAGCGCTTCAGCTTGTTTTTACTTCCCAATGTTTACTTTTTTATGCAGAATATTAATAATTCGGTAAAATTAAAGAAACATTTTAGGATTACCCTTTTCTGCGCCCTTTTTAATCTTAGGAATGATTATTTACAAATGAGGATCTGCCATTGGCGCTACCTTTTCTAAAGTAAATGAGAATTCGCTACCTACTCCAGGTTCGCTTTCCACATAAATTTTTTCCTCATGTGCTTCGATGATATGTTTTACGATAGACAAGCCTAAACCAGAACCTCCTTCTTTCCGAGAACCGCTTTTATCTACTCTGTAAAACCTTTCAAAAAGTCTTGGAATATTTTCTTCATCAATCCCTTCACCATTATCAGTTACACGAATAATGACCTTACTTTTAATGAGATTTTCTATGCTTACTTCCGTAGTGCCCTTTTGCCTGCCGTATTTTATAGAATTCACAATGAGATTTGTAAGGACTTGTTGTATACGTTCTTTATCGGCATACACATAAATGGGCTCATAATCAATATCGAAAGTGAGCGAGATTTTATGCTTTGAGGCTTTCATTTCAAACAGCTCAAAAACATTTTGAATAAGCTCTATTATGTCAAATTCTTCTTTATTTAGTCGTAAATCACCAACCTCTAATTTGGTAATCATATCTAAATCTTTTATGATATAAATTAACCGTTCTACACCTTTGTTGGCTCTGCTAAGGTATTTTTTTAGAAGCTTCTCGTCGTCCATGGCGCCGTCTAACAAGGTTAAAATATAGCCTTGTACCGTAAATAATGGTGTTTTTAACTCGTGCGAAACATTTCCCATGAATTCTTTACGGTATTCTTCACGAATTTTAAGTGTTTCTATTTCTATTTTTTTATCGCGAGCATATTTATCAATTTCACGAGTGAGGGTACCCATATCTGTTGTAACCGGTTTTTGTCTTAAACTCGTGGATTCTAATAGCGTTAAATCATCATAAATTCGTTTAACTCTTCTATAAATAAAATGTTCTACGCGATATTGAATGATAAAAAAGCACAACACATAGCAAAGCACAGGAAAGATAAAGACAGTCCAATTGAGGCTATGAAAAACGTAGGTATAAATTACCACTAGGATAGAAGAAAAAAACGTCACATAAAAAGACGTTTTAATTGCAAATTTGTATGTTTTTTTAAGCTTTACCTGCATCAACTCACAAACTTATATCCTACTCCTTTAACCGTTTTAAAAGACTTATCGCCAATTTTTTCGCGCAGTTTCCTGATGTGCACATCTATGGTTCTTCCGCCAACCACTACTTCATTCCCCCAGACTTTGTCTAAAATTTCTTCTCGTTTAAACACTTTTCCAGGTTTAGTGGCTAGTAGGGATAATAATTCAAATTCCTTTCTGGGTAGAATAATTTCTTCACCTTTATGAATCACTTTGTATTCTTCCCTATTAATGACCAATTTACCTACTTTTAAAATGCTATCGCTATTAGCGTCTTTGTTTTTAAAGCGACGGAGAAGCGCCTTTACTTTACTAATTAAAACTTTGGGTTTAATGGGTTTGGTAATATAATCGTCTGCCCCCGCATCAAAACCTGCCACTTGGGAATAATCTTCACCCCTTGCAGTTAAAAAAGTAATCACCGTTTCTTCTAGTTTAGGCAGCGCACGAATACGTTCGCAGGCCTCGATACCATCCATTTCTGGCATCATGACATCTAAGATTATGAGATGTGGTTTGTGTTTTTTAGCTTTTTCAACAGCTTCTATACCATTTTCTGCTGTGATCACTTGATAGCCTTCACTCGATAAATTGTAGCCTACTATTTCTAAAATGTCAGGCTCATCATCTACCAAAAGAATTTTAATCTCTTTTTTCTTCACTTTATTGAGGTATTAATAACACGTAAATATAAAATTAAATGCTTTAAATCTGTTACCCTGTATGATTTCATAACAATTCTCTAACATTAAAGCTATAGTATAATTTCTTAAGGTCATATGATATGTTATGATATTGTAAAATTGATATCTTGTAAACGATATGAGCTAGGCTCACTAAAATAACTTTGTATATTTGGAGCACTAATTATATAAATAATCAATTATGAAAAAAATTTACTTTTTATTACTAACATTAATTGGGCTCATCTCTTATGCTCAGACACCGATAATTACGGCCATTGTCGACGGTGATTGCTCAGGTGGTAACCCAAAGTTATTAGAGATTTACGCTAGCGGAACAGTTGACTTTTCTCTTTATAGCTTAGAAAATCAAACTAACGCTAACACCACATGGGGAAATACTCAAGATCTAAGTGCATTAGGAATTGTAACCAACAATTTTGTTTATATAACAACAGGAGGAAGTGAAACCGCATTAGGCTCTGAGTTCCCTTCTATTACATTCGGAGACGCTAATGTATTAGCTTCAAATACGATGAATGTTAATGGTAATGACCGCATTAGAATTATTCTAACGGCTGATAGTTCAGTTATTGATCAATTTGGTGCTGAAGGCACTGATGGGAGTGGTACTACATGGGAATACGCAGATTCATATGCCAAAAGAAATGGTAGCACTGGTCCTGATGGAGGTTTTAGTGAAGCTAATTGGACATTTGGTGGTGATTCTGCTTTAGATGGTTTAGGTGTTTGCCAAGGTGGATCAGACACTTTTGAAACATTAATAGGTGGTATTGGAACTTATTCATCTACAGGTGCGACTTGCGGAGTAGGTTTTGGTTCCGAAGCCTATGTATGTAGTACAAATACTATTGGTGATAATAACGACGGTGTTACTGTAGAAATACCTTATACTAATTCTAATAACACAATTACATCTGTTTCAGTAACAGGTGGTACGCTCGGTGGCGATGACCCTGCTTTAACAGCAGATGGTACCATAACAATTTCTGGTTTAACGGAAGGTGATGCTTGGAGTGTAACACTTAATGGTGGTGATTGTGACGGAACAACAACCTCTGGAACAGTACCAGCGGCACAATGTGATCCTGCACCAAGTACTTGTTTTGATATAAGCGCAGGTCCAGAATTATTTGAATTGGTTGCTGTAGCGACGAATTCTGATAACGATGAATGGTCTTATAATAGTGGCACTTATTCTATGAATGGTTTCTGTGGTGGCGGATGTACCGAAGAATCTAACACTTGGTTAATATTTGGCCCTTTAGACATGACCGGAGTTTCCGATTTAGAATTATTATTTGACGCCACCGAAGGCTTTGATGGTACCGAATTAAACATTCAATACACAAACGATTACAGTGCCAATTGCCCAGACGGCGCAACTTGGACATCGGCTTCTACAGTAGACGTAGCAGGTTCTTACAGTATTGACCTTTCTGCAGCCTCAGGATCTGCTGTTTTTGTTGGAATACAGTATTTAGATAACGATGGAAGTTTTTCATCTTGGGACTTATCTAACGTAAGTTTGGCTGCCTTTGGTTCTTGCCCTACCTTAGGAACAAGACCTGTTTCTGATTGTGCGGTTTGTGATGTGACTCTACAAGCAGAAACCTACACCTGTACTTCGAATACGGAAGGTGATAGTAATGACGGTGTCACCGTAAACATTGCCTATACAGGATCTGACAATACTATTGTAAACGTATCTGCAACAGGTGGCACCGTAGGTGGTGACGATCCTGCCTTAACCGCAGATGGAACCATTACTATTTCTGGTTTAACAGAGGGCGATGCCTGGAGTGTAACTCTTAATGGCGGTGACTGCGATGGCACTACAGCCTCTGGCACCGTCCCCGTTGCTATCTGTGATCCCGTTACTCAAGATTTAGTTATCAATGAAATCCTTGCAGATCCTGCAGGAGATATCACTGGTGATGCTAATGGCGATGGAACAAGAGATGGAACTGAGGATGAATTTGTAGAATTATATAATGTAGGTGGTAGCAGTTTAGATATTTCAGGATTTACTATTGAAGATGGCTTTGGCCCAAGACATACCTTCCCTGCTGGAACTGTAGTGCCAAGTAATGGATTTATCACCGTTTTTGGTGGTGGTACACCAACAGGCATTTCAGGATTGGTACAAACTGCATCAAATGGTCAGCTAGGGCTTAATAATGGTGGTGATGACGTGATTATTAAAAACGCTTCCGATGTCGTTGTAGTTTCTTACAGTTATACTGGAGCAACAGATCAATCTATCGCGCGTAGTCCAGACTTTACTGGTGCTTTTGTAGATCATTCTACAATTGTAGGAAATAACGGTGCCTTATTTTCACCTGGAAGTGAAAATGATGTTACACTTTCTAATGGAACTAACTTAAGTACTTCGTTCAGTATCTACCCTAACCCAACCAAGAACGGTGCGGTGACGATTACCTCAAATTCTAATGAGGTAATGAACGTAAGAGTTTACGATATTTTAGGAAAAGTAGTGCAAAATACCACGATTTCTAATAATAGATTAGATGTGAGTCAATTAAATACAGGTATTTATATTTTAAAAATATCTCAAAATGACGCTTCTGTAACAAGAAAGTTAGTCATTGAATAAGGCTTAAAATTTATGAATCCTTTAAAGCGCCGAGTTATGACACTCGGCGCTTTTTATTTATTTTTGACTTGTGATTAATCCAGCAGATATATTTAAAATTTCTACCCAAACCGATTTTGAAGCTTTGGCCTTGGAGGTATTTAAGTTTCAGTTTAATTACAATCCCGTTTATAGGTCCTTTTGCGATTTGCTTTATAAACACCCAGCTGATGTTAAAGCGATTCGTGACATCCCATTTCTCCCTATAGAATTTTTTAAATCGCACAAAGTATTTTCTACTACAAACCCCGTGGAAGCGACCTTTACTAGTTCTGGCACCACAGGAAGTACACCAAGCACACATTTGGTTAGCGACTTAACCATCTATGAGACAAGCTTTATAAAGGGGTTTGAAAGGGTTTATGGTCCCGCAGAAAATTACACCATTCTGGCTTTATTACCTTCTTATCTTGAACGTGAAGGATCGTCTTTGATTTATATGGTAAATCACCTTATTACAGCTTCTAAAAAGTCAGAAAGCGGCTTTTATTTAGACCATTTGGATGCCTTAAAAGACAACTTACTTGACTTGGATTCTCGTGGTGAAAAAGTGATTTTAATTGGGGTATCTTTTGCTTTACTAGATTTAATTGAGTTGCACCAATTCGAATTGAAAAATACCATAATTATGGAAACTGGTGGTATGAAAGGACGGCGCAAAGAACTTATTAGAACCGAACTTCACAACCAATTAAAAGCGGGTTTTGGTGTATCTGAAATTCATTCAGAATACGGAATGACCGAACTTTTAAGTCAAGCGTATTCTAAGGGTCAAGGCTTGTTTGAATGTCCTCCTTGGATGCAGGTCTTAACCAGAGAAACTGAAGATGCTTTAAGCCTTCAAAAAACAGGGAAAACGGGTGGCCTTAACATTATAGATTTGGCCAACCTTAACTCTTGTGCTTTTATTGCCACCCAAGATTTGGGCAGAGTCTACCAAAGCAAGCAGTTTGAAGTTTTGGGTAGATTTGACCAATCGGATATACGTGGATGCAATCTTATGGTCCTTTAAGCTTTATTTTACTTTAATGATATAACTGTTCTTTTTCCCTTTATTGAGCACCACATAGGTATTGTTTATTAAGTCGTCCTCTGTTATAAGATAGTCTTCCTTAACTTTTTCTTTATTAACAGCTACGGCATTTTCTTTTAAAGCTCGTCTGGCTTCACCATTAGATTTTAAAAAATTGGTTTTTGCCGCTAATGCTGCTATCAAATCCAATCCATTGCTTAATTCTGCCCGAGTTAGCTCTACTAATGGTACTCCTTCAAAGACATCTAAAAAGGTTTTTTCATCAAGCGATTGAATATCGGTTTTAAAGGACTTACTAAATAAAATCTGAGAGGCTTTTTTAGCATTTTCAAATTCTTTTTCAGAATGCACTAAAATTGTAATTTCTCTTGCGAGTGCCTTTTGAAGGTGTCTTAAATGCGGTGCTTTTTTATGTTCTTCAATGACCGTATTAATTTCCTCTTGAGATAGAAAGGTGAATATTTTAATATATTTTTCAGCATCTTCATCTCCAGAATTCAACCAGTATTGGTAAAATTTATACGGAGAGGTGCGCTCAGGATCTAACCAGACGTTTCCACCTTCAGACTTTCCAAATTTAGAGCCATCACTCTTGGTAATTAGAGGACATGTAATGGCATAACCTTTACCGTTGCCTATTCTGCGTATCAGTTCGGTTCCTGTAGTAATATTACCCCACTGATCACTACCGCCCATTTGCAATGTACAAGTTTTGGCTTTGAACAAATGATAAAAATCATAGCCTTGTACCAATTGGTAGGTGAATTCGGTAAAACTCATACCATCGGTAGATTCTGAAGAAATTCTATTTTTAACAGAATCTTTCGCCATCATATAATTCACAGTAATATGTTTGCCTACATCTCTTATAAAATCTAAAAATGAAAGCGGCTTCATCCAGTCGTAATTATTTACCAATTCTGCTGCATTATCGGCATCACTCTTAAAATCTAAAAAATGAGCCAATTGTTTTTTTATCGCCTCTTGGTTATGCCTTAAAGTGGTTTCGTCTAATAAATTACGTTCTACAGATTTACCAGATGGGTCGCCAATCATCCCTGTAGCTCCACCGACAAGAGCAATAGGCTTATGACCGCTTCTTTGAAAATGTGCAAGAAGCATAATAGGTACTAAGTTGCCAATGTGTAAGGAATCTGCTGTAGGATCAAAACCAACGTAGGCAGCACGCATAGTTTCATTTAGGTGTTCCTCAACTCCAGGAATGTGATCTTGCAACATACCGCGCCATTGTAATTCTTCAACAAAATTCTTTACCATGAGTTCTTATCGTTTCTTAAAAATTTTGACAAAGATATGTTTCCGTGGTAAAAGACAAAAGCCAAAATTAAAAAAGCGTATTTTTACACCATGATACTGGTAACCGGAGGCACAGGTTTAGTTGGTGCGCACTTGCTTTATGAACTTACACAACAGCATAAAAGAGTAAGGGCTACTTTTAGAAGAAAACACACCATTGCGCGTGCCAAACATGTATTTTCTTATTATTCAGATGCTGCTGAAGATCTTTTTGCTAAAATTGAATGGATTGAGGCAGATATTACCAATATACCTCAACTTGATGCTGCCTTTTCAGACGTTAGCCACGTCTATCATTGTGCGGCATTTGTATCCTTTGAACCTGATAAATATAAGGAACTACGAAAAATTAATATTGAAGGCACAGCTAACGTAGTTAATTGCTGCATCGCTCATAAGGTAGAAAAGCTTTGCTACGTAAGCTCTATAGCAACGCTCGGCGATAATAAGAATAAAAACGATTTCATTACCGAAGAAGACCACTGGGATCCTAATCAAGATCATAACGTTTATGCCATTACAAAATATGGAGCAGAACTCGAGGTATGGAGAGGATCGCAAGAAGGCTTAAATGTAATTATCGTTAATCCTGGGGTGGTCTTAGGACCTGGCTTTTGGCGCGGCGGAAGCAGCGGCAGTATTATAAGAAAAGTTCATAAGGGATTGAATTATTATACCAAAGGTACCACTGGTTTTGTGGATGTTTGGGATGTTACAAAGATCATGATTCAACTCATGAATGCGCGCGTGATAAACGAGCGTTTTATTTTAGTAGCTGAAAACTTATCATTTAAAGCCATTATATTGGCAATTGCTAATGCATTAGAGATTCAACCGCCAAAAAAAGAAGCTAAACCCTGGTTACTTAATATAGCGTGGCGTTTAGATTGGTTAAGCCATATTATTTTTAGAAGACGACGCCAATTATCTAAACAAAGTGCAAGGTCATTGGTTGAATTTAGTAAATATGATGCTTCTAAAATTAAAACGTATTTAGGTTTTAAATTTAACCCCGTTGAAAACGCTTTAAGTCGATGTTGCGAGTTTTACTTAGACGATAAGCCAAAGTAATGTTATTTTGAAAATACTATTTTACCAAAGCTCTACTTTTGTTTCCGCTTAAGTTGTTGTAGTGAGTCTCGCTTTTCTTTTTCCCTTTTGCTTTTATCTTGCAATTTTTTCTCGTAATAGTCCTTTTCCTTAGACATTTTAGCCTTAACGCGCTCTAACATTTCACTGTAAAACTCAGGGTCGTAGGCGTAATAAGCATTGCTGTTGGCAAAGCGTAAACTGTCTATACCGTGTTTTTCTAAAATGTAATCTTCAGGGAAGATTCCATTCTTTTCAAGAATTTTTTTATTTACACCTTTAGCGGCATTAATGACATAGAGGTCATAAAACAGCGCTTCCATTTTTTTGGGTGGAATAAGGTCTTCTGGTTTATCGGGCTTCTCAAACTTAAAGCACGCCAACATTAAACCACATAATAAGAGTCCTAATATTTTTTTTGTCATCTAGTTTCTATTAAACGTTAGCTGTTGGGCAGCTTTTACATTAAGAATTTTAAAATTATTATATACCAACTCACCATTAACAAAAGTATGAGTAATTCTACTTTTAAACGTGTTTCCTTCAAACGGTGACCAACCGCACTTATAAAATATGTTGCTCTTGTTAACAGTCCATGGACTATTGAGATTCACGATAACTAAATCTGCAAAATAGCCTTCTTTTAGATAACCGCGCTTTTCAATATCAAATAAAATAGCTGGGTTATGACAAGCTTTTTCAACGATTTTTTCAATAGAAATTTTACCTTGATGATGCGCTTCTAATAAGGCGACCAGTCCATGTTGCACCAATGGCCCGCCAGAAGGTGCCGAGGTATATGGGTTTTGTTTCTCATTTAAGGTGTGTGGAGCATGATCTGTGGCAATTACATCTATTCTATCATCTCGCAAGGCTTTCCACAATTCATCTCTATCTCGTGCAGTTTTAACAGCAGGATTCCATTTAATTAAACTTCCTTTTTCTTCATAATCCTTATCTGAAAACCATAAATGATGAATACAAACTTCTGAGGTTATTTTTTTATCTTTTAATGGTACATTATTACGAAATAGCTTGGTCTCTTTCCCTGTAGATAAATGAAACACATGTAAGCGTGCGCCTGTTTTTTTAGCTAATGCTATGGCCGATGATGAGGATAAATAACAGGCCTCTTCACTTCTTATAATAGGATGCATATGCATAGGTATGTCATCGCCATATTTAGCTTTAGCTTGTTTTAAATTATGCTGAATGGTAGCTTCGTCCTCGCAATGCACAGCAATAACCATATCTGTACTCGAAAAAATATTCTCAAGAACTTTTGGATCATCAACTAGCATATGACCTGTTGAGGATCCTAAAAATAGTTTTAAGCCTGCAACTTGTGATGTATCTACTTTTAAAATTTCTTCCAAATTATCGTTAGTACCACCAAACATAAACGCATAATTAGCGTAAGAGGTTTGCGCTGCTATTTTAAGTTTTTCATTAAACGCTTTTATAGTTGTAGTTTGTGGACTGGTATTGGGCATTTCTATAAAAGAGGTAATGCCACCCGCTATAGCCGCCCTAGATTCGGTCTCTATTGTTGCTTTATGGGTGAGTCCGGGTTCTCTAAAGTGTACTTGGTCATCTATTAAGCCCGGCAACACATAGTTGCCCTCCACATCTATAACTTTAACATCTGCATGTTTAACACTTATGGAAAGGTCTATAGCCTTAATACGATTACCTTCAATTAAAATATCCCCTTCGGTGATGTTGCCATCGGTTACTATTTTAGCATTTTTAATAAGGGTATGTCCTTTCATCTTTTAGTATTTATTGAATAGAAGGCTATTTAATTTTAAACTGATAACGCCAAAAACCGCTTCGGAAATAATACCACCACTCATTTTAGATTTACCCTTTGTTCTATCTGTAAAAATAACCGGTATCTCTACGATGTTAAAGCCACTGTTATAGGCTTTAAATTTCATTTCTATTTGAAACGCATAACCTACAAATTTAATCTGGTTAAGATTTATAGCTTCTAAAACTTTTCTCTTATAACACACAAATCCAGCAGTCGTATCATGAAGATTCATTCTGGTTATTAATCTCACGTACTTAGATGCTAAATACGATAATAAAACCCGCGTCATAGGCCAATTTACCACATTGACTCCTTTAACGTAACGCGAACCTATGGCCATATCTGCACCATATATTTTACACGCTTCATAGAGCAAGTTTAAGTCTTCTGGATCATGAGAAAAATCAGCATCCATTTCAAAAATATAATCATAGGTTCTGGCTAAAGACCATTTAAAACCATCTATGTAAGCCGATCCTAATCCACTTTTTTTTGGTCGTTCTAACAGGTGAAGTCTGTTGTAAAATTGAACCTGTAAATCTTTTACTTTACGAGCTGTATGGTCTGGAGAGTTATCATCGACTACCAAAATATGAAAATTGCTGTTTTCTTCAAATACAGCCTTTATGATTGCTTCAATATTTTCAATCTCATTATAAGTTGGTATGATAATAATAGCATCTGCCATGTAAAGAATTCACTATAAGGATAATAACTACGTCGTCAAAAGTAGTACAATTAATCAACTCTTGCTGAACAAAAGTATTGTTATTAACCACATAATTTTATGAAAACTATCATAAATTTCTCATAACTTCGCTTTATGCGTTTTTATGAAACATACGAATGGTTTACTTTATTTTTAATGATTGCTCTGCTAGCGCTGGCCAGCGCAAAAATTTTAAATACCCTTAAATTTGTAGATTTTATAAAGGTTATAGGAAATTCTAAATACATAAAAATATACTCCAAAACGCAGAAGTTTTTTGATTGGTTTGATGCGTTTCTATTTATTAATTTAGTTATTTCGGTAAGTGTAGTTTTTTACTTTAGCCTTTCTGAGTTTTTCTTTTCACTAGACCTCAGTCTTGTAGTTTTTTTAAAATTATTGCTCGCTGTGTCGAGTTTAATTCTCATAAAAACTCTTCTTGAGCGGCTTTTAGGTAGTCTGTTTCAAATAGACCAAATCATGGATCATTATTTATTCATGAAAATTACTTACAAGAATTACTCTGGTCTTGTATTTTTCGCAACAAGCGTTTTACTCATATATACAGCATTACCAAAAAACGTTGTTATTTACCTCTGTATTGGTACCATTTGCTTAATTCATTTGGTTGGATTTCTGGGTCTTATTAAAACCTATCAAAACTTAATAATAACCAACATTTTCTATTTTTTATTGTATCTTTGCACACTTGAAATTGGGCCTTATATTTTGTTGTATAAGGCAATTAAAGATTACAACGCTTAAAAAGGGTACCATATGAAAGTGAAAACCATATTAGTCTCTCAACCAGAGCCTAAGATAGAAAACTCACCGTATTACGATTTGCAACAAAAGCAAAAGGTAAAAGTAGATTTTAGACCTTTTATTCACGTTGAAGGAGTCTCCGGTAAAGACGTGAGACAACAAAAAATTGATTTATCCAAGTTTACGGCAATCATATTAACCAGTAGAAATTCTGTAGATCATTTTTTTAGAGTAGCCAAAGAGATGCGTTTTGATGTTCCCGACAGCATGAAATATTTCTGCCAGTCTGAAGCAGTTGCCTATTATTTACAAAAATATGTGGTTTATCGCAAACGTAAAATTTACGTAGGTAAACGTAATTTTGAAGACTTAACCCCTCTTATTAAGAAATATAAAGACGAAGCATTTTTATTGCCAACCACCGATAAAGTAAAACCAATTATTCCCGAAACTTTGGATAAGTTGGGTGTAAATTGGACACAAGGTATATTTTATAAGACTGTGATAAGCGACTTATCTGATCTTGCTGATGTATACTATGATATTCTAGTGTTCTTTAGCCCTTCTGGCATAGAATCCTTATTTCATAACTTTCCAGATTTTAAGCAAAAAGATACTCGAATCGCTGTATTTGGAAATACAACGGTTAAAGCTGTTAAGGAAAAAGGATTACGCGTAGATATTGCAGCTCCAACGCCAGAGACCCCTTCTATGACTATGGCATTGCAGAAATATATAGATGCTGTAAATAAAAAAGGTAAGTAACCAACAATTTAATTATTATAAAAAAAGCCTCAATGATGAGGCTTTTTTTATTTAATAAGACTTGATTCAGGCGTCCATTTTTCTCAACCATTCTTTCATAGAAACTGCTTTATTAATAATTGCTTTTAGATTATTAATATGAACACGCTCTTGACGCATATCGTCTCTATATCTAATAGTAACGGTCTGATCATTTAATGTATCGTGATCCACAGTAATACAAAAGGGAGTACCATTGGCATCCTGTCTTCTGTAACGTCTTCCTACCGCATCTTTTTCATCATAATCAACATTAAAATCCCATTTTAAATCTTCGACAATCTGTTTTGCTATTTCCGGCAAGCCATCTCTTTTTATTAATGGAAGCACTGCTGCTTTAGTCGGTGCTAAGACGGCTGGAAGCTTTAACACTGTTCTTGTACTGCCATCCTCTAAGGTCTCATCCGTTAAAGCATTAGACAATACGGCCAAGAACATGCGGTCTAAACCAATACTGGTTTCTATGACATAAGGCGTATAGCTGGTTTGCTCTTGAGGATCGAAATACTGAAGTTTTTTCCCTGAGTATTCCTCATGTTGTTTCAAATCAAAATCTGTTCGGGAATGAATGCCTTCTAACTCTTTAAAGCCAAAAGGAAATTTAAACTCTATATCTGTGGCCGCATCTGCGTAGTGCGCCATTTTTTCATGGTCATGGAAACGGTAATTCTCTTCTCCTAGTCCGAGAGCATGATGCCATTTAAGCCTTTGCACTTTCCAATAATTAAACCATTCTTTTTGGGTGCCAGGCTTAATAAAATATTGCATTTCCATTTGTTCAAACTCGCGCATTCTAAAAATAAATTGTCTAGCAACAATTTCATTTCTAAAGGCTTTTCCTGTTTGGGCTATACCAAATGGTATTTTCATCCGACCCGTTTTTTGAACATTTAAGAAATTCACAAAAATTCCTTGTGCTGTTTCTGGTCTTAAATATAAATCTGTCGCATGCTCAGCTGATGCTCCAAGTTTGGTGCCAAACATGAGGTTAAACTGTTTAACCTCAGTCCAGTTTTTACTTCCGGTGAGAGGATCTGCAATATCTAATTCTTCAATAAGCGCTTTTACATCGTCTAAATCTTCGTTTTCTAAAGATTTCCCCATACGTTTTAGGGTTGTGTCTATTTTTTCTCTATACCTTAAAACTCTCGGATTGGTAGATATAAATTCGTCCTTGTTGAAGTTATCACCAAAACGCTTATGCGCTTTTTTAATTTCTTTCTCAATTTTGGCCTCAATCTTGGCACAATAATCTTCAATGAGCACATCTGCTCGGTAGCGTTTTTTAGAATCTTTATTATCAATAAGCGGATCATTAAAAGCATCTACATGTCCAGAAGCTTTCCAAGTGGTTGGGTGCATAAAAATAGCCGCATCTATGCCTACAATATTTTCATGCATTTGTACCATGGCTTTCCACCAAAAGTCGCGAATATTCTTTTTTAATTCTGCACCATTTTGAGCATAATCGTATACAGCGCTCAAGCCATCATAGATTTCACTACTTTGAAACACGTAACCGTATTCTTTTGCGTGTGCAATTACTTTTTTAAATTGATTGTCGTTTGCCATGCCACAAAAATAAAAAACCGCTCTCAGTAAGTGAACGGTTTTATGTAAAAAAAATTAGTATTTAATTATTTGAGTTTAAAACTCGTATGTCCCAATTTTAGGTTGTTGTGAAAAATATTGACGTAATATGTTCCATTAATAAAGGGCAAATCATTTTCTGAGGGTAAGACCATTTTACAAATGTCAAGATCTTTATTGTCGTAATAGACCTCTTCTTTTAAACTGTAGACTAAAACAGTATCACCAAATTTAATTTCGGTTTTATCTGAAAGCACATTGTTATTGGGACCAACAATCTGAATATAAATATCCTTAAAACCTTTTTGTGTGAATTTATTTTTAGCAATAGTCATACAAACATCAATAGCGCCTACCTTTTTAGCACGCCTTGTTTTTCTTTTTTTATTGGCTTTTAGTTTATAGGCTATAGCCTCAATAGCATTTAATTTAAGTAGTGCCGCTTCACTTATTTTTTCTTTTAATTTGCTCTGAGTGGCTTTTAAACCAGAAATGGTCTTTTGTTGTTGGTCTATGCGTCCGTAAGCCATTTCTTGTTGCTTTTGAAGCACCATATTACTCTGGTTTAAAGAATCTACTGTTTCTAACAAAAGTTGATTTTTATTCCTAAAAAATTGCATTTGATCTCTAAATTCTGAAAGCACCGAGAGACTGCTCTTAAGAAGTTTTAAAGAATCTAAAGCGTTTTTGGCTTCTATTTTAGCATGCTCAAATTCTTCACTTAACATATAATAATCTTCACTTAAATCGTCATAACTTTCAAGAATTTCAGAAAGTTCATTTTCTAAAAGTGTTTTTTCTTGCTGTATAAAAGTTTCATAAGTTTTTATAGATTTATAACTAGAAAAACCATAAATACTTAAGGCGGCAAGTACAATTACTAAAGCGCCTATTACTATTTTGTAGTTGAATAGTTGAGGGTTAACTATCATAACTCAATGGATTTACGCTAAAATTAGCTTATTTTAGATACCAAGATGACTTTAGTCGATTAAATGGTGAAAAATCTGTTAAACCTGTTTTTTCCTGACGTCTGCGAGGCTTGTTTTCAACAATTACGCGATCATGAATCTGTGATTTGCACATCCTGCAGACACCAACTTCCTGTGACCAATTTTCATTTTAATGGGGCAGATGATGTCAAGAAAGTCTTATACGGTAGAGTGCGTTTAGAAGCTGCAACATCACTTTTTCATTTTGCCAAAAAAGGTTTAGTTCAACAGCTTATGCACAACCTAAAATATAGAGGTCACCAACAAATTAGTCAATGTTTAGGGGAATGGTTAGGTAGTGAACTTAAAGCTTCACAAATCTTCCAAGAAGCAGAAGTAGTTGTACCTGTACCGTTGCATAAAAAACGACGTAGAAAACGCGGCTACAATCAAGTTGATTTATTTGGAAGAGCTATTGCTCTGGCCTTAGATATTCCTTATGAGGATAAGGTATTATTAAAAGTAAAATCTACCCAAACTCAGGTATTTAAACAAAGACTTAAACGCTGGAATCAAGATGATGGTTTATTTAGCATCAGAGACCAACATACCTTAAAAGATAAACATATTCTCATTGTGGATGACATCATTACAACCGGCGCTACCATAGAGCAATGTGCCACCTGCTTAAAGCAGATTGAAGGTGTAAAATTTAGTTTGGCCACCATGGCAATTACCGATTAATTTTTTCGTTTCTTATTTAATATGTTGTTTCTTTGTTCAAATTAAAAAACATTCTTTTGAAGTTAAAAGCAGTTCGTTTATTATTAGGTCTGTTAATGACAATTAGCGCCATGAATTGTGCCAATAGAGGCAATCCTCAAGGTGGTGAAAAAGACACTGATCCACCAGTAATAGTGAAAAGTGAACCTGAAAATTTTTCAACTAATTTTAATAGCAACGAAATTGAAATTACTTTCAATGAATATGTTAAGATTAATAATTTACAGAGCCAGCTCATCATTTCTCCTCCTATGGATACAGCACCTCAGGTATTACCTCTAGGCGGCGCAAGTAAATCTATTACTATAAAAATCAAAGACACGTTGCAACCTAATACCACCTACGCTTTTAACTTTGGACAAAGTATTGTTGACAACAATGAAGGCAATCCTTATCCTTACTACAAATACGTTTTTTCTACTGGTGATTATATAGATTCCTTGTCGGTACAAGGTTATATAGAAGATGCTATTAAACAAACGCCAGACGATTTTGTTTCAGTAATGCTCTATGAAGTAGATAGTAGTTATACAGACTCTATAGTTTATAAGTCCAAACCTAAATATATTACCAATACCTTAGACAGTCTAACCAGTTTTAGCATTGATAATATCAAAGCGGGCACTTATAAGCTTATTGCTCTCAAAGATAGAAATTCGAATTACCTCTACGATCAAAAAAATGACAAAATAGGTTTTCATGAAGGTTTTGTAACGGTCCCAACGGATAGTAGTTATGTTCTGACCTTGTTTAAGGAAGAACCTAATTTTAAAGCTTACCGACCTAAGCAAGAAGGTGCTAAAAAACTTTTCTTTCCTTATCAAGGTGATTATGAAGCCATCCGCTTAGAGGTCTTAGGGGATTTACCACCAGATTATAGTTATCGTACTATGAAATCTAACAGAACAGATACCTTAATTTATTTCTACAAGCCTCAGCCAGAATTAGATTCTGTTCAGTTTGTGGTTTCTAATGGAAAAGTGGCAGATACATTTAACCATAAATATAGGTCTCTTGAAGCCGACTCTTTAGACATACGAGCTTTAGTAAGTGGTACCATTAATTTTGAAGATGATTTTACTTTAGAGGCCAATATTCCTTTTACAGGTATCGATTCTACTCAAATTCAACTTATTGATAAGGATTCTTTAAATGTAGCCTACAGGATTGCTTACGATTCTATTTATAATCGTTATCAGTTTTCTATAGATAAAGAAGAAGGCCAAATCTACAATCTTAGGTTTTTACCCAATACTTTTCAATCGTTTTTTGGTGAAACCAATAAAGATACGCTTACCTATGGTTTTAGAACTAAAATGAAATCAGAATACGGTAAGATACGTGTAAACCTCATTAATCCTAAGTATCCACTTATCGTGCAACTTGTAAATGTTAATGATGAGGTCGTTTATGAGCGCTACACAACAGATTCACCTATTGTGGATTTTTACAATATCGCCCCTAGAGAATACGGTTTACGAGTCATATTTGATGCTAATGGCAATGGTAAATACGATTCTGGGAATTACCTTAAAGGCATTCAGCCAGAACGTGTAAGTTATTCACCGCCCATTGAGCCGGTAAGGGCCAATTTTGACTATAATATTAATTTTACACTTTTAGACTAAAACTATCCCTGTCTTGAAGAAACTTGAGTTTTCCTCTTAATGTTTCAATATGGTTTTTATTTAAACTTGTAATACATATGCCATCTCTATCTGTTGGCTCTACAACTGGGTCTCCCAACACATCGTAAACAGCAGAATGACCTACGTAAGGATGATTATTACCATCTAATCCAACACGATTAACACCAATACAATAGGCCATATTTTCTATAGCCCTTGCTTTTAATAAGGCATCCCAGGCTGCTACTCGTTTCTCTGGCCAATTTGCCACATAAAACAACACATCATAATCTTCTACATTTCTAGACCACACCGGAAACCTAAGGTCATAACAAATCATAGGACAAAGTTGCCAACCTTTATAGGTTATGATAACCTTTTCGTTTCCTGCTTCATATACTTTGTCTTCACCCGCTAGAGAGAAGGTGTGTTTTTTATCATAATAGCTTGTTTCACCCGAAGGCTCTACAAATAAAAGACGGTTAAAATAATTGCCATTTTCCTCTACAACTAAACTCCCTGTAATGGCAGCGTTTGTGGTTTTAGACATATTTTTAAGCCACTGCGCTGTATCACCATTCATAGCTTCTGCCACCCGTTCTGGATGCATTGTAAAACCAGAGGTAAACATTTCTGGTAAAATAATCACATCCAGATCCTCACTTTCTAGAGTATTTAGTTTTTTCTCAAAGGCTAGTCTATTAGCTTCTGGATCCTCCCAGTGCAATGCCGTCTGGATTAAAGCAATTTTTAAAGTGTCTTTCATTTAGTTATTCCTTTGTTTTTAATCTTAATAAAATTAAATTTTTTACATCACTTTTTTTGTCATAAGAAAAGCGCTTTCTCTAGTTTTAGTAGCACTATGATTATTTCATTTGCACTTCGAATAATTTTATATTCCTCTAATTTTTAGGTCTTTAATTCTTATTCATCATAAATAGTGTAAAATACTATTCTGCTCCTTTTGGACTTACTTTTTTCTAAAATTACAATTTATCTTAATAAAGCAATTAGATTTCTTAATATCCCTTGCATTTAAGACCCATGTATTATAAAAAAATCGCTTTGATGTAACCGTTTTATAAGACTTTAAATCTCATTGATGATATCTGCCGCTTTTTTTAGTGTGGCATCTGTCTTAGCAAAACAGAATCGAAGCAGTTTATCGTCTTCTTTATTTTCATTAAATACCGATAAAGGTATAGCTGCTATTTTAAAATCTTTGGTTAAGCGCTTGGCAAATTTCACATCGTTTTCATCTGTGATTTCAGAAAAATCCAACACCTGAAAGTATGTACCTTCTGAGGGCCTAAATTTAAATCTTGAATCCTTAATTAATCCTAAAAATAAATCACGCTTGCGCTGAAAAAATTCATTGAGCCGCGTGTAGGTTGTTGTATCTGCCATATAATCGGCAATAGCTTTCTGCGATGGATGATGCACAGAGAACACATTAAACTGGTGTACTTTCCTAAATTCTGCCATTAAGTCTTTTGGTGCGCAACAGTAGCCAATTTTCCAACCGGTATTGTGGAAGGATTTTCCGAACGATGCAGTAATAAAACTGCGCTGCTTTAAATCTGGAAATAAACATACGCTTTGGTGCTGTGCATCGTCATAAACCATATGTTCATAAACCTCATCGCTTAAAATTAAGGTATTGGTGTTTTTGGTGAGCTTCTGTAGTTGTAGTAAATCGTTTTTAGACCAAATGTTACCTGAAGGATTATGAGGCGTATTTATAATAATTAATCTTGTTTTAGCGTTAATTTTTTGCGCTACCTCATCCCAATTTATAGTAAACTCTGGACCTTTTAGTTGAATGCTTACAGGTATACCTCCGTTAAGTTTCACCGCAGGTTCGTAACAATCGTAAGCAGGCTTAAAAAGTAAAGCTTCATCATCTTTATGAACAAGCGCTGAAATGACGGTATAAATAGCCTGTGTAGCACCAGCGGTTACAGTGATTTCATGGTCTGGATGATAATTGTGATTATATAGTAATTTGTACTTTTGGGCAATGGCTAAGCGCAAATCTATGTTACCAGCCATTGGTGCATATTGGTTATAACCTTCGTTTAGGGCCTTAGTTACAAAATCTAAAAGCTTTTGGTCACTTGAATAATTAGGAAATCCTTGTGATAAATTTATGGCGTTGTGCGTTTGGGCCAAGGCACTCATGGTGGTAAAAATGGTGGTTTCTACTTTGGGAAGTTTAGAGCGTATATTCATTATACTTTCATTTAAATTGCAAATGTTTTAAATATAACAAAAGTGGTTTTTCTATCTTTACAAAAACTATAAAATCTAAATCATGCGGCTTTTAAATATCCTTTGTTTTTTAATTATTTTCCAGTTATCTGCCCAGCAAGGTGGCATGTGGATTCCTTCGCTTTTAGAAGGTATGAATGAAAAAGAAATGCAAAGCTTAGGCAGTAAACTTACCGCCAAAGACATTTATGATGTAAACAAGTCTAGCCTTAAAGACGCTATAGGCCATTTTAATGGTGGCTGTACAAGTGAGGTCATTTCAGATCGTGGTTTGGTTCTTACTAATCATCATTGTGGTTTTAGTCAGATTCAATCTCATTCTTCTTTAGAAAATGATTACATCAAAAACGGTTTTTGGGCAATGTCTTTAGACGAAGAACTACCCAATGAAGGCTTGTTTATAGAATTTATTGTTAGTATTCATGATATTACAGATACTGTTTTAAATGGAGTTAACGATACAATGACTGAAAAAGAAAAGCAATCTTTAATAAGTAAAAATAGCAATACTGCAATGACGTCTTGGCCAAAAGAAGAATGGCAAGACGTAAAGACCAAATCATTTTACAAGGGCAATCAATATTTTTTATTCGTTACAGAGCGCTTTGAGGATGTTAGGCTGGTTGGTGCACCACCAAGCAGTATTGGCAAGTTTGGTAGTGATACGGATAATTGGGTTTTTCCCAGGCATACTGGGGATTTTTCACTTTTTAGGATTTATGCCAACAAGGATAATAGACCAGCAAAGTACAGTAAAGATAATGTGCCTTACAAGCCAAAACATTTTTTACCTGTCTCACTAGATGGTGTTGAGGAAGGTGATTTCACCATGGTATTTGGTTTTCCAGGTAGAACTAACGAGTATTTGCCAGCGATAGCCATTGCGCACATTACTCAAGAATTCAATCCAACTAATATTGCTATAAGGGAAGCCGCATTAAAAGTAATAGATGCCAAAATGAAGGAAAATGATGAGGTACGTATAAAATATGCCTCTAAACAAGCACGTATTGCAAATGCATGGAAAAAATGGATTGGTGAAAATTTAGGTATTGAAAAAAGCAATGCTATAGCTAAGCGCAGAGCATTTGAAGAAACCTTTAAAAAAGCTCTTAAAGCTAATAATCTTGAAGATAAATTTGGCAGTATTTTACCAAAGTTTAATGAGCTTTATAAAGATTTTGCGCCCTTAAATATTAAAAGAAGAAACTTCCTTGAAGTCTTTTTAGTAACCAATGAGTTGATGCAAATGACCTTAAGAGCTTACCAGGCTGAACAAGCAATTTTAGCCAATCCTGAAAGTTTAGAAAGAGTGAAAGCTAGCTTAAAAGGTACTTTGGAAAGAATTCACAAGAACTATGATGTAGACCTAGATAAAGGTGTTTACCTGAATGTCATGCCATTATATGGTAAGGATATAGATGCTTCAATTTATGAAGAAAGTGCTTTAACCAATTTAGAAACTGCTCTAGAATTGTTAGAAGGGGATGCAAAAACAGTCATAAACAATCTCAATAAAGATGCTGCTTATGCTTATGCTAAACCTATAATCGATGAGTTCTTCAATAGTATTGATCCTGAATTTCAAGAGAAAAACGAGGCTATTTCATCATTGCAAACCGAGTACATGACAGCGTTGATGACAGCCTTACCGGATGAGCGTTATTTTCCTGATGCCAATAGTACCTTACGAGTTACTTATGGTCAAGTAAAAGGCTATTCACCCAGAGATGCCGTTTACTATGAGCCAGTTAGTCATTTAAAAGGTGTGATGGAAAAATATGTACCTGGCGATTATGAGTTTGATGTACCGCAAAAATTGATTGATCTATACAATAATAAGGATTATGGGCCATATGCTGATAAAAACGGAAATATGCCGGTATGTTTTTTAGGAACTAACCATACTACGGGTGGTAATTCTGGTAGCCCAGCCATTGATGCTGAAGGTAATTTAGTAGGCCTAAATTTTGATCGTGTTTGGGAAGGTACGATGAGCGATATGTATTATGATCCTGAAATTAGTCGTAATATTATGGTTGATCTGCGCTATGTACTTTTCATCATTGATAAATATGCTGGTGCAACGCACTTAATTAATGAAATGAAGCTCGTACATCCTAAAAAATAATTGTACTATCTCATACAAAAAATCCCGAGAATTGATCTCGGGATTTTTATTCACTCACATCATTTAAGCAAGTTTAGTACCTATAGTGTTCTGGCTTAAAAGGCCCTTCTACAGTTACACCAATATAATCAGCCTGATCTTTTTTAAGCTCGGTAAGCTCCACGCCTATCTTTTCTAAATGCAGCTTGGCTACCTTTTCATCTAAATGCTTTGGTAGCATGTACACTTTGTTTTCGTATTTATCTGAATGCTTCCAAAGTTCAATCTGTGCTAAAGTTTGGTTGGTAAATGAATTACTCATCACAAAACTTGGATGACCTGTTGCACATCCTAAATTAACAAGACGCCCTTCTGCCAGAATAATGATATCCTTACCATCTATAGTATACTTATCTACCTGTGGTTTTATTGTGTTTTTAGTGGACCCATAGTTATCATTAAGCCAAGCCATCTGGATTTCATTATCAAAGTGACCTATATTACAGACAATGGTTTTATCTTTCATGGCCTTAAAATGCTCTGCTCTTATGATGTCCTTATTCCCTGTAGTGGTAATAACAATATCTGCATTGGCTACAACAGTCTCTAAACGTTTAACTTCAAAACCATCCATAGCGGCTTGCAGCGCACAAATAGGATCAATCTCAGTAACGGTGACAATACTTCCGGCACCTTTAAACGAGGCTGCCGTTCCTTTACCTACATCTCCATAACCACAAACAACCACACGCTTACCAGCTAACATGACATCTGTAGCTCTGCGTATGGCATCTACAGCCGATTCTCTACAACCGTATTTATTATCGAACTTAGACTTGGTCACCGAGTCATTAACATTTATGGCAGGCATTGGCAACGTACCATTTTTAACCCGCTCATACAAACGATGTACACCGGTGGTGGTTTCTTCAGAAAGGCCTTTGATATCCTTAGCTAACTCTGGATATTTATCAAGTACCATATTAGTTAAGTCGCCACCATCATCTAAAATCATGTTTAAAGGCTCTTTATCTTCTCCAAAAAATAAGGTTTGCTCAATACACCAGTCAAACTCTTCTTCGGTCATATTTTTCCAGGCATAAACTGCTGTTCCGTTAGCTGCAACTGCCGCAGCAGCTTGATCTTGTGTAGAAAATATATTACAAGAACTCCAAGTTACCTCGGCACCTAAAGCCTGTAAAGTTTCTATTAAAACAGCCGTCTGAATAGTCATGTGCAAACAACCTGCAATTCGCGCTCCTTTTAGGGGCTTAGATTCTCCGTACTCTTCTCTAAGACTCATAAGTCCAGGCATTTCTGCTTCGGCTAATTCTATTTCTTTCCTTCCCCATTCGGCCAGACTTATATCTTTTACTTTGTATGGAATGTAAGTAGTGGTTGTGCTCATTGCTTTTCTGTATTTTTAATGGTTTATTCTTTTTTCGCCTTTGTGGCTTATTTAGTAATTTAGCGTACGCAATACGTACCTATCTTTCTGCGTTGCAAAGATAAGTATTAAGAGCTAAATACTAAATGCCAATCTACAAAACGATACATCCAAACTCCCAAACAACTGTTAAAATTTGGAAGATTACTGAAAGTCTTGAAGATCTTAGAGATCCTTTAGACCTAAAACCCGAAAGCTTAAGTCGTGTAACGAACATGAAAAGCGAGCTACACCAGCGCGGATTTCTTAGCGTAAGACATCTGTTACGAGCCTTCGGGTATACAGATCAAGATTTGTTTTACGATGCCAATGGTAAACCCCATCTTAAAGACGGTAAACATATTTCCATTACGCATTCGTTTGAATTCTCTGCCGTTATCGTATCTAACAAACCCGTTGGCATTGATATTGAAAAACAACGTGAAAAAATTACAGTAATAGCCCGTAAGTTTGTTGATTATGAGTTTAAATACCTTAAGTCCACGGCACCTGAATATGTGCGACAACTTACCGTTATATGGTGTATAAAAGAATCGCTTTACAAGCTTTTTGCCACAAAAGGCATGCTATTTAAAGTTCATTTTTTTGTCATTCCTTTCATGCTTGAAGATAAAGATACTGTAGCTTGGATAGATTATAAGGATAAAAAATACAGACATCTCTTAGGCTTTTTAGAGTTTGAGGGCTTTACTTGTGCCTATTCAATTCCCTAACCTTAAAACACGATTTTGATATGGATATCTCTATAGAATTAACATTTTCACCCCTAACAGACAGTTATGAACCTCATATTATCAACTTTATAAAACAACTTAGAAAATCTAAATTTAAAGTTATAGAGAATCCGTTAAGCACTCAAATCTACGGGCCTTACGATGAAGTCATGTCGTTTTTAACCCATACAATAAAATTGAGTTTTAAAGAATTGGATGCAGCCGTTCTTCATATGAAAATGGTAACCACAGATAGAAGTGATTATGCGCCAAATTTTTGAGTTTCTTTTTCAGCAATACAGCAATTATGATGCCTCAGATATTATCCTGGAGGTCATAGCTGTAATCTTTGGTTTTCTTTCGGTTTGGTGGTCTAAAAAGAATAATATCTTAGTCTTCCCTTCTGGAATGTTAAGTACCGCTATTTTTGTTTATCTGCTTTACAAATGGGGCTTACTTGGCGACATGATGATTAACGCCTACTACTTTATTATGAGTATCTATGGATGGCATATCTGGACTAGAAAAGTAGATGCCTCACATGTAACTCCTATCTCTAAAATGTCTAAAAAGGACCATATACTTGGGGCAATTATATTTGTAGCTACCTTAATTTTTGTTTATACCGTATATCTTGTTTTTGATAAATGGAACGATTGGGTAGCTTATGTAGATACGCTTACCACTGCAATTTTCTTTGTAGGTATGTGGCTTATGGCCAAACGTAAATTAGAAAATTGGATTTTTTGGATCATTGGTGATATCATCTCTGTACCTTTATACCTTTACAAAGGTCTAGCCTTTACAAGCCTACAGTATTTAGGCTTTACGATTATTGCTATTTTTGGTTATATCTCATGGAAGAAGCACTTAAACAACAACCTTCAAACTGCATAAGAGTCGTTTTATACGGCCCTGAGTCTACCGGTAAAACAACGCTCTCAAAACAATTAGCAAAACATTACCATACCGTTTGGGTACCAGAATACGCAAGAGGCTATCTGCAAAGCAAATGGAATCTCGAAAAAAAAACTTGTGAGAACAGTGACTTGCTACCTATTGCTAAAGGACAAATGGCACTTGAAAACACATTAGCACAAAAAGCCAACAAGGTCCTCATTTGTGACACAGATCTGTTAGAAACTAAAGTCTATAGCGAAACCTATTATGATGGCGACTGCCACCACCTTATCCATAAATATGCCCAAGAGAATGCTTACGACCTGTATTGTCTTACATATATTGATACACCTTGGGAGGCAGACGATTTAAGGGATAAGCCCCACGAACGTCAAGAAATGTTTGAGGCTTTTAAGAAAGCTTTAGAAGATCATAACAAAAACTATGTTATATTAAAGGGCGATAAAAAACAGCGATTAAGCACCGCAATAAGTTATATTGATAAATTATTAAAAAAATCGAAAATGATGTTTAGAGAGGACGATATTGCTCAATTAGAAAATAAAGGTTTAACCCTAAGGCAAGTTGAAGGGCAATTAGAATTATTTAAAAAAGGCATCCCTTTTACCAAAATAGAAAAGGCTGCAACGCTAAATGACGGTATTATAAAATTGTCTGAAGATAGTATTACAAAACACCGCAAATACTACGAAACGCAGCAAAATGACTTAGATACCTTAAAATTTGTCCCGGCTTCTGGTGCAGCCTCGCGTATGTTTAAGTTTTTGTTTCAGTTTTTAGAATCATTTCATCCTGAAACCAGTGAACTCGCTGAGTTCAAAAATGAGGATCCTCTACTTGATAGGTTTTTTAGTCATTTAGAAGAATTTCCGTTTTATAATCGCGTATTAGTAAAATTAAAAGAGCAGGGAATAACCTATAGTGATTTAAACCCCAATGATGCTGCTTGGCATTTTGTAAATACAATGCTTAATGAGGACTTGCTTAACTATGGCAGCTATCCTAAGGGATTATTACCATTTCATAAATACGACACTGACGATATTGCCACTGCTTATGAAGAACACTTATACGAAACTGCTTTATACGCCTCACAAAATAAAAAGGTAAAACTGCATTTTACGATAACCAAAGGGCTTAAACATCAATTTAATGATTTATTCGTCTCAATTAAAGAAGACGTAGAACGAAGAACTGGCGTTGAATTTGAAGTGTCCTACTCGTATCAACAAGAACGAACAGACACCATTGCGGTAACTTTAGATAATGATCCGTTTAGGTTAGAAGATGACTCCATTTTGTACAGACCCTCTGGACATGGTGCGCTCTTAAAAAATTTAAATGCTATAAACACCGACCTAATTTTCATTAAAAATATTGATAATGTAGTTGTTAGTCGTTTTAAAGAAGAGGTAGCCAAATACAAAAAAGTTCTAGCCGGCATACTCTTAGAAAAGCGCAACAAAACCTATCGTTATCTTGAATTGTTGGAGCAAGATAACCCATCTGCATCAGCCATGAGTGAGATTAAATCGTTTTTAGAAAATGAGCTTAACACCAAATTATCGGATGATTTCTCTTCACTCTCAGACAATGAAAAACAACAACTGCTAAAATCTAAACTTAACCGACCCATACGTGTATGTGGCATGGTTAAAAATGAAGGTGAACCCGGTGGTGGTCCGTTTTGGGTAAAGGATCAACAAGGACACTTATCCTTACAAATTGTAGAAACCGCCCAAATTAATTTAGAGATCCAATCTCAAAAAGACATTTTACAAAATGCCACCCATTTTAATCCTGTAGATATCGTTTGCAGCACAAAAAATTATAAAGGAGAACCGTTTAACTTAGAGCACTTTACAGATCCTAATACAGGTTTTATAACTCAGAAAACAAAAGCCGGAATGGACTTAAAAGCACTGGAATTGCCAGGCCTATGGAACGGTAGCATGGCTAATTGGAATACTGTTTTTGTTGAAGTGCCTATTGTAACTTTCAACCCTGTTAAAACTGTTAATGATTTGCTTAAGCCAGCACATCAAGTTCACCCTAATGCTTCTTAATTGGATACCAAGAAAATTACAGGAGAATTAAATTTTAAAGCTGTTAGAAGTTCTGGCAGTGGAGGACAACACGTCAATAAAGTTGCTTCTAAGGTAGAACTCTACTTTAATGTTCACGACTCTAACGGTCTAAATCCTCACGAAATAAAACAAATTTCTAGGGCTTTAAAGCATCGTATAAGTCAAGACGGTATCTTAAAATTAACTGCCGATTCTAATCGAAGCCAGCATAAAAATAAGGCGCTTGTTATTAAAAGATTTTTAGACTTATTACGCACGGCATTACAACCGAAGAAAAAGCGCAAAAACACTAAAATTCCCAAGTCGGCCATAAAAAAACGACTTAAGCAAAAACATCATCAAGCTGATAAAAAAGCCAATAGAAAACCGCCAACTCTAGACTAAAGGCTTAGAAAAAATATAGTTTCTTTTTTTGGCACATCTATAAAATGTATTTTACCTTTGCAGCGTTCTCAATAAAGGGGTGCTTTAAATTTTAAGATTTTTTATCTTAAGAATACGAGCTGAGATCATACCCATAGAACCTAGAACAGGTAATGCTGTTTAGGGAAGCGAAACATCGCAGATGGTAAAACGGTAGTGTTAGCTATGTTTAGCGTATCGTTTTTTCAAGTTTTAATATTAACCAAAGAATAATGACCTCTTTTTATTCGATTATTAATAATAATCGTAATGAAAAATTTATTCCTTCAATTGTTCGTTTTTAAACGGCAATCGCTTTTTATTTTATGTTTTAGTTTAAGCCTAAATGTTCTTTTTGCACAAGAAAAACAGCAAGACACGACCAAAGTAGAAGCTTTAGACGAGGTTCTAGTAAAGGCGGTAAGAGTAGATGCCAAATCACCTATAACGCATAGTAATTTGGATAAAAAAGAAATTGCCAAGCGTAATTTAGGTCAGGACATTCCCGTGCTGCTTAATTTTTTACCTTCGGTGGTAAGTACTTCAGATGCTGGTGCGGGCATTGGCTACACCGGACTTAGAGTTCGTGGGGTAAGCCCACAATCTACTAACGTTACTATAAATGGTATTCCCTACAATGACGCAGAATCGTTGGGTACATTTTGGGTAAACTTAGGTGATTTTGCCTCATCTATAGAAAATCTGCAATTGCAACGAGGTGTTGGTACATCTACAAACGGCTCGGGAGCATTTGGGGCAAGTATTAATATCCTAACAGATGCTTTTAATTACGAGCCTTCTGCTGAGATCTCTAATTCCTTCGGAAGTTTTAATACCAGAAAGCATACTGTTAAGTTTAGTACAGGACTTATAAATAACAGGTTTGAGGTTGCCGGCCGCTTTTCTAATATTGCTTCAGACGGCTATATAGATCGCGCTTCAACCGATTTGAAATCTTATTTTCTTCAAGGAACCTACGTGGGCGATAATACGCTCATTAAAGCTATTGTTTTTGGCGGAAACGAGGTGACTTATCAATCATGGTTTGGTATAGACGCTGAAACCTTGGCTAACGATCGCACCTTCAATCCTGCAGGTATGTACACCGATGATGATGGTACTATGCAATTTTACGACAATGAAGTAGACAATTACAGCCAAGACCATTATCAGCTTCACATTAATCGAAAATTGTCTAAGCATTGGTCTGTTAATCTTGGTTTAAATTATACTTACGGAAGAGGCTATTTTGAACAGTTTAGAGAAGATGATGATTTTTCAACTTACGGCTTTGAAGAACTCACCGTCAACGGCGAGCTCGTTAATACCACAGATCTTATTCGAAGAAGATGGTTAGATAACGACTTTTATGTTATAAACGCCAATGCAAATTACAAGACCAATACAACCGACCTTATTTTTGGTGGATCATTTAGTCATTACGATGGCGATCATTTTGGTGAAATCATCTGGTCAGAATTTGCCAGTCAGACAGACATAAGAGACCGCTACTACGATGGTAATAGTTTAAAAAATGACGCTTCTGTATTTGCAAAAATTAATTATAAGCTCAACGATAAAATAAGCCTATTCGGCGATTTGCAATTTAGGAATGTTAATTACGAAACCTTTGGTAATACCTCAGATCTCGTGGTGTTTGAAGTAGATAAGAATTTTGACTTCTTTAATCCTAAAGCAGGTCTTACTTACGAGGTGAACCCAAACAACAATTTATATTTCTCTTACGCCAGAGCTAACAGAGAACCCAATAGAACTGATTTTGAAACAAATAATGACATATCGCCAGAACAACTTAACGATTTTGAACTGGGTTGGCGACATCAGAAAGGTAATTTTTCATTCAATGCCAATGCTTATTACATGTTATATAATGAGCAATTGGTATTATCTGGACGCTTAGATGATGTTGGGAATCCTATACGTACCAATAGTGGTGAGAGTTACAGATTGGGTATAGAGTTAGAGGCGGTTATACCTGTATTACAGAACCTAACACTACAACCCAACCTCACCCTAAGTTCTAATAAAAACTTAGAAACTATCGTCTCTTTTGATGGTGAGTTGCGCAATCTTGGGGAAACCGATATTTCCTTTTCACCAGAAATTATCGCGGCAAATGCCATAGTATATCAACCCATAAAAGCCATACAAATGTCCTTATTAAGTAAATATGTGGGCGAACAATACATGAGCAATACTGAAGCCGAACTATCTCGTTTAGACAGTTTCTTTGTCAATGATTTCAATATTAGTTACCAGATTAAAACCAAGAAGATTTTTAAAGAGATTGTCTTAACAGGGTTGGTTAACAACCTCTTTAATGTAAAATACGTCTCTAACGGCTATTATTTTACTTTTGATGATGACTTTAGTAATCCAGGGACCATAACAACAGTAGAAGGCGCTGGGTTCTACCCTCAAGCAACAACAAATTTTCTTTTAGGAGCCACACTTAAGTTTTAATACTAATTTTAGTTGCTTATTAAAAACGTATTATTTCCTAAAGGTTCAACACGGTAGGCTTTTAGAGTGCAGGGCTGTGGATTATCTGTGGTGGCTAAACCATTTACTAAATTATAAGTGTTTTCGTCACCACAGCCACAAGTAGCGGTTATACCATCATTGTTTATAGACAAACCGTTGCAAGAACTTGGTGGGTGATTAGGATCGGCACCATCCCATGCTATTAAACTACTTGAGGTACTCCTTACCAAAATGAGACCGTTATTACCTTGCCCTTCTACACGAACTGCATTTACGGGAAATTGCAGTTGATTAAACTGTGGTAGATTTAAATTGGCAACAAAGTCTACACCTACATCAAGCAAGAAATTACAATTGTCATTTACTTCATTTCTATCGCAAGACCAAAAACACAAGGCTAAAAGTATTATAGGGATTTTTTTCATCTCATTTTTTTTTTGCAATTTACAATTATTTCAATCGCAGTTAAATAATTTTGTATATTTGAAATAACAATCTCGTTAGCGCGAGATTTTTTTATTCCGGAGATTCTTCGGAATATTTTTATATGTAAACGAATGAATTATGAGTAAAGTATCTTATTACACCGCAGAAGGATTAAAAAAATTACGTGATGAGCTCAATTATCTTAAAGATGTAGAGCGCCCAAAGGCATCTGAAGCTATTGCTGAAGCTAGAGACAAAGGCGATTTAAGTGAAAATGCCGAATACGATGCTGCCAAAGAAGCTCAGGGATTATTAGAACTTAAGATTTCCAAAATGGAAGAAACCCTTGCCAATGCAAGAGTTATCGATGAATCGCAACTAGACACCAGCAAGGTTTTAGCCTTATCTATAGTGAAAATTAAAAACCAAACCAATGGTATGGAAATGACTTATACCTTAGTGGCTGAAAGTGAAGCCGACTTAGCCAAAGGTAAAATATCTGTCAATTCACCTATTGGTAAGGGCTTACTAGGCAAATCTGTTGGAGATGTAGCCGAAATCCAAGTACCCAATGGTATAATGAAATTTGAAATTCTGGATATTTCAAGGTAATTTATTGAATAGGTCTTACTAAAAGATTCCTGTGGTATCAAAAATATGAAGATGCTAACTGGAATCTTTTTATATTTATGGCAATTAATCCTATGATAGCATTATGTCTACACTTTTTTCAAAAATAATTGCCGGTGAAATCCCTTCTTACAAAGTCGCTGAAACAGAAGATTTTTATGCCTTTTTAGATATCAATCCCAATTCTAAAGGCCATACCTTATGTATTCCTAAAAAGGAAGTTGACAAAATTTTTGATTTGGACGAATCTACCTACAATGGTCTAATGAGTTTTTCAAGACGTGTGGCCTTGGCCTTAGAGAAAACCATACCGTGTTTACGGATAGGCATGTCTGTGATTGGTTTAGAAGTACCACATGTGCATGTTCACCTAATTCCGCTCCACAGCATGGAAGATGCGCGGTTTACAAAAAAAGTATCTATGACTGATGAAGCTTTTAAACAATTAGCTGATCGTATAGCCGCTAATTTTAAGTAGAAGATTTTGCACGCTTCAATTGAATACAAACGGTTGTGCCTTTACCCACTTCAGATTTTTCAACCGTAATTTTACCTTTGTGGTAATCTTCAATAATACGTTTAGATAAGGACAAACCTAAACCCCATCCCCTTTTTTTAGTCGTATAACCTGGCTCGAAAATTTTATGAAATTGCTGTTTATTAATGCCTTTCCCTGTATCTGAAATTTTCACAAAAACTTTTTGTTCTATTTGCGTTAGCTCAATATCTAATTGGCCCTTGCCCTTCATGGCATCTATAGCATTTTTTACCAAATTTTCTATGGTCCAACTATAGAGTTGCGCATTGAGGTTGACCATAATAGGATCGTTTGGTGCGGTTAAGGTAAAATGAATAAGTTTTGAAGACCTTGACTTTAAATATTCAAATGCATTTTTAGTTACAGCGACGATATCCTCAGATTGCAATGTAGGCAATGACCCAATTTTAGAAAATCGATCTGTAATCATTTTAAGGCGATCAATGTCTTTTTCTATTTCTTGGATGTAAGTAGGATTAATATTTTCGGATTTCAATATTTCTGCCCACCCCACTAAGGAGGACAGCGGCGTCCCTATTTGATGAGCTGTCTCCTTGGCCATTCCGGTCCATAATTTATTTTGTTCTGCAATTTTAGAGCTTCGGTAAAAGAAATAAACCACAGCCCCGAACAATATAATAATGAGTAAAAGGGCCAGAGGATAATACTTTAGCTTATTCAACAACGGAGAATTCCCATAATAAAGAATTTTATTTTGGTCCTTAATTAAAAAAGGCTGATTTTCTTCAGAAAAACTAGCAATAAGTTTTTCCTTATTTCTATACACAAAAGACGAGTCTAAAATTTGCTTTAGAGAATCACTCACTTCCTGTTTTACCCCAATATTTCTATAGGCCTCAATACTATTACTTTGACCATCTACAAGTAACATGGGTGTGGTTATCGTTGTGTCGAGCACAATGAACTCTGCAACTTCATTAAATTCGGGGTTTTCTTGATTTAAATCTTTAACAAACTGGTTATAAGCAAAGGTCCAACTTTTCATCTTAGAGCGTTCTTCTGCCTTAAAATATTGAAAGAACACATAGGTATTCCAAAGAATAAGAGAAATAATAACAAAGGAAGAAATGACAATTATCCAGCGTATGGCATTTCTATTGATTTTAAAACGCATAACAATCTAAATGTAGGTTTAAATATAATGCAAAACTGTTGATAATATTGTTCTAATAACTCAGTAAAAGGTTTTAAAGACCTCTGTATAATATTTATATTTGCTCAAAATCCATACACTTATGCTGTCCTTAGATCCAAAGTCTTTAAAAACTAGTGCACTACACGCCTATTTACTTAGTGCAGTAGCGCCAAGGCCTATAGCTTTTGCCAGCACTATAGACACTGAAGGCAGACCAAATTTATCGCCATTTAGCTATTTTAACGTATTTAGTAGCAACCCCCCAATTTTGGTGTTTTCCCCGGCAAGACGGGTAAGAGACAATACCACCAAGCATACCTTAGAAAATACAAAAGCCGTAAGCGAAGTGGTTATTAATGTGGTTAACTATGATATTGTACAGCAAATGTCTTTAAGTAGTACTGAATATCCTGAAGGCGTTAATGAGTTTGAAAAATGTGGGCTTACCATGCAGCCTTCGGAGGAAGTGAAGCCCTTTCGCGTAGCAGAGTCGCCCGTACAGTTTGAATGTAAGGTGAACGATATTATAGCGTTGGGGAGCAATGGTGGTGCGGGTAACTTAATTATCTGCGAAGTCGTGCGAATTCATATAACTGAAGAGGTGTTAAACGAAGACCAATCTATTAACCAAGAAGCTTTAGATTTAGTTTCTAGAGCCGGAGGCAACTATTACAGCAGAGCTAGAAACGGATTTTTTGAAATTCCAAAACCTGTAAAAAAATTAGGTATTGGTGTAGATGCTCTACCAGAAGACGTAAAAAACAGCATGATTTTAACAGGAAATAACCTTGGAATGCTAGGTAATGTCGAGTCTCTTCCTAGTGAAGATGATGTAAAAGCATTTATAGACAAAATTAGTCAGCGCCATCCTCATATAAAAACAGCATCTCATAGAGAAAAACACAAATTAGCTCAAAATTATTTAAGTTATGGAGATGTTAACGCTGCTTGGAAAATACTCTTATCATAATATAATTTATAAATACAATGGAAATACAAGGAAGAATAAAAGTCATTGGTGACACGCAAACCTTTGGTAATAATGGATTTAGAAAAAGAGAGGTTGTGGTAACGACAGAAGAACAATACCCGCAACACCTCATGGTAGAATTTATTCAGGATAAAACCGATTTGTTAAACAATTTTAGCATTGGCCAGCAAGTAAAAATCAGTATTAATTTAAGAGGCCGTGAGTGGACAAACCCACAAGGAGAGGTGAAGTATTTTAACTCTATACAAGGCTGGCGCATCGAAAACTTGCAACCTGCTGCTAATACTAATGACATGCCGCCCGTTCCGCCTACAGACGCCTTTGAGCCGGTAGATGACTTAAACGACGACGAGCCTGATGATTTACCATTTTAAATAAAAAAGTCCTGATTTAAAAAATCAGGACTTAATGTTGTGGTTTTAGGTTTGACCTTTACAAACAAACTAAAAAAAGCAATGATGAACAAAATTTATAAATAAAGGTCAAGACAAATATGGATAAAAATCCCTTACCAACAAAATCCACGGCACTTTTTAACATCAAAATACGCAAATATTTATTGGTTTAACGACTTGTAAAATGCATTTTTTAGATCAAAAAATAAAATTCCCTGATGTATCAGAAGCTTCAGCCGAAGGACTTTTAGCTATGGGCGGAGATTTATCGGCAGAGCGTTTACTTCATGCCTATTCTCATGGAATTTTTCCCTGGTACGATAATTCAACACCTATTCTTTGGTGGTCTCCAGATCCCAGGTTTGTGCTATTCCCTAAAGATTTGAAAGTGTCTAAAAAAACACAGAAACTCATTGATAAAAATATCTTTAAAGTTACTGAAAATAAAGATTTCGAAGCGGTCATTACACAATGCGCTAAAATAAAACGCCCCAACCAAGAAGGTACTTGGATTAATGAAGACATGATTAATGCTTACATTAATTTGCATTATTTAGGTTATGCTAAATCTATTGAGGTTTGGCAAAATAATACGCTGGTTGGAGGGCTGTACGGCGTAGATATGGGCAATGCTGTGTTTAGCGGAGAGAGTATGTTTTCTAAAGTAAGTAATGCCAGTAAAGTAGGGTTTATAAGTTTTGTAAGACAAAAACGTTATAAACTTATAGATTGCCAAATACACACCACCTATTTAGAGAATTTAGGCGCGGTAAACCTATCTAGAGCTGAGTTTTTAAAACTTTTGTAATTACAATTGTATAATCGCAGAAGTTAATAGAAATAAGACATGCTGGGACTGTACATTATAAGCTTCCATGCGATACTCAAGTCCACCCTGCAATTTGGTGGTTTTAGAAATTTGCCAGCCTAACAATGCACTAAATCTTATATCGTGTGTGGTATTTATGTTTTGCCCAAAGCTAGAGACGGTTTCGGCAGTTCCTATAAGATAGCCTTCACCAGTATCTAATTTCTGACCCTGTAGAGGCCTGTCTATAGCCAATCTGTATCGCAATCTAAATACCGTTAATTTTTCAAAGAATCGCTCCTCTAGTCTAAATCTATGGCCTACCCTCAGCGTTGCTATATTAGACTTATAATTAACTTGCTGCGTGAGCCTAATTTCATCAGGACCGTTGTCTATAACTGAGCGCTCTCTGTACTGAAATCCCAAACTAGCACTGTAATTAAAGCCTATTTTAAAAGTTGAAAAATGCGCCAAATCAAGTTGTCTTGTATCATAAGAAAACGATGCATCTTGATATAAAAAATACCTACTTTTTAATGAAAAGTTAGCTTTATAATTTTCGCTAAATGACTTGTTAAAAGTTAACCCTGTCTCACCCAAACCACTAAAATTAGATTGTGCTTTTAACGAAATGGAGATTAACAGCAAGATGAAACCAAATATTTTCTTAGTATAATATATGCCCATAAGAACTTGGTTTAATGTATCTGGATATTAAAAGTTCACCCGATTCATTAAAAAGTGTTTCTAAAAAAATCCAATCTTTATCTGTCTTAACTTGCACTATAAGTTCATAATTTATGGCTTCAGCATATGTTTTATTTAGTACAGATAACAAAAATGGTAAAGCGTCTATTCCTGGAAATATATATTGCTCTTGAATTCTTATTAATTTATATTTCTTGCCTTTAGACTTTAAAAAATTTTCAATCTTTTTAAACAGCTCTCTCTGTTTTTTTAGGGCCTTCTTGGTCATTTCAATTTCAATATCTTCTATGCCACCTAACGTATTGAATTCTAAACTTACCAATTGTTTTTTAAACTTAAATTTAGCTTCATAACTTACCTTTTCCCCATCGGTTTCTTTATATAAACGCATGCGTTTGTAGCCATTGGGTAGTTGGCGTATTACATCCTGAGCTTTTACGGGAAAATCTTTCAATTTTACACGCTCTTCTCTTTCGTCTTTGCTTTGCGCATTTAAAATGACGCAAAAAAAGAATAATCCTAATATTAAATAGCGCTTCTTCATCTTGATTTTTTTAATCTAAATCTCCAAGTGGAAATAATTGAATCTTTTACTTAAGTCATCTTAATATATAAGTTATAAAAATTATTAGGTAAATTATTCGCTAAGGCTCATATTGAAGTAATTTAGTTTTAAGCTGCGCTATTTCTTGATCTTTGTACTTAACCTTTAGTCGCAACTCTGCAATTAAGAATAACATATATGCTATAATGCTCACGTAATAAATTGTTTCTAATACATCTGTACTTAACAGATCTCCCTTAAACCATTCAAATTTTGTTGCCAGAGCCGCCAAAACCCATATAAGTAATGCCGCGGTATGGAGGGTATTGAAAACTGTTATCCAAGTTTTTAGTTTCATCTCATTTTTTTATTTTATACTAAAGTAACAACTGTTGCGAAAATATTAAAAAGGAGCATGTACTTTTGCACAAATTAAAAACCTCATGATAAAAGATATTATTTTACAAAGTCTTGAAAACAGCATAAGCTATAACCAATACTTAAAAATCATTGATCAAAAGGTAATTGAAAATTCAACCACAGGAAAAGAAAAAACTCAAGCTCTAGCAGAATATACTAAATTGAACCAGCGCCGCATGAAACGTTGGAACAAAACAGTAAAGATTTCTGAAGTCCATAGCCAACAAATTAAGTCTTTTAAAGCTCCTGTAACTTGGTTAGTGATTACTGAAAGTTGGTGTGGCGATGCTGCACATCTCATTCCTGTAATTGCCAAAGTTGCCAGTCTTAACCCTCATATTAGTTTAAAACTTGTTTTACGAGATGAGCATCCAAAACTTATGAATGCATTTTTGACCAATGGAGGTAAAGCTATTCCTAAACTGATAATGTTAGACGAACATCTCAATGTACTAAATACCTTTGGGCCAAGACCATCAAAAGCAACAGCGATGGTGAATAACTATAAGGCCAAACATGGTACGTTATCAGCTGAGTTTAAAGAAGAACTGCAGCGTTGGTATAATAAAGATAAAGGACAAAGTACAATTAACGACCTAGTCTCTTTACTCCATTAACTTTTTTCTTTAAATAAAAAAGTTATTGTTCCTATTTGAGTGGCATTATCACTAACATTAAATTGTGCGGCTTTCGCATAATTAATAGCATAATCTACTAAACAGGTATTAGCAGTATTCGAAGCCTTATTATAATCTGCCTCAATAACATCACCATTTGCATTTACCGTTATACTTACAACCACTTTACCGCCCGCTTCGCAAAGGTATCGCGGTGTTTTATAAAACTCTAATACACGATCTTTTAAGGAATACGTGACATTACTTCGAGATTTGGAATGTTCTGCAATTTGTTCTTTTTGCTTTATAGACTGTAGTTGTTCTTTAATTTCTTGATAGGTCTTTTCTGCTTGTGAGTTTATGGCATAATCACCACGATATCCCTTAACTGAGTAAGTAACATCTTTAGAAGATTTTGAAGCTGTAGCCTCTGAAGATTTCGAAGGACGACGGTGGTCATCAGGACTTAAAGTTTTAAAGTTTTTCATTAGCTCTTTATAAGCTTCATCTTCATTAAAAGCCTTATTAGTTCCTGCATCTTTAGAAGAGGTTTTCGTTTCCTTTGTTTCTTCCTCAATGGTTTGTGTAGGCAACTCCATATAAACTTCGGTGATAACATCTTGCTGCTGCTTTAATTCTAAAGAGAATGCACCTAACAAGATAATTGCCGAAATTAATGTGGTAATTATAGTGGCCTTATGCTTTACTAACAAATACAATACTTAGCGTTTATATAAGAATATACGAAAAAAGACAGCTTTATAGATGTGTTAAGCTTTTTTTGGTGGTAGTGTACCAATAAATTCTTCGATTGTTATAGCTTCAGAACAAGAAAACTCGCCAATACGGGTACGCTTAAGTGCTGTAAGATGTGCACCAGAATTTAAAGCTTTTCCGAAGTCGTGTACCAATGACCTAATATAGGTGCCTTTACTACAGACCACTCTAAATGTTACATCTAGATTATCAATTGCCGTGATTTCAAATTCAGATATAGTAATGCGTCGTGGTGTAACTTTTACCTCTTGACCCGCTCTTGCAAATTCATAAAGTCGTTTACCGTCTTTTTTTACGGCGCTAAACACAGGGGGAAACTGTTCTATTTCGCCAATAAATTCTTTGGTTGTTTGCTTTATAAGCGCTTTATTAATGTGGTCTGTACTAAATTTTGCATCTATTTCAGTCTCTAAATCGTACGAGGGTGTGGTACTCCCTAGCCTTAGGATTCCCGTATATTCTTTTTCGAGACCTTGATATTCTTGAATTACTTTTGTTTTTTTACCGGTACAAATTATAAGCAATCCCGTTGCTAGCGGATCTAAGGTCCCAGCATGACCAACCTTTATTTTTTTAATGCTAAACGATTTACGTATGGCCCACCTGAGCTTATTTACAACCTGAAAAGAGGTCCAATGTAGGGGCTTATCTATTAAAATAACTTGACCTAATTTATAATCTTCGGCTAGTTTCATGAACTCAAAAATAAAGTAAAAGCAATAGCTAAACATCCTACCACTGCACAATAGAGTGCAAAATAGCTCAATTTACTTTGTCTTACTATTTTTATCATCCATCTACAGGCCAACCAACCCGAAATAAAAGCCGCAATAAAACCAGCTACAAGTGGCAGAAAGCTTGTGTTTTGATAAGACAATTCTCCACTAAAGATGTCTTTTGCAATCTTACCAAAAATAAGAGGTACCACCATTAAAAACGAAAACCTAGCCGCTTTAGTTTTATCATTACCTAATAAAACTGAAGTTGAGATTGTTGCCCCAGAACGTGACACACCAGGCAACATAGCAAATGCTTGAGACAATCCTATTACTAAAGCATTAGAAAAACTAACCGGTTTGGTGGTATGCTTTGCTTTATCGGCCAGCAACAGTAACAATGCAGTGATTAAAAGCATGAGACCTACAAGAAAAATATTACCACTAAAGAGTTGTTCTAATTCTTTTTCAAAGAGCAGACCTATAACTACTGCAGGAATCATAGAAATAACAATTTTTGTGAGAAATTTCATGTCGTCATTCCATTCAAACTTCAATAGGCCTTTTACAATCTCTAAAATATCCTTTCTAAAAACAACCAGCGTGCTCAAAGCTGTGGCGAAATGAACAACAACCGTAAATAATAAGCTTTCTTCAGGTACTGAATTATTACCCAAAATGACCTTTCCTAGTTCCAAATGGCCGCTAGATGATACAGGAAGAAATTCTGTTAATCCTTGAACGACTCCTAAGACAATAGCATCTAATAGATCCATTATTTCGATTTAGTAATTACGGTAAGATTATGGGGTTTTCTTATCTCTTTTAGAGGTGTCTTTTTTGGGATTAAGCAAAATGGCATAGATTTCTATTCCAAACCCAATAAGCACTAATGTTGGCGCTAACCTAATTCGTCGCCAGCTAAAAATAGAAGGATCAAAAACATTAGGGTCATCACTACCACCACCGGCCATTAAAATAAATCCAATAACTATAAAGGCGACTCCAATAAAAAGCCATTTGTAGTTGGTATTGTCAAAAATAAACTCTGGCTTTGAGGCCTCTTTTCGTTTTTTTTCTCCCATTAGTTCTTAAATTCAGAATAAAGAATTTGGTCATCTACAGCTAATTGCGAAATATGCTTCGTAGGACCAAACGCTAAATTTGCTAGATGCAAAGTAACGGTTTTATTTAATACTTTAGAAGTTAAGCTATCTAAAATTAAACCAGCCTCCAAGCCTCTATTAATATAAAACGTTGAGCCGTCTATGGCTTTAAATTGAATATCATAAGAAGGGCCTTCACGTAAGGCTGTAATTTTTGTAGTAATTACAGTGCTATCTTCTGGAGATACATTGGCGATAACACATGATTTAAAGAACACCAATAAGAGCAAACCAAAACCGAAAACAATAAGTATTTTTCTATTAAAAATTTTACTCATAAGCACTTTTGAAAATTTTTACTGCATTAATAATACAACTGGTCTGTTTTTAAATTTAAAAATCGTTGAGTTGCTATAAATGTACTTATCCAAGTAATTAAAATGCCTAAAATAAGAATGCCTAAAAACACTGCTACAATGAACACGATATTTTGTAAAAATTGAAGCTCAGGAAATGTGAGGTCTAAATAATATAATACGACGGCCATTCCCGCCATAGCAACAATAGCACCAATGATACCAAGCTGTACACTTTTCCATATAAATGGTCGTCTAATAAATCCTTTTGTAGCGCCTACCATTTGCATAGTTTTAATGATAAACCGCTTGGAATAGACTGCTAACCGAATAGAACTATTTATTAGCAAAACCGCAATGAGCGCAAAAAGACCACTAATGACAAGGACCCAAAAAGTAATTTTTTTAACGTTGTCATTCATCAAGGTGACTAAGTCGTTATCATAGGTAATGTCTTCGATAAAGGTTTTATCAATTAATTCATCTGAAATCTCTGCCAAAGACTCAGAGGTTACAAAATCGGCTTTTAGATAAACATCTACCGAATTTTTTAATGGATTATACCCCACAAAATTCATAAAGTCCTCACCTGTTTCAGCCTTCATTAAATCTGCCGCTTCTTCTTTTGAGACGTATACAGCATCTTTTGTGTATGGCGCCATAATAAGACGTTTTTTAAGTTGGGTCACCTCAATTTCCTTAGCTGTATCATTGAGATAAATCGTCATAACCACTTGCTCTTTAAAGTGGTCAGCAACTTTCTTGGCATTAATAACCAAGAGCCCTAAACACCCTAAAAGAAATAAGACCAAAGCAATACTAATAACTACGGAAATGTAAGACGATACTAGTTTTCGCTTTTGGTATTTATCAAATGACGAGGCCATATAAGAACTGGTTTTAAACGGTAAAAATAAAAAACAATTTCCTTACTTGTAACAATACAACGTTTAGTTTTTAATTGTGTTGTAATACCACTAAATTTGCATCTTATTTCAATTCAGGATTTCACATGAAGTATAACTTTAATGCTATTGAAAAGAAATGGCAAAAGCGCTGGGAACAAGAGCAAACCTTTAAAGCCAGTAATACATCTAATCAACCTAAATATTATGTCTTAGATATGTTTCCTTATCCTAGTGGTGCAGGACTGCATGTTGGGCATCCTCTGGGCTATATTGCTAGTGATATTTACGCCCGTTACAAAAGACATAAAGGTTTTAACGTACTTCATCCGCAAGGCTACGATTCTTTTGGTCTTCCAGCAGAACAATATGCCATTCAAACGGGGCAACATCCTGCTGTAACTACCGCTACAAATATTAAAACCTATCGCCGACAATTAGACCAGATTGGGTTTTCTTTTGATTGGAGTCGGGAAGTAAGAACGAGTAATCCCGATTATTACCGATGGACACAGTGGATTTTTATTCAGTTATTCGAATCCTGGTACAACTACGACACCAATAAGGCCGAAACTATAGATACGCTCATAGAAAAATTTAATACCAAAGGTAATTCTCATGTCAATGCCGCATGCGATGATGCTGTTGAAACTTTTACTGCTGATGAATGGAAGGCTTACACTCCCGAAGTTCAACAAAACATACTTTTAAAATACCGATTAACCTACTTAGCTGAAACCGAAGTTAATTGGTGCCCAGCCTTAGGAACAGTTTTAGCCAATGACGAGATCATTAATGGGGTTTCAGAACGTGGTGGTCATCCTGTAGTACGAAAGAAAATGACTCAGTGGAGTATGCGTATTTCAGCCTATGCCGAACGCCTATTACAAGGGTTAGAAAGTTTAGACTGGACTGATGCCTTAAAAGAAAGCCAACGCAACTGGATTGGAAAATCTGTTGGGGCTGCTGTAACATTTAGTGTCCTTGATCACGATGCAGAAATAGAGGTTTTTACTACCCGACCAGATACCATTTTTGGTGTAAGTTTTATGACCTTAGCACCAGAGCACGATCTTGTAGAACAAATTACAACTGAGCATCAGCGCGATGAAGTTAAGGCGTATGTAGAAGCAACCGCCAAGCGCAGTGAGCGCGATCGTATGGCTGATGTTAAAACCATTTCTGGCGTCTTTACTGGGGCTTATGCAGAACACCCCTTTACTAAAGAACCCATCCCTATATGGATTGGTGATTACGTTTTAGCAAGTTATGGCACAGGTGCGGTTATGGCTGTGCCTTGTGGCGATCAGCGCGATTACGATTTTGCGAAGCACTTTGGCATAGATATTCCCAATATTTTTGAAGGAGTTGATATATCAAAAGAAGCCTACGCTGCAAAAGACCAAGTAAAAATTACAAACAGTGATTTCTTAAATGGGCTCAATTATAAAAAGGCCTTAAAGCGCGCCATTTACGAATTAGAACAAATTGGTCATGGCAAAGGCAAAACCAACTATCGCCTAAGAGATGCTGTGTTTTCACGACAGCGGTATTGGGGAGAGCCCTTCCCGGTTTATTATGTTAACGGGATTCCTCAAATGATAGATGAAAAACATTTACCACTTACCTTACCGGATGTAGAAAAATATCTCCCTACAGAGGAAGGTGAACCACCATTAGGCCGCGCTGACGATTGGGCTTGGGATACCCAAACAAATGAAGTAGTGTCTAACAATCAGATAGATTACGAAACGGTATTTCCACTTGAATTAAATACCATGCCCGGTTGGGCAGGCAGTTCGTGGTACTTTTTTAGATACATGGAAGACACCCAACGCAATGAGGCTTTTGCAAGTAAAAAGGCCTTAGCGTATTGGGAAAATGTAGACCTCTATATTGGTGGCAGCGAACACGCCACAGGTCATTTATTGTATGCGAGGTTCTGGACCAAATTTCTAAAAGATCGTGAATTTGTTACCGTAGAAGAGCCATTTAAAAAATTGATTAATCAAGGTATGATTCTGGGGACAAGTGCTATCATCTATCGTGAAGCTGGCACAAACAAGTATGTTTCCTATGGTCTGAAAGATAAATATAAAGTAGAAGAACTTAGAATTGACGTTAATTTGGTCAACTCCTCTAATGAAGTAGATATTGAAAGATTACAGCAATGGCAACCTCAATTCTCAAATGCAGAATTTATACTGGAAGATGAAAAATTTATCGTGGGACGTGAGGTAGAAAAAATGTCTAAACGCTGGTTTAATGTGGTTAATCCAGATGATATTGTTGAAGATTATGGTGCCGATAGCCTTCGCCTTTACGAGATGTTTTTAGGACCACTAGAGCAGTATAAACCTTGGAATACCGCTGGCATAACTGGTGTACACAGCTTTTTAAAGAAACTTTGGAAACTTTATCTAGACGATAGCGGACTTAAGGTTACAGATGCAGAACCTACAAAAGCGCAATTAAAAACACTTCATAAAACCATAAAAAAAGTCGAAGAAGACATTGAAAGCTTTTCATTCAATACCTCGGTGTCGACTTTTATGATTGCTGTAAATGAGCTAACCGCTCAAAAATGTAACAGTAGAGCTATTTTAGAACCCTTGGTTGTACTTATTTCGCCTTATGCACCACATATTGCTGAAGAATTGTGGGAACAATTAGGGCATACCTCTTCGATATCAACAGTACCGTTTCCTAAATTTGAAGAAAAACATGTTATAGAAAGTACAAAGACCTATCCTATTTCTTTTAATGGTAAAATGCGTTTTACTTTAGAACTGCCTCTAGATATGAGCAAAGACGATATTGAAAAAACCGTTCTTGCTTATGATAAAACGCAAGAACAATTGCAAGGACGCACGCCAAAAAAGGTCATTGTGGTACCTGGAAAAATTGTTAATATTGTTGGTTAAAATAAAATTACGCGCTATGAAAAAATTTCTGGCCCTATTGGGTTGTTTAATATTAATCTTATCATGTTCAAATGACGATAATGATGAGGTGGATAGAATTGTTGGTAAATGGCAAATGACAGCCCGTTTTGAATCTGGTGTAGAAGTAGAAGTGGGCTGTTCACAGTACACTTTTACAGAGTATAAGTCTAACGGCAGATTTGGTGGAGATTATATAGATTTACAAAACACACCAGATGAATGTGCAACTTTGACATTCATAGAACTGCTATGGAGTAGGGTTGGTGCTAATATTTATAATTTTAGAAGCGGTGATAATGTAGTTTCTACTGGCTATTTTGAGGGTGAGAATTTAATAGTTGAGCCAGTGGATCTACCACATCAATGGGTCTATTCTCGTTTGGAATAAAAATCTCTTAAGGCTTTCTCAAAAGAATCTCATGGATAAGACAGACATACTGGTTGCTCAATTAAAAGATAAAGACGTCAATGCCTTTGAGCAGCTGCACCATATGTATGCGGTTAATATCTTAGGTGCCATCAACATTATTATCCAAGACGAAGCCATAGCTAAAGAAATCTGCCAAGATGTCTTTGTAAAAGTTTGGGAAAAAGCATATTTGTACGATACCAAAAAAGGAAGATTTTTTACATGGCTACTTAATATGGCTAGGAATGCAGCTATTGATTATACAAGATCTAAGGCATTTATAACTCAAAAAAAGAACCATTCCTTAGATTTTTTCGTTCATATATATGAAAACCGAAATAGTACTGAAACTTCAGACCAAGATTATTCGGATTTAAAGCGAATGCTAAAGCGACTAAAAAAGAAATGCGTAGAGTTGATAGAAATGATATATTTTAAAAATTATACTCAAGTTGCGGCAGCCGAAAGATTATCAATTCCTTTAGGAACGGTGAAAAGTAGAAATCGTAATTGCTTAAAAGAATTGCGCGAATATTTAAAAGATGAACTCTAAAGAACTCATAGCATCCGGAGAACTTGAACTCTACATCGCAGGTCTGCTGCCAGAGGAACGCAATGCAGAATTGGCACAACTTATTTCTGAGAATGATGAATTAAAACGCGAGGTGAAGATGATTGAGCAGGTTGTTATGCAGCTAGCTAAAAAATCTACAACCTCAGATCAGCACGATTTCAATTATGTGCTTAAGAAAATTATAACAAAACGTATAACAACCTCAACAGAAAAAATAAAATACAGCAAGCAAAAGGACAAAAAAGTTAGACCTCTATGGCATCGTTCTTTTATAGGATGGGCTGCTGCTGCAGTATTTTTAACGTTCTTTTTATACCAATATCAACAAACGACCGAAATCAAAACAATTTTAAGTTCTAATATGGCGCAAAAAGAACGATTAGAGCAACAAATTGAAACTCAAATTAAAAACGCTAGCCTAAAAGAAGACTTATTAAAAACCGTAGCGTCAATAAACACAAGAAAAATAGATCTTGCAGGACAACCCATTGCACCGCAATCTAAGGTGAGCGTCTTTTGGAATATCGAAAAAAATAAAATCATCGTAGATGCCAGCCAATTACCTGAGCCGCCTGAAGACATGGTATATCAAATATGGTCATTAAAATTGGACCCTCTAACTCCTACCAGCTTAGGTCTGCTGGATAATTATAATTCTAAGAATAACTTATTCAGTTTTAAGAATACCAATAACTCAGAAGCCTTTGGAATAACCTTAGAGCCTTCTGGTGGCAGCGCATCTCCAACCTTAGAGCAACTTTACGTTCTTGGATCCACAACTTCATAACCTCATATTTTCAGCTAGTTATATCTTAAAGCTTTCTTAAAAAGAATAAAATTTTCACAAAGTGAGGATTAATTGAACCTTAGCTGGTAATACTTCGTAAGTTAAAGTGAACCATAAAAAATAAAACTATGAAGTATTTAAAAACAAAAACAATCTTAATGCTATTCATTTCATCGTTGTTTCTCGTTAATTGTAATGATGATGACGACAACGAAATGATTAACACGATTGTAGAGACAAAAACGTATCAATTATTTGAAGTAGCCGACTCAGGCATATCGGGATCAGCAACCTTCGCCAAGCAAAGTAATGATGCTATTCTTATTACCCTGAGTTTATTAGGAACAACTCAGACAGGACTCCACCCTTCTCATATTCATATGAATACAGCTGCAGAAGGCGGAGACATTGCTATAAGTTTAAATGAAGTTAACGGATCCACCGGATTGAGTGAAACCGTAATTACACAAACCGATGATGGTACTCCAATATCTTATGAAGATTTATTAGATTTTGACGGCTATATTAATGTGCATTTAAGTGCTCAAGACTTAGCCACTGTAGTAGCCCAAGGAGACATTGGACAAAACGAACTTGTAGGTAACTTTAAAACCTATGATTTAAACCAAAGAGATGTTGCAGGAATAAGTGGTTCTGTATTATTTGAAGAACGCGCTAATGGTGAAGCTTTAGCCACAATTATGCTCACAGGAACACCAGATGGTGGTGTGCACCCCGCACACATTCACATGAATACGGCTGCAGAAGGTGGTAGCATCCTCTATACCTTTAATCCAGTAGATGGCTCAAATGGCATTAGCCGTTCTAATGTAGCTACGCTCGATGATGGTACTATGTTTGGATATGACGATGTTCTGGAAGTCGATGGTTATGTTAATGTACATTTAAGTATGAATGACCTTGCTACCATAGTGGCTCAAGGAGATATTGGACAGAATGAACTTACAGGCGAATCAAAATCGTACGATTTAGGCGAAAGAGATGTGCCGGGAATAAGTGGTACAGTTTTATTTGAAGAACGTATTAATGGTGAAGCACAAGCAACTATAATGCTTACCGGAACACCAGATGGTGGTATGCACCCCGCACACATTCACATGAATACGGCCGCAGAAGGTGGTGGCATTCTTTACACATTTACACCAGTGAATGGAACAAGCGGAATGAGCCGATCTAATCTAAGCATGCTCGATGATGGTACTATGTTTGGTTATGATGATGTATTAACTGTAGATGGCTATGTTAACGTACATCTAAGTATGGATGACCTTGCTACCATAGTAGCTCAAGGAGATATTGGACAGAACGAGCTCACAGGCGAATCAAGATCTTATGATTTAGGTGAAAAAGATGTGCCTGGAATAAGCGGTACCGTTTTATTTGAAGAACGTGTTAATGGTGAAGCCCAAGCGACTATAATGCTTACCGGAACACCAGATGGTGGAATGCATCCAGCACACATCCACATGAATTCTGCTGCAGAAGGAGGAGATATTCTCTACACTTTTAATCCAGTAGATGGAACCACAGGTATGAGTCGCTCTAATGTAGCGACGCTAGACGATAGCTCTGCATTTGGATATGCCGATGTGTTGTCAGTTGATGGTTATGTCAACGTACACTTAAGCATGGCCGATTTAGCAACAATTGTTGCTCAGGGGGATATTGGTTCAAATGTCATGTAATGGTTTTAGTTCAACATGAGTTAGAGAAGCTGCCCCAAAGGCAGCTTTTCTATTTTATAAGCCTATTAGAAAGAAACTTCCTGTTACCGGTGTATTTCTACCGTCGTCTATTACCGTATCATTCTGAAATAAAGGGTTTTATTAATGATACGCTAATTTTAAGTCTTCAAATTAATAATTTCATAAAAATACCCTCAGATTCAACTTCAAATTTGGTAAACAGAATTTTTTATTAGTATTTCACAGTGCTATTTATTTCAAATTCTTACAACTATGATCATTGGAATTCCTAAAGAAATCAAAAACAATGAAAGTCGGGTGGGCATGACCCCGGCAGGAGTTTATGAACTCATAAAGAATAATCATCAAGTCTACATTCAAAAAGATGCTGGTTTTGGCAGTGGTTTCTTTGATAAAGATTATGAAAATGTGGGTGCCAAAGTACTCGATTCTATTGAAGCTGTCTACGAAAAAGCTGAGATGATCGTAAAAGTAAAAGAACCTATTGCAGAGGAATATGCACTCATCACTCCTAATCAAGTTGTTTTTACTTATTTTCATTTTGCTTCCAGCGAACCACTCACCAAAGCCATGATTAAAAGTGGTGCGGTTTGTATTGCTTACGAAACGGTAGAAGCACCAGATGGCAGTCTTCCACTCTTGACACCTATGTCTGAAGTAGCAGGTAGAATGGCCATTCAACAAGGAGCTAAGTATTTAGAAAAACCTATTAAAGGACGCGGAGTTTTACTGGGTGGAGTTCCTGGAGTGCCACCAGGCAAAGTATTAGTTCTCGGTGCGGGTACTGTAGGTATTCAGGCGGCAAAAATGGCGGCTGGTTTAGGAGCACACGTCACTATCATGGATATTAATATGAAACAATTAAGATACGTCAATGATGTGATGCCGAATCACGTGGTTACAGAATTTTCGAGTGAATTTAATATTCGAAATCGAATAAAAGACCACGACCTTATTGTAGGTGGTGTATTAATAAAAGGAGCTAAAGCACCCAAACTTATCACTAAGGATATGCTTAAACAAATGCGACCAGGAACGGTGATTGTAGATGTTGCAGTAGACCAAGGTGGTTGCATTGAGACGAGTCACCCAACCACTCATGAAGATCCTATATATATTGTTGATGATGTTGTTCATTATTGCGTTGCTAATATGCCTGGTGCTGTTCCTAACACCTCTACGTTGGCCTTAACTAATGTTACATTGCCTTATGTGCTAAAATTAGCTAACTTGGGCTGGAGAAAAGCATGTCAATTAGATGCAGGACTACACCATGGTCTTAATATCGTACATGGCGAAGTTGTTTATGAGGAAATAAGCAACACTTTTGAATTATCATACTAATGACCTTTAGAGTTTCAGGATATATTATTAGTTTAATTTTTTTCCTCAACTGTGCAGTATATGTCCAACGCAATTCACCAGAAAGAACTTCTTCGTTATATACCGGTACCAATAACCAACTCAATTTTCCGAATGATGTTTTAGGAACTTATAAAGGTAACTTGACTATTTATACTTCTGAAGGGGTTGAAATTGTACCTATGTCTTTTAATTTAGATTCTACAGCCGTAAAAGAAGAATATGACTACATTATCACCTATAACATTAATCAAGTTCCTCAAAAAAGAGCTTACACACTTATTGCTAAGAATGAAGCTACTGGTGATTATATCATAGACGAAAATAATGGTATTATATTAGATGCTAAAGTCATTGAAAACCGGCTAATCACGATTTTTGAAGTAAATAGTAATTTATTAACGACAAACTTATATTTCTATCAAGACTATTTGCTTTTTGAGATTACTTCCTCAGCAATTACTGCCAAAAATAAGTCTGAAACCGATGGTAATAAACCAACTATCGCTGTATTTTCTTATCCCATAAATACCGTACAAAGCGCAAAGCTTTACAAACAATAATATGACAAAATTTCCATTAAATATTTTGGCCTACTTATTGCTCTGCTTTTATTAAATTTACATTTTATAAAGACAAGCTATGATTGGATATTATATTTTAATAGGAGCAATTGCCTTAGTGAGTTGGTTGGTGAGCAGTCAACTTAAACGAAAATTTGCTAAATATTCTAAGGTGCAACTTAGGAACGGAATGACCGGCAGAGAGGTCGCCGAAAAAATGCTATCGGATAATGGTATATATGATGTTGAAGTCATATCGACCCCTGGTCAATTAACTGATCATTATAACCCTAAAAATAAAACGGTTAATCTCAGCGAGGCCGTTTATAACCAACGAAATGCTGCTGCTGCTGCGGTTGCTGCTCATGAATGCGGACATGCTTTGCAGCACGCTCAAGCATACAGCTGGTTACAAATGCGCTCTCAGTTAGTACCAATAGTAAGTGTTTCATCGGGCATGTCACAATGGTTGGTCATTGGTGGACTCATATTAGGTGCTGGTGCCCAGGTAGGATTTGGCTTTTACATCGCTGTTGCGGGATTAATCATGATGGGCTTTGCCACATTATTTAGTTTTATCACACTTCCGGTGGAGTATGACGCTAGTCATAGAGCCTTAGCCTGGTTAAAAAATCAAAATGTGGTGACTCCAGAAGAGTACGAAGGCTCTGAAGATGCCTTAAAATGGGCTGCAAGAACGTATTTAGTGGCAGCAGTTGGCGCCTTAGCATCGCTATTGTATTGGGCGCTTCAAGTTTTTGGTAGCAGAAACTAATATTCTACACATATATAAAATTAAAAAAGCTCTGAAAAATCAGAGCTTTTTTAATTCTTATAGCATCATAATACCATTTAATTAGTATACCCTAATTCACTAAATGAACCATTTAAAACTGTGGTTGAAGAGCCGTCTGTTGTTGCTGTTGTGATATTAAAATCACCTGAAATAAGTCGAGTATTAGCTTCAGTTGGATGAGGTACATTTTGTGTTATTGTAACAGTACCACCAGAAGAATAATAAGACAATTGCGTACTCGCTTGTCTAATAAGGGTGTAGGTCACAAAATTATTATCATCTGTGTTACCCATGACTTTTTCTGTTCCAGCATCAAAACCGTTCGTTCCATTTAAAAATATTGTTATTTGATCTCCGTTCTGATCGCCAACATCTATACTCATGGTATTTCCGTTTTTAGTGATGGTATAAACGGCTAAATCATAATCGTAATTAGAGTACGTTCCGCCATTAATGGTTGCTGAAAAGGCGGTAACGCCCGTTACATCGTTATTTGTATTATTGTCGTCGTCCTTACTACAGGAAACTCCAAGAAGCATCATAATACAAATTAAAGGTAATTGTAGGTTTTTCATCATAAAGAGTTTTAATATGACATAAGATTATTTATCTCATGACATCGGTTAATTTGGGTCATTAACAAACCGATTTAACTGCTTGTTTTGTAGGCTAATATAATAAAATAATTTAAACTGTGGTTTTATACCTTTATTTGGCGATTAATTTGCTCTTGTAAAGAAATAAAAGTTTCTGTTCTAGAAACCCCAGAAATGCTCTGTATTTTGGTATTTAATAAATCCATTAAATGTTCATTGTCCTTAGACAATATCTTAATAAAAATACTCCAATTACCTGTAGTATAGTGACATTCTATGACTTCTGGAATCTTTTTGAGCTGTTTTACGGCTTCTGGATTACTCATGGCCTTATCCAAATAAACCCCCACAAATGCCAGCGTAGTATAGCCCAATATTTTTGGATTAATCATAAATTTAGACCCTTTTAGCAGTCCTGAGCTTTCTAATTTTTTAAGTCGTTGATGAATGGCAGCCCCAGAAATACCTACCTGCCTCGCAATTTCTAAAATGGGTGTTCGGGCATCTTCGACCAAGGCTCTTATGATCTTTTTATCAATACCATCTATGTAGATTTTGTTGTTTTTAGACTTCATTGTATCGTTGAATAGCTTTTACTAATGTACACCCTAAAATCGAATCTATTACAAAAAGCGTGTTAGAACATACTAAATAATTACATTATTTATCTAACATTTTCAATGTTATATCCCAAATATTCTACCTTTTGCTCATTAAATTTGATATCGTAAGCTTCAAGCTCTTTTAAGATTGGATTGTAAATATCCGAGTAAATTGGTCTTAATACTCCTTTACGGGTAATTTCACCATTTAATATTTTAAGTGTTGCCATTCCTACTGGTAAACCAACTGTTTTAGCCATAGCGGTATAGGTCTGATTTTCACCTACACTTACCATAGTGGCATCTATTTGATAGGTCTCATCTTCTAACTCGTAACCAAATTTATGATACATCACAATCATATCCTTATCCTTTTCATCAAGCGTCCATTTTTCCTCTAAAATCTTTTGTAAAGCTTGTGCTGGAGTCGCTTTTTCTAGGCCAATGGTTTTATTATTATTAAATAAATCGAGCTCTAAAAGTTTATCCCAAATGAGGTCATCTTGATCTATTTTTAAGTTGTGTCGCAGCTTCAATTCCACCGAATCTGACGGGGAATACGGTAAAAACGCATTAACGAATTCACGGTAAGTCATATCTTTTGTATTTTCTAAGATATAGGTATCGTCTGTCATTCCTAACTGTACAAATACATTCCAGGCTTTAGAAAACCCAACTCGTCGTAAGGTACCGCGGTATAAGGTAGGTATGTCTTGCAAACCATAAATATCTCTGTACTGAAGCGAATTCCGATTTGCGATACCTTCAAACTTACCAAACTCTGGAACCACTAAAAACTCAGTTCGCCTAAACAACCGTTGGTAAGGAATGTATTTGTATTTTCCTTCTTGTATGAACTTTGCCGCTCCACCTTGGCCTGCCACCACTACATTTCTAGGGTTCCATGTAAATTTGTAATTCCAAAGGTTGTTATCACTTTCTGGGGCGACTAACCCGCCTGTAAAAGATTCAAACATTAGCATTTTCCCTCCTTTATTTTTTATACGATCAATCACTTGCATTGCACTCATATGATCGATACCAGGATCTACACCTATTTCGTTCATAAAGGTGAGATCATTGGCTTTTACTTCTTGGTCCAAACTCTGCATTTCTGGACTTACATAAGAAGCGGTTACTAAATTTTTATTTAGACGAACACAATCTTTAGCCACCTCTATATGCATTCTTGCCGGTAACATAGAAATAACAATAGTAGCTTTAGTTATAGCTTTTTCTCTAGACTCTGGATTAAAAACATCTAAATAAACCACTTCTGTATGAGGGTGATTATTGGTAAGACGTTTTGCATTTTCTACATTAACATCTCCTATGGTAATTTTTAAATTTTCTGATGATGACTTTTCTAAAAGGTATTTTATTAAATAAGATGCCGATTTACCAGCACCAATAATTAAAATGTTTCGCATAATAGCTTTATATGTCTAATTTTGTTGGGCACTAAAGTAACAAATAGAATAAGGATTGAAAAACCAAAGCCATAATTAACTATGAACAAAATATTAATAACCGCAGGACTTCTTTTAGGGGTTACAGGGATCGTCCTGGGCGCCTTTGCTGCACACGGATTAAAATCACTTATAGACGAAGCATCCATTAAGTCTTTTGAAACCGGTGTACGTTACCAAATGTATCATGCTTTTTTACTTATTATTCTTGGAGCTACTTCATTTGTTTCGAAAAAGATTAAAACAATTGTGTTTTATCTGGTGCTATTGGGAGTGTTGTGTTTTTCATTTTCTATCTATGGTCTTGCTACTAACGATCTCAGTAGCATAAATTTTAAATCTATTGCTTTTGTTACCCCAATTGGAGGTCTTTTATTGATTTCTGCTTGGCTCTTTATTTTAGTTCATGTCTTAAAATCTAAAGTGAATTAAGCTCTTAATCACTTACTGTATTTAAAATAAAATTTTACTTTTGTACCCTAAAACAATACAACAATTATGGCTAACCATACCCAATCCACGAAAACGATTGCGTTAAACGCTTACGGCATTAAAAATGCCAATATTTTCTACCAATTAACACCAGATGAATTACATGACATTACAATTAAAAAAGGTCAGGGTGTTGAAGCCTCATCAGGAGCTTTAGCAGTAAATACAGGTGAATTTACAGGGCGTTCACCTCAGGATCGTTTTATTGTAAAAGATGATATTACCAAAGACAGAGTATGGTGGGGAGACATCAACAAGCCTTTTGATAGCGATAAGTTCGATGCACTTTACAATCAACTTACCGATTACCTTTCAGACAAAGACGTTTATGTGAGAGATAGTTTTGCTTGCGCCGACCCTAATTATAAAACTGGAATCAGAGTAATAAACGAATACCCATGGAGTAATCTTTTTGTTTACAATATGTTTTTAAGACCTTCAGAAGAGGAACTGAAGAATTTTACTCCAGATTGGACCGTTATTAATGCACCTGGTTTTATGGCTAATGCAGAAAAGGACGGTACAAGACAACATAATTTTGCCATTTTAAACTTTACGAGAAAAACTGCTATCGTTGGTGGTACAGGTTACACAGGAGAAATTAAAAAAGGTATTTTCTCTGCTCTAAATTTCGAGCTCCCTGTTTTTAAAGATACTTTACCCATGCATTGCAGTGCTAACATAGGCCCTAATGGCGAAACCGCTATTTTCTTTGGCTTATCTGGTACGGGCAAAACGACCTTATCGAACGATAAAAATCGCAGTCTCATTGGTGACGATGAGCATGGTTGGACTAAAGAAAATACCGTATTTAATTTTGAAGGAGGTTGCTATGCAAAAGTGATCAACCTCTCTAAGGACCAAGAGCCTGAAATTTACAACGCCATTAAAAAAGGAGCTATTTTAGAAAATGTGATAATGG
>Ga0207419_1000080_pt1 | contig 71743 bp, 64 predicted proteins | sample ElkSloMetagenome_4_FD_184723 | JGI IMG/M metagenome (GOLD analysis project Ga0207419, IMG submission 184723) | Hot spring microbial communities from Elkhorn Slough, Monterey Bay, USA - MD2A (version 2) | ecosystem: Environmental > Aquatic > Marine > Intertidal zone > Estuary: Microbial mat ...
CCCGCGGCTTGAGGCGCTTTCCATCCTTTTTCGATGGTCCACGCCTTCACTTCTTTGGGGCCTGCCGTGAAAAAGGTAATTAAATTAAGAAGTGCATAGGAAGCCCTTATAAGTTGAGCCAAACCTGATTCTTCCAGGCCATATTCTGCCAAAAACTCTGCTCTTTCTTCCTCTTCAAGCTCAGCAATTTGAGATTCTAATGATGCCGATACTTTCACTATTCCAGCCTTTTCATCTTTAATGGCTTCTTTGAATCGATTTACATACTCATTGTCAGTATGAATACTATCTTCATCCACATTTAAAACATAAATTACAGGCTTACCGGTAAGAAGTTGTAAATCTTCCACTGCTTGTGCATCTTCTTCTGATATTTCTATGTCACGAATGCTTTTACCATTTTCTAAATTGTCCTTAAACATCAGCAGAGAAGCTAAAGTTTTTCGCGCTTTGGCATCTCCTGTTTTAGCAATTTTTTCTACCTTGCTTATTTTTTTTTCAATGGATTCCAAGTCCTTGATTTGCAGTTCAGCATCTATTATTTCTTTATCAAAAACAGGGTTAATATCACCGGCAACATGAGCCACATTTAAGTCATTGAAGCATCTAACCACATGTATTATGGCATCTACTTCACGGATATTAGCTAAAAATTTGTTGCCCAATCCTTCACCACGACTAGCTCCTTTTACCAGGCCGGCAATGTCTACAAATTCCATTGTTGTTGGTATAAGTTTTTGTGGCTTCACTATTTCTTCTAGAATATTCAATCGTTGGTCGGGAACAAATGTGACTCCTAAATTCGGCTCTATGGTGCAAAAAGGTCGATTAGCTGCTTCTGCTTTTCCTGTTGATAATGCATTAAATAAAGTTGATTTACCCACATTTGGTAATCCTACTATTCCGCAATGTAACGCCATTGTTTAAATAAATTATTGGTATTTAATTGGTTTTTAACTTAAATATGCTGTACGCTTTATAGCCTTTGTGAAATTCTAAAAATGATACTCGCAGTACCGTATACGCGGGTATAGCTGCTATCATTCCAGGAATCCCTGCCAAAGTAGCACCCACAAAGATAATGATAAAAATTTCCAAAGGATGAGCTTTTATACTTTTTGAAAAAATAAGGGGTTGCAAAAATATGTTATCAGTCATTTGTACTGTAGCGAAAACACCTACAATTTTTAAAGTAAGAAATAGAAAATCATTGGCTATGGCCAAATCTCCCGCTGTACTTATACCTACAATAATTCCGAATGATGCTCCTAATATTGGACCTAAATAGGGGATCAAATTTGCGAAAGCCGCGAAAACTGCAATGGCCAAGGAATATTTTATACCCACTATCATAAGACCCACGTACACGATGGTAAATACAGAAAACATTTGAAATAAAAGGCCGATCAAATAATTACTTAATAGTTTTTCTATTTTGTATATAATGGCAATTGATACTTCAAAAAATTTATTAGGGATAAGAGAAATAATTTGCCGGCGAAATATGCCTTTTTCGTAAAGAAGAAAAAAAGAAATAAACACAACTGCTATAAGCCCAATAAAGAAGCTTCCTGCTAAAGAAATAATATTATTGATAAATTTTGTTACGTTGAGTGGTTCTACAATAGAGGAAAGATATTGTTGTAGATTAGTTACCAATGATTCTTTTTCTTTGTCGGTTAGATTATTCTCAATAAGAAAATTTTCAAATTGGTTTACCGGCGTTTTTATTCTTTCCCACAGGCCTTCGTAATTAATATTACTAAGTACTTGTATCTGTTCATTGACTAATGGAATAAACAGCACGATGAATAAACTCAATATGGTGATCAATATTAAAAAAGAGATGATTACTGCTAGAAAGCGTGGAACTTTGACCCTGAATAGGTAAAGTTGACTGATACGATTAGTAAGCGGGCGCAGAATAGCAGCAATAACTACTGATATTACCAAATAGATAAAAATATTTGAAAAATACCATGCCAATAGCACAAAAATCGTGAGAATGACGATAATGTTAACGATCGTGCGATTAAACATGAAGCTATATTGTGAATTTTAAAAAATTAGATTCGAATTTGGTAAATAGAGATATTAATCCCAACGTAAACGGTTATCCATCTCTTCCGACTCCTCTTCCTGATCTTCTTTGTCAAATTGTGAAAAGTCGAAATCAGGCATTAATTCATCCTTTACATGATCAACAGTATCTTTTAGCGCGTTGATAAACTTTTCGAAATCTTCTTTGTAAAGAAATATTTTATGTTTTTCATAAAAAAAGCCATCTTCTTTATAACGGCGCTTGCTTTCAGTAATGGTTAAGTAATAATCGTTCGATCTTGTTGATTTTACATCAAAAAAATAGGTCCTTTTACCAGCCCTTACTCTTTTTGAGAATAATTCAATTTTTTCGTTTTCCTTGTTATCTGCCACAATCCTGTTGTTTTTATGAAAAATTGATTTTATGTTTAAATATATTATATTTCAAAGTAATGCCTGCACGTACAAAAGTATATTAACTTTTGGGAAATTAGCTTTTTTTATTAAAATTTTTAACTTTTTTATTTTTCGAAAGCTTGGCTATTAAAAGTAGCTTATGCTTGCAATTAGAATTTAAATTTATTTATAAAATAAATGATTTACAATCAATTATTCTATTTTTTTAATGAAAGGGTGAAAATTAACATTAAAGAAATAATAGTACTTGACATATGTAGTTTTGTAAATGAAAACTTTTTAAAAATATAATCAGTAATTTTGATAGATGAAACTTGATGTAAAGAAAATCAGGGAATTTGGCAACATTGAATTGTTGGCCCGACAAATGGTAGAAGGTTTTATTACAGGTTTGCATAAGTCGCCATACCATGGCTTTTCGGTAGAATTTGCAGAGCATAGGTTGTACAATACCGGTGAATCGACACGTCATATTGATTGGAAGGTGTTTGCCAAAACAGACCGTCTCTACACAAAAAGGTATGAAGAAGAAACTAATTTGCGTTGTCAGATAGTAATTGATAATTCTTCCTCAATGTATTACCCGTTGCCCAACTATGGCAAAATCACATTCAGCTTGATGGCAGGTGCCACGCTAGCTTACCTTTTGCATAGGCAACGAGATGCAGTAGGCCTTACCACGTTTGCACAGGATATTGAAATACAAACTCAGGTAAAATCGACTGGTTCGCACTTGCACAAGATGTTTATTTTGATGGAAAAGCTACTGCAAGAAGGTCATCAGCAAAAAAAAACCGCGGTAGCAGATACTTTGCATAAAATTGCGGAAAAATTTCATCGACGCTCTTTAGTTATTATTTTTAGCGATTTATTTGATAATCAAGACCAAGTAGAGCAAACTTTATCGGCACTACAACATCTGAAACACAACCATCATGAAGTGCTTATTTTTCATGTTACAGATAAGAAAACGGAATTTGAATTTGAATTTGAAGACCGCCCCTACGAATTTATAGATTTGGAAACAAATGAAAAATTAAAGCTTCAGCCCAGCCAAATGCGCAAACAATATCGTGAGTATGTAGCTAAATACTATCACGACTTGAAAATTAAATGCGGTGATTTCAAAATTGACTTTATTGAAGCTGATATTAACCAGGATTACGAAAAAATATTAACTTCTTATTTAATTAAACGCTCAAAGATGGGTTAAATTAATCGACATTAACCTGATGATAAATTTCAGGATTAGTAAAGCTCAAGATATCTACAGCTTCTAAATAATTAAGTTGCTTAGCCAGATTAATAGCATTATTAATAAAATACTTTTCTTGCACTCTTATTTTTTCAGCAGTTTGCACTAATTCATGGTTTGTGATACTTACGCGGTCAATATCCGTATTGTCAAGTGACATCTTTTCGGCCTCGAGCATCATAGAACTTATTTCAAAGCTATCCAAAGAGTCGAGATTGATATCATAAATTTCACAAAGTTCTTCTAACCGTATAATTTGATCTGTTGCTTGCTGGGTTAATTTGCTGAAATATTCTATAGTTTCAGCATCTGTTGCTTGTTTTGCCATTTTGGGATATATACTTTGTAGTTTAAGTTCAGTATTCAATAATTGATTGATCAGGTTTTGAAAATCGTCTTCCTGGTTAAAAATTTCCTTATATGTCATTTTTATTTACTTTTGAATTTTAGTACTAGAACACCCTCACACTCTTTATGTTACTATGCTATGTAAATTTTACAGTATTTTTAATGCATCCAAAATTCTATGTTAATCCTAACAATAAGAGTAAGCACGTAATTTGATTATTTTCTCTTAATGTTTAATTGATTTACAATTTTCGCAATATCAAATTGAAAATACTAGGATTCATTAAAAATATTTTAAATTAATAGTGAGGTAAATATTACTTGAGTTAATCTGTAAATATATAATTTGATGTTAAGTAGGTATTCCGATACAATAAATTTTATACACAAACTATCACCTTATAAAATTTTGAATGGATTCAAAATTTTATTTAGTTATTATATTAGCCGATGGCGCAAAAAACCTAGCTTATGGGGTATGCCATTAAGCATATCGGTTGAGCCAACAACTTATTGTAATTTAAGGTGCCCTCAATGTATAAGTGGTTTAAGAGCTTTTACCCGGCCCACGGGTAACTTGCAGATGGAAAATTTTGAACGTTTGCTAGATCAAAATAAAGCAAATCTTGTGTATCTTTTACTTTATTTTCAAGGCGAACCTTACCTCAATCCTGATTTTTTGCAAATGGTAAAAAAAGCCCATAGCCAAAAAATATACACAGCTACCAGCACCAATGGCCACTACTTAACCAGCCATGCTGAAGCAACTGTAACTTCCGGGCTTGATAGATTGATAATTTCTATTGATGGCACCGATCAGCAATCTTATTCCAAATATCGCGTAGGTGGAAGCTTATCAAAAGTAATAGCAGGTGCCAAAGCATTAGTAGCGGCCAAAAAGGCATTAAAATCAAAAACACCACACGTTATTTTTCAATTCATAGTGATGCAACACAATGAACACCAAATAGAAACCATGGAAAATTTGAGTAAAAGTGTGGGGGTAGATGAACTTCAACTTAAAACTGTGCAGGTATATGATGAAGCTGGTGTTGATTTGGTACCCAAAAACAGCAAATATGCACGCTATTATAATAATAACGGTGACCTGGTTATAAAAAATAAACTACTAAATTTTTGTTGGAAATCGTGGCATTCCTGCGTAATAACATGGGATGGACAAATAGTGCCTTGCTGCTTTGATAAAGATGCAAGTCATCCCATGGGCAATATAAGCCAACAATCTATGCTGGAAATATGGCAAGGAGATGATTATCAGAAATTCAGAAAAAAACTATTTTCATCAAGATCCGAAATCGATATTTGCGCCAACTGCACAGAGGGAACCAAAGTGTTTGTATAAAAAAAAGGTATTGCTTTTTTAAACAATACCTTTTCATCTCATTCTAACTAACTTATTAATAATTTTGGCTCACATTGAAAAGGGAGGAATCTTTTGACTCGAGCTCTGAAAAACCCATCAAATATTCATCCACTGCCCTGGCTGCCTCTCGTCCTTCTGATATAGCCCATACAACTAAAGATTGGCCGCGCCGCATATCTCCGGCTACAAAAACATTTTCAGCGTTAGTTTGGTAATTTTCGGCTTTTACATTGCCTCTTTCATCTAATTTTACACCCAATTGTGCTAGCATTCCATCAGGTTCGGGGTATACAAAACCAATGGCTAAAAGCGCCAAATCGCATGGCAAATCTTTTTCAGTACCAGGGATTTCTACCAATTTTGGTCTTTCACCGGGTGCAGGTACATCCCATTTTATTTCTACTACTTTTAATGCTTTTACATTTCCATTTTCATCGCCAATAAATTCCTTGGTTAACAATGACCAATTTCTCTCTACACCTTCTTCATGCGAAGAAGAGGTACGAAGTACCATTGGCCATTCTGGCCATGGATTATCTACCGATCTATTTTCTGGTGGTTTGGCCAGCAATTCTATTTGAGTTACCGAGCTGGCTTTGTGTCTGTTGGATGTGCCCACGCAGTCAGACCCTGTGTCGCCACCACCAATTACAATTACATGCTTATCAGTGGCAAATATTGGTTCTTTCGTGTCTTCTGCTTTATGGTTTTTTAAGGCAAAATCGTCCTTATCTCCTGCCACTCGTTTATTTTGCTGACTAAGAAAATCCATAGCAAAATGGATGCCTTTCAAGTCTCGGCCAGGAATTGGTAAATCTCTTGGTACGGTTGATCCTCCACAAAGAACTATCGCGTCAAATTCATTTTTCAAGTCTTCTACGGCTATATTTTTACCTACGTGAGCATTGGTTTTAAAGTTGATGCCTTCTTCTTTCATTACGTCTATTCGCCGGTCCACTACCCATTTTTCCATTTTAAAGTCAGGGATACCGTAGCGTAATAAACCGCCTGCTCTGTCTGCCCTTTCATATACAGTAACCCAATGGCCAGCTTTGTTTAATTGAGAGGCAGCCGCCAAACCCGCGGGGCCTGATCCTATAATGGCTACCTTTTTTCCAGATCTATTTTGTGGCGGATTTGGCTTTATTAAACCGAGTTCAAAAGCTTTTTCAGCTATCGATTTTTCAATATGCTCGATAGCAACCGGTGGTTTATTAATACCTAATACACAAGAACCCTCGCAAGGGGCAGGGCATATTCTCCCGGTAAATTCCGGAAAGTTATTAGTACTATCTAGTATTTCAAAAGCCAGCTCCCAATCCTGATTATACACAGCGTCGTTAAATTCTGGTATTACATTACCCAATGGACAACCATTATGACAAAAGGGAATGCCACAATCCATGCACCTGGCAGCCTGGTTTTCCGTTTTACTTTCATTAAATTCCAGATATAGTTCCTGAAAATCATTTATTCTCACCTCCGGGTTACGGGTAGGTGGAAGCTCTCTATCAAACTCTAAAAATCCTGTATCTTTTCCCATTTTTTTATTTTTTTAGATTGCTTGCTTCAAATCTCTATTTCTTTGTAATATGGCTTTGTATTCTCTTGGCATCACTTTTACAAAATGCTGTACGTTTTTTGTCCAGTCTGCCAGCATATGGTCTGCAATATCACTTTGAGTGTAATTGCGATGATTTTCGACCAAATCACGCAACATATTCAAATCATCAAATTCAAGCGGGTCAAAATCAACCAGCTCCATGTTGCAATAATTACTGAATGTTTGCTCCGGATCATATACAAAAGCAACTCCGCCACTCATACCGGCAGCAAAATTTCTTCCGGTAGGTCCTAAAATTACAGCAACCCCTCCTGTCATATATTCACAACCATGATCTCCTATGCCTTCAACTACAGCTTTCACGCCCGAATTTCTTACACAGAATCTTTCACCTGCCATGCCTCGAATATAGGCTTCTCCAGAAGTGGCTCCATAAAAGGCCACGTTACCAATAATTATATTTTCATTGGCTTTAAATTTGGCTTCCCGATCCGGGTAGGTAATTAATTTAGCTCCGGATAATCCTTTACCAAAATAATCATTGGCTTCGCCTTCCAATTCAAATTTGATCCCGGAAGCGCCAAAAGCGGCAAAGCTTTGGCCGGCAGATCCTCTAAACTTGAAATTTATAGTGCCATCAGCCAAACCTGCTTTTTCGTATTTTTTCGAAATTTCATTACTCAATATAGTGCCTATAGCCCTGTCAGTATTTATGACCGGAAATTCTGAATATACCTTTTCACCGTTTTCCAAAGCTGGCATGGCAACATTAAGAAGTTTCCAATCCAATACGGTGTTAAGGCCATGGTCTTGCTCCATTTGCTTATACAGCCCTACCCAAGGCTTATTGGGCTCTTTATACAGTACAGGGCCTAAGTCTACTTGCTTTATTTTCCAGTGAGCTATGTCTTCTCGCATTTTTAAAGCATCTACCCGTCCTATCATTTCGTCTACTGTTTTAAAGCCGAGCTGAGCCATATGCTCTCGCAAATCTTCTGCTAAAAAGTTGAAGAAGTTTACAACATACTCCGGTTTGCCGGTGAATAATTCCCTAAGCTCCGGACGCTGAGTAGCCACCCCTACAGGGCAGGTATTTAAATGACATTTACGCATCATGATACAACCTTCTACAATTAAGGCTGCAGTGGAAATACCCCATTCTTCTGCACCTAGCAAAGCAGCAAAAGCCAAGTCTCTACCAGTCATTAATTTGCCATCTGTTTGCAGGGTGACACGGCTACGCAAATTATTTTTTACCAGTGTTTGATGAGCTTCAGAAAGTCCTAATTCCCAGGGCAAGCCTGCATGCTGAATAGAACTGATAGGGGAGGCCCCTGTACCTCCGTCGTGACCAGAAACTAAGATTACATCGGCGTGAGCTTTGGCCACTCCAGCAGCAATAGTTCCCACGCCAGCTTCTGCTACTAATTTTACATTTATTCTGGCATCCCGATTGGCATTTTTCAAATCGAAAATCAATTGTGCCAGGTCCTCGATAGAGTAAATATCATGGTGAGGAGGGGGTGAAATAAGTCCCACACCAGGAGTAGAATGCCTTACTCTACCAATCCATTCATCTACTTTATGACCGGGTAATTGACCACCTTCGCCAGGTTTTGCCCCCTGGGCAATTTTAATTTGTAGTTCGTTAGCATTGGCCAAATAATAACTTGTGACCCCAAATCTTCCGGAAGCTACTTGTTTTATAGCACTACGTTCCCAATCTCCATTGGGCTTTGGCTTAAACCTAATTTCATCTTCACCACCTTCACCACTGTTACTTTTACCGCCAATACGATTCATGGCTATGGCAAGGGTGCTATGTGCTTCATGCGAAATGGAGCCAAATGACATAGCACCCGTGGCAAATCTTTTGAAAATATTTTCTTTTGGTTCTACTTCTTCTATAGGTATTGGTTTTTGATCTTTAAAGTCCAGTAAGCTTCTTAGGGTTACTGCTTTGCGAAATTGATCATTTACTTTTTCAGCGTAGGTTTTGTAAAGTGCTTGATCATTAAGCCTTGTAGCTTTTTGCAATAGATGTACAACCTCAGGATTAATCAGGTGAAATTCGCCACGTCTTTTCCATTGGTAAAAACCCCCGGTTTCCAATCGCCTTCTGTTCACGGGTTTGCCAGGGTATGCAGCCCGATGCTTTATTAAAGTTTCTTTAGCTATGCCGTCAAAACCTATTCCTTGTATTCTTGATACCGTACCGGCAAAGCATCTATCGACCACATTTTTATTTAAACCAATGGCCTCAAAAATTTGCGCACCATGATACGATTGCAAGGTAGAAATACCCATTTTGCTAAATACTTTTAATAAACCTGACCCAATAGCTTTTGCATAATTATTTTGTGCCTGCTTAAGATCAACTTCTGTAGATAGCTTACCAATCTTATGTTGATGTTCGATAGTCTCAAATGCCATATAAGGATTCACGGCATTGGCCCCAAAGCCAATCAGTGTAGCAAAATGATGGGTTTCAATTACATCGCCACATTCGACCAATAATCCGGTCCTTACCCGTCTACCGTTGCGTATCAAATGATGATGAATAGCTCCTACAGCTAATAATGATGGGATTGGAGCTTCCTCTTCATTCATTGTTCTATCAGAAATAATTAATACATTATTTCCTTGAGCGATGATGGCCATGTCGGCTTCATTACAAATCCTGTCCAATGCTTTTTCCAGTGCATCAGGCCCATCGTTTATTTTAAAAGTTGCATTGAGCGTAATGGTTCTGAAGTTGGTATGTTGTACCTGCCGTATTTTTTCTATCTCTTCGTTGGATAATATGGGTTGTGGCAAATAGATAGCCTTACAATGAATAGGCGTTTCAGATAAAATGTTCCAGGTTCTACCCACGCTGGTGTAAAGAGACATTACCAGTCGCTCGCGTATAGGATCAATAGGCGGATTACTTACCTGCGCGAATAGTTGCTTGAAATAATTGCTTAGATGTTGCGCGTGATCAGATAAAATCGCTAATGGATTATCTGCCCCCATACTTCCAATAGGCTCTTTACCGGTTTCGGCCATAGGTTTTAATACAACTTTCAGGTCTTCTTCGGTAAAGCCAAAAGCTTGCTGACGTTGAAGTAAAGTGCTTTCGTCATTTGTAAAAGTATAACTTTCCGGCTCGGGTAGTGAGTCGATATGGGTTTCGTTATTTTCTATCCATTCGCCATAAGGTCGGCGTGAGCATATATCTGACTTCAATTCTTCATCGCTAACTATTCTTCCCTCTTCTAAGTTGACCACAAACATCTTACCCGGTTGCAATCGACCTTTAAGCACCACTTTCGACTGGTCTACCGGAAGTGCTCCGGCTTCTGAAGACATAACAAGCTTGTGGTCTTCAGTCAAACAGTAACGTGATGGTCTTAAGCCATTTCGATCGAGTGTGGCACCTACTAAAGTACCATCAGTAAAACAAATGGAAGCCGGGCCATCCCATGGTTCCATAATAGTGGCATGATATTGATAAAAGGTACGCTTAGCCGGATCCATTAAATCATTTTCCTGCCAGGCTTCAGGGATCAACATCATTAAAACATGCGGTAAAGATCGTCCACCCATTACTAATAGTTCAACCATGCTATCCAGATTAGCTGAATCAGAATGTTCAGCATCACAAATAGGCAGCAACATTTGTATTTCGTCTTTGGTAAAAAGGGTAGATTCAAGGATCGACTCGTTAGATCGCATCCAGTTTACATTTCCTCTGATTGTATTTATTTCTCCATTATGAGCAATGTATCTAAATGGCTGAGCAAGTTTCCATTTTGGAAAAGTATTGGTAGAAAACCTGGAGTGAATTAATGCAATGGCTGTTTGCATTTTTTGATCATGCAAATCAGGGTAGTAGTCTTTTAATTGAAACGTGGTTAATTGGCCTTTATAAGAAATTATTTTATGACTTAAGGTGGCAAGGTAAAAATCATCACCAGCTTTAGGTAATGTTTTGGTGATGGTGTGGGTGGTATATCTCCTTAATACATATAATTTTCTTTCTAGCGCTTCAGGATCATTGCTAAGCTCTTTGTGTTTGATAAAAACCTGCTCAATTACCGGTTCTTTACTTAAGGCAGTTTCACCTATTTTTTCATTATTAATAGGCACCTTTCTATATCCCAAAAGCTCGAATCCCAGCTTTCTTATATTTATATTGAGCAAAGTACGACAATCATCCCGCAGTTCATCGTCTTTGGGAAAAAATATCATACCTACTCCATATTCTCCAAATTCGGGTAGTTTTATATTTAATTTTTCACATTCATTTACGAAAAAATCATGTGGATTTTGGATTAAAATACCGGAGCCATCTCCTGTGTCAGGTTCACAGCCGCAAGCGCCTCTGTGTTCCATATTTTCAAGCATTTTGATCGCGTCATCTATTACCGAATGCGACTTTTTGCCCTTAAGATGAGCTACAAATCCAATACCACAGGCGTCATGTTCTAGTTCAGGAACATACAATCCTTTTTCCTTAACATTCATCATCGGCTTCGAAATTTTTTAATTAGAAATCAATCTCCTACAGTTGCGAATTAAAAATATGCACTTACTAAAAAGTAATGTATAGCAGTGTAAGTTTTCTTAACGAGCCTGTAAAGATAGTAAAAAAAACAATACTTTTTAAGCATATGTTCATTGAAAAGGCAGAATTGTCTATGAATTAACAATAAAATTACAATATTTTCAAAATGTTAGCAAAATTAGCTAGTTTAAAAAACAGATTTGCAAAAATGAAGTACTTCTATTGCAATTAATTTTGACTTACATGGTAAAAACTGATTAATTTCAATTGGTTGAAGCTAAAAAACAAAATATTATTTTATATAAATCAGTTAAAATAGATTATTAATTTGGGCAAGGTGCTATATGTAAGGTTTATACATTTAAAAATTGGTTTTAGCTACAAAAGATACTTAAATTTTTTACCGCGATTGTGGTAAAAATTAAATTGGCACATTAAATTTTTGCTCATACATGGAAATTTTTGAAAGCATAGCAGCACTTCGGTCGAAAATTCAGTAAAGTATAAAGGAATAAGAGCGGTGAAAATAGTATGTGAGCTTATTAATTAATACACTAGATGATCTGTCTACTACAAAATTTATAAAACTTAATTATTACCATCAAGCGAAATATATAATCCTTTTATTAATGATTTTTGTCCAAAATTTGCTGGGAGATTAGGCGATAAACTTCTGCTACATCTTCGTTTTTTCTTAAGTAGCTCATGTGTCTATCCAGTGTTTCCAGATCACCTCTGCTGGCAGGTCCGGTTAAAGCTTGAGCAGGGCCAATGGCTAAAATTTTGGTGAATGTTTCTGCAATTAGAGGCTTTAAAATATTAAAGTCGAGATTTTCTTTTTTCAATAGTTTTTCCGCTTCAATCATTAGTTTGTTGGAAAAATTGCAGGCAAAAACAGCAGCTACATGAATGGCCAGCCTTTTGGTAGCATCTATTTTTTTTACATTTTTGCTTATGTTTTTTCCTAATCGGTAAAGGGATTTGGAGGTGAAGCTATTTTCCGCTTCTATAAAAATTGGTATATTTTTCCATTCCACTCTTTTTTGTTTGCTAAAGGTTTGTAGTGGATAGAAGACGCCAATATTTGGAGTGGCAGCAAAACCCAATTTATCAAGGGGCATAGCTCCCGATGTATGAGCCAACACTGCCTCAGTTGGCAATATTATTTCAGGTGCAATTTCTTCAATAGCATCATCAGCCACGGCTAAGATAAAAATTTCAGCCTCACTTTTGCTAAAATCAAGGCTGATATTCACTTCTGCATTGTATAATTTCTTTACAAGGGCTGAAGCATTTTTCTTTTTTCGACTGTAAACTTCAGTTACCTTGTAACCTGAATTTTCAAGTTCAGGTGCCAAATGCCAAGCCAAATTACCTGCACCTATCAAAGCTATGGATGTAAATTCGTTCATTTAAATTACATCCAACTCTTTACCTACTTTAGTAAAAGCCTCAATGGCAGTATCTAAATGCTCCTTATCATGTACCGCAGAAACTTGCACCCTAATACGAGCTTTGCCTTTGGGTACCACAGGGTAATAAAAACCGATCACGTATATACCTTCGTCGAGTAGTCTTTCTGCAAATTTTTGTGAAAGTGGTGCATCATATAGCATGATAGGTGTAATTGGATGAATACCAGGAGTGATATCAAATCCAGCGGCAGTCATTTTTTCTCTAAAATATTGAGTATTATTTTCCAGCTTGTCGCGTAAAGTAGTGGTTTCGCTTAGCATATCAATTACAGCTATAGATGCGCCGGTAATAACTGGTGATAGCGAATTTGAGAACAAATAGGGGCGAGAACGCTGACGCAGCATATCGATTATTTCTTTGCGTCCGCTGGTAAAGCCTCCCATGGCTCCTCCAAGGGCTTTGCCTAGCGTACTGGTAATGATATCTACTCGATCCATCACCTCACAATATTCATGAACCCCTCTACCGGTTTTGCCGATGAAGCCGGTTGCATGGCAATCGTCATGAAGTACAAGTGCATTATATTTATCAGCTAAATCGCAAATTTTATCCAATTGAGCAATAATTCCATCCATAGAGAATACTCCATCGGTTACTATAATTTTGAACCTGGCATCAGAAGCTTTCTTGAGTTGCTCTTCCAGATCGTTCATGTCATTGTTTTTATACCGATAGCGTGCAGCTTTGCACAATCGTACACCATCTATAATAGAGGCGTGATTTAGTTCATCAGAAATTATCGCGTCTTCAGCACCTAATATTGGCTCAAATACGCCACCATTTGCATCAAATGCCGCTGCATATAAGATGGTATCTTCCATTCCCAAATATTTAGACAACTTTTCTTCCAGCTCTTTATGTATATCTTGAGTACCACAGATAAACCTCACTGAAGACATACCGTACCCATGATTGCCCAATACCTCATGCGCTGCTTCAATTACCTTTGGGTGCGATGAAAGGCCCAGATAGTTATTAGCACAAAAGTTCAAAACTTCTCTGCCGGCGGCTGTATTAATAGCAGCACCCTGAGGTGTAGTGATTATTCTTTCCTTTTTATATAGCCCTTGATCTTCAATTTGCTTCAGTTCCCGGGTCAAGTATTGTTTTAATTCTCCGTACATAACTTTAAATGCTATTTATTTTTTTCTAATAACTGGTTTTACTTTGGATTTAGCAGGTTTAGGTTTTTCTCCGGATTCGTTTTTTGGAGTTTCTGCTTTTTTCATTTTTGGCTTTACATTTACTTTTGGCTTGGCAGCTTTTATGGTCTTGGCTTTTGTCTCTTCGGTTTCTGAAAATATTAATGGATATTTCTTTCTGATTTGATTGATCAAAAAAAGCTTTTGAGCAGTAAAGCTATCCTGATGTATTTGTTCAAAAATCGATAAAAATTCAGCGTATCGATTGCTGTCGTGCTTTGCAAAAGCCTGCTGGTCAATTTTTTTAGCCTTTAAGTAATCTGCAAATTTCAAATTGAAAGTGTTTAAATTTTGAATGCAAAGTTATTAAACTATTGCCAATAGGAGTAACAAATTAATATACGGATATATATTAGAATATAAATTTACCTGACAAGAAAATTGCCTGCTGATGTTTGGAAAATAACTAATTTAACAGCATATTTGCAGCCATCAATAAAGTCAATTCCAATTTTATCATTGAATTGATTTATAGAGAAGAGTGGAGAGACAGGCTCAGAGAAGCTCTAGCAACCTGGTAGTCAAACTAACAAGGTGCTAATTCCTGATCCCAAAATGTACATCAAAAGGTGTACGGGAGAATATAAATTAGTGTAAAATGAAAATCAACACAAAAGATTTATTACTAAATACAACTTCGCGAATTTTCCTCGCTTTCATTTCTTATTTAAATTCTGCTGATACCCTCACGTGCAATAAATGTTGCATGAGTATGGGTTGTTGTTGTTGCTAAGCTATAGCTTTTAGGCAACCACATTATATTCGGTAGAAATTCTGCCGAAATATAACTGCTACCTTTCATTCTAAGCAATTATCAAAAATCATATAAATTTTTAACCTTTAAATAATAATAAAATGTCTAATTATCAATTTGAAACCTTACAATTACATGCCGGTCATGAGATTGACGAAACCACCCGATCCAGGGCTGTGCCAATTTATCAAACCACTTCTTATACATTTAAAGATGCGGCACATGGTGCTAATCTCTTTGCATTAAAAGAGTTTGGCAACATATATACACGGATTATGAACCCAACAACTGACGTGTTTGAAAAGCGTATAGCCGCCTTAGAAGGAGGTACAGCAGCATTGGCAGTGGCTTCAGGTCAGGCAGCTCAGTTTATCGCCTTAAACAATATTTTATCCGCGGGCGAAAATTTTGTAAGTACTCAATTTTTGTATGGTGGTACCTACAATCAATTTAAGATAGCATTTAAGCGGTTGGGGATTGATGCTCGTTTTGCAGAAGCTGATTCCGTTGAAGCATTTGAAAAATTGATAGATGATAAAACGCGAGCACTTTATCTGGAAACTATTGGAAACCCTGAGTTTAATATTCCTGATTTTGAAAAATTTGGTGAGCTGGCCAGAAAATATGATATTCCATTGGTAGTAGATAATACATTTGGTGCCGGAGGCTATTTATTTAGGCCATTGGAGCACGGGGCTAATATAGTTACAGAGTCGGCTACAAAATGGATAGGCGGGCATGGTACCAGTATTGGTGGAGTAATAGTAGATGGTGGTAACTTCAATTGGGGAAATGGAAAATACCCACAATTTAGTGAGCCAAGTGAAGGCTATCATGGGCTGAAATTTTGGGAAACTTTTGGTGATAATAATCCATTAGGATTGCCCAATGTAGCTTTTGCCATAAGAGCAAGAGTGGAAGGGTTGCGTGATTTTGGCCCGGCACTTTCTCCTTTCAATGCTTTTCAATTAATTCAAGGAGTAGAGACGTTGTCGTTACGTGTAGATAGAATTGTAGAAAATGCTATGAAGCTGGCACAATGGTTAGAGGGCCATGAATTGGTAGATAGTGTTAACTACCCTGGTCTTGAGTCAAGCAAATATCATGAGTTGGCCAAAAAATACTTGAAAAGAGGTTTTGGAGGAGTATTTACCTTCCGCATCAAAGGAGATAAAGACCTTGCCGAAAAGTTTGTAAATAGTCTGCAACTGGTAAGTCATCTGGCAAACGTGGGCGATGCAAAAACCTTAATTATTCATCCTGCTTCTACCACGCATCAGCAGCTTAATGAAATTGAGCAGCATAATGCCGGCGTGCACCCTACACAATTGCGGGTTTCTACTGGTATAGAGCACCTTGATGATTTGAAGGCCGATTTTGAACAAGCATTTGCAAAAATCAAAGAATAATTATTAGTAGCATAATGAAAGAACATAGTTTCTATTATCCATTTACTTTTAAGCTGGAGTCGGGTGAGCAATTGCCCGAGCTTCGGCTTCACTTTTATACCGCGGGAAGTTTAAATGCCGATCATGACAATATTATCTGGATTTGTCATCCGCTTTGGCTCAATGGTGAGGTGAGTCAATGGTGGAAACATTTGGTGGGGTCTGGAAAAATGTTTGATACTGATCACTATTTTATAATAGCTGCCGATGCATTAGCAGGTATGGGTAAGTCTACAGGCCCTTTATCTTTTAATCCGGTGACTAAAAAAAACTTTTTTCACCAATTTCCAAGTATTTCCATAGCCGATATATCTAACTCGTTTGAATTGTTGCGTGAGCATTTGAAGATTAATCAACTGCATAGTTTGGTAGGTGTAGCTATGGGAGCACAGGTTGCGGCAAGTTGGCAATCAATGTGTCCAAGCTTGGCCTCAAATTTAGTTTTGATTGGCGGCGGAAGCTCATTATCGAACGGGGGTAGGTCTCAGTATAATTTAATAAAAGAAGTAATTGAACTTGATGCAACCTGGCAACTTAATTCAAGCAAGGCAGGTGAAAATAGTATGCCAATCATTATGAAAATGCTTAAAAATTTAATGGCCGGCGCTCAATCAAAATTGAGCGATGTGAATGAAGTATTTGCTCAGCTTTTAGAAAAAATTACTGTAAATCCTTATTCATTTATCTTGCTTTCTGAAGCCAGTCAAAAGTTTAAAATAAAAGAAAATCTGCTGAATAGGATAAAGGCTAATTGTTATATTCTGATAGCTGACAATGACCCATTTCCTGATCATGAGGCACATAAGCGATTGGCACAAGACTTTGACAATGCTATTGTAAATTTTATACCCTCCTCTATGGGAAGTTTTACTTATTATGGCGAACCAGCATACATCGAACGGCTATTAAAAAATTATAACTTACCTCACCAATATAAACAAAAATTAGCATGAGAGACAAATCTAGAATTGGCCTTTTTGGCTTTGGAGTAGTGGGTCAAGGCTTATACGATATATTAGAAAAGAACAGGTATTTTAATGCCGAAATAACTAAAATATGTGTAAAAGATAAGAACAAGAGCCGTACACTGCCTGCCAAGCGATTTACTTTTAAAAAAAATGATATTTTAGAAAATGAAATTATCGATCTAATTGTAGAGCTGATAAGCGATGCTGATGAGGCGTTTGAAATAGTAAAAGCAGCACTGACTAATGGTAAAAAAGTGATAACCGCCAACAAAAAAATGGTGGCAGAAAATTTTGAAGAACTTTTTCGCTTGCAGCAAAACTATGGAGGAGTACTTTTGTATGAAGCCGCCTGCTGTGGTAGTATACCGATAATTCGAAATTTGGAAGAATATTTCGACAACGAGCCATTGAGAGGTGTATACGGCATTTTCAATGGCTCTTCTAATTTCATATTGAGCAAGGTATTTAACGACAACATGAGTTATGATGAGGCACTAACGCAAGCACAAACCCTTGGGTTTGCCGAAAAAGATCCTACGCTAGATGTAGGAGGTTTTGATGCAGCTAATAAGCTTTGCATAATTGCCACGCACGCTTTTGGTCTGGTTTCTCACCCCGATGAAATATTTACCGAAGGCATTCAACATTTAAACAATATAGATATTGAATTTGCCCGTAAAAATAGTGTTGCGATAAAATTACTAGCAAAGACTAAAATATCTGATGATCCCTGGGTTGTAAATTATGTTATGCCCGCGGCTATCGATGAGCAAAATGAACTTATCAATATTGAAGATGAATTTAATGGTGTAATTGTAGAGGGGCAATTTTCCGGTGAACAATTGTTTAAAGGAAAAGGTGCGGGTGGTCATCCTACAGGCTCAGCAGTTCTTTCCGATATTTCTGCCAGTTTTTATCAATACCAATATGAATATAAAAAGTATTTTCAGAAATATGGTTATCGCTACACCCTCAATTACGACTTGAAGGTTTACTTTCGCTGTAATGACAAAAAAATAATTGAAGATTTAAATTTTAAAACAATTGAGCAACAGCATGAAGTAGGCGGGTTTTTTCAGGTAATAGGTGAGGTAAACTTGCAAAATTTATTGCAGCAACAATCATTGCTACAAAAAGAGCCCCATTTTATCATGTTAATAGAAGATGTTCCTTTTGTGAAGTTATAATTTTTTAAAATAATCAAGGTTTTGCACGTGTTTTAGGTTTTTTTAGTAATTTCGTAATTAATTGATAATCAACAAGGTATGTTATGGTTTAAAGATTGCCAGTAGCAGCTATACTATAGTTATTACCTGATTTCAAATTATTTTTTTAAACCAGTTATTTTTTATGATAAATTATTTTTGGGCCATCGTGTGCTTAATTAACATGAGCGGGTATTTGTCTACCATTAGTGAACCGCAAGTTATTAAATGTGAATATGCTGAGCGAGTGGAGGAGATCTCCAGTGAAAATATTTTGCGGCACAATGTAGGACAAAATTTACTTTATCAACCGGATGCCTTTGGACAAAAAAATTTGGATAACAAATTATGGCACGTAAAAGCCAGTGGCGAGCAATTTGTTAAATTATGGTTTTCGAAGCCGGTACACACCAATACTATTTTTATATATGAATTGTTAAACACTGGCACGGTATATGAAGTAGAGGTTTTTGATGAAAATAATGAGCTTAAGGTGACCAGGCAAGTTGAATCGAAAAATTTGAAGAACACTATAAAAGTAGTAAATGTATACCTTGGGGAAGTCAATTTTGAGATTCAATCAGTATCGATTACCATAAAAAATAAATTTAATAGGGCATATACGGTAATGATCGACGCAGTTGGCCTTTGTTGAGCGGACAAAATCGGCAAATAAAATATTAAGGTTTTCTTTAAGCAGGTGTTTGATTAAGTATGGTAAGCCTCCGTTTCCGGGGGCTTTTTTTAAAATTCTTTTCCATGGGTTTTTTTCATGATACTTCTTGCCAATGCAGGGCTTACCTTAGCTAATTTCACAGCAAAATTTGAAATTGATTTTCCACCAAACAGTTTTTGGGTATTACGACCTATCCAGAGACGCGTAGCAAACATTTCATTCCACAGATGAGTGTAATGCTTTTCCAACATTATTCGGTGAGCAAAACTTTTGGGTATTCCATTTTCAGTAATAATGCTCGACAGCAAATAGGCTGAATGAATGGCCATAGCCATACCATTGCCACATAAAGGTGTAATCATGCCGGCCGAATCACCACTCATAAACACATGCTTTTCTATTGGTTTCTTTTTTTCAAAACTTATTTCATTGATTACCATTGATTTATCAAGTATAAAATCGCTATTCAACCAAATACTTCGCAAATGAGGATTTTCATATAAGACGGCTTCTTCCATTTCATTTATATTGCCATACTTTTTTAAGTTATTGCTATGGCTAAGGTAGCATAAGTTAAATACATCATTTTCTACTTTGCTTATGCCACAATAGCCACCTTTAAAATTATGCAAGGCTACTACATCAGGTGCATAGTCAGTTTTAACGTGGTATTTTACGCCAAGGTAAGGAGAGCGCCGTTTTAGAAAATCTCTATGCAAGTGAGCGTCTAATGTTGACCGTTTGCCAAAGGCACCTATTACAAGCTTACTTTCTAAAGATTGCCCACCTTTAATGGATATCAAAAATTTATTAGCTTCCTTTTGAAAAAATATACTTTCTACACTTTTCTTTTGCCATATTTCAACTCCTGAGGCTTCAGCTTTATTGACAAGATAATTATCAAAAGCATAACGGCTTATACCAAAACCTCCCAAATCCAAGGGCATTTCTACTTTTTTTCCACTTACCGAAGTAAGCACAAACTTATCAATAGCGGATGGGTTCAATTCATCCGGATAACAGCCAATCGATTGTAAAAATGGAATTACCTCACGAGAAATATATTCACCACATACCCGGTGAAACGGGTATTGCTTTTTTTCAATTAGTAAAACCTGGAAACCTTTTTTTGCCAGTACAATTGCATTGATTAATCCTGCAAGTCCTCCTCCAATAATTGTGATGTCTTTCAAAGTAATTTTTTAATTAAATTAGCACTTTTAAATATTTGTTAAATGATGGAATTTGTTTTCAAATTTTGCTAAGATTGCTAAATAAATAATATAAATAGGTAATTTTAAGTGATTTATGCGTTGGTACTACAAGTTGATCACAACCTAAATCTGAAAAATTGCTTAACAACAATAATTAATTTAAATAGGTAAACAAAAAAATTAACTGCAAAAAACTGCTTGAAATGAAAAAATACCTCACTGGCGTTGCTGCCATCACAATGATTGTTACAATTTCAATATTGTACTTCTACCACAAAAACAATAATCACCAAACGATAGCTGAGAATATTGTTGAAGAAATTGATTCCTTAGTTACTGTGCCTGATACCCCAAAATTATATGGAATAGCCATTGATTCATTGGAAGTACATGAAGGTATAATTGCTAAAAATCAGTTTTTGGGCGATATTTTATCTGAATTTAACGTGTCATATTCTGTGCTTGACAATCTTACCCGCAACTTTAAAGATGTATTTGATGTAAGGAAACTAGCAGTAAATAAAAAATATTCAGTGCTTTACAAAAATGATTCAGCCAAGTATGCAGAATATTTTGTGTACGAACCAAATAATATTGAATACATAGTATTCGATTTTAAAGATTCACTAAAAGTTGAAAAATATATGCGAAAGGTTGACACTGTGCAGAACAGCATGGCAGGCGTTATTGAATATTCTCTTTATAATACTATGATGGAGCAGGAAGTTTCCCCTCTATTAGTCAATAAGCTAGCTGATGTATTTGCCTGGCAGATAGATTTTTTCAGAATACAGCAGGGTGACCGATTTAAAATTGTATACGAAGAAATGAAAGTGGAAGATAAGACTGTAGGTATCGGTAAAGTAGTTGCAGCCTATTTTGAGCATTATGAAATGCCATATTACGCGTTTTTTTACGATCAAGGTAGTGGAATAGATTATTTTGATGAAGAAGGAAATAGTTTACGAAAGGCATTTTTAAAAGCTCCTCTTAATTATTCTCGTATAAGCTCAAAATTTAGTCACAGTAGATTGCATCCGGTTTTAAAAATTAGAAGACCTCATCATGGTGTAGATTATGCAGCACCTACCGGTACCCCCGTACTTTCTGTGGGTGATGGCACGGTAATAAAGAGAGCCTATTCGGGAGGAGCCGGTAATATGGTAAAAATAAAGCACAACAGTGTTTACACTACCGCGTATTTACATTTGAGCAAATATGCTAAAGGTGTAACAGTAGGTAGTAGAGTAAAACAAGGAGAGGTAATTGGGTATGTAGGCAGTACAGGATTGTCTACCGGGCCGCATCTTGATTTTAGGTTTTATAAAAATGGTAGTGCTGTAAATCCTCTCACAGTTGAGCCACCTCCTTCAGAACCAATTAAGGAAGAGTATTTGGAAGTATACCAAATAAACAAGCAAAAGCTAAAAGCAAGAGTTGATGCAATTGATTATCCTAAAAAAGACGAAGTTCTTTACGCGGAGACAAAATAATTTTCATAAACGACAATTGTAAATAAAAATATTTGGGAGATAAAATGCCGTTTCTGGCAGTTTATCTCCTGTTTTTTGCTACTTTCTTTAATAATCCCATATACCTTCTGGTACTATTTCTATCAAATTTTCCTCAGGGTCTTTAAAGTAAAAAGATCGTAAGCCATTTTTCCATTCTTGCTCATGCACAATTTCTACATTTTTAGCTTTCAAATTTTCATGCCATTGGGAGTATTCCTTAGGGGCCACTTCAAAAGCTATATGTTGGTTGCCACCACCAAAATGGGGCGGTAGTGTAGCCTCCTTTTGAGTAGTTTCAGGTACAAAGCAAAGCAGCACCGAGGTGCCAGCTCTGAAAAACACGTGTCGATTCTCTGAAATACTTATAACAGGCAAGCCTAATTTTCCTTCATAGAAATGCCTGATAAGCTCCAAATTATGCACGTAAAGTGATGTTTCTTTAATTTGCTTTATTCTCATCGCTGAAAAATTAATAAAAAATAAAATTTAATGCTTGCTACCTTGTTAATGTTTTTTGCATTGTAAAGTTTGTTTTTGTTTAATGTGTACCTGTAAATCCATTTTTGGTAAATGAAATAATGTGCTTACTGATGGAAGTTTTATTTTACAATCTACAGCTTCAGGCAGTACAGTGGCCCGATTGTAGAAAAGCAAGAAAAAATTATTAATAATAAGTTTAATATTGGAAAACATTTTTCTTAATATTTTTTTTATAGGGTGTTTATCTATTAATTTGTAAAGACAAGTATTTCTGAAAGGCATCTAAAAGGAAAATAATAAAGAGTAGCATTGAATAATTATAATAAATTGTTGTAAAGGGTATATCAATCTTAACTATTAAAATATAAATGGACGAAATTTTTAAATTAATTGATATAAATAAAAAGAAAGGTCAAAGAAGTATTCAATTAATTAATCAAAACTTCCGAAAAAAAGAGGTATCAAAAGATAATGTATTATATGATTCCATTATAGGGGGCAAGTATAAATCTGATGAAGAGGCCGCAATGGATATGTTTGGGGCCGACCCGGGAAATAGAAATTATAGAAATACCAAAGGTAAGCTTAAGCAAAAATTACTCAATCATTTATACTTTCTTGATTACGAAAAAAATGGATATACCAATTATGATAAGGTGGAATACGAAACTTATCATGTATTGCACCAGTGCCATATATTGTTTAAAGAAAACGCTCCTGAAATAGCAATGCGCCGATTGCCGTTAGTGGTTAAAGTTGCGCTAGAATATGAATTTATAGATATGGCCATTACTGCTTTAGAGATGATGCGAAGCCAGTACGCTCAGGAAGGCAAAACCACTCCATTTGCAGAAGCTAATGACGACCTTAAAAAGCTTAGAAAATTTTCGACCGCCATTCAGGAAAGTGAAGAAAAATTTGAAGAGGCACTGGTATATATCAATAAATCGACCAGCTCTCAAAACAAAGCAATTGAAGATATACCACAGAATGTAAAAGATATAGAAAGCAATGCCCGTTCCTTTAAAAGCAACAGGCTTTATATTTTGGCCAAGAAGCTACAGATCATATATAATACTATTCTTTATCGTTTTGAAGAAAACATTGCTTTGAGTAATGAATTGGAGAAGAAATTTCTACACAAGCCACTAAATAAAATTGCAGTAGATCTTGATAAGCATTACTTGGCTTTTATTAAATTGTACTCATTATTTCAACAAAAGAAATACGGTGAGGGCATTACTTACAGTGAAAAAACTATAAAAATATTTAGACAGGGTAGCGATTATTGGTTTAAGTTTATGGAATATTATTTTTTCACCTGCATGCATGCTAAAAAATTTCAAAAGGCAGCTGCATTATTCCGTTTGGTACGTACCAATAAATCTTTCTATCAACTGCCTCAGGATGTTACTGATCGATGGCAAATTTATAGGCCATATCTTATCTTCTTTTACGAAACGAAGCTGCTTAAATGGGGGTTTGATTTAGAAGAATTTTTAAAACAAGAGCCTGATTATCCAAAAGAGCAGCAAGGTTATAGTATTACTGTTTTAGTGGCTCAGTTTATGTATTTATTGCGAGATGGTAGAGTAGCAGATGTAAAAGAAAAGGTAGAAGCATTAGAAAAATTTAGTTCTGTGCATTTAGACAAGCGTCATAATTATCGCAACAGCATTTTCATAAGGATGCTATCTATCATTGTAGATAAAGAATTCAATTATGAGTTGATTGCCGAAAAGGGTGAGACTTACCTGAAAAAACTGCATCGATTTAATATTCCTTTTGATTTACAAAACGAGATAGAAGTATTACCTTTTGAAGCGATTTGGGATTACGCGTTGAATATTCTTAAAACCAATAAATATTATATCCACTATCGATTTTATAGTCCTGCAGAACCTCAACAATAGACACACGAACCATAAAAAGTTTGGAAGAATAGGTGCCAGCAATAATTTAGTAAGCCAATTTAATAAATACTATACTAAAGGAAAGGATACCTACTACAAGAGGTAATTTCATGATGGATTCAGGTGTCTGTTTGATCCTTCATTAGTTTAAATCACGTGCTCAATCAGACTTCTGCTGCTACAATGCTTCTTAAAATCTTCAAATTTTAATTATGAATTCTTCAATAAATAAACCTTCAAAACAAGGTCAATGATATTCATTGATCTGTATGTAGGTTTTTTTTCTAAAATAACATTTTTAAGTATTTTTTTGCATTTATTTACTGGTTGCCATCAGCAACAATATGCTAGTTGCATGGGTGACAACTTTGATCATAGTTATTTTTTCATTCTATAGATCATTTTTTTTTACTATTGGTAAAAAACTGCTGCATAAGATGATAAATGCAAAAAATTATAATTTTTTAACAGTTATCCACATATTTTTATAGGCTTTTATATATTGTAAATAACTGAAAATCAAATAGTTAAGATTTATTTGATTTATTATGTGGATAACTATGTAAAATTGTGGATAAATTCACTTGTTTTTTTAAAATCTAAATTTTGTATAATATTTAATATGATTATAGGCGATTTTAAGGGTAATGAACTTATTTCAGTAGTCATAATTATTTGAAAAATTCTTAAAAGCAGTATTGCCACCGAAAATGGTTTTATGGCTTGATGCCTCATTTTACCTAAACTTTACCATTATGTTACCTGTATGTTTTCAGATAAAAAATGAAAAATTTATAAATATGAAGCAATGAAACAAAAAGTAATGAGATTTGAATAATATTAGAAAAGTGCAATATTTGATTTTGCGGTTTTTCTTATTTAAAGTTTTGATTCACTTGTTATTATAGAAATATTAAGAAGTGATTTGGCCAACTCAATCATAACCGTTAAATTACATGATAAAGATTCAAATGTTACCTATTTCTAATTTTCATAAATTTGTAAAACTACCTTGTGAAAAGACATGAAAGTTTAATACCGTTATCGCGAGAGCATCATAAGATGTTACTTCTGGCTCAACTTTTAAAAAAAGATGCTCCAGCTTACCAAGGTCTTCCACTTACTTTGAAGGGTAAGTGGAGCTATGCAAAAGAGATGTTCAATAAATTAATAATTCCCCATTTTCACAAAGAAGAAACTATTTTATTTGCCAGACTACAGGAAGTGGGTATTGCTATTGATTTAATTTATGAATTGAAAAGTGAACATGATAATATTCTGCTATTATTTAATCAAATTACTGAAAAAGCAATAGAGGAGCCAGAGATTATCCATAAATTGGCAATATTACTAAGCTCTCACATCCGTAAGGAGGAAAGAGTTTTTTTTCAGCATATTCAGCAAGAAGTTTCGGAGTCGATATTAAGTAAAATTAAGTTTGATCAATAAATTGGAAAATAGGAGCTTTTTAATCATTTATAATCCGGCCGCAGGCAGAAAAAACCCTGCATTTAAACTCTATGAATTTAAAGGCTATCTGGAAGGATTGGGTTATAAATATTTTATATATCATACCAGGCCTGGTCTCTATGATTTAGAGGCAATTAAAGAATTTTATATTTCCGGATTTACAGATATCGTAGTAGTGGGAGGCGATGGCACTTTAAATTTGGTAGTAAATGCAACGATTGATAAGCCATTGCCGATAAGTATTTTACCTACCGGCACGGGCAACGATTTTATTAAAAACTTCAACATAGGCAGGTCATTTCAACAGCAGATGGAAACAGCGGTATATGGCCAATTGAAAAAGGTAGATATAGGTAAATGTAATGACTTATATTTTTTGAATGGATTAGGAATTGGATACGATGGTTTGGTAGCAAAGAAACTAAATCAGCAAAGACAAAAATTTAAAGGACATTTGGCTTATTTAGCAATAGTGTTAAAAGGTTTTTTATTTTATAAAGAGATGCCAGTGTCTTTTCAAATGAATGGACAAAAATACCATGAGCCTCTTTTTATGCTTACTATTGGCAATGGAACCACCTTTGGAGGTGGATTTAAAATCACCCCCCACGCTAAACTGAACGATGGTTTTCTGGATATTTGCTTTGTAAAAAGCATTAGTCCCTTGAGGCGATTGTTTAATGTAAACAGGCTACGAGTAGGTAAACATGAGGACGTGAAAGAAATTACGCTGCTGCAAACCAAAAAAATTACAGTAGAAGATGCAGAAGTAGAGGCACATATGGATGGCGAAAGCATTGGCAAGCCGCCATTTGTCATTAGCATAGTTCCGTCAAAAATAAACTTAAGAGTACTTGATTAGACGCTTAATATTGATTTAAGTCGTAAGCTATTATATATTGCGTAGCCATTGCCATCATTGTTGAAATAAACAAAAACATCTCGACCCTGCGCTGCCCATTCAATTACTCTAGCGGCCCAGTATTGCAAATCTTCTTCACGGTAGCAACCATCGTGTATACCATGCAATCTTAAATACACTAGGTTGTTAGTGGCTTTAATTATACAAGGCAAATTGTACCCACTCATCACGCAATAAGAGGCATTGTGTTTTTCTAACAATTGGAAAACTGCATCTTGATGCCAAGATGGATGTCTAAACTCCATCACTACCTTAATCCATTGGGGCATTTTCTCCAAAAAATATTGCAACCTGGCGTAATCATAAGAAAAGTAAGGAGAAAGCTGAACCAACAAAGGTCCCATCTTTGAATCGGGTTGATTTATTTCATGTAAATCTTGAGCAATACGTGAAATCCATTTTTCGGGAGCGTATAATCTTTTAAAATGGGTAAGCATTCTCGGAGCCTTAATCGTGAGAATAAAATTTTTGGTAGTGCGTAAGTACCAGCTCTTGAAGGTTTTGTTTCTGGGCCAATGATAAAATGATGAGTTAATTTCTACAGTATCATATTTTTTTAAATAGTAATTGAGCTGGGAGTAAGATGATGAATTGGGAGGATAAAGAATTCCTGACCAATGTTGATAGCTCCATCCGGAAGTACCTATTTTAATCATAATTTATATTTGGCTAAAAAAAAACGATTGACCCGCTAAGAATCAATCGTTTATATTGTTGATTATTTACCACAATGTAGAATACTTTTCACATTATTTTGCCAAACTATAGTCATTCAGTTCGCTCTTTAATTCTTTTCTGGCAATGTGAATTCTATTTTTCACGGTACCAATGGGTATATCCAATTTGTCAGCAATCTCCAAATATTTAAAGCCCCTGAAATACATCATGAATGGCGTTTTGAAAGTATCGTCAAGATTGTTGACAGCATTTTTAATGTCATTTAATACAAATTTATTTTCACCATAATTTTCAATAGTGTAATTTAAATCATTGATATAATGCTGATTTTGCGTGTTGTCCACAAATTCATTCCGCCTCGATTTCTTTTGATAACCGGTTATAAACGTGTTTTTCATGATGGTATACAACCATGCCTTTAAATTGGTACCAAGTCGAAATCGATGCCTGTTTGCCAAGGCTTTGTAAATAGTATCCTGAATTAAATCATTAGCATTTTCTTCGCTTTTGGCAAATCGCATTGCGTGTGGACGTAGATCATGAGTAAAATCGTTAACCTGAGAATTGAATTCCTTAGCTGTCATATTAAAAAATGATTAAGTTAAAAAAATGAAAATATAAAAAAATAATGAAATAGATACGTTGCAAATACTCTGCCAAGATATTTTATAAGATTAAGTACAAATTGGTAAAGGCGATTATTTGAGCAAATATTTTTATTCAAAAGAAGAAGGGGATGGCACAATCAGAATGCAGGAGTGGAGTAAGTAAAAGGATTTATTAACTTAGCAAAATGAAAAAGCCCAGTGTAACACCAGATAAAAATAGGAAAGCAAAACTAAAAGCATTTGACCGCTTGCTTACGGTAATGGATGAACTGAGAGAAAATTGTCCATGGGATAAGAAGCAGACCATTGAAAGCTTAAGGCACCTAACTATTGAAGAAACATTTGAACTTTCTGATGCTATTTTAGATGGAAAAATGAAAGAAATAAAAGAAGAGCTTGGTGATGTGATGCTTCATATAATATTTTACGCGCGAATTGCTTCAGAACTAAAGCAATTTGATGTCAGCGACGTAATTAATTCCTTATGTGAAAAACTAATTCAAAGGCATCCTCATATATATGGTGATGTAATAGCTGATGATGAGGAAGCAGTAAAAAAGAATTGGGAACAGATAAAATTGCAAGAAAAGAAAAACGCTAGTGAGCAGCAATCTGTTTTAGGTGGGGTGCCTCGTTCATTGCCCGCGCTAATAAAGGCCATGCGTATACAAGAAAAAGCCAGAGGAGTAGGTTTTGATTGGGACAATAGAGAGCAGGTATGGGATAAAGTAAATGAAGAATTGCGAGAACTTCACGAAGAGGTAGAACACGGATACAATGAAAAAGCAACCCATGAAACTACTGTGCCGGATGGTATTTCTGAAGAATTTGGTGATTTGCTTTTTAGCATAATCAATTACGCGCGATTTTTAAATGTGAACCCGGAAGAAGCGCTTGAAAAAACCAATCGAAAATTCATTAAGCGATTCCGCTATCTGGAAGAGCAATCTTCCAAAGACGGTAAAAGCTTAAATGAAATGACACTTCAAGAAATGGACAACTATTGGAATGAAGCAAAAAAACTGTGATTGGCCAAAGATCAGAATCAAAAAAAATCTCAGGTGAAATTTATAATACCGGTAAATAGCTTTTAAAAAATAGATTAGTTTTAAAAGAAAGCTCAAACAAAAGATAAGTCATCAGTAGTATAGATTTTGTATCTTTTATTTTATAAAATGAAATCAATATTCTTTTCTTTTTATACAGTTTGTGGATTTTCCCCCTTTTTTGCTTAAGCACGATTTTTTACCGAATATAATTATGAGGAATAAAATATGAATGCGGTAAGTTTCTTCAGTAAGATTTTTTTGAAAATATTGAATTGTATTATTGTAATATTATTTTGAACTTTGAAAAAATATCTAAAAAATTAGTAGGAAAAATTAGATTTTTTTACTTATATTGCAGTGTTGTTGCGGATTAACATTTCATTAGTCCTATTTATTTTGAGTTTTTGACCTGGAGGTTCAGTTGACCGCTGAACCTCTTTTTTTGTGCATATCGTTAACTATTGCCCTCTTTTTTGCCACTTTCACAGCAGAATTGTCAATCCATTATTATTTAAACAATAAATAATCAAAACCTTACTAGGCTCCAAATACTGTTTTTAATAACCTGCTTTAAATTTATTACCCCTAAATGGGGGATGATTTAATTGGTAAATTTCTAAGAACTTTGTATATTGTAAACTGATCATTTTAAAATTTTAATGAGAAACCTCTTTTCATTTGCCTTATTTTGTTTGGCCTCAAATGTATTTGCTCAAGGATATAATTTTACCAACTATTCCGTGGAAGATGGTTTAGCCCAATCTCAAGTGAATGATTTGGCCCAGGACAAGTTTGGTAATATTTGGTTTGCTACTCAGGGTGGAGGCCTTAGCCAGTACAATGGTGAAAAATTTACCAATTATACCAAAAGAGAAGGACTTGCTTCCAATATTATTTATAGCGTGGCTATTGGCCATGATAATGAAATTTGGGTAAGTCACGAAAAAGGAATTTCTAAATACAACGGTTCTTCCTTTGTCAATTATCCATTAGGTAAAGGCAATGTAAGAATGAGCTTGCTGGTGTCTGAAGAAGGAATATTATATTTTTCTTCGCATCAAGGAGGGGTAGGGGCTATTAATCAGGATAGTATCTATTATTACAATTTCGAAAATGATTTTACTGATGGCAAGGTAAGTAGCATAGTATCTGGTAATGAAGGATTGATTTACATCAGTACTTTTCGAGGTGGGCTGTTTACTTTTAATGGGGAAAAATTTTTGAAGGTGCCAAATACAGAAGATAAAATTATTAACTCTTTGTATTTTCATAAACCCGAGAACCAACTTTGGATTACAACAAAGGAGGGCTTATTTTATTTGGAAAATGGTAATTTGCACAATGTAACAGATCAAATTCCATTTTCGAAGCAATTTTACATTCGTTCAATTACTTTCGATCATAAGGGTACATTGTGGGCAGCTACAAGAGGTGGGGCATTTAGCTATCATCCGGAAAAAGGCACAACTGAGTTTGGCAACTTTGAAGGATTTACCAATGGACTGGTGAGTAAAGTAATTACCGACCGCGAAGGCCTTATTTGGTTTACTACCTATGGTGAAGGTGTTTATAAGTATAGCAATGCTTTATTTACTTATATTAACAAACAACACGGTATGGTAAACGAAGTAGTAATGTCGCTGATGAAGGACGATAAAGACCATTTATGGATGGCCACACTCGGTGGATTGGCCATGTTTGACGGTAAAGAAGTGGTAAACTTTGGTACCGAATCCGGCTTATTAACCAACCAGTTTGGTGGATTGGCCACCGATCAAAAGGGTAACATTTGGATTTGCACATCCAACATGGGCCTGTATTGTTATGTGCCTTCACAACAAAGATTTATACATTACAGCTTCAAAGATTTGGGACTGCCTGCCTGTAGATTTATTAGGGTTAATAAAGACTCAAACGGTAATTTATGGTTTTGTAGTAGCATTGGTTTGTTAAAATATGATGGTGAGCATTTTGAATATAAAGAACAAGAGCACAAAATGCCCATCTGGGTATTTACCGAAACCAGAGACGGTGCAAAAATTGTAGGTACAGAAAGTGGCATGTTTTTTCTGGAGGATGATAAACTCGTGGCCTATAAGGGTATCAGTGAGTTGGAGTCAGGAATTATTCTTACCATTGCTCAGCATCCATCCTATCCTAATAGAGTTTATATTGGTGTAATGGAAGAGGGGATAATTTACCTAAACCTAAAGTCAGGAGCCACAGAAAAAATAAATATTGATGATAATCTTTCCTCTAATCTCATTTACTCATTAATTTTTGATAACCATGATAATTTATTGGTAGGCACGGAGCGTGGCATTGACAAAATATCATTTCATGAAAATGGGGATATTCTATTAATAAAAAATTATAATAAAGCGGATGGGTTTTTTGGTATAGAAACTAATCAGGGGGCAGTATTTAAAGATAAAGATGGCAGCATATGGTTTGGCAGCATCCGCGGAGCTTTTAATTATAAGCCGGATGAAGATAGAATAAACCTGGTACCTCCTTCCACTTATTTTACCGGAGTAAAGCTTTTTTACGAAGATATCAAGTGGATAAAATATGCAAAGCAGGTTTCCGATTGGTATAATGTGCCTGAGGATATAGTGCTGCCGTATAATAAAAATCACCTGATATTTGAATTTATGAGTAGCAGTCTGGCTAATCAAAGCAGGGTAAAATATCAATACAAGTTAAAGCCCTTTGAAGCCAGCTGGTCACCGGTAATAGATAAAAATGAAGCCGTGTACAGCAATATTCCCCCGGGTGAATATACTTTCATGGTAAAATCTTGTAACAATGATGGTATCTGGAATGAGGAGCCTACTTCATTGTCATTTATCATCGTTGCTCCTTTTTGGCAAACCTGGTGGTTTATAACGTTGTCACTAATCGCGATAGGTTTGGCCCTGTATTCAATTTACAAATACCGGGTAAATGTAAAACTAGCCAGGGTGTATGCAATAGAACAAGCCAAAAGGAACGAATCTGAAAAAGTTAGACGACTAGTCGCGAGAGACTTTCAGGATGAGCTGGGAAATCATTTGGCCAGTATCTCAATGTTTGTACAGGTATTGAAAACTAAATTTAGAGAGGAGAATAAAGATACCAGAGGCATTTTAGGAAAGCTTGACGATTACTCCAACGAGCTATTTAGTAATGCAAAAGACTTTGTGTGGTCTCTTGATCCTAATAGTGATTCGTTATCTGAAACGATTCTTTATATTAAGGATTTGGGAGATGAAATATTTGATAATTCACAAATATCTTTTATTGTGGATGGCCATACTCGTGAGATGCAAAATATGAGTTTGCCAGCTGGCTGGAGCCGGCAGATCGTGTTAATGCTAAAAGAAGCATTTACTGCTTATTATAAATTGAACAAGGGGGGAATATTAAGATTCTCGGTAGATTTGAGAAAAGACGAAATACATTTTTTGCTACAGGAGCAAGGAATAGGGTTACCTCTTCACAAACTGAAAAATTGCAAAGCATATAAAAATATTTTAAAAAGAGCAGCCAGAAATAATCATGAAGTAAATTATCAGACAGAAGCTCGAAGTGCAGCACTAACAATAACCGGTAAAATACCGCAAAATGGGTGATTGTAAATCGAAATGTACACGTTATAATAGTTAAATATAATTAAAATACTATGGATTCTAATTCAGTAAAAATTACGATAGTTGAAGATAATGAGGTAGTCAAAGATGGATTTGAGTTACTTATTAATGGTATGAGTGACCATAACGTAATCAGCACCTATACTAACTGTGAAGATGCTATTCAAAATATAAAAGATGATAATCCGGATTTAATTTTAATGGACCTGGAGCTGCCGGGTATGCACGGTATTGAAGGTATCAAGCATATCAAAAAACTGCTACCCAAAGTAAATATTATTGTAATTACTGTTCATGAAAATGGTCAGCTTGTCTTTGAATCGCTTGTTGCCGGGGCTACAGGTTATATTACCAAATCGTCAAATTACAACAAGGTATTAGAAGCCATTGAGGAGACCATGAAAGGGGGTGCCCCGATGAGTACCAATATTGCCCGGCTGGTAGTAGAGTCATTTCAACGTAATACTGATTCACCTCTGAGTCCCCGCGAAACCGAAGTATTAGAATTACTGGCTAAAGGGAAAAGCTATAGTGTAATCGCGGATGAATTATTTATTCATAAAGAAACCGTAAAATCGCATATCAAAAATATTTATTACAAATTGCAGGTAAACAGTAAGGCCGATGCAATTGAAAAGGCAATAAAGAATAAACTGATATAAATAGCTCATTTATTACAATAGTATTTTACATTTAAAACAATTAACAAAATATTTCATTAAATGAGTTACCCCGATTTGGGTTATATTTTGTATTTTATTTAATACCTACATTATAATTTTTATCTTAAAAAAGTTGCCTTATATCCTTATGAAGGATTACTGCAGAATAATAATATCCCCCAATTAATACCACTAACAAAACTAAGCTCCTCAAAAAATTACCCCTTTATAGGTTATTTTTATGGATTATATTATTTCCTACTTTTGGAAAATGCAAAATAATAGAATGTAATGTAATTAATTTACAATTAACTATTTTACTTAGGTTGTATTTTGCAAAATGCAAAGGCATGAGTTGCCTTAACTAATTTTATGTTTAACATACAAAATATTACTGAATGAAGAAATTTTTACACTATTGGTTAATATTGACATTTGCAATATTATCCTACAAAAGTATGGCTCAGGGAAATAATATTATTTCCGGTACCGTAACCTCTGTAGAAAATGGAGATCCCTTGCCAGGAGTTAATGTGCTAGTTAAGGGGCAAACAATGGGTACAGTTACAGATATTAATGGTGAATACTCTATTGCTTTGCCGGATAATATCAAAACCCTAACCTTTTCCTTTATTGGCTACCAAAGTAAGCAGGTTGATATAAACCAACAATCAGTGGTAGATGTACAGCTAAGGGAGAGTGTGGCGCAATTGAATGAAGTAGTGGTTACTGCCAACGCCATCGAGAGAGAAAAAAGAGAATTGGGATATGCAGTTTCTACCATTGATGAAGATGAAATTACCAAAGCCCGTGAAACGAATATTGTCAATTCATTGGCTGGTAAAATTCCCGGGCTACAAGTTACTTCTGCTTCCGGGGCAGTTGGAGCCTCTTCTCAAATTCTAATTCGTGGCGCCAACTCTATCAATGGTAATAATCAGCCACTATTTGTAATTGATGGAGTACCGGTAATCAATGAGCAGCGCAACCCTCAGGATGTTGATAGCGACTGGTACGATGTGGATTTTGGGAATACTTTGCAAGACATCAGCCCGGATGATATCAAATCAATGACCGTACTTAAAGGGGCTGCTGCGGCTGCACTTTATGGTAGTCGTGCCAGAGATGGTGCTATCATTATCACCACTAAGAAGGGAAGCTTTAATAGCAAAACTTCGGTAACCGTCAATTCCAGCATACGTTTTGAAAACCCGTTGATTTTACCAGATTTTCAAAATGAATACAGCCCCGGTCAGGATGGTCAATTCAGAGAAAATACTGGTTTGGCCTGGGGAGCAAAAATCAGTGAAGTTCAGGATCAATTGTTTCCAAATTGGCAGGGTGACTCTGTTCGCCTGCAGGCTTACCCTGATAATGTAAGCGATTTTTATGAAACAGGCGTCCTGGCCATCAACAGTGTAGCCATGTCTGGTGGTACAGAAAATCTTAACTTCCGTTTGGGTTATACAAACACATCCCAGGCTGGTATTATTCCCAACAACGATTTACAACGTCACTCGATATCACTCAATGCAGGCTCAAAGTTTGACAATGGCTTCAGCGCTTCTGTGGGTATTACCTACGTGAAAAATATAAATGAGGGCAGAGCATATGATCTGGGAATTTACGGTGTACAGCGTACCGTTGATATAAATCAGTTAAGAAATAATTTTCAAACGATCGATGGTAAAGAAAATGGCCTTACGCTTACTCAAAATAATCCATTTTGGCTATTAAACAAAAATGTGCAGGAAGTGGAAAGAGATCGATTATTTGGTTTCGCCAAAGTGCAATACGATTTTACTGACTGGATGAATATTCAGGCAAGAGTGGGCAATGACTTTTATGTAGAAAACAGGTTTCGACCCACGGCCAAAAATACCATTGGTCAGCTTACTGGTGCTTTTCGTTACGATGATCTGTTCAGTTCGCAGTTCAATAGTGACATTATTCTCACCGCTAACCGGAACATAACTTCAAAGTTAGGAGTAACCGGAATTTTGGGCTATAATGTGAACAGCCGCTTCTTTAAAACCTCGTGGAATAATGCACAAGAAATAGAGGTTGCGGGTCTTTACCGCCCGGGAAATGCCAAAAGTAATGTACCCAATTTTAATTCCTCACTGCGCAGGCTATGGGGTGCATATGCCGATATAGGATTTAGCTGGGACAATTGGGCTTTTATCAATGCCACAATACGTAATGATAACTCTTCCACTTTGCCCAAAGACAACAACTCTTATTGGTATCCATCAGTAAGCACAAGTTTAATTTTGACTGAGGGTCTTGGTATTGCCAGCAATGTATTATCTTATTGGAAATTGCGGGCCAATTACGCGCAAGTTGGTTCAGATACTGATCCTTATCAGTTGGGCTTTCTTTATCAGCCTTCTACCACGATTTTTGGTTATTTTACCGGTGCAGGCAATAGCTATCCGATCAATGGTGATATCATAGCCTTTGGTGGCCCGGGTACAATACCTCCGGTAGGATTACGCCCCGAACAGCAAAAAAGCTGGGAGATAGGTTCAGAGTTTCAATTATTTAATGGCCGCGTAGGTTTAGATATAACTTATTACAATACCATTACTTCTGATCAAATAGTAGACCTGCCTATCGCTCGTTCTTCTGGTTATTCCGCAAAATTGACTAACATTGCTGAAGTATCCAACAAAGGTATCGAGGCACTTTTACTGGTTACTCCCATTCAAACCAAATCAGGATTTCAGTGGGATTTATCCGTCAACTTTGCCCGTAATGTGCAAAGGCTGGAAAAACTTACCGCAGATGATGGCGAGGATGAAGAGTTCCCGCTCTCCAGTGGCCTTGGTGATATTCAGATAAAAGCTAAAAAAGGAGAACCTTTTTCTTTATATGGTTCTTCATGGCTTACAGACACGCTTACTGGCAGTTATATTATCAATCCTACTACAGGTTATCGCTTAATTGAAGAAAACGTGAATCTGGGATCTATTTTCCCTGAATTTATCATGGGTTTCCAGAATTCTTTTTCCTACAAAGGGTTTAACCTGAGCTTTCTGGTTCATTGGCAGCAGGGTGGGGTTATGTATTCGCAAACCATTGATGGTTTAAGAAATTCAGGACATCTGGCTGAAACCGCGGTAAACCGTGAAGGAACATTTATTGAAGATGGTGTAATTATCGATGGTGACGGCACCAGAAGAGAAAATGATGTACCGGTAGAATCTGTGTTTGATTGGTATCGCCAAAGCTATACCGATGCAACTGAACCTTCTACTTATGATGCTTCTTATATCAAGCTTCGAGAGGCAAGGTTGTCATACCGTTTGCCTCAAAAATGGCTGGAACGCACACCATTTGGTAATATCAACGTAGGTATCGAAGGGCGAAATTTGTTCCTTTTTATGAGCAATATTCCTCATATCGATCCTGAAACCACCACATTTGATCCGGAAGATACTGGTGGAGGAATTGAGCAAAGAGCCATTCCCTCAACCCGTAGTTATGGTTTCAACCTAAGCTTTACCTTTTAATCATTCTAAATAACAATGAAAATGAAAAAAATATTTTCTTTAATCATATTGGCTTTATTTTCCTTTGCCTGCTCTGATGAGTGGCTGGATGTAAATGAAGACCCAAACAATTCGGTAAGTGTAACACCTGATTTATTATTTACTGAGGCACTTACGCAATATTCTGCATCTTATCGCACTACTTCTATTAATTATATTGGTAGTTATGTAGTTCAATACTGGACTTCTGGCAGCAGGTTTGGCGGATTATTTTATGACAATCAGGCATACAACATTGATGAAAGTTATCGCAACAATTTATGGCTGATTTATTCCAATGGCTTGAAAAACCTGCAACTTGCTATTACGGAAGCTCAAGAAAGAGAATTTACTAATGCGGAAGCTCAGGCTAAAATAATGCAGGCTCAGATGTTCCTGACCCTCACAAACTTATACGGAGACATACCTTTTAACGAAGCGCTAAGTCTGGATATAAATTATCCGGTTTTTGATGGCCAGCAAGCAGTTTATGAAGGTATATTAGGTTTAATTGATGAAGGATTGGCAGCAATTGACTTATCGCAGCCTTTAACCGCTATTCAATCGCAAGATTTGATCTATGAAGGTGACATGGAAAAATGGCAGCGGTACGCCAATTCATTAAAATTTCGGGTTTTGATGATTATGGTGGATAAAATGCCGGAAAAATCTAACGAAATAGCTAGCCTGTTCAATAGCAATGCGTCAATGATTAATTCTAATTCAGCCATAGCTGCTTACCCATTTTTTGATCAAAATAATAATGAGAATTTTATGTATAAATGGGGAGTGCTTTTCACCAGTGGCATAGCCGGCGATGGCGAAAAGAATGAATTCTTTTTTGCCAATAATACCTTAATGGATATTCTTTTGGGTAGAGATGGAGAAGGTTATTCAGTGCGAGATCCACGAACGCTGGTATATTTCGATCCCGGACTTGATGATGATCCGGATGAAATAACCGGCATTGATAATGACGTCAGATCCTGGTTTGCTTCTTCTGCTATAGTAGGCAGAAAATGGCTTAATGCCTCCACCCCTGATTGGTATTTTACTTATGCCGAACAATTGGCTCTTCAGGCAGAAGCAGTAGTGCGTGGATTCATCAGTGGTGATGCCAATCAACTATATCGAAATGCAGTAAGAGCCAATATGTTGCAATTTACCAATAACAGTGGTGTGCCTTACATTACAGAAGCAGAAATACAAACCTACCTGAATGCCCTGCCTGATATCAATACGTTGGCTGATGATGATGCATTGTTTCATGTACAATTGCAGCAATACTTGATTTACTATGGCAGAGGCATGGAGGGCTGGACCAACTGGCGAAGAACAGAAGTGCCGGAACTTGTGCCCACGGCTTCTTCCATTTATAATGATGTAATGAGGAGGCTGCAATACGATGATACAGAACCAGCCAACAATGTAAATTTTCCTTTTGAAACTTTACCATTACCTGATGAAAAAATGTGGTTTGACCTATAAAATTTGAATTAATGAAAAAAATATTTTATACAATAATAGCAAGCTTAATAATTTTTTCAGCTTGCGAACCTGAAGATGACAGGCTGGATAAACTTACTGATAATGCCGTACCATCTTTTGTCAGGTTTGATGAAAATGTAGCTGATACGGTGTCCAGGTCAGAAGACTTTGAAGACACGCTAAGCTATGCCCTAGATTTGGCAATCAGAATATATGACGATGCGATTTATCGTGTAGCCTTGAAAGGCAGTGCAGAATACGGTACAGACTACCGGATAATCAATGATTCTGATTTATCTGAAGAAGGTAATCCAATTGCTACTTTCGAGCTGGCGGATGATTTCAGTTATGTAGATATTACTTTTCCTCGAAATGATACTGCTTCATTAAGCAGGCTAGGGGTAATCCTATTGGAAGATGGTACAAATGACGGCGAAAAAGTATTAACGCTTGAACTGGATACTGCTTATGGATTAAATTATGGGCCACTAGATATAGGTCGTGGACCCTTTGGTGAGAATAAATCAATAAAAATGGTTGACATCGATTGTGCCATCGATTACGATATTTTTGCTAATAAGGAAGTAACAATTACAGAAGCAGGAGATCCCGATTTTGTCTATTCCAGCACATTGGTTGCTACTGCAACCCCCGGAACCTATATCATTGAAAACTTTGGTGACTGGGGTGTACCTACCCAGGTAAAGATAGTTTTGGATGATGCTTATGGTGTAACCATAGCAGCAGATCCGCAACCCGGACTGATTACAGCTATTGGTAATGCATTTGGCGTAGACTTATCAGGAGCCGAAGTGGGCTATACTACAGGTACGGGATCATTCAATACCTGTCCCGGATCGGAAAGTATATCTATTTCTTTCAATTATTATCGGGCAGATGATAGTTCGTTGTTTGACGACCCTACATCAGCTGTAATTACCTTAAAATAAACTTTGTGTCAATAAGCTTGCCTGGCACCACCGGGCAAGCTTTAAATTTTAAAAGGATATGTTGAGAATTTATTTAATTGGAATACTATTGGGCATGAGTGCTAGCCTTCTGCCAGCTCAAAACTGTGAGGTATTAGGGCCAGAGTCAATTATAGGCACTTATGAAGGTGACTGTAAAAGAGGGCGTGCCCATGGCGAAGGAGTAGCCAGTGGTGAAGCAAAATACATAGGAGAATTTAAAAAAGGCTATCCCGAAGGGGAAGGAACAATTGAATACCCCAACGGAGATATTTTTTCAGGAGAATGGGAAGACGGAAAGATTATGGGCTATGGCTATAAAATTGAAGCAGTTGATACTCTCTCAGGTTACTGGAAGGGCGATCCGATGGAAGTACGGTTTATGGGTACAGACAAGGAGGACTTAAAAGGTTACAAAATACTGGCCAAAGATAATGTGCCGGGAGGCAGCCCTATAATTGAAAAATCTGAAGAAGGCGCTGAGAATCAATTGACAATAAAATTGAGTGATATTAATCGAAGTATAAGAGCTGTTAGTTTTAATGAAATATCCAGTGGTCAGCCTCAGCAGCCTCAATACGTCAATCCAGGTCAAACAGCAAACTCTTTTGGCAGAACGATTTTACAATTAAAAGACGTGGTTTATCCTTTTACCGGTACTATCAGATATCAGGTGCTTAATAAGTCTGCCAACTTTGCCTTACCGGTTGTACTAAGATTTCAAATTTTAGAACCTGGCAACTGGATTGTTTCAATTAATCATAGATAGTCATTAAAGTTAAATCCGTAAAATGATTTACAATTCCATCGCTATTAGTATTATCGAAGATAATGAGGTAGTACGTGAAGGTTTAAAATTATTAATAGATAGTATGAGTAATCATATAGTGGTAAGCACCTTTGAAAATTGTGAAGATGCTTTGCCAAATCTAAAATATGATAAACCCGATATCATCCTGATGGATCTGGAATTACCTGGTATGAATGGAATAGAAGGTATTAAGCAAATAAAAAAATTAATGCCTGCAACCAATATTATTGTAATTTCTGTACATGAAAATAGTGATCTGGTGTTTGAATCGTTAGTAGCTGGAGCTACTGGCTATATTACAAAATCTACTAATCACAGTCAGTTATTGAATGCAATTGACGAAATTATGAATGGTGGAGCACCAATGAGTGGTAAAATTGCCAGAATGGTTGTAGAATCTTTTCAGCGAAATCAAAACTCGCCATTAACCAAACGCGAAACTGATGTTTTAGAATTACTGGCCAAAGGAAAAAGCTATACAGTGATTGCTGTTGAGCTTTTTATTCATAAAGAAACAGTTAAATCTCATATAAAACATATTTACCATAAACTAATGGTAAATAGTAAAGCAGATGCAATTGAAAAGGCACTAAAGAATAAACTGATATAAAAAAGAGGATCTATTACTGTAGTTAGAATTATAAAATTTTCAAAATCAAAATTAGCTTAACTTTTTATGGAGCGTCCTCTTTTTTATTCCTCCATTTTCATAGCCAACCTATAGCCTGTAAAGCTGGCAATAATCAAATAAAACAATTTGACGGGATTAAGATTTTGATAAAATACTTCTTGCGAAGAATTAACAGAAAGCCAGGAAAATACTTCAGATAGTCCTCGCACTTGTTGATAAGCAATAATGCCAAGGCTACTGATTACAATACCACTCACACCACTTACCATAATAATAACAGCAGCTGCTAAGCCATACCATCGGCTATAACCTGCCCCTGATATTCTGATAGATTTACCCACAGCTATACCAATAGCTACCAGCATGATTGACATGGGAGAACCTGTAGCATTAGATAAAACAAGCCAAATCATTATTATTAAAATAGATGTAGCTATACCTCCAATGATACCCATTATCAGGTTTGGGTTTAGTGTTATTTCTGAAAATACTTTTAATTTTTCATTCCTTAATTTACCCTCATCTAGTGTAATTGCATTTGACAATCTATATTTCATGTTATATATAATTAGTTGCTCATTTGCATCTAAAATTAGTTGTTAATACTCCAGGACGGATAATAGGTAAGTTAAATTCACGATGTAAAGGTTATATTATTTTAAATGATGGTCAAGTGCAATCTCAATGATTACATTACTCCTATCATATAGCGATAAAGAGAGGTGAAATATGATTGAGTACATGCTTCTTCTCATTTTATTTTAAATACTTGAAGCGAAAATTACATCAACAGAAAAAAAGACAATATTTTGGAACTGAAATTATTATTCTTCCGGGGTGGCTCTATATTCATACTCGCGAAAGATAACTGAAACAGCATCTCTGATGGCCCTCTGCTTATCTTCCGGCTTTTTGGCATCCAATATACTGCCTTTATAGGCCCCTTGCCATACCAGTTGCTTCTTATCACGATCAATAATATCAATTACCAGGGTTCCTTCTTTAGTATTAATAGTACGAACATTATCTTGCCAATAGTAACGATAAGCTCCCGGATTTGACTGTACTTCTGTTTTTTGCTCCACTATCATATGAGCATTTATATATAAGTCAGGGTTAAAGGGCATTAATTCATAGCCTCTGCCAGTCATTTCTTTTTCTACCGCATTTTTGATACGCTTTTTTACCAGGCTGTTGTAAAATAATGGCTGCTCCATTTTATCTTGTAATATTTCATCACTCCAGTAAAATGTTTTGTACGTTTTAAATTCAGCTTCAGGATCATAATCTATAGATACACCTTGAGGTATAGAGGCGCATCCTCCCAATATTAGAATTGAAAGTATGGTTATTATATTTATTTTCATAGTTGTTTTGCTTATTATTTTTCTAAATATATTATCTAACGCTGCAATGTAAGGTATATTTTTAAATTTAAATTGATAAACGACTGTACTTATTTTTCATGCTGAGAACATTTTCTTATCCCGTTATTAAATCTATTTGCTGAATAATCCGATTCAGCTTAGCTTTGAGGCTCAACTGTTGGTGAAAGGGAATTTCGTGTAAATACGAAAGCTGTCCACGCAACTGTAAATCTTAAAATGTACTACTTTACATGCCACTGTCATAATTATCAGATGGGAAGGCAAATAGTAAATGAAGATTAGCCAGGAAACCTGCCAATAGAATCAATATTCATCTGCTTTCGTGGTAAAAGCAAGAATTTTTTATTTGCCCATGGCAAATTTTCTTTTCTATTAGCTTAGCTAAAGCTGAATATTGATTGAATTTATTTATCATCATTAGCTGATCAATTTAAAATGCATTTTGCTATTAGTGCTTTAGAAAAAACCCTGAAGGTCAAGATTCAGGAAAAAATAGATTTAAAAACAAAGCCCAAAGGATCTTTAGGAGACCTGGAGTCAGTTGCTTTGCAAGTAGGTATTATTCAGCAAACTGATACGCCTGAGCTAAATAATCCTACCATTGTCATTTTTGCCGGCGATCATGGTATCACAGCCGAAGGAGTAAGCCCTTTTCCACAAGAAGTAACCTATCAGATGGTGTATAATTTTTTGAAAGGGGGTGCTGCAATTAATGTATTTTGTCGGCAAAATAAAATCAATGAAATAGTAGTAGACGCGGGAGTAAATCATACTTTTCCAGAAGATACTGTTTTAATTGATGCTAAAATCGGCTATGGCACTACTAGTTTTCTGCATCAACCGGCTATGACACTCAATGAAGCCAAACAAGCAGTGGAAAAGGGAGCTGAAATAGTTTCAACAGTTTTTCAAAAGGGTTGTAATGTGATTGGCTTTGGCGAGATGGGTATCGGTAATACTACCGCGGCATCGTCATTGGCGCATTTGCTTACCGGTATAGATTTGGAAACTATCGTGGGTGCTGGCACCGGGCTGGATAGCGGTGGTATTTCGCGTAAAGCGGCAGTGATTAGCCAGGCAATATTGAATAACGATATTGACAGTAAAGATCACTGGCAAGTATTGGCTACATTTGGCGGTTACGAAATCGCCATGATGGTGGGAGCCTACTTACAGGCGGCTTCGTTGCAAATGGTAATTTTAGTGGATGGATTTATTGCTTCTAGTGCGTTATTGGTAGCTCAAAAAGTTAATCCTTTGGTAAGGGAATACTGTATTTTCACTCATTTATCTCAAGAAAAAGGTCATCGGGCAATGTGTAATTTTTTAAAGGCAAAACCTTTACTCCAAATGAGTATGAGATTAGGAGAAGGTTCCGGTTGCGCGCTGGCCTATCCGTTGGTAAAATCAGCTGTAAATATGCTAAACCAGATGAGCTCCTTTGCCGATGCAGGTGTTTCAAATAAACCTAAGTAACTATGAAAAAGGAATTACAAATTTTTCTCACTGCTATCATGTTTTATACTCGATTGCCAGTGCCGGGTTGGATAGATCATGGTGAAGAGTTGCTTAATAAAGCAACGCGATATTTCCCATTAATTGGTTGGATAGTGGGTGGCTTCACTGCAGGCGTTTTTTATGGTTGCTTATATGTTTTTCCTTTGTCAATTGCACTTTTATTTAGCATTACTTCGGGGATATTGCTTACCGGTGCTTTTCATGAAGATGGATTTGCCGATTTTTGCGATGCTTTTGGTGGTGGCTGGAGTAAAGAAAAAATTTTGGCCATTATGAAAGATAGTCGCATCGGAGTGTTTGGCGCAGCAGGTTTATTACTTATTTTATTATTTAAATTTTTCAGCTTATCAGCATTGCCCTCATTCCTTATTATAAAAATCATATTGCTCGCTCATGTAGTAAGTAGATACAGTGCTACATTATTCATTTTTACCAGTCAATATGTTCGCGAAAATGATGATAGCAAAGCTAAACCCGTTGGTAAAAAATTAGCAACTAAAGATTTTTTTGTTGCTTCTATTTTCGGCTTGCTGCCGTTTCTATTATTTCCGTGGCATTTTATTTTAATATTGATACCAATGGCAATTTGTTTTTGGTGGTTTAGGCGCTACCTGCATAAATGGATTGGTGGTTACACGGGCGATTGTTTGGGGGCTATACAGCAAGTACAGGAAGTAGTAGTTTATTTATCGGTGATAGTTTTAATAAATTTCGAATTATCAGCCGGTCAAATAACGATTTTTTGATCATACACAAAAAAAAAGGAAGCTTAAAGCTCCCGATTTTTTAATATTAGAAAGGTTTACTTATTTGTTTATATTTTTCAATTTTTACTCTACTATTATATAGCTTTTAACTTTGTTATAAGTGGTAATAAGGGTACTTTTCTCCAGCAGACCTGATGCCTCATTTTCAGTTCCTTTAAAAACCACCTCGCTATTGATGCTATAAATTACTACATCATATTGAGTTGGGATATTTAAAAATGAAAATTCCATTGTTAACTCCTTTTTGTGCAAATAATTACTAATTAAGCTGTTTTGAACTTTATTAAGATTTGCTTCTTCAATGGCGAAAGTTTGATTTTCTTTTTTATCGGAAGCATTAGCTAAATTGATTGTGGCTAACAAAAGTAAAGTTGTAACTAAAGTTTTCATCTTTTTAATATGTTTATGGTATCTAAGTCAAAATTAAAATCATATTCATAGTCCCAATTGGCATGCCAATATTGTAAGTAGTTGAAAACCAGTTTATTATGATTTTTTAATCAATTGAAACGTGTTCATTTGTGAACATTACTGCACGTGAGTGTACGAATTATGGTAATGAAATTCATGAACTTTTGCAGGATCATAAAGTTTAATATAAGTATTCAAAACCAAATATTTGTGATATGAAAATTTTTAAGAGGAGCCTAAGGCTATTTTTATTTTTTATTTTGTTCTCTACTTCTTTTGCTTGCAATACCGAAAGACGAGATAACCAGGGTGAGTATAGTGAAGGTGATAATGAACTAATTGAAGAAGATTCGGTAAATACCGATGAGAAAAATCACTAAATTCGCTAATAGATAAAGTATTACTTTTTAAGCTAAATTTTGCCAGTAATACCTTATTATTAAATCAATCACCCAATAAATTAGAGAAATATTATTATTTTTGTTATCACTAAAAGTACTGCTTATGCAAAAATTTAGTAAAAGACAAAAAGAAATATTAGCGATTAATTTTACTGATGATCAGATACGTAAAGCCATAAAACAACGCAATGAATTACAAGAATACAATGATAAAATAATGGCAGGAAAGGATGTTAAAAGTCCAGGTATATCGAATGAAGATGACACAAATATGACACTATATTTTTTACAACAATCAATCAAATTCATGATTAAACATAATATTTAAATATGCAAGAAAGGCCGGAAATAATTGGCAAGATATCTAAGGAAATCCACAGCTTCAAAAAAAGTAAAATAAATGCAATAGACAATCAAATTAAAATGAAATATTTGGTAGATACATACTATACCAAATTTTACACAACATCCGAACTTCGCGAAAAATATTATCCCTGCAATACTGTCAAAAAAGCTTGCTATATTACTTTTGGTAATCCCTCATCTAATTTTTAGTTATAATGTCATTATCATTTCGTGTTGATTTATTTCATTGTTGAAACCGAGCGCTTTAAAAAAAGCATTTAGGGGCTTGTATTCATCATCTATATTCAATATTGAGAGTCTCTTGTTGTAACTTTCTCTATAAATATTGCTGAGCAACCATTTGCCAATTCCCATATCTCTATATTGAGGATGTATGGCTATTTGACTTAACCTGCCATTTGCTTTTTGATACATAGCATACCCTAACACTTGGCCATTGGCAACAGCCTCAATTACTTTTTCATTCTTCAAATTATTTTTAATCATTATATCGCGGTCAAGATAAGATGGTTCTCTATCTTTAAAATTCTTATAAACTTGCCATTCAGGCTCTTTTTGTCCATATACCATTACATCAGCCATGTTCCAATCAAAAACCGTGTAGTTTTCAGGATTAAATTTATAACAGCGATAAAGCTTTGTTTCAATAAAGCCAATTTTTTTATACAAGTGCTTGGCTTTCAGGTTGGTAGTTATTACCTCCAGTAGGCATTGATCCACATTAGCATCTTTCAGTTTTGGTAGCAGAAAATCATACATTTTGGCAGTAAGTCCTTTGCCTCTAAATTCAGGTACCACACCCGTTCCGCCATTGTACGCGGTTTTTTTACCTTCATACTCTCCCACATGATTAAAGATAAAACCTACAATTTGATTGCCATGCACGGCTACTGCAGAATGTTCAAAATCAAGTTGCAACTTTTCTAAAAACCTCCTCTGGAATTGGTTGGCGTCTAAATTAATTGTAATAGAATAATCAGCAAATGCCTGTAAAAATGCCTGATGCAACCCGGGAATCATGGCAAAAGAAACTGGTTTTATCTTAATTGCTCCCATGGAAAATGTGATGGTTTATAGTCAACAAATTTTTAATAATAAAATGAAAGTAACAAAAGAAATGAGTAAAAAGGCAATGTTTTATTGAGCTTGATGAAAAATATTTTAAATGAAACTGCAGATAAATCTTACACGTGAACAACTACGGACTGAAAATAGCACTTTAATTGCTTCTAATTTAAATTATAATTGTAAATTAAAATCCATACACAGCGTTATCAATTGTGAAAATCACTTAATTATGAAGTCACTTAACATTTTTATCCTTATTTATTTTTTATGCACTAGCACAGGATTTGCTCAAACAGGCAGACCATTACCGCGCACCATCAATATACCTTCTAAAAATCATATTTCACCAAGCCTTAGTGCCGATGGTTCTCTATTGATATATAATTCCAATTATTCATTTAGCAATAAAATGGTATTGAAATACAGTGAAGTGGAAAATGGTGCCTGGACAGAGTCAGCCGAAATTGAAATAAGTGATCCGGAAAAAGATTTTGTAGGTGGCCATTGGCTTACCTATGATAGCAAACAACTTTATATTGCCAGCAAAAGGATTCCCAGTTTTGGAGGATACGACATTAACGTAAGTGATAAAAGCGGAAATTATTTTTCTCCACCACAAAATTTGGGTAAGCCAATTAATACTAACAAACATGAAGCACATGCTTCATTATCGCCTGATGGCAAATACATGTATTTTATGCGATGTGAAACCATGGATAATTATGAATATGACAATTGCGAGCTTTACGTTGCAGAGAGAAAGACAGGGGTTTATTGGAATGAGCCTCAAAAGCTTCCTTATCCAATTAATACTGGCAACGAGTCTGCGCCACGTATAATGCCCGATGGTGAGACTTTGATTTTCGCTTCTAAAAGAGCCGGGGGCAAAGGTGGCTGGGATTTGTATCAATCTATAAGACAGCCCAATGGATGGAGTGATCCTGTAGCACTTGATTACTTAAATACGCCCCACGATGAACAATATGCCTCAGTACCTGCCCATAGCAACTATATTTATTATTCTACATTGCACGATGGAAATTTTCGTTTAATGATGTCACCTATCCCCCAACACATGAAACCCAAAAAGCTGGTAATGATCAACGGCAGCCTTAAAGATGCCGTTAGCGGAAGACCATTGCAAGGGGCAGCACAAGTTTACAATGCAAATACCAGAGAACAAGAGCAGTTTATTAAAACCGATAACAAAGGCAATTTTTTTGTGCTAATAAAAGGAGATGGTATTTATGATTTCTCCATTATTACCATGGAAAATAAGCATGAATATTATGCTAATTTATACGATTTGAGGGGACTGGCCGAGTCGCAGATAGAAACCCTGAATTTAAATTTAAAAGCAGCACGCGCGGGAGGAGTAGTAAATTGTAGTGCTATTCAATTCGAATCATACAGTGCTAATATAATTCCCGAATCGGAAATTGGGTTGCGACGATTGATTAAATTTATGAAACAAAATAAGGTAAAAGTAGAAATTGGGGTTCATACTGACGAGGTAATTCAAGATTCTGTACTTACCAATGCTGATCTTACAGAAGTAGAAGCTGACACAGTGTTTTTACGGGTACCTTTAGTAAGTTCAACTGGCGATAGTTTAGCTACCGATTATACCTTACAATACCAATATCAGGAAAAGGGATACCAATTTGATCCTATCAAAAATCAATTTTATAAAGTTACTCACGTTTATCACAATGATAGAACGCAGCAGCAAGCAGAGGCTGTAAAACAAAAGCTAATAAGTATGGGAGTGCCTGCCTATTTGATCCAAGCTAAAGGATATGGAGATAGTAAAAAATTGGTGCCAAATACTTCTGCTGAGAATCGACGAAAAAATAAGCGTGTTGAGGCGAGAATTTTATAAAATGACCATCACTCCCGGCAACTTTTAAAGTTGTAAATGGATGAAAATTTTACCCCTGCTGATCAAGTCACTGTAAATCGTCTATAGTTTTTTATCGTGGTCAAATATAAACACAGGGCAAGATAACCGGTTAGGTTACTAACTGAATTTTTTTATCTATGGAAGTAACTCAACAGTTTTTTGTTTTATTAAAAATCTTTATAGCCGCTATTTTATCAGGCGTGGTAGGCTTAGAACGTGAATGGCAAAATAAGCCCGCCGGCTTACGTACTCACATGATCGTGGGCAGTGCAACCTGCTTGCTAATATCTATTGGTTCTTTATTAATATTGGATTATTCAGAAGATAGCAGGATAATGGCTGCTTTGCGTACTGATCCCTTGCGTGTAATTGAAGCAATAGTGGTGGGAGTAAGTTTTATCGGTGCTGGCACCATTTTGAAATCTGAAAAGGAAGAAAAAATTAAATATTTAACTACTTCAGCTGCTTTGCTTTTTGCCGCGGGAGTAGGCATTTCAGTAGGCCTAGAATTGTATATATTAGCTGCGGGTGTGAGCATTATAGGGCTTCTTATAAATCAAACCTTCAAAATAGCGGATAAGATTCTCGAAAAAAAGAAAAAAGATTCTTAGTAAAAATGAAGTATCGCGAAGATGCATCTCTATACTTTATAGCAGTAGTACCTCCTGAAGGTATAGCTACTGAAATAAATAAAATTAAAGAAGATTTTGCAATAAACTATAGAAGCAAGTATGCTTTAAAAGCACCTCCTCATATTACATTACACATGCCCTTCTGGTGGAAAGATGATAGAGCAGATGAATTGATCAATTTTATGCAAAATTTTAATATGGGCAAAGAAGCTTTCAAACTGCAATTGCAAAATTTTAATCATTTTGGTAAAAGAGTGATTTACGTGGATGTAGAAAAAAACTTTTACCTTAATAAACTTTATAACCAGCTGACCGGTGCTATCAGAAAAAGCCTGGGGATAACTAATCAAGCGTATAAAGACAGACCTTTTCATCCACACATGACTGTTGCTTTTAAAGATTTACGCCCCGGAGAGTTTAATAATGCCTGGCCAGTTTATGCAGATAAAAAGTTGCATTATGAATTTAAAGTAGACCACACGGTATTATTGAAACACGATGGACAAATATGGTTGCCGCATAGTCATTTTCCTTTTTGATTTACTTCATCGGTTTTAGCTGCCATACATTACCATCACGCTTATCGGTTAATACATAAATGCTTCCATCAGGTGCTTGCACTACATCTCTTATCCGGGCTTCCAGGGGTATCCTTTCTACTTCTTCTGCACTTTCACCATTTACTGTTACTCTCACCAAACCAGTGGCAGTCAGCCCTCCTATTAAAGCGCTGCCTTTCCATCGCGGAAACATGTCGCCGGTATAAAATATCATACCAGATGGAGATATTACCGGAGTCCAGTGTATCTTGGCATCTGCAAATTTGGGCTGAGTTGTAGGATCGGGTATTTCTGACCCATCATAGTTTTTGCCCCAGCTTACTACCGGCCAGCCATAGTTTTTACCTGCTTCGGGCTGATTTAACTCATCACCACCCAGGGGCCCCATTTCTGCAATCCAAAGTTTTCCGGTTGCCGGGTCTATGGCAGCGGCTTCAATGTTTCTATGGCCGTACGAGAAAATTTCATCTTTGGCCTCAGCTTCATTTACAAAAGGATTGTCATTGGGAATGGTTCCATCTTTATTGATACGCACGATTGTACCCAAGTGATTTTCCAGGTTTTGAGCTGGGTCAAATTTAAATCGTTCGCCCAAAGTAAAATATAGCGTATTGTCATCAATAAACTCAATGCGGCCACCGAAGTGATTGGGCCCTGATTCTTTTGGCTCCTGGCTGAAAATCACTTCAAAATTTTGGATTTGATCATTAATAAATTTGCCTCTGCCCAGAGCTGTAGAGGCGGTATTATTGTCGCCTGGCTCTGCAAATGAAAGATAAACATATTGATTTTGATCAAATTCAGGATCCAGTTGCACGTCTAGCAATCCACCCTGGCCAACAGCAAATACCTGGGGAACTCCTGGTACAGGTTCAGAAAGTTCTTTATTGTCAAGAATCCTGAGATTACCGGATCTTTCAGAAACCAATATTCGGCCATCGGGCAAAATATCCATACCCCAGGGGTGATTAAGTCCATCAGTTATATTCAAAACCTCAATATCGCCTGCATCGGTAGTGGTTGATTGCTCTTGTGCACAAGCTGTATTTAAAAATAAAAACATCAATGATATAGAAAAAATAGAATTAAGCTTCATTTCAAAAAGTTTATGGTGTGAAATATTATATCAGTAACAAGCTCAAAATAGGTATGTTCAATTCAATAATAAAATTTAAATCATTTACAATTAAATACAAATGTTGGGCTTAGCGCTTGATTTACCTCAAAAGCAGAAACATTAACAATAGCTTAATTCCTTATTAACAATTTGTAGACATTAATTATTTAACCTTGCAACAATATAAAAATAAAAATATGATGACTAAATTAATGCCAAACATCTGGAATGGAGTAGAGTATGTACAGCTATCTCATCTTCCATTCGACCAGTATCAAATCATTGTAGGTTGGTTGCCCTCCTCTAGTTTTTTGGCTATGGATAAAGAGGGGGTAGAAAGTGAAGACTGCGTGTATTATGAAGATTACGAATATTGGTTCGACCACAAATATTTAAACCTGGAGTCTCCTGTTTTTGATTTTTAATCCTTTCCATTAAGCTTCCTGCTAAACAAATCTGTATTACATTTGTGTAAATGTAAAATACAGAAATATGTCGCACCATCATCACCATCATGGTAGCACTAAAAATATAAAAGCTGCATTTTTTATAAATCTTTCCTTCACTATAATAGAAATTGCAGGAGGTATTTATACTAATAGCCTGGCCATACTTTCAGACGCTTTACATGATTTTGGCGATAGTATTTCATTGGGCATGTCCTGGTATTTTGAAAAACTTTCGGCTAAAAAGCGGACAAAAAAATTCTCCTACGGCTATCGCCGGTTTTCATTATTGGCTGCGCTTATCAATGCTATTATTTTAATTGTAGGTTCCATAATTATTTTAACACAGGCAATTCCTGCTATTACCAATCCGGGCAACCCTGATGAACAAGGTATGTTGATCATTGCTGTTTTGGGCGTGGTTTTTAACGGACTGGCTTTTTTTAAATTAGAAAGCGGGCACTCTCTAAATGAAAAGGTGGTAAGGCTCCATCTTTTAGAAGACTTACTGGGGTGGATAGCCGTATTAATAGCCAGTATCATCATGAATTTTTATAATGTTCCGGTATTAGACCCCATTCTCTCATTGGCCATAGCAATTTTTATTGCTTTCAATGCCGTTAAAAATTTGCTTGGCAGCTTAAAAATTATGCTTCAGGCAGTACCTGAAGATGTAGAAATAAAAAGGTTGGAAGAACTAATGCAGCAAATTGATGGTGTGAAATCAGTACACGATACGCACATTTGGACATTGGATGGCAAGTACAATATTTTATCCATTCATTTGGTAGTAGCAAAATCCGTGTCATTATCGGCTACCCAAAAAATAAAACAACAAGCTCGAAGTCTTACAAAAGAACAAAATATACAACATGCTACTTTTGAAATAGGTTTGGAAGGCGAAAATTGTGAACTTGAAAATTGCTGATGAAATACTTAGTATAATATCTTCCTTTTATTATTTTATGATTTAAATTATCAATACGACCACTTATGCAAAAGCCTGATTTTGCCGCTATCAAAGCCGCCTCACATAGAATAAAAAATTTTATTCATGATACTCCGGTAATGTCTTCAAGTGCCATTGATGAAATTGCCGGATGTAAATTATTTTTTAAATGTGAAAACTTGCAAAAGGTAGGGGCATTTAAAATGAGAGGCGCTTCTAACGCGGTAATATCACTAGGGGAAGATGAACTGAAAAAAGGCGTAGCTACCCATTCATCCGGCAATCATGCTCAGGCATTGGCATTAGCAGCAAAAATGGCCGGTGCCAAAGCTTATATTGTAATGCCGGAAAACGCGCCCGAGGTAAAAGTTGCCGCAGTGAAAGGTTATGGAGCTGAAATTACATTTTGTAAACCTACACTGGCAGCTCGCGAATCAACATTGGAAAATATAGTAGCCAAAACCGGGGCTTCTTTTATTCACCCCTACAATGATCTGAGAATTATTACCGGCCAGGCTACCGCCTCCTATGAGCTGCATCAACACATCGGTGACCTGGATTTTATTGTAGCACCGGTTGGGGGAGGTGGACTTTTAAGCGGAACAGCGCTGGTTACCCATTATTACCAGCCTAATTGTAAAATAATAGGAGCTGAACCGCAAGGAGCCAATGATGCCTGGCAATCGTTTCACAAAGGCGCAATAGTTCCATCTGTAAGCCCCAATACCATAGCCGACGGATTGCTAACTTCGCTGGGGAACCTCACTTTTCCAATAATAAAAAAGTACGTAAAAGAAATACTTACCGTAGATGACGGTACCATTTCCTGTGCTATGCAGCTTATTTGGGAGCGCATGAAATTAATAGTGGAGCCATCTGCAGCAGTACCTCTGGCAGTTATTCTACGTAATCCACAGCTATTTGCAACTAAAAAAGTAGGAATAATTATTAGCGGAGGCAATGTAGATTTGAATAAGTTTTTTAACTAATAAATACCAGCAAATTTAAAAAAAGCTATTTTTGGGCAAAGCATAAAATTTTACAGTAAATGAAATCAACCACCAGAAAAATATTAAAAAGCATATTTCCTGAGTCGTTTTGGAAAAGGGCCTTCAGAACATCTTCCCAATTAGTTTCCAGTGATTACCTGGCCAGACACGGGTTCAGTTCGATGTGGTGGAGCTTACAAAACCTGAAAAAGCTGGGTTACCAACCGGATATTATCGTTGATGTAGGCGCTTTTGCAGGAGAATGGACCAAGCGAGCAATGACAATATTTGAAGATAAGTATTTCTTGATGGTTGAGCCACAGCCAGATAAACAAACATTACTTTCACAATTAGAAAAGAAGTATAAAAATGTAATGTTTGCACCATTTGTGGTAGCTGCTACAGATGATCAAAATGTTGAATTCACAATACAAAAAACCGGTTCTTCAGTTTATGAGCAGACATTTGAAGGTAGAGCCTCTAAACAAAAGGTGACCCTACAAACCAAAATGCTGGACTCCATTGTGCAAGAGAAAAAATTAACCGGTGAATTTCTGTTAAAGCTTGACGTGCAGGGCTATGAAATAGAGGTAATGAAGGGAGCAAAGCATTTACTGGATCATACAAATGTAGTATTGCTAGAATCAAGCCTGCTCAACTACAACAGAAATGCTCCTTTAATTGACGAGATTTTTAAGTACATGAAACAGCAAGGTTTTATATTGTTTGATGTCGCGGAACTCAATAGAAAAGACGATGACAATGTTTTATCTCAGGCCGATTTAATTTTTTGCCGGCACGATTGGCAAATTAGACAAAAATCCAATTTTATTTAATAGCATCTCGTGATCTCAATAAAATATCTATGAATAAAAGAGCTGAAGTAATAGCATTTTATTTACCACAGTTTCATCAAATTCCGGAAAACGATCGATGGTGGGGCCAAGGTTTTACCGAGTGGACCAATGTGAAGAAGTCTAAGCCTCTTTTCAATGATCATTATCAGCCTCGAATACCAGGAAAACTGGGTTATTACGATCTAATTAAAGAATCAGAAATACAGCAGCAACAAGCTTTATTGGCCCAGGAAAATGGCTTGGCAGCTTTTTGTTACTGGCATTATTGGTTTGGTAATGATAAAAAGCTGCTTGAAAAACCACTACAAAATTTTATCAATTCAGCAAAGCCCGATTTTCCGCTATGCCTGGCTTGGGCCAACGAATCCTGGTCGGGCATATGGCATGGAGTGCCTGATAAAATTTTGATGCGGCAAGAGTATCCAGGGATTAAAGACCATGAAAATCATTTTTATTACTTATTAAATGCCTTTGCTGATTCCCGGTATTACAAAGTTGGCGGTAAAAATCTATTCGCTATTTACAAACCATATAAAATCCCTGATTTGGCTCAATTTATTGATTGCTGGCAAAATTTGGCAGTGAAAAACAACGTACCTAATTTTTACTTTCTAGGTATCTCCCGGTATCCAACTCCGGAATTAATAGCATCAGGGATGGATGGTTTTATCTTGAGTAGAGAATATTTTTCCAAACAGCTGAAAAAGCGATATTTTCATCACTTAATGCTCAATCGTTTACTGGGCAGACCTTTACGTACCATAGATTATAAAACTATAAGCAGACATTTCATATTAAACAAAAACTTTAGTTATCCTGCTTACCCAGTGATTATTAACGATTGGGATAGCACGCCACGTTTGGGCGATAGGGGAATTATATACCGCAATGCCACACCTCAATTGTACAGAATACAAGTAAAAAAGGCCTTGAATGTATTGTATAAGCATAACCAAGAACATAAATTACTTTTTGCCCGCGCCTGGAACGAGTGGGCGGAAGGAAATTACCTGGAGCCAGATGAGAAATGGGGCAATGCTTACCTGAAAGTTATAAAAGATGAAATTGTGATATGAAAATAGATATATAATTTACTGTTTCAATTGAGGTGAAATAAAAAAGCAGACCGGATAATATCGAGCCTGCTTTGTTAATGACTTTGTATCTTTTTTACAATAAATTAAATGCTAAACCAAAGGTAAACATATTAGGTCTATAATCTGTGTCAAAAGTGTTGCTACCCACGGTAATACTTTCACCAAATTTAGTAAGGTTTCCTTCATATTTTACATCCAGCCTAATCTTTTTAATATCTAAGCCAATACCTATTTGGTAACCTACTACACCATCATTGTATGATTGCACTAATTCAGAAATTTGGCTTGGTAAATCTTCAGAATCGCTTATGGTATATGTCAAAATAGGACCCAAATTAAATCTAAAAACTTTACCAAATTTTTTGCCTAGCATAATCGGTACGTCAATTCTATTATAGCTAAGATCAATTACCTGGCTAGTAATATTGTTTATGTCTTCAGTATATTCAATTCTACCTCCTGTTGAGGTAAATAAAACTTCAGGTTGTATGTAAATACTTCCAATTTTTAATCTGCTATATAAACCCACTTTATAGCCCAGATCACGTGAAGCTTCTTCGATTAGTGCTTGATTTACAGCATCTACCTCTTTCAATTGAAATTTTGTAGAAGTAACTTCAAAGCGAGGACCAATTTCAAAAAACTGGCTGAAACCATTGAAAGAAATGATCATTGCAGCCATTACCAATAAAATCTTTTTCATAATTGTTTTCTTTTTTTTGATTGAATTGTGAAGTTAGAAAATCTTTATAATTAAAATACAACTATTTTAGCATAAATAATACATTGATAACTAGATGGTTGCATTTAGGTTGCTATCAGATCAGCTCATTATATTATCGCATTTTTATAATAGGTAATTAATAGGAGATAAATTTTGCTTTATTGTATAAATAAATATGTACATGGTAATGGCTTTTTTATCCTGATAAAATCTCAAAATTGTCTGATATTTCCACCGTGAAAGGATGTCTTTCCAGGCTTTTAATTTCATTATTTAATATTTTATGGTTTTATAAAATTAGTGCCCGGCCAATCCATTTAGTTGAAATTAGCATTGCCAAGCTTCAAAAAATAGAAAGGCTTAAGTAGTATATTACATATTTAATTCATTAATCGTCATTTTAATTTTTGTCTTTCTCGCAAATCATCCATGTTTAGGCATACAAATTTAACTTTCATTTCATCTGTATCCTGCTCTATCTCGTTTTTCGTACAGCTTATTTGCCGTATATTTACCTCAAAATATAATAATTAACCACACTATGAATTTCAATTTGCTACATCCACGCGATCAGTTGGTTTTAACCATGCAACGTATTTACGGATACAGCATGACCACTACCTCAGGCGGTAATCTTTCGGTAAAAGATGAAAATGGCGATATCTGGATTACCCCCAGTGCCATTGATAAAGGCTCTTTGAAACCACAAGATATTGTTTGTATAAAAAAAGATGGTACAATTGAAGGGCTTCATAAGCCTTCTTCCGAATACCCTTTTCACAAAGCCATTTATGAAGGCCGCAATGATATAAATGCTATTGTACATGCCCATCCACCAGCTTTAGTTACTTTCAGTATTGTAAGGCAAATGCCTGATACGCGTATCATTCCTCAGGCACACGATATATGTGGCTCTGTAGGATATGCGCTGTACGAATTGCCCGGTAGTGAAAAGCTTGGCGAAAACATAGCCAAAACTTTCAAGGAAGGCTTTAATGCTATTTTAATGGAAAATCATGGTACCGTGGTAGGAGGAAGTGATCTTTCTGACGCTTTTATGAGGTTTGAAACATTGGAGTTTTGTGCCAATATGATTATACAAGGCAGTGCAATAGGCGAGGTAAAAACCCTCAATCAGGATCAAATAGACCTGTTTAGCCAAAAAACTAACCTATTGCCAGAGATGAAGGAGGTAATACATACCAGCAGGCAAAAGGAGTTGCGCAAGCAAATTGTAGATATTATATTGCGCGCTTATCATCAGCGGTTGATGATAAGCACTTATGGTACAGTGTCGGCCAGAGTTGATGAAGATTCATTCCTGATCACTCCCTTTGGCAAAGATCGACACCACTTAAAAATCCAGGATATCGTGTTGATCAAAGATGGTAAACGGGAAAAAGGTAAAGTACCTAGTCGCTCGGTAAAGCTGCATCAAAAAATTTATAAGCACCATCCCTATATTAATAGTATCATCACTGCTCAGTCTCCCCATGCAACTGCTTATTGCATCACCGGACAAAAATTTGATACCCGCACTATACCCGAAAGCTATATTTTACTTCGCGATATTCCCCTGGTTCCCTATGGTAGCCAATATAAAAAGGGTGGCAAAATATCCAAGGCTCTCAGTAAAGAAACCCCAATTTTGCTTTTAGAAAATGATGCAATAATGGTTACCGGTAGTTCTGTATTAGAAACATTTGACCGATTAGAAGTAGCGGAGTTTAGTGCCAAATCGCTAACCCAAAGCACACAAATAGGCCACCTGGTGCCCATAAATGAGCAAGAAATAGAAGATTTAAAAAAGAAGTTTTTAAGCTAAAACAGTATGGTGCAGGATTGTAAAGTTCCTCAATCGTCATAATTTTGAGCAAAAATAAAATTCAATGAAGTTACTGGAAAAATACAACGAAGAAGTAGCAAAGTTTGTAAAAGTATGCCAATCGATGGCGGCACAAAAATATGTTACCGGTTATGGTGGTAATCTTGCCTGGCGGCTAGAAGAAGACGTAATATTAATTACGCCTACCCAGCGCAATAAGGGAGATGTAAATGTTGAAGATGTGGTTTTTATTAATACCAAAGGCGATACGCTGGAAGGTAAGAGAAAACCAACAGGCGAAAAACCAATGTACTTGAAGTTTTTTGAAGAGCGACCAGATATTGTTTCTGTATTGCATTGCCATCCGCCTTGCTGTTGCGGCTTCACTATAATGAAAGGTGAAAATTATTTGATGCGTCCTTACTTTCCTGAAACTATAACTGAAGTAGGGCCTGTGCCATTAGTGCCTTATGGTGAGCCTCTTACCCAACAGTTAGCCGACAATTTCAGCACCTATTTACATAAGTACAATAGTTTTTTGATGGAAAATCATGGTCTGGTAACCATGAGTCAATTAGGGATTGACTGGACCTGGATGAATGTGGAGCTACTGGAAATAACTGCGCAGTCAATCATTTATGCTCTACAAAATGGTGGCGTTAAAGAACTAAACAAAGAAGCAGTTCGTGATCTTGGTAACGTGATGAAAACACGTGATTTACCTCTTTTTGGTGCTCCGGGAGTAAATAAAACATTAGAAGGAATGTATTTTGAAGAATAGAAGCAGAAGATATATAAAATAAAGTAGCTGCCGATTTATATTAACCGGCAGCTATTTTCTTACCTATTTATTTAACCTCCCACAAGTACTCCCACCGAAAATTCAAAACCGGTAAAATCTAATCTCGAATCTTCAAAATTATTCTCGAAGCTATTGATTGTACCTCCGGTATTACCTCCCAGATAGGTGCCTCGTAAATTAAGCGGGGCTGACCCCAAAAGATAATTAGCTCCCAGGGTAATGCCAAAATTCTTTCTTAAATACAATATGTATTTGATGCCCCCCATAAGGCCAAATCCCGGTACATTATCGAAATCAAAATTACTATTCACTACTTCCAGGCTTTGCCAGTCTGCCAGCGCCCGGTCAAGGTTTCCCTCATTTATTTGAGTAAAAAGGTTATAAAATCCAAAACCACCGGCTTTTAGCCTTATTACTTGCTTTGGTAAGTAAAATTGAAGCACTAACTCCAAAGGCACCATTAAACTTACCATCGGCCCCATGAGTGGTTTATCTGCTTCAAATGGAAGCTCATTTACGCCCAGGCCCGGCATTAAATAAAGGGAAAAGCCGGTTTCAATAGAAACATAATCATTAAAATTTATACCCACTTCTCTGTATGAAAATGGGCTAACAGGTACGGCAAAATGCCCGTTTCTTGGAATAAAGTAGGAAAAGGATAAGCCTACTTCCTGACTATGAACGGAAGGTGGTGTTATATTTGAAATAACACTGATAAATAGGAAAATAAAAAAATACTTTTTCATGATTATTTCGTTTTGGATTTAAATATATTCTTCATCTCAAGTTTTTAAATAGCTGGTGCAGCTAATAATAAATTAAAATGCTTCCCCGGCAAATAGTTTAATAGATTTATAATAAAAGCCGTCTAATTAATAAGCTATAAATTTAAAATAATATTTTTACTAATGATTGATAAGTAATAACCTTCAATCTAATTTTGTATAAAGAATTAAATATTAAAAATCATGAACAAATATATTCAAGACATCCTGCTAGTAAGCATAATTACTCTGGTGAGTGCCTGTACACCTACTACATCGGAGCAAAAAGAGGAAAAGTCAACTTCAGCTTCTCAAGCGCCTACTAAAGTAATATTTATGATTGGTGATGGTATGGGTTTGGCACAGATAAGTGCCGCGTTAATTGCCAATAGCACCCTGAATCTGGAGCGAACTACAGTTACCGGATTGGTTACTACTTATTCTACTGACAATTTAATCACTGACTCCGCGGCTGGCGGCACTGCCATGGCCACCGGTACCAAAACTTACAACGGAGCCATATCAGTAGATACAACCAAGGCGCCTTTGAAAACAATTGTAGAATATGCTGAAGAAAATGGAATGAATACCGGAATAATTGCCACTTCTTCGATTACCCATGCTACTCCCGCTTCTTTTTATGCACATAACAAAACAAGAAAAGATGACGAAGGCATTGCATCTGATTTACCTTATTCAGGCGTGGATATATTTATGGGGGGAGGTAGAAAGTTTTTTGCTCATCGTGCGGATAGTACCAATTTGCTACAAGAACTCAAAAGCAATGGCTATACAATAGTAGAAAGCATGCAGCAGGCAAAAGATGCAGAAGCAGAAAAATTGGGATATTTTATTGATGAGGAGCAACCAGTCTCCTATATGAGCGGTCGTGGTAATTTTTTACCCGAGGCCACCGCAGTATCACTCGATTTTTTAGATAAAAAAGATGAAGGTTTCTTTATGATGATTGAAGGGTCACAAATCGATTGGGGAGGGCATGCCAACGATATGAAATATATCATTACTGAAATGCTCGATTTCGACAGGGCAATAGGTAAAGTACTCGATTATGCAGAAAAAGATGGAAATACTTTAGTGGTTATTACCGCGGATCATGAAACTGGTGGTCTGGCATTAACTGGTGGTGACCTGGATTCTCAATATGTAGAAGGTGACTTCGGAACCGGAGGACATACCGCCATTATGGTGCCCGTATTTGCCTACGGCCCGGGTGCTGAACATTTTAGTGGCATACAGGATAATACCGATCTCAACAAGAAAATTATGCAGTTACTGGATTTATAATCAATAGTCAAAATAATAAAAGCGTTGCTATGTTCATTTGGCTGCGCTTTTATTATGATGCTTTTAATCTTTTAACTTTTGGTGAAAATATAAATCATGCTCCGGTAAAAGATGAGGATGGAAAATTTTGATTAAGTCAGCCAAAATAATATCTGGACGTGCATAGCCCAACTCAAAGTATTCATTGCCACCTTTAGGCCCTACTTTGGCCAGGTAGCTATAAACATTTCCTTCTTGAAAAGCCTGAAAATTTTGATAACGAGCATCAGCATTGGCTAAAGCTTCAAGGGAATTAAAAGTGCCAACTCCCACCCAGTAGTCCGCTTGATGAGCTTTTTGATATACAGCTTCAAAACTTAGCTCCAAATAACCTGTCTGTGGATTGTCCTCCCATAGATAACGGGCATTGGCATCGTTAAAAAAACGTGCACCGTAATTTTCACCGGCCGGTAAAAACCAGGTGTCACCATATACAATTCCGCTCATTACCGATGGGCTTTTATCGGTTTTGGCTGCAAGCTGTTGTAAGCTGTCATATTGATGATTTACGCTGTTGTAGAGACTATCTGCCAGCGAAATTTTGTTAAAAAAAGCAGCCATAAATTTAATCCACTCGGCTCTGCCCAAAGGGGAAAGCTCCATATAGTCAGCATTATAAACTACGGGTATACCGGCCTGCTGAAGTTTAAATGCTAAGTCGCTTCCACCCGGCATGCCATAAGCCATCACAAGTTCGGGGTGTAGGGTCATTATTTTTTCCAGGTTGGGGTTATTTTCTGAGCCTAAGTCAATTACATTACCAGCATCAATATGTTCTCTTACCCCTGGAGTGCTTATGTAATCCAGGTTAGGAAAACCTTTTAATTTATCTGCTACACCAAGCATATCAAGGTAGGGTATGTGAGTGGTGGAAAGGCACACTAAATTTTCTATCGGTACAAATACCACCTCGTCTACCTCAATGGAGTCTGGTAGCTGTTCGCCTTTTTGTAGCAATGCGTATCTAAATGTTTTATCCGTGCCCTTCCAGGCATTACTTACAGTGAGTAATGAAAATGCTTCATACTTTTGAATAGTAAAATTTTCTGCATGAAGTATATCTACAGCTACTGACTGGGAGTGGCCAATAGCTTGTCCATTTTGTTGTTTACTGGATTCAATACTGCAACTGGCACAAAGTATTAATAAAATAATGGTATGTTGAAAATAACTCTTCAAGGTGATTAAATTTTTACGCTCTTTTAGTAGTGGTTCAAATAATAATTGCCACCATTAATAGTATTTATTTCGCAACTTTTCCAATAAAGCTTTAGTAGCTTTAATGCCTTCTTCTGGTGAAGTAAGGCTGCCCCCGCCGCCAAATTCTATACCAATGTAACCATGATAGCCATGTCTATGCACAATGGCCATCATGGCATCATAATCGATGGTAGTTTCTGTGCCAAACTTATCAAAGTCATTAGATTTAGCACTTACACCTTTGGCATAAGGCATAAGCTCCGCTACACCTTTGAGAGGATCATAAAAAATTCCTTTTTCTTTGTCAATTCGGAAGTTACCAAAATCGGGTAAAGTGCCACAATAATCATGATTTACTGCTTTCATTACAGCAGCAAGCCACGATGCGTTGGATGAATAACCACCGTGATTTTCTACTACTATGCTGATGTTGTTTTGTGCGCCATATTCAACTAGCTTATTTAAGCCATCAGCAAAATAATTTTTAGCATCGGCAAAAGAGGCCTCTCCGTAGCCACTGGCATTAACCCTTATTGCATGGCAACCGAGAAAAGCTGCTGCATCAACCCATTTATGATGATTAGTGGCAGCAGTTATTCTTTTCTGCTCTTGCGGGTTGCCCAATTCACCATCGGGGCCCCACATATCCACCATTATCAATACATTTTTAACTTCCAGATCATCGCCCCGTTGTTTTAGTTCTTTTAAATAAGACTGATCAGTTTCCTTACCATTGAAAAATGTACTCACGTATTCTACCGCATTGATGCCAAACATATTTTTTGCAGTAGTAGGAAATTCCAGGTTACTTATTTTTCCTGATCTGATCATATCACGAACTGACCACTGCGCCAGCGAAATATCAAAACTTTTACTAGCAGATGTAGCCTGCGCATTTCCCGATTTTACATTACAGGCTAGCGGCAGGGTAGCAATTGCTATTCCAGCCTTTGCTGATTTACTTATAAAATTTCTTCTAGAGGTTTTCATATTTATTGAATATCAAGTTTAAAATCGGCCCAATAATTATTGCTTATCTGATTATTTTCAGGCTGGGCATCCATTACCACCAGTACATCTTCCTTGCCGGCAAACTGGCTCAAGTCAAGTGCTATAGTTACCCAGCCTTCCAGGCTATTGCTTCCAGCTATTAAAGTATCCAATTTTTCTTTCCCGTTACGAATTTTTAGTCGCCAGCTTGCTCCTTTTTCATGGCCAACTTTAAATTTCAGCCAGGCACTTTTGCCGGCAGGTATCAGGTTTTTCTCTGCAAGTTCTATACTTACACCCCGCTGATCGGACATAGGAATTGTGGTAATCACGTTGTCAGTTTCGTTCCAGGTAATTAGTCCTGGCTTCACAGCCTTCCCGCAGTGGTAGACCTGTAGATCTAAATTGTACTTTTCTACTACCGGTTGAAAATGTGCCGCTGCCCAGGCGTTGATCCGCTTCAATTGCTCTGCTGTATATTGAGTTTTTTCCGGAAGAGGTTTGGGATTGTAACTAGGGATAAATTCCGAGGGATCAGGAGATTTCTTTCTAATGTAAAAAATGGTTTTCTGGTTTTCATCTTTTATTTCGCCATTATATTTTAAAATAAGCTGGCGGGTAAATTTTTCGCATAAGGCAATTAATTGATTAAAATTATAATCACTGTAGCTAAATTTTCGCTCATAATCCAGGGCTCTTTTAAATTTCTGGTCCAATTTTTCAAACCCAATCATGGTGCCTAATACACCGGCTGCATTAGAAGGATTGCAGTCAGAGTCTTTGCCTCCACGCATCGATATTACAATGGTGCTGTCCATGTTGCCATTGCCATACAACAAGCCAAGAGCAATGTAGGCGCCATTCAGTTTAGCATCTATGGGTATCCAGGCATCGGTTTGCTTTGCAAATTGTTGATAATCAAGATTGTCATGGTATTTTTCTTCAATCAGATGCCATGTCTTTTGCCAATTATCAGGATACTCCTGGTGCCATTTGATCACATCACTGATGCAGGTAGCATAATGGCTTTGAGCAGGTATAGCCTGTAGACCAGCATTCACCACTTCTTCTACATCATCAAGAAAAAAAGCAGCTGAATACATTGCTCCAACAAATTGGCCACCATACATACCGTCGCCATAATTCATTAATCTACCAAACTTTTCACCCATGGCAATAGGTACTTGTGGCATACCCGGAGCAATGATGCCACTGAAATCAGCTTCTATCTGGTAGTCTATATCATCACAATTATTGCTGTATCGGGGGTGACTTGAAGCTGGAGGTGCAATGCCATACCGTAAATTTTCACGACCGGTTTTATTGGCCGCCCAAAGGGTATAGCCGGTATTGGCAAAATCGATACCTGCCTGCCCGATGGGGACATCAAGTCCGTATTTGTCCATCGATTTTAGAAAAGTCATTTCCACGTAAATATCATCATTGCCATGTTGATTAATCATTTCATCTTCCCATTTAGGTACTTTCTCAGCAGGTATTATTTGATTGGTGTAGTCAAATTCGGTGGGGAGACCCCAACCTACACCAGCCATTTGACCCACCCAGGCTCCTTTCATTTTGTCCTGGTAGTCGCTCAACGAAAGTTTGTGATAATCTTTTTGATCGTTGTTGCAGGCAATGGTGCTAATACTGAATAATAGTAGCAGTATTTTTTTCATGAGAATTTTAATTTGATCCTTTGCCAAAAATAATAATTTAATGTTTGGTACCCTTCAAAATTATAATAAAACAGATTAATTCATTTGTTATAGGCATAAGACAATAAATAACGGTCAGGTGGTTTTTAATTAAATCAGGTAGGCGAATAGCAGTAGATTTATATAGAAAATAATTAATTAAGTGTCGTGGGCTTGACCGAAATCTGCTTGCTCAAAAAGGTGAGATAAAATTCGGTTCTGATTGGTGAAAACACCAACCGGGGGAATAATGTGGGGACTGTCATTGCAGGCCCGATCTGCAATCTCCATAACCGAAGGTAGCATCTTGTTTTTAACCCCGATAGGCTGTTAGTAGTGCAGCGGATTTAATACATCCGGGTTACAAACCCTGACGATGGAAAAAATTTATTAAAACGCAAAAAGCGTATAAAAGGGCGCAAAGGAAGCAAAAGATTACATTAACTTGACAAAACCGCTGGATAAAACCAGATCATATTTCACTTGAATTTAAACTTTTGCCAAAGCTTTATCATGGCTTAAGGGTTTTTTGATCAATTTATTTGTTTCAAAATCGGGTAATTGATAGGAGTCAATTAATACATATCCTGCATATTCGAAGTTCTTTTTCTTGGGTCTTTTTTCCTTTATCATCTCAAGAGAAGGGATTAATCTTAAGTATCCACGTATATCTGCATCGTGAATTAGTGAACTCTCTTTGCTTTCAAGTTTAATTAGAACAAAACCATTATTTATGTTTTCAAAATTTAATGGCTCCTCAAGCTTTACCAAAAACCAATCAATATCCACCTTGTCATCATCAGTATCATTGTCATAAAGTTTTACCCTATCCACTATCGATCCTTTGGTATCATACATTTGATCATACAACCACTCGTTATAATAAGGAGGCTTTATCCATATTTTATAATTAACGAGATTTAGAGGGAGTATAAAGTTGTATTTAAATATTCTGGCAAAAGCGCCTATGCCTCGCAAGCCAGCCGGGTCATCATAATCAGGTTTAAATCTTAATTTTATTGGTCGCCAATATCCTTTTACCAAATCAAGACTGCTAAAATTAGTTACATAAAAAATGATAAAAAGTGCCCCTACAAAACAAGAAGTTATAAATATGTTGTTGGCCTCTGATTTTCCATACTTGAAGGAGTCGATAATATAAGATATAGCTAAAACAGAGGAAAGTATGGTAGCCAGTTTAAATTTAGATTGCTCCGCGTTGAAGTAAATTTGGTAGGTGAAATATCGACTATTGTTAATTGTATTATTAATAATTATAGAAAAACTTTGTAATGCAAAAACAAAGAAAACAATAAGCATAAAAATCATTGACTCGGTTGCCAAATAATCATACAAACCGTGAGCAAAAGAACCTATTGTAAATGAAATTAGAAAGAGAAGAGCTGGCGATTTTTTGTATTTGTATTTGTATTTAGCTAAAATAATTCCGTAAACGCAAAAGGTAGAAAACATAATGTGTGCAACAGCAGCCATCAAAGCCCGGCCCGCTACCAATACACCGTCAATCTGCTGAAAGTAAAGTAGATTTTCAATAAAGGCAAATCCCAGTGCTGAAATACATGCATACAAAATATAGTCGTATGGTTCTTTCAACTGCCTTGTAAAGAACATTATGAAAAATAATGGGAGTAATTTCATGAATTCTTCTACCACTCCTACACCTAAGAAAAAGTGGATAAACATATCATATAAAGGCTCACCCCGATATTGAATGTTAAGACCATTTCGCAAAAAAATAGAAATAATTAAAGTTGCGAATGTAGACAGTATACCGGCCAATAAAGTGCCATAAACATAAAACGGCTTATCCTGGTCAAAAAAATCAAGTTGCTTGATATATATAAACCAGGCAATTAATATAAGAGAGGCAATTAAAATACCAGGGTAGTTAATATTTTGAATTGTGGCTTCTATCACTTCCAGATAGTATCCGGCATAATCACCGGTACTTTTCATTTCACTTAATTTTGCTGAGTCTAATACTACCGGGTTAATAGTGTCGAATGCAAATATTGTATCTGGCAAAAGAAAATTTACGATCAATGGCGTAATTGCCAGGATGGAAATAGTAATCAATAATGGCCGGAAAACGCCGGTCTTAAATATCAATTTTTTGTTTTTACTATATTTATAAGTTTGATATAAATAAGTAAAAAATGTTATTAAAAATAGAAAGGCAACAATCAAAATTATCAGCATGGTAGTTTTATTTATTGAAAGGCAAGATATTCACAATTCTCTTGGCAACCAAAAAAATTATAAATAATAATACAGATTTTGATTATGTTACTAAATGCTGCTTCATGCCATAAAATGCAGAACTAAAGTAAATCTTGGTAGATAATTTGAATCATGTCAATATTCGCTAATAGCTGTCAAAAAATTAATCCCTATGCTTTAGTTTCAAATCCTGTGCCGGATCTATTCCATTAGTAGTAAGGTAATTGCCCACCATTAAGCCACTGATGCCGGCTTTGAGCATTTCCTTTTCATAGCCAATAAGTAGTTGCCTTCCACCGGCTATACGTATTTCGGTTCGTGGATTTATAATTCTAAAAAGAGCCAAAATTTTCAAAATTTCGCCTATGTGAAGTTTTGGAGTTTTTTCCATAGGGGTACCATCCACTGGCATCAAAAAATTAAGCGGAATAGAATCTACATTTAGTTGACTTATTTCTAATGCCAATTCTATGCGCTGCGCCACATTCTCTCCCAAACCAATTATACCTCCGCAGCACACTTCCATGCCAGCTAGTTTTGCTGCTTTTACAGTATCTATCCTGTCATCCAAGTTATGAGTAGTGCAAATTTTGCTATAATAGGATCGGCTACTTTCCAGGTTATGATGATAACGATTAACCCCGGCTTGTTTTAATGCAAATGCCTGAGCTTCATTTAGCAAACCATGCGAGGCACATAGTTTAAGACTTGTTTCTTTTTTAAGCAATTCATAAATAGGCAAAAGTTTTTTGAGCAGGCTATTGGTTACAGCTCTACCACTGGTTACCATGCTGAAGTGTTCCACACCTTTGCTTTCCATCTCTCGGGCCAGCTGTAGTATTTTTTCTGGTTTTAAATAGCTGTACTCTTGCACACCTGTTTTGTAGTGTAAAGATTGTGCACAAAAACGGCAATCTTCCGAGCATTTACCCGACTTGGCGTTAATGATGGAACAATAATCAAGGTTTTGATCAAAGTACTCTCGTCTATAGCGATTAGCAATGGAAGAGAGATCCTTGTAGGGGAGCTGATAAAGTGAAAGCCAATAATCCAGCTCAAGCACGGTACTTGGAAAAATTTGCATTTTCTAGTTTTTTTTAAATTTATAGGTGTCTACTCATTTTTATTATGACTAATATCATGATTTTAATTTAAATCGGCTGAAGTGCTTCAATTTAGTTGAAAATCTCATTATCCTGATCATAATTCAATTTAGGCGGTTTTTACTTTAAATTCTTTGATAATAGCCGTACTTTTGGCGAAATTTTATAGGCCATGTCAAAAATTACCACCAAAACTCAAGATTTTACGGAAGATGCTCACTTCAATATGTATCGGCGCATGCCGATTACCCTACTCTCGGGCAAGGGATGCAAAGTGATAGATAGTGAAGGCAAAGAATATATAGATGCTTTGGCTGGTATTGCTGTTAATGCCCTGGGTCATTCACATCCTAATATTGTTCAGGCGTTACAAGATCAAGCCACCAAATTAATACACGTTTCCAATATTTATTTCAATGCACCTCAAAGTGCCCTGGCTAAAGTACTTACCGAAGCAAGCGGACTTGATAAAGCATATTTTTGTAATAGTGGAGCCGAAGCAAACGAAGGAGCACTTAAACTTGTAAGAAAATACGCCCATAATAAAGGTAAAAAAGGAGTGATTGTTTCCATGGAGAATTGCTTTCATGGTCGTACGCTGGCTACTATTACTATGGGAAGTGCCAAGTATCAAAAAGGATTTGAACCATTGCCAGAGGGTTTTCGTCAGGTAGCTTTTAATGATATAGCAGCCCTACAAAAATTAAAGGAACAAGAAGAAATAATTGGAGTTTTTATTGAACCCATACAGGGGGAGGGAGGTATTAGGCCGGCCAATTTAGATTATCTGAAGAATGTAAGAAAATGGTGTACTGAAAATGATATACTATTAGTTTTTGATGAAATACAATGCGGCATTGGCCGTAGCGGCAAAATGTTTGCCTACCAATACGCCGATATTGTGCCCGATATTCTCACTTTGGCCAAAGGGCTGGGTGGAGGAGTACCCATAGGCGCTGTAGTGGCAAAAGAAAATGTAGCGTCTGCCTTCCAACCAGGCGACCACGGCACTACTTTCGGCGGTAATCCATTAGCTGCTTCTATAGCTTATACCACGCTAAAAACTATCATTGAAGAAGATCTTTGCCAGAAGGTTCAGCAAAAGAGTGAATATTTTGTAAATAAGCTAAATCAATTGGCTGCAAAACATACAGTAATAAAAGAAATTAGAGGCAAAGGATTGATGCTGGGAATAGATTTGAAAGAACCTGGAAAAGCGCTTGTACCTGAAATGGCTAAACACGGAGTTTTAGCCAATTGCACTGCTGATACTGTAATTCGATTTTTACCGCCTTTGATAATTGATTATTCGGAAATTGATCAAATAGTGAAAGTTTTTGATACAGTGCTTAGCGAATGGGGGAAGTAGCTTACTTAAGTTTCAAGCCAGATTCAAAATATTTCATTTATATTTTTATGAATAGAGGCATGGTGCTTTTTGGTATATTTAGGCCACATGGAATCCCCTACCTGTCTCTTGATCAATTTGGCAAGCAGTGATACTTTTAGTTTGTCAGCCAATTCAAACAAATTTTCATATTCGTCTTTTCCTATAGAAATATATGGTATAAAATGCACACTATCTCTTTGAGTAAATTAATCCGGTAATCATCAAGTGAAGTCGTCTTTTTACTAATTTTGCCATTCAATTAGTTTATAAATCATGAACATAGACAAACCTAAAGCACCTATAAGTCGTCGAAATAAGTTTATTTTTGCTTTGAAAATAATATTTTATTTGCTTCTGATTATTGTTCTAATTTATTGGAATGATATTTACCAGGATGCTGCAGGAAAAATTGACTTTTCTGGATATATTAATCGTTTTATCAATGCTACATTGTTTTTTTTCACTGGTCATCTGGTCATTACTACTTCCCGGTTGATTTTAATTGGCATTTACAACCGTCGTCACCGTACGAGAAGAAGCGAAAACTTTGTGGCCGGTATCAACCAGGTAAGTACTGTACTAACTGTTTTTATTTTTTTTCTGACGATACTTTCGCTTTTCGATATTACACTTCCTCAACTGTTTGCTTCTGTTGGTTTTGCCGCGGCTGCTTTTGCTATTTTATTTAAGGATTACATCAGCAACATGATCAATGGTATGATCCTGATGTTCAACGATCAGGTTTCTATCGGTGATTTTGTTAAAATAGGGAACCAGAAAGGTCATATAGTAGATATTAAATTGATGAATATGCACATGGTGAATGAAGATGAGGAGCTGGTGCTTATACCAAACATTTCCTTCTTTAATACAGAAATGATCAACTATAGTAAGCAGGCCATACCCAAAGTAATTGTAGAGTTTCAGCTGGCCCATACCTTTGGCAATAAACTGGAAGATTTAAAAAATTATTTGATTCAAAACCTAAGCGAATATCAGCAATACATTATAGAAGATTCTTACGCGCTAAAAATCATTCGCCTGAGCAAAGATCAATTAGATTTGAAATTTCAGGTAGTGCTGCATGAAGACAACGACCCTATAGAAAAGCAGATTAAGAGAAAAGTGCCTTTTTTAATCGCGGAGTTTATTAATTTCAAAAATGATAGTCAATAATTCCTAAATCTGCAATTTAAAAGTAATCATCATCGTCAGTTAGCTCTGCTCCGTAATAGCCGAAGTGCAACCAAAGATCCAGAGAATTAATTTAATTAACTGGATTGGGTGGTGATAATAAAAAGCCACAACCTACTCCTTCTTCCTTGGCTTAATTATGGGCTTAGGCCTGGCTTTAGTTTTCTTTTCTTCAGCCAACTTATCCTCTTCATTGGCTTCATCCACCTCTGGCTTTTTCTTGATCACCGGTTTAGCTTTTTTAGGCTTTGCTGGCGATGCTGGCTTTGGGCGGGTAGTTTCTTCTTGCCGCTTGCCGTCTATAGCTTGGCTGGAAGTGGAGCTGCCGCCAATTTTGGGCTTCATTTTAGGTTTGGCACGAGCCTTTGCCGGCGCCTCTTTTTCAATGGTAGCGGATTGGGCTGCTTTTTTATTTTGTTGAAACTCTTCCCATTCTTTCTTTTTCTTCAGTATTTCCATGGGCGTCATTTCTGCAAAGGAATATATGTGGTCGTCTACATCAAATTCACTGAAGTCGTAAGCCTTGGTCATGGTTAGGCATTCAGTTGGGCACACCGTAGTACACAAGCCGCAAAAACAACATTTGCCCATGTCTATGTCAAATTTGGCCGCGTGAATTCTTTTAGAAGATCCGTCGGAAGTTTTGCCAAATTCCTTTGGTGCCAGTATACCCTCTATTTCTATACAGTCTACCGGGCAAATTTTGGCACATTTGTCGCAGACGATGCAATCATCTATTTCATTGTGCAGGCGATAGCGGCCATTGTCGGGTACCGGCATTGACTCTCGCGGATATTGCACGGTGAATAGACCTTCGGCATTGGCTTTAGCAAAATAGTTGTCGTCGCTCACGTTGGTATTTTTCCATCGGTTACCGGCTTTGCCAAAGTGACGCAGAGTAAGTTTAATGCCACCTAGCATCGTAATTATCGCTTCTTTTATATTTCCCCAGTAGTTGTTATTGGCTCCTTGCATTCAAACTCAAAAATTTCGTGGAAAGTTAATAAAGTATAAGTAACAATGAAAGTGAAGGAAGATTGTTTTATAACATCTAAAGTGGTTTGCCTTAGCCAAACCATAATTTTATGGCCATTCCGGTTACGGCAATTATTAAAATTATTTTTATCCACTTTTCTCCTTT
>Ga0207419_1000081_pt1 | contig 71197 bp, 70 predicted proteins | sample ElkSloMetagenome_4_FD_184723 | JGI IMG/M metagenome (GOLD analysis project Ga0207419, IMG submission 184723) | Hot spring microbial communities from Elkhorn Slough, Monterey Bay, USA - MD2A (version 2) | ecosystem: Environmental > Aquatic > Marine > Intertidal zone > Estuary: Microbial mat ...
TTCTGTTTCATCTTGTGTTCCAATAGCTTCGGGAATGTTTTGGGTTAAATTGAAAGTGGAAGTCAAATCAAAATCTGAGCAGACTTCTAGATCGTTTAGATTTTGGATTTCGGGCGATTGAAAAAGTAAAACATCAAATACAACTTCATCTGAACAGTTTTCTATATTGAATAAAGAAAGTGAAGCCGTAATACTAGTTGTTTCATTTTGTAATAGAAAATCAGATGGATCATCGATGAGAACTCCATTTTCAAAATAGTCTACCACTAAATCATTATTGATTTGACTGCCTTTGATGGCATCGTCAAAGGCAGTTAAATCTATACTTAAAGTGCCTTCCCCTGGAAGCGAACAAAATTGAGTATTCTGTGGAGTATTCGCTATTAAATTTCCAGCATCCTGTAGAGTGAAAAAATCAACTGAAAAACAATTGGGCTGGTCAGCATTTTCAATTCTTAAAAACAAGAATCCCTGAAAATTATCTAAGGTAAAAGCAGATGGGTCAAACCCGGAATCGGTAACTGAATTGATATTTGCGTTGGCATCAGATAAGGTAAAGTGGTAAGAAACATTGAAGTTCCCAGTCTGATTTCCGATAGCAAGTGGAGTATTTTGGGTCAAATCAAAGGTTATTTCTTCATCGTCTGACGAGCATGCTATTATGTCATTTATATCTTCAACTTGAGGTGTAAAGCTTGGGAAAACCGTAAAAGTTTCAGTAAAAATACAATTGTCAAAGGAAAACTCAGTAATGTCTAATCCTACGACGTAAGACACCTCTACAGTAAAAGGATTATAAGTAGTTAACGAAACCTGATTTTCATCATTAAAAATGTTGGTAAATGTATTTCCACCGTCATCTACTATAGTAAAGTCTGTAAAATTTGGAATGATTGGAAGATCACTATTATTAATCAGAAGAGCGTCATCAAAATCTACAAACACCAGCCCTGAACTATCTGAACACACTTCTAGATCAACTACTTCTACATCTCCCTCCTGTTGTTGGTAGGTGTTTAATTCAAAAATAGCAGTATCAAAACAATCTGTTGCATCATCAAATTCAATACGCGCCACCAAGAAAAATTTCTGAACTGGACCGTTTGCAATATCAATTGGAAAATTCTCTGGATTTTGAATTGCATTTATATTATTATTGGCATCGCTCAAGTTTTCAAAATATGTAACTATAAAATTACCTTGCTGAGATCCAATAACATTTGCATCATTTTGAGTTAAGTCATAGCTGTCCCCTGCATCGCAATCATTCACATAAAAGTCGCCAGATAAGCTTGAAAGCCCAGGACTGTTAGCTATTGGTTCTCGATTACTAATCAATAGAAAAGTAGCAGTTCCAAAATTAGTTTCATCTGCGTCTTCAACTACATTTACCCAGACTTGTCCTAACCCAAAGCTCCCTATTGAATAATTACTTGGATTTGAAATCGCATTAGCTATTTGATTGTTATTTGAATCGATTTGATTATCAAAATAATAAATTGTGTATAAATCAGAAGAAAGTCCGTCTAACACATTTTCATCGTTAAGGGTTAAATCAAAACCATCAGTAGGGGACTCAAAGCATTCTGTAAGGTTTGCTGGAGTGCCAATTTCTAAATCTTGCGCATGAGAAACGACATGATCAATTAATAAGAAAATAATTAAAAAAAATAGTTTTAGTTTCATAACAATAGCTTTAAGATTACTTATAGAACAACTTCGAATAGGAAAATACTACTTTTTGGCGGAATTTTTATGCTTAAAAAAATAGTTGTTCCTTACAAATATGATTTTAACTGCTCTGTTTATTAATCTTTTGCCTTTTCTATTAAATTTTTTGAACTACATACCCCAGCTAATTTCCTTATTTTTTCATTTATAAATAAGGAAATAATTGCATTAGAATAAGGGGAAAAAGATTATAAGGAAACCTGGCACTTTCAGTAAGGTTGACTTCAAAAAAAGTAAATCAAAAAATTCAAGACCGAAGAGAGAATCTGGTACTTACTTCTTCTCCTGATATTGGTTTGTAGTTAGACTCGAAGTGTCTAAAGATTTTAGGTTTTTCTCCGTGGTAAACAGGACCTTCTCCAAAGTGAATGTATTGATAAACTGATTCATCCCCAATACAAAGTTCGAAGTCTGTCTCATCCTTTTGTTTGTTTTTTCAATATCTCCTACCCAGCGTAAATATTGTTCAAGCTCGCCTGTTTTTTTATCACTCTGGCAACTCGAAAGCATTACCACCAGGAGTAGAAATATGTTTTTCATATATTTTATTTTGCATTTTGAAAATGTTTTGCAATCTTATTAATTCGATTTTACAAAGTCAGTCAGCACAATCACCAATTCCTCAGAGATCGGAAAATCTGGTGTCCCGTAAGATTTTAAATTCTCTTCATCCTTTTCAATGGTTTTCAAAACGTGATTCATGTTATCGATAAGCACAAGTTTAGACTCAGGCCTGGCCTGGTGCAAAGCTTCAGCTTCCTCAGGTTGCACCTGCAGGTCTTTTTTACCATTGATAATTAAAGTCGGCTGATCGAAGTTCTGGATTTCTTCTAGTGGTTTATATTTCATCCAAGACTCAAAGAATGGTTGATTAGTTGGGCTGAATATCTGAGCAAACATGGGATTGACCTGCTCTATTGTGCCCGTAGTTCTCAACTCGTCAAACTGGGCGGTCATCAGGCCTGCAATTGAGTCCCCCAGTTGTTGTCGGTACTGCTCGGTAAAGAACTCATCAATACTTATGTCTGGACCTGCAAGCGACACGTATTTATCGACATCGTCTGACATGGCCAGCATGGCCACCAAACTGCCCTGACTATGACCGATAAGAGTTATACTAGAAAATCTTGTGTCATCTTTAAAATGTTCAATCGCAACCTTTAAATCCTCGACAAAGTCCAAAAAGGAAATCCCTTTCATGACAAACTTTAGGTTTTCTCTCGTTGCCGTTCGCTTATCATACCTATAAAAGGCAATGCCGCTCTCGTTTAAAGCTTCAGACAATTGCTTGATATAATTGGCCTTAACCATACCGGCTTGGTTGCCGTTTCTATCGACGTTTCCAGAGCCGTGCACATAAATAACCAATGGCTGATGCTCCTGACTTTTTGTATAGGTCAGGGTTCCTGGCAATAAAATACTGTCATTCTTAAGATTGAGCTCTTCTGCTACAATTTCAGTCTGCGCCAGTAGAGATGAAGAGATCAGAAGCAGTAGAATGAGGATGGAGTTAAAGGTTGTTTTCATACGTTTTAAGTTTGATATAGGTTAAAAAACATAACATTTTAGTTTATGGATATATAAAGGTCTTACTAAATTTTTATCACTTCTCTAGTATAGCTCTTAACGTGCAAATTTTAGCTTAGTTTTCATTTATTTTTTAAGATTCTAAATATACAGAAGCTTTGGGTTTAGCTCATAAAAACTATTGACTATACTAAATGCTAGCGAGCGTATTTTTCTTTCATTTCAGGACTAAATATGATCGAAAAGCCTTGATTGATAATCTTTTCGTGCCTCAAAATCACAGTCCAATCGGGAATTTCTTTAGCGATTCGGACAGCTTCTTTTAAAAACCTGTTTTTTTTATTTGTTATTATGTCGTCGACAGAAATCAGATAAGTGTATTCCCAATCAATTTTTTTTAGTTTACCATTTTTATCAGGTTGAATGTTTACAAAGGCTTGCTTAGTTCTATCCATTTTCCGTAAATGGTTCCAATTGACTTTGCTATAAATATAATTGAGATATTCATTAGGGTCTAAATTTGATAATTTAGACTTTTTCAAAACTTGGTTTTTATATCGGGACTTATTAATCAATATTCCTTTTCTAAATTCGACTATTAATTCGTTCGGATAAATCGAAGTGTTTTTTATATGATTAGATTCACAGACAATACAATTACCCTGAAAAATAATCAATGAGTCAGTAAGCCATTCAGCAAAAATCCGTCTCTCATTAGACGAGAGAATTTTTTCGATATCGATTGTTTTCTGATTATGATAAAAAGAACTAATCTTAGTTAAGAAAAGACTATCATTTTCTATTATCCACTCTGTTCGATAGTTTCTCCAGGGCAGTACAAATATCGTATCTTTTGACTCTATACTTTTTTGCTCTTCAATCCGAGTTGAAATTATTTGATTTAATTTATCCCCATCAGCTCTTAATTCTAATGGATTTGAATAAAGATTAAGCGTATCATTATTCCAAACCAACATATCAGAGCTTTGTCCGTTTGCAAAAGCTGTCAAAATTAATAATACTATAAAGTTTATTTTTTTCATATGATCGCTAACTAGTAAATATCCATGAAAAGATACAACTATCAATCAAAATTTAACTGTCAAGAATAAAAAATAAATAAAAGGGTTGAAAAACTTGCGACAGTCAGGACTGCAAACTTACTTCCACTCCAAAGTTTCCATCAGGTGTCTCATCTCAGATTTCATATAAGCAGCAGCCGGAAGTATAGAGTCATAGTTGGGCTTAGCGTCAAAGTAAATAGAGCCGGTAAGAAAATGAGTAGTACTATCGGTGACGTAAAACTGGGCCTGGGAGGCAGCATCTCCTTCTACCTCGTAGAAATTACCAAAGCTTTGTTTTTCCTTATTTTCATATATGCTCACCTCAATCATATCGGCCTTGATCGCGTGCTTATCGGGAAGTTTCTGCGCGTCGATGAGCAAATCTCTTAGATTCTGCTCTACTGGCGCATAAGTGAGGTAGATTTTAGCGTTGAGTTGAGGATAATCCAAATTGATCCAGCACGGTCGGTTAGGATTAGGGGTTTGCACCTCTGCTTTCACATTCTTTTCAAAACTATACGGACAGTCTAAATCTATAGAAGTGTAGCTAGGCTCCTCATAGCTTAAAGCAAGAAAGCCAGAAGGTTTGGGCTGAGTAGTATCCTGGCAGGACCATAGAAGTAACAAGAGTAGAAAAGTCGCTTTAGGCATCTTCTTCTAAATTTTCTTCGGGGTTGATTTTTACTTTTAATTGGACAATCCGTTTGCTGTCCAAAGCTTCTACGGTAAAGGTGAAATTGCTAAAGGTGATCAATTGTCCTTTTTTTGGAAAGCCTTTGGCAGATTCCAGGACAAATCCAGCTAAAGTTTCAGCTTCTCCTTTGTTGGATTCTAATTCATCGATCTTATCGTCCCTTAACTTTAGGATCTTATAAAAATCCTTTAGTGGAGTTTTACCTTCAAAAACGTAGGTAGACTCATTGATTTTAGAATAAATCACATCCTCATCATCAAACTCATCGCTAATATCCCCTACAATTTCTTCAATAATATCTTCCAAAGAAATCAAACCACTGGTGCCTCCATACTCATCTACAACAATGGCCAAGTGATTTTTTTGCTCCTGAAAATCGGCCAGAAGATCGTCTAATTTCTTGTTTTCAGGAACAAAATAAGGCTCTCTCACTAAAGACTGCCAGTCAAATTTCTTTTGGTGAAGGTGAGGCAGCAGGTCTTTGATGTATAAAATTCCTGTGATATTATCGATATTATCTTCATATACAGGAATTCTGGAATAACCGTTTTCCTGAATCCCCTCTATCACCTCCTGGAAACTTTGCTGATCATTCAGCGCAAATATGTCCAGCCTGGGGCGCATCACCTGCTTGGTGTCTGTATTTCCAAACGACACAATCCCCTGAAGGATTTTCTTTTCATCTTTTGAGGTATCCTCTTCGCTGGTAAGCTCAAGCGCCTGAGAAAGCTGGTCGACACTCAGATTGGTTTTCTGTTTACCAAATCGGGTTTGAATCAAATTGGTGATCGATCGCATGGGCAAACTCAGTGGCGTAAGTAAACGGTCCAAAATACTAAGAGGAACGGCCATAAAATGTGCAAACACAACGTTATTTCTGTTAGCGTACACCTTAGGTAGAATCTCACCAAACATCAAAATCAAGAAGGTTACCAAGCCAACATCAATCAGAAATCTAAGGCTTATTCCAAAAAATTGAGTTGAACTTTCCCCATAAAACACTTCACTGATGGACGCGTAAAGCAGAACAATAGCAATATTGATAAAATTATTGGCGATAAGAATCGTAGCCAGCAACTTCTTGGGCTTATCCAAAAGGTTGATAATGATCTGTTCTTGTTTATTGGTCACATTCCCTTCTTTCACATCAAAATCTGAAGGTTTTAAAGAAAACAAAGCTACTTCCGAACCTGAAATCAGCGCAGAAGAAACAAGTAAAATAAAGAAAAATAAAATCTTGAAAACATCAGTAAATTCAATTACTGAAAATAAGATGTAACTCGAGGGACCGGGTTCCAAAATTTAATAAATTTTAAATTTAAAATGGTAAATCATCTTCTTCCTCTTCCATGGCCTGAGGAGCCTGAGATGGTTTTGGAGAAGGCTTAGCTTGAGCCGACGACGGAGCTTGCCCCATCTCTGAAGATCCACTCGCGTCTTTGGGAGTTAAGAAGGTAAATTCCAGGCATTGTATTTCTGTAGAATACCGGTCCATACCTTTGTCGTCTTGCCATTTACGAGTTTTGATACGACCTTCGATATAAACTTTATCTCCTTTTTTAAGGTATTTCTCACATATCTCTGCAGCCTTATTTCTCACCACAATATTATGCCATTCGGTATTGCTTACCTTTTCGTTGGTAGCCTTATTGATGTACTCTTCGTTGGTGGCTAAAGGGAAACGCCCAATGCAATTTCCGCCTTCAAAATAATGCATCTTTACTTCATCGCCAGTATGACCAATAAGCATGACTTTGTTGAGTGTTCCTGCCATAATTGTAAATTTATGTAAATGTAAGAAAAAGAATTATGCCGTGGAAAATTCAGTTTCTATAAAATTTTGAATCAGAACCGGAACGGCGAGTTGGTGTAGGTCGTTTAGAGCGATAACCTCAAAATTATCGGCTAGTTGAACCTCGCTTAACTTACCCTTGACGACCACCTTAAAAAAGCTGGCCATGATTTTTCTATGCGACAATAAGTGAACCACTGGAACCTCGTTGTACGGCAGAATTTCATTGATAGCAAGCTTTTGAGTTTTCAACAAATCGCAAACCAACTCCTGGGAGGGTTGTTTTTGGGCCTGCTCGTGCTCAAGCAGCGGAAATTCATAAAGTCCTTTCCAAATGCCAGCTCCGCTTCGCTTACGCACTAAAGTATACCCGTCCTGATCGAGCATTACCAGGTAGTCGAAATAGCGTTTTTTGACTTTAGTCTTTTTCAACTTTACTGGCAGCTCCTCTTGAAGACCTTGCTGAAACGCAGCACAATCCTTTTGAAACATACAAAACATGCACTTTGGAGATTTTGGCCGGCAGTGCATAGCGCCAAACTCCATAATAGCCTGATTGTAGATTGCAGGATCGGAGGCATCCAGCATCTGCTGAGCTTTATATTTGAACTCCTTGATGCCTTCCGTTGAGTTGATGGGAGTTTGAATGCCTAAGTATCGTGATAAAACCCGTTGTACGTTTCCATCTACGACGGCCACAGGCTCATCGTAAGCAAAAGAAGCGATAGCCGCAGCCGTATAATCGCCAACGCCTTTCAATTGTTTAAGGTCCTTAAAATTATCTGGAAAATGCCCGTTTAAGGTTTTACTAACATACTGAGCTGTATAATGAAGATTTCTGGCTCTGGAATAATAGCCTAATCCCTGCCACAGTTTCAAGACCTCATCTTCGCTGGCGGCAGCAAGGTCATGAACGTTTGGAAATCTAGAAATGAATTTTTCGAAGTAGGGCAGCCCTTGTTTTACCTGGGTTTGCTGGAGTATGATCTCACTTAGCCAAATAACATATGGGTCTTTTGTCTTTCTCCAGGGCAAATCTCTATGCTCTGACCTGTACCAATCCAGAAGGGGTTTTGAGAAATTCATAATGGTCTTTTTGCAAGTATAATTCATATCCGCCTACTATTTAGCGCATTGTGTTTAATTATTGCGGATTAATTACTTATATTTGCAAGCTCAAAAAAAATCTAGATTAATCCTGAATAAATATTTTTGAATTATGACGAAAGCAGATATTGTAGCTAACATTTCAGACAAACTCGGCTTAGAGAAAAATGAAGTTCAAGCTACTGTAGAAACCTTTATGGATGAAGTAAAGAATTCTTTAGAAGGTGGAGATAATGTGTATTTAAGAGGTTTTGGAAGCTTTATAGTAAAAACTAGAGCAGAAAAAACAGGTAGAAATATCTCAAAAAACACAACCATCAAAATTCCAGCACACAATATTCCAGCATTTAAACCTGCTAAAGTATTTGTAGAAGGGGTTAAGCAGAACGTTGAAGTAAAATAAATTTTAATAATCTATAAAATACAAGCCTATGCCAAGCGGTAAAAAAAGAAAGAGACATAAGGTAGCTACTCACAAAAGAAAAAAGAGAAGTAGAGCTAACCGTCACAAGAAAAAGTAGTGTATCACTACTTTTTCTCATTACATACGTTCTTTGACATTGAAATTTTATTCTTAGAATTTCTTCATTAATTAATTGTAATTTTATTCATCGTAATAGAATTACTTATGTATAATTTTAGTTTGTTTTATAAAAACATGCTTACTAAATCTAAAAAGCGTGAATAAGGAATTAATAGTACGTTCTAGTTCCGACGCTGTAGATTTTGCCTTATTAAAAGATGGAAGACTCATAGAGCTCCATAAAGAAACAGAAGGTTTTGATTTTTCTGTAGGAGATATATTTTTAGCAAAAATCAGAAAAGCTTTGCCAGGTCTTAATGCTGCATTTGTGAATGTGGGCTATGAGAAAGATGGGTTTTTACACTATCATGATCTTGGACCTAACGTCAAATCTATGCTGAAGTTTGTTAAGAAAACAACTTCCAATCAATTGAAAAATTTCTCATTAAGAGATTTTCCTTTTGAGCCAGAAATCGATAAAAATGGATCCATAGCTGATACGCTACACTCCAACCAATCTGTTTTGGTACAAGTTGTAAAAGAACCTATTTCTACCAAAGGCCCTAGATTAAGCAGCGAGCTTTCTTTAGCAGGCCGCTATATTGTTTTAGTTCCTTTTTCGGATCGCGTTTCAGTTTCCCAGAAAATTGAAAGCAAAGAAGAAAAAAGCAGACTCAAGCGATTAGTAAAAAGTATTAAACCCAAAGGTTTCAGTGTCATCATCAGAACCGTTGCCGAAGGCAAAAAGGTGGCTGATATAGACAAAGACCTTCAAAATTTGATGAAACGCTGGGAAAATATGTGTAAGAAACTCCACAAAGCACATCAACCCTCAAAAGTTTTGGGTGAGCTTAATAAAGCTTCATCAATATTGAGAGATATGTTCAACGACTCCTTCACCTCCATTTGTGTGGACGATGAAGTGACCTACAATCAAATTAGTGATTACGTCGGGAAAATATCCCCAGACAAAGAATCTATTGTTTCTCACTATAATTCCAAGGTTCCTATATTCGAAAAGTTCGGAATTGAAAGACAAATCAAGACGTCTTTTGGAAAAACCGTTACTATGAAGAAAGGAGCTTATCTGGTCATCGAGCATACAGAAGCTATGCATGTCATAGATGTGAATAGTGGAAACAGAAGTAATAAGGCAAAAAATCAAGAAGATACAGCACTCGAAGTCAACATGATTAGCGCAACAGAGATCGCACGTCAGTTGAGATTAAGAGACATGGGAGGTATCATTGTCGTCGATTTTATAGACATGAACAACCCAGACAACCGAAAAAAACTTTACGATCATCTCCGTAACGAGATGAATGATGATAGAGCTAAACACAAAATCCTTCCTCCAAGTAAATTTGGTTTGATCCAAATCACCAGACAACGTGTTCGTCCAGAGATGAACATTAAAACTCGTGAAAAAAATCCCAATGGAGAGGGTGAAATTGAAGCTCCAATTGTAATTGTAAACAAAATCAATGCTGATTTACAAAAAATCCTTAAAAAAGGAGATAAAAAGATTACGCTTACCGCGCATCCATTTATCGCCGCCTATCTTATGAAAGGTTTTCCTTCGCCAAGAAGCAAGTGGTTTTTTGATTTCAAAAAATGGGTTAAAATTCAACCCCGTGATGCTTACAATTACCTTGAATATCATTTTTATGACCAGAATGGGTCCATCATAAAAGTTTAATTAATCAACAATTAATAAAACCCCGTATTCATAGCGAATACGGGGTTTTTTTGTTTTTGTACCTTTGCAGAATTAGCATAGACGCATGTCCAAAGACTACACCAAAACAAAAAAATCTCTGACTGTAGATGAAGCCTTACTGAAGGTGATGAACTACTGTGTGTATCAAGATAGGTGCCATCAGGAAGTTGAAAAGAAACTGAATGAGTTAGACATGTATGAAGATGCTAAAGCTTACATCCTATCCAAGCTCATTGAGGAAGATTTTTTAAACGAAGAACGCTTTGCCAGAAGCTATGCGCGAGGTAAATTCAGAATAAAAAAATACGGCCGCATAAGGATTTTGAGAGAGCTTAAAACGAAGAATATCTCTTCATACAATCAGAAAGCCGCGCTATCTGAAATTGAAGAACAAGACTATCTACAAACGCTTAAAAGTCTAGCCGAATTGAAACTGAAAAGTCTTAAAAACATCGACACTTTCAAAAAGAGACAAAAACTATATCAACATCTGGCTTATAAGGGTTATGAAAACGAACTGATTTATGATGTCATCAACGAGCTACTTCCGATGTAATTCATGATCCTTAATTCGTTTATTTTGACGTTTGTAGGCCAACTGATTTTTGTGTTTTATCCACTTATCCCCGCTTAATTTTCGCATAACATTTTCAACACTTCTCATGACCGTCAGGTTATAAACAGCTTTACCAATATGTTTTAGACTTCTTGGCAAAGTTCTTAAGCTCATAGAAAATCCAGGGGTCAGATACGTCATATTGTGCCAATACCCTTCTGGCATATACAAGGCTTCACCGTGTTCCAAATAGGCTTCATAACCTTTAGCCAGTTGTAGAGCAGGAAACTTGTCCAAATCTGGATTATTGAAGTTAATTTCATTGAGACTGATCAAAGCGTTGGGGACTTTATATAAGTATTTAGTCTCTGAAGGTGGATAGATAATGCAGCGCTTTTTCCCCTCAAAATGAATATGAAGTATATTGGCAAAGTCGATGTCATAATGCATAAACACCGAGGAATTTTCTGCTCCAAAAAAAAGAAAAGGCAGTTTTTTTAAAAACTTAACCCCAAGATTTGGCATCTTAACATGCGATTGTAGCTCAGGGACTTCTTTCATTAAGTTAAACAGAAAGATCCTATACTTCGTAGGGCCTTTTTTGAGCAAGTCTACGTAGTCCTTGAGTTTCATTTTGGCATGAGGTTCGTTAAATTTATCCTTCGCCGATACAGGCCTGTTATCGTACAAGGGGACTTCTACTTCTCCGGCAAGATCCTTAAGATAAGCAAGAGACCACTTCTTGTAGGCAGGCCAGTCTTTGGTAAGTTGCTCTATAACGACTGGCTTTTGAGGCTTGACGTAATTCTCTAAAAAAGCTTCAGGAGATATCGTCTTAACCCTCTCCACCTGTTGTAGATTGAGTTTTTGGTTGGTATCCATAACATACAAAAGTAAGCTTCATTTTGAAAGTTACAAAATGAAGCTTAGGTAATTGACTGAATACTTAGAATTAAGCCTTCACTTTGGCTTTTTGTTTAGCCTCCTCGTTACGTTCAATTTTATGTCCAGGTCTGGACCATTTTGGTTTCTCTCCAAGAGGTTGGTATTGCGACTCTTCTTTGGAAACCGTTTGTGGCTGTTCCTTTTTCTCAAATGGCTTTTGAGGTTCCAATCCTAATAGCTTAAACATTTCCATGTCTTCGTTTACATCTGGATTTGGTGTCGTAAGCAGCTTATCTCCGGCAAAAATAGAATTAGCTCCAGCAAAGAAGCACATGGCCTGTCCTTCTCTACTCATATCGGTTCTCCCGGCAGAAAGTCTTACCTGTGTTTCTGGCATCACTATTCTAGTCGTAGCTACCATGCGTACCATTTCCCAGATAGACACTTTTTGCTGCTCCTCCAGTGGTGTTCCTTCTACAGGCACAAGTGCGTTGATGGGAGTGGATTCTGGCTGTGGGTTTAAGGTAGCTAAAGCCACCAGCATGCCAGCTCTATCTTCAATATCTTCTCCCATTCCAATAATTCCTCCACTACATACCGTGACATTACTTTTTCTTACATTATCGATCGTATCCAATCTGTCCTGATAGCCTCGTGTTGAAATTACTTCCTTATAATATTCTTCTGAAGAATCTAAATTATGATTGTAAGCATATAATCCTGCTTCTGCCAAGCGTTTGGCCTGGTTTTCTGTGACCATACCCAACGTACAACAAACTTCCATGTCCAGTTTGTTGATGGTTCTCACCATTTCCAAAACGTTATCAAACTCTTCTCCATCCTTTACATTTCTCCAGGCTGCTCCCATACACACTCTTGAGCTTCCCGCAGACTTTGCGCGAAGTGCCTGAGCTTTGACCTGAGACACACTTATCAAATCATTGCCTTCGATATCGGTATGGTATCTGGCCGCCTGCGGACAGTAGCCACAATCTTCTGGACAACCTCCCGTCTTAATCGACAACAAGGTAGACACCTGGACTTTGTTCGGGTCGTGGTGTAGTCTATGAATTGTGGCAGCTTCGTAAAGAAGCTCCATCAATGGCTTGTTGTATATCTCTAAAATTTCTTCCTTGGTCCAGTCGTTTCTTGTCATGGTATTTTATTTAATGATTCAAAAATAGAAAAAAGTAGGTGTAATAGCTATTTTGAAAATTATTTGAGGCAAATTAATTTTTTGAAGATTTAGGTAGTTCCAGTAAAATACTCACAGCATTCCCCCCAAATCCTACTGCATTGACCATTACTGAAGTGATCTCCGACGTCTGCTTAGCGTAGGGGTAAAAAGGATTTTCAAAAAATTCACCTGTCTTCAACATCAGCAGGGCCATTTCTACACTTAGCATGCCGGAAGCCCCAAAGGTATGCCCCAGTTTCCATTTGTTGGTGGTAAGCAATGGCTGTGTGTTAAAGGTATTCTGGATGGCCTTGACCTCTGCGTTATCTCCTTTTTTGGTGCCGGGAGCGTGAAGCACAACGGCGTCTACCTCTTTTCTTCCAGCTTCATCCAGTGCCATTTTCATCGACTTTTGAAAACATTTGGCGTCGGAAGATATGGATATGTTATGGGTGATTTGTTCGGTCGCAAAGCCAAATCCTGTGATCTGAGCTAGAGCATTCTTCGGAGATCTGGACATCGCAGCCATAGCCGCTCCTTCACCTAAAACCAAAGAATTTTTGAGCTTATCGAGTTTAAGGCTTTCACAAGGATAGCCTGTGTCCAAAGTGGAATATAATTTTAAGGACTGCATCTGTGCCACAGTGAACTCGGTAAGTGGAGCTTCGGCACCTCCAACTAGAAATAAATCACTCATTCCTGCCTCTAGCCAGGCTTTGGCATTTAGCATAGCGTGCAACGCTGTAGAACAGGTAATGGAATGGTTGATATTAGGACCTTCTACGCCAATATCCTGAGCCACCCAGGAAGAAAGATTTCCTAGAGTTGTGGTTGGAGATGCAAGTGGTGACAAGGGTTTACCTTCTAAAAAGTCTTTATGATGTTTCTCAAATAAGCCTGTTGCTCCGCGAGAGGATCCCAGGTTGATTCCTGTGGACTCAGGATTAAAGTCTAAGTTGGCAATAGCCAGTCTACTGGCATACATCGCCATAAGCACAGACTTATCCAGGTCTCTATATCTGTTGTTTTCTTTTGAAATACTATCGAGTTCTGTTAAGGAGGAAGCTTTCAATTGAGCAGCTTGAACTGTTTTTTGATTCCACCTCAACTTGGAAAAATGGCTAGTTGCGGTTTTGTATTGCTTTAAAACCTCTTTAGGATCATGACCTAAAGCAGACATGGATCCAAAGCCATTGATGTAAATCGGTTGTTTCAAGTGAGTTCTTTTTTGAAGCAAAGATCGAAAAATCTAAAGGGACTCCCTATTAAATTCAGAAGAAGTCCAAAAACGCTAAACCGATTTCTCTGGTAATAATTTGGTATCTTTGATTTTTAGAATAAGAAAAATTAATCCTCAGCGTTTTAGTGTATAAGCGCTTCAATATATAGAATTTATGGGATGTAGCAGTTGCTCAACCAGCAAAGACGGTCAACCTAAGGGCTGTAAGAACAACGGAACATGTGGAACAGACGGCTGTAATAAACTTACGGTTTTTGATTGGTTATCGGATGTAGAGCTTCCAGGTGGTCAAACCGCTTTTGATTGTGTTGAAGTTAGATTTAAAAATAGTAGAAAAGAATTTTTTAGAAATACAGAGGGCTTAACTCTCTCTATGGGAGATATCGTTGCCACTGAGGCCTCACCTGGTCATGATATTGGTATTGTAACCTTAACTGGAGAACTGGTTAAAGTTCAAATGAAGAAAAAGAAAACCGACCCCTTCTCCAAAGATATTCCTAAAGTCTATCGTAAAGCCTCACAAAAGGACATCGATGTCTGGCAAGAGGCTCGAGAGCGTGAGGAAGCCATGAAGGTGAAAGCAAGACAAATCGCTATTCGGTTGAACTTGAAGATGAAGATAAGCGACATCGAGTTTCAGGGAGACGGCTCTAAAGCCATATTTTATTATACAGCAGAAGAGCGCGTTGACTTTAGGCAATTGATCAAGGAATTTGCCTATGAGTTTAAAACCAGAATCGAAATGCGACAGATCGGGTTTAGACAAGAAGCGGCAAGACTTGGGGGCATCGGCTCCTGTGGACGTGAATTGTGCTGCTCTACGTGGCTTACTGATTTCAGAACTGTAAAAACGTCTGCGGCCAGATACCAGCAGCTGTCTTTGAATCCACTTAAACTGGCAGGGCAATGTGGAAAATTGAAATGCTGTCTCAACTACGAGCTAGATACCTACCAAGAGGCTTTAAAAGATTTCCCCAGACAGGATAAAAAACTCGTCACCCAAAAAGGAGAAGCCGTTTGCCAAAAAATAGACATTTTTAAGGGAAAGTTATGGTATGCTTACGAGAAGGAGTACAACAACTGGATCGAGCTGGATACGGATGCTGTAAAAGTTATTTTAAAAGCTCAGCGTGATAAAAATCCAGTAGCCAGTCTCGAAGAATTCTCTACTGAAGTCGCTCCAGAAAAAACAGAATTTTCTAACGACTTTGGCCAGGATAGTTTAACCCGATTCGATAAGCCTAAACGCAAGAAGCATAAAAACAAAAGGAAGTCTAATAAAAACAAGAGGTCCAAAAAGAATAATGCGAAATCTTAAACTGATAGTACTTATTGCTAGTATTCTTTGCGTTGTAGGTTGCCAGGATAATGTGGTCTTATCTGATTATAAAAGTTTGTCTGAGGGCTGGAAAAAAACAGATACCTTAGTCTTTAACTTTGAAGCACCAGATACCATCAGGCCTTTCCATTTATATTTCAACACAAGGCTGAATCAGGATTATGCATTTGATAACCTTTACCTCATCTCCACCATTCATTTTCCAAATGGAAAACAAATTGGTGATACGTTGGAGTATGAGATAGCTTATCCAAGCGGAGAATTGATGGGGACTGGCTTCGGAAGTGTGAAAGAAAGTAAGTTGTGGTACAAATCCAACGTGATTTTTTCAGAACAGGGAGACTATAAAATCGAAGTGAATCAGGCCATGCGAAAATTTGGCAAGGTTAAAGCCCTTGACACTTTAAAGGGTGTCTTAGACTTTGGCATACAATTGGAGACTACCGATACATCTAAGAAATAGACTTTTACAATTATTATGAGTAAAACAGAATCATCAAAAAAAGGCTTTAAGAAATATATTCTTGGCTTCTGGATCTTATTTTTAGCTGGTGTATTAATCATCGCTTTTACCTTTTTATTAGCTGGCTGGGGGGCTTTAGGTCCTATGCCAAGCTTTGAAGAACTAGAAAACCCTGAGACCAATCTGGCCACAGAGGTCATTTCTTCTGACGGTAAAACACTTGGAAAGTATTTTAAAGAAAATAGAACTCCTGTTGATTATGATGATCTTCCAGACCATCTTGTCAATGCCTTAGTCGCAACAGAAGATGAACGGTTTTACAGCCATTCTGGTATCGATGCCAGAGGAACCCTAAGGGCCGCTGTGTTTCTTGGTCAACGCGGTGGTGCCAGTACGATTACACAACAGCTTTCAAAATTATTGTTTACAGATCCTAACAAGAGAGGGACTTTCAATCGTATCATACAGAAGGTAAAAGAATGGGTAATCGCCGTAAGGCTTGAGGAGCAGTACGCTAAAAATGAAATTATTACAATGTACCTGAATAAGTTCGACTTTCTTTATCAGGCTGTCGGAATACGTTCTGCTGCCAGGATTTATTTCTCAAAAGAACCTAAGGAGCTTACGATTGAAGAATCAGCTACCCTTGTAGCAATGCTCAAAAATCCTATTCTTTACAATCCACAGAAAGAACAGTTTAAAGCCAATTCACTTCAAAGAAGGAATCAGGTGTTGAAGCAAATGGAGAAAAACGGGTTCTTAACCACTCAGGTTAAAGATTCACTTCAAGATTTACCGCTTACTACGTACTTTTCTCCAGAAGAACACGACGACGGCATAGCCACTTATTTTAGAGCTTACGTTCAGGAATTCATGAAAGACTGGATTGAGGATAATCCAAAACCTGATGGAAGTCTCTACAGTATGTATAGCGATGGTTTGAAAATCTACACCACTGTAGATTCTAAAATGCAAACTTACGCCGAAACCGCAGTAGAAAAACATCTTAAAAATCTTCAGAAAGAATTTGATGCTCAAAATGTGAATAATAGAACAGCTCCCTTTAGAGGGATCACTGCATCAGAGATTGAAAAAATCATACAAAGAGGCATCAAAAACTCAGACCGTTACAGGAAAATGAGTCGTCAGGGAATAGATGAAGATTCAATTATAGAAAGCTTCGATAAAAAACGTGAAATGCGCATGTTTTCCTGGGAAGGACCTATTGATACAATCATGACACCTAGAGACTCGATTCGTTATTACAAATCGTTTTTAAACACAGGCATGATGTCCATGACGCCTCAAACAGGCGAAGTAAAAGCCTGGGTAGGTGGGGTAAATTACAAGTTTTTTAAATATGAACACGTCAAACAAGCCAAACGACAAGTAGGCTCTACCTTTAAACCTTTTGTCTATGCCACAGCTATCGACCAACTACATTATTCGCCTTGTTACGAATTGCCTAACAATCCATACACAATTCCAAAAGGGAAACATGGGGTCACGAAAGACTGGACGCCGAGTAATAGTAACGACGATTACGGTGGCGTAAAATCTTTAAAAAGAGCTTTGGCAGAATCCATCAACACGATAACCGCACGAGTCATCGATAAAACAGGACCAGAAAGTGTGATCAATCTAGTCGATAAACTTGGAGTAGACACTTCCAATATACTTCCTGTAGCAGCTATCGCCTTGGGAACGCCAGACATTAGTGTTTACGAAATGGTTTCAGCTTACAGTACGTTTGCCAATAAAGGCGTTTACGTAAAACCTTATACCATTCAACGTATTGAAGATAAAAACGGTACTATTTTGTACCAACATAAGCCACAGAGTCGAGATGTACTGAGCGAAGAATCTGCTTATGTCACTATCAAATTGCTGGAAGGGGTCACCAGGTTTGGCTCTGGCGTGAGGCTGAGAACTAATTACGATTACCTAAAAAATACAGAACAATATAAAAAAGTAGTAACGGGCTATCCTTATGCTTTAGAAAACGACATCGCCGGAAAAACAGGAACCACGCAAAACCAAAGTGATGGCTGGTTTATAGGTATGGTCCCTAACTTAGCCACAGGCGTTTGGGTAGGAGGAGAGGATAGAAGTGTGAGATTTCCAAGCATCACCTACGGTCAAGGAGCCACCTTAGCCTTACCGATTTGGGGAATGTACATGAAAGATGTTTATGCTGATGAAGATTTAGATATTTCTAGTGAAGAATTTGAAAAGCCCGATAACTTAAGTATCCAAATCGACTGTGATGAACCTTCAGAAAACGAGGGCCAGGAAGAAGCTGTTGAAGAGTTTGAAATCGATTTCTAAACATTATCGCTGGCGTACCATTCTGCGAAGGCCGTTTCAGTTTCTCTAAGCTTAAGGGAGTGTAATTTGAGGCTCGAGTCTAGTCGTTTTGAAATTCGCTGAGCAAAATCAGCCACCATATTTTCGCTTGTAGGTTGATAATCTACCAGCACCACATCATGACCAGAAGCCATAAGATCTTTTGCTAAACTTAGGTGAGGGGTTTCTTTGTTGAGCAAGATGGCATGGTCCATGGTATCAACCACTTCAGATTTTACAATTTTCTTGAGGTCACCAAAGTCGATGACCATTCCGCATTTAACGTTATCCATGTCGGTAATAGGCTCTCCGATCACGGTGACATCTAACTTATAACTATGCCCGTGAATATTTTTGCATTTTCCATCATAACCGTAGAGGGCATGTGCGGTTTCAAACGTAAATTGTTTTGTAATTCTAATTTTTGTCATGACTTATAAATTGTGGCAAAGATACTGGATTTATAAAATTAATTTGCCTCTAAAGGTTTGACATTTCAGTTGTGTTCCCTAAAATCGACCCATCATGCTTTACATCGTCTTTTAAGGTCCTTTTACTTTTAAAATTTTGAATAGTTGATTATATATCCAAATAACAACTAAATTTGACTTCTTTAAAACACTATAGTCGTGAGCATACCTCTTTTGACAGAAGATATCTCGTTTCAGGAAAATCAGATTTACGAATCTATAATTTCTGATCTTGTTGAACAAGGCTATTCCATCTGTGATCGCTTTTTGGATATAGCTCTGGTAGATCAGTTAAGAGTTCAACTTCAATTGCTTTATGATCAGAGCGAGCTCAAAAAAGCTGCCATTGGGAATAAAGTAAATGAGTCTATTGAAGACAGTATTCGCGGAGATTATATACAGTGGATCAATGAATTACAGGCCAATTCTGTAGAAAAAGATTTTTTTGAACAGATTCACCAGTTCAAGACATATCTCAATAAAACCTGTTTTATGGGCATCCTGCATCAGGAGTTTCACTATGCGGTATATCCCAAAGGAACCTTATATAAAAGGCATATCGACACATTTCTAAACGACGATCGCAGAAAACTATCTTTGGTTTGTTATCTCAACGATAATTCCTGGTTGCCTGCGAACGGTGGAGATCTGGTATTATACCCAGAGGGTTTAGATGATGTTATCATCAATCCTCTACCTGGAAGAGTCGTCATTTTTGAAAGTCAGCAGTTGGAACATGAAGTAAGAAAAGTCCTTAATGGTGAGCGGCTTAGTATTACAGGTTGGTTAAAAACAAGATAAAGAGCCTGCTTTATAGAAGATAGCGATTTACCTTTGAGTTTTTAATTCTCTATGGCAGAACAAAAGCAGGACTTATACGCATTCTTCAAAACTTACTTTAACGACAAGTCCTGGGAAAATGTTTCGGCACAGGTAGATTTATTGGTCAAACTGGTCGACCTACTTAGACCAGAATCTATTAAGGAGAAAGAACCTGTCTCTGTAAATCCTCTGATTTATCTTTTAAAAGACAACAACACCTATCGGTCTCAATTTGCCGATTATATAAATACCTTGCTCAAAGGAAAAGTCTTTCATTCTTTAATTTCTGATGCAGGTATTCCAGAAGAGTCTGACTTCTTTTTTGAAATCAAAGAAAAGTTATTTGCTAAGTTTCTCCCCAAACAACCTGAAGAATGCGACCTGGAATACATTCTTAACCAGGTCTTTTATAAGACTGATGATACAGAATGGATTGAAAAAATCGACCCAGGGGAGTTCAGAATTTTATTCACCTTATTAGAATTCAAACCCTTAAATACCTCGGTTGAAGTTCAGTCACCCTTATCTGAGGTATTGTTTGCCTTTGAAATCATGACGCTTAGGATTTGTGGCAATGCCCTGGAAAGTAAGGTGATGAAAATGGTTCCGGAATATAATAACCTGGACAGTCCTTTCGTCGCCTTTCAAAATGACCTGAGTCTGATAGAAAAACGAATTTTAAAGGATGACTCCCATTGCATTTCGCCAAGTGATGAAGATTTCAAGCAACTTTTTGTCTTGTTACAACAATGTAAAGACTATGTGAACCAGGCTTATAAAAACAGTAAAAAGTTTGGTATTTCCCTTAGAGTAAATCAGGACTTATTACGCATTAAAAGACAACTTCTGCGGATGGAAGTGACGCTGCCATTTCTTTCGGCAGAGGATGATGATGATCTGAGAGAAAACAGCATCAACCTAGGGAAAAGACTCATCAGACACAATTGCTACAAAAACAATTTAAGCAAATTCTTTGACGAAGGTACACGTGTGTTGTCCTATGAAATCACAGAGCAAACCGCAAAAACCGGCGAGCATTACATTACCAAGACCAGAAAAGGCTATTCTAAGATGCTTTTCACCTCAATTGGTGGTGGATTGATTGTTGGGCTGATGTGCGTGTCTAAAATCTTACTTTATAAGCTTGAACTCAGCAGTTTTGGTGAGGCCTTTTTGTATAGTATGAATTATTCTATCGGTTTTATGATCCTGTATCTTCTGGGGTTCACTTTGGCCACCAAACAACCTGCCATGACTGCTTCTACCTTGATTTCTGCTGTAGAAGCTGGTATGAAATCCAAAGGCTCCAGACGCATTAAGCATAAGGCTTTTGCAAAACTCTTCTCTGAAGTCTTCCGCTCTCAGTTTGTGGCTTTCATTGGAAATATCATAATGGCCTTTCCAGTGGCTATGCTGGTAGTTTATCTGGTAGATCTTAACTTGGATTATAATATTCCTGAAGTCAAATGGGAGAAGCTGGTCAAAAAACTGAATCCAGTTGGTTCTTTGGCTATTCTTCATGCAGGTATAGCAGGAATTTATCTATTTCTCGCCGGCATTATTGCCGGAGGGATAGCCAACCGAAACAAATTCAATGATGTGTATCATCGTATTGGACAGCATCCCTACCTCAAGCGGAATTTTGGTAAAAAATTTGCTGTTAAACTCGCCAAATTCATAGAGAATAAATGGGCCGGATTGATGTCCAACTTTTGGTTTGGAGTGTTTATGGGAAGTACTGCCTCTGTGGGTGTATTCTTAGGATTGAATTTAGACATAAGACATATTGCCTTTTCGGCTGGAAATTTTGCCTTAGGCATGTACGGCTCTAGCTTTAGCCTGACTCCCGAAATGATCGTTTGGTCCCTTGCCGGTATCTTTTTTATTGGCATGATGAATTTCTGGGTGAGTTTTGGCCTCTCTATGCTGGTCGCTTTTCGTTCCAGGCGAATTCCATTTTCAGAATTTAAAGCTATCATTCTTTCTGTACTGAATTATTTTGGCAACAGGCCCCTGGTCTTTTTTTTACCACCCAAAGAACAGGCAACAGAGAACGTAGAAACTGAAAAAGGAGACTAGTATAGTATTCTTACTTTAATAGTGTGGTCAATACGCTTAAGTTCTTTTAAAGTATCCAGTGAGTCATTTTTGGCAATATCCAATACTACATAACCCACATCAAAGTTGGTACTGAGATACTGACCTAAAATGTTCACATTCAGCTTAGAAATTTTAGAGTTTATTTCCGAAAGGACTCCAGATACATTTTTATGGATATGAAGAATGCGGTGGGTGTCTTCCATTTTTGGAAGAGATAACTCAGGGATAGAATGACTTCCTATGCTCGCTCCATTTTCTATGTATTTAATCAGTTTGGCAGACACATCCAGCCCTATATTCCATTGGGCTTCCTCAGTTGAGCCTCCTATATGCGGAGTTAAAATCACATTAGAAACGTTCTGCAATGCTGAGCTAAATTTCTCAGACTTATTTTTGGGTTCTTCTGGAAAAACATCTACTGCAGCACCACCAATTCGCTGTTCTTGTAGTGCAGTTTTTAAAGCCTCAATATCCACAACATCTCCGCGGCTCATATTGATGAGTAATTGTCCTTTGGTGAACCAGCTTAAAACGTTGCTGTTGAATAAATTTTGAGTGCTAGAATTTCCCGGAACATGCAGTGTAATGATATCGCTGTCTTCAATTAATGTTTTGAGGTCCCCAACACTTTCTGCGTTTCCTAAAGGTAATTTGTTTTCCACATCGTAATAAGACACTTTTAATCCCATGGCCTCAGCCAGGATAGAAACCTGAGAGCCAATGTGGCCATAACCTACTACACCAAGACGCTTTCCTCGTATTTCATGAGCGTTATTAGAACTTTTGTCCCACTCTCCTGCGTGGGCGGCTTTGTCTTTGTCTGGTATTCTCCTTATCAACATAATCGCCGTCGCGATTACTAGTTCGGCTACAGATCGCGTATTGCTAAAGGGAGCATTAAACACGCAAACACCGGCTTTATTAGCTGCGTCAAGGTCGACTTGATTAGTACCTATGCAGAAGCAGCCAATCGCCACTAGTTTTTCAGCTTTTTGAATAACCTCTTTCGTCAGCTGAGTTTTTGATCTTACACAGACTATTTTGGCATCCTTTAATGCCTCATCAAGTTCTTGACCCGACAATGCTCCTACATGTTGTTCTACATGTGTGTAACCTGCCTTTTTGAAAGATTCTACAGCAGAGGTGCTTATACTCTCAAGCAAAACAATTTTCATTTTATCTTTGGGAAAGGAGGTTTTTATTGGAGCCATAACTATTGATTTTTAAACCTCTAAAGTATCAAATTACATCAAAGTGGCTTCAAAAATAAGAGAGTTTTTTCTACTGATTTTAATAGCGTTCACTCAAACGATAGAGTTCCAACATATTCATTATGAGCATGCTTTATGGGCTTCAGTTGAGCTCCATTTGTAACTGAATTAGCTTATGGTATAGGCCGTTTTCATGTTGAATCAAATCGGAGTGTGTCCCTTTCTCTACGATGTTACCATCTTCCAGCACCAGAATCTGGTCGGCATTTTTGATGGTAGATAAGCGGTGAGCAATGACAAAAGACGTCCTTCCTTTCATCAATTTATCCAAAGCTTCCTGCACCAGTTGTTCAGATTCTGAATCTAAAGAACTCGTTGCTTCGTCTAAAATTAAGATCACAGGGTTTTTCAGTACTGCTCTGGCAATAGCCACTCGCTGACGCTGTCCACCAGACAATTGAACTCCACGTTCCCCTACAATGGTTTCATATTGCTCTGGAAAAGACATGATAAAATCGTGAGCATTAGCTTTTTTGGCAGCTTCCAGAATTTCTTCATCTGTGGCTTCTGGCTTGCCGTAGGCAATATTTTCTTTGATGGTTCCCCCAAAAAGCAAAATATCCTGAGGAACGATGGCCATCTGACTTCTTAAATCGTGAAGTGTAAATTCTGAAGCTGGGATATCGTCGAGAAGCATTTGGCCTTCCTGAGGCTCATAGAACCTTAAAATTAAAGAGGCAATAGTAGATTTTCCTGCACCACTGGGTCCAACAATGGCAATAGATTCTCCAGCTTCAGCTTTAAAATTAATTTGTTTCAATACCGTAAGCTCTGGACGGGTTGGATAAGCAAATTTGAGATCTTTAAAGCTTAATTTTCCCTTTAATTTGGTTTTGGATTCGGTTTCAACTATCGTTTCTGGCTCTTCATCAATGATGTCAAACACCCGCTCAGTTGCGCCAATGGCTTTTTGGATTTGGGCATATTGAATGGGTAGACCTCCAATAGAAGCGCCTACGAAGATGGTATACAAAATAAAAGTAATGAGCTGAGACTGACTCAACTCACCTACATTTTGAAGCTTAACCGCATACCAAACCAAAAGCACGATGGCGCCAAAAATGCAAAAGATGATAAACGAGGAGAAAGCCCCTCTAGCCAGACCTCCCTTGATCGCGATCTTCTTGATATCATTAACGGCGAATTTATACCTCAGCATTTCAAAAGCTTCGTTGGTAAACGCCTTAACGTTAGCAATACCCTGAAGGCTTTCCCCTACAATGGTATTGGAGTCGGCGACCTTATCCTGAGCCTCTTTTGATAATTTTTTTATGAATCGTCCAAAAAACACTGCCACAATAGCAAAGACGGGGATGGTGGCCAGCATTAGTAAGGACAACTTAACCGAGGTAAAAAACAAGGCTGTAATTCCACCGATGACGATAATCATCTGCCTTAAAAATTCTGCGATACCCGTGGTAAACGTATCCTGAATCTGAGAAATATCTGCCGCAACTCTACTGTTCAATTCACTTACTCTTCTGGAAGAGAAAAATTGCATCGGCATTTTTACCAATGTGTTATAAGTATCCTGTCTAATGGAAGATAACATGTTTTCGGTGACATTAACAAATAGCACAACTCTAAAAAAAGAAAATACAGCCTGAGCGGTAAATAAGGCCAGCAGAATCAATCCCATCCTATTGATATCATCTGAAGTAAAATCGGCCGTTTCAATCAAATCTCCCATCAATTTTGGAAAAAGCAGGGCGGTAAGTCCGGTAAACCCCAAGAAGACCATCCCGATGATGAGTTTCCATTTGTGAGGCCCGATATAAGAAAAAAGGCGTAAAGATTTCTTGAGATTTTCTTTATTCAATTTTGCTTTGGGGAGATCAGATTCCTTTTTTCTTCTTGCCATTCTGGAGTAATATTCTTTCTATATGTTGCAAAGTTAACTTTAAGCCGCAATGATAACCACTAACTTAACTTAAAAGTCTTAAAAATTATAATCAAATTAGATGTGATATCACCAGTACCTGATTAGATTTTAATACTTGTAAATCAATAAAAACTAGCTATGAAATCAAACCACCTGGTCAACAGTGATCTAAAACTAGCTTTAAGTCCCGTATTTAAAAAGACATATTCTTATATTTTTGTCTTTAAAAATGTATTTAATTTATTTTTTAACTCTTAATGTTATTTTTTTATCATTTTAATACTTAATTTAATAACAAATTTAAAGTTATGGGTATTAAAAGTTTTCAAGGTAAACAGGTTGGGGATGCGAATGTAAAGGCAGAAAAAATAACGGTAAGAGACTGCATGTCGCAAAGCATGATTCTTTTCAACAAAGACCAGAGCATCATAGAAGTTGTGGATATGCTAATCAAATTCAGAGTGTCTGGTGGACCTGTGGTGGACGAACAAAAAAGAGTGATCGGGATTATTTCTGAAGGGGATTGCGTCAAACAGATTTCTGAAAGCAGATACTATAACATGCCCATGGAGGACACCAGCGTTGAGCGCTACATGTCCCGAGAAGTAGAAACCATTGCACCAGACATGAACCTCTTTGATGTAGCGAATTTATTTTTAAAATCTAAACGCCGACGCTTTCCAGTGGTAGAAGAAGATAGAATTATTGGGATTGTAAGTCAGAAAGACGTCTTAAGAACCGCCCTTATGCTCAAAGGCTTTAGCTGGAAGCATAAATAGTGATTGGTGAATAGTGAATAGTGATTAGTGAATAGTGAATAGTGATTAGTGAATAGTGATTAGTGATTAGTGATTAGTGAATAGTGAATAGTGAATAGTGAATAGTGAATTTATTTACTATAGAATAAAAACTAAAGAATTGTGAATTTTATTTCCTCAAAAACTCACTGACTCAACAACTACTAATCCCTAAAACTTACCCACTATTTCCTATTTCAGAATTCAAAATTGGTATTTCAAATTTTTATAACTCATCAACTAAAAAACTTACGACCTCATTGACTCAAAAACTAAAGAACCACTGTCAAAAAAACATCAACTGAGCGGAACGGTAGGTATTAGCATGAGCGTTGATAATGGTTTTGATGTCTTTAGAGTAACCTCCTCCCATACTGACTTCTACTGGTATTTCGTACTTTAGGCATTGCTCAAACACAAACTCATCCCGTTGTTTACAGCCTGCCACCGTACAACCGAGTTTCCCAAGTTTATCGGTGCTCAGAATATCTACACCGGAGAGGAAAAAGATAAAGTCAGGCTTGACGCGTTCGATCAGTCGAGGAAGTGTGTAGGATAAAGTCTTCAAATACTCTTCGTCTCCACAGTCGTTTTCCATAGCCAGATCCAGGTCTGAGACTTCTTTTTTGAAGGGATAATTGCTTTTACCGTGCATGGAAAAGGTAAAGACCCGATCATCATTTTGAAAGATTTCAGCAGTACCATTGCCCTGATGCACATCGAGGTCCACCACCAAAATTTGTCTGGCCAGTTTGTTTTGAAGTAAATACTGTGCCCCGATTGCTTGATCGTTGAGCATACAAAAGGCTTCGCCGTGATCGGTATAGGCGTGATGTGTCCCTCCGGCAATGTTCATGGCCACACCATGTTCCAAAGCAAACTGACAAGCCTTGATAGTACCATCGGTGATAATTCGCTCACGTTCGACCAATTCAGCTGAAAGTGGAAAACCAATTTTTCTGGCTTTTCTGGGTTCTATAGTAATGTTGTATAACTCATTAAGATAGTCTGAGGTATGTACCGATCTTATGTATTGCTCATTCTCTTCTCTCACCTCAGGCTGAAAAAAGTTCTCCTGCTCACAAGTGCCTTCATGTAACAACTGTTTGGGTAGTAAATCGTATTTCTCCATCGGAAAGCGATGACCTTCTGGCAAAGGGTGTTTGTAAATGGGGTGAAAAGCAACTTTGAGCATATAGACCTAATAAAGAGCCACAAAATAAATACAATTAACAATGGGCTAGGCTCTAAAGGATTTTAAATGTTTGGTAAAATTAGTGACAGTGAGCTCGGTAACTTAAAAGGTGTATAGCTGCTAAGTTATTTTTTGCTTTATCTATAAAGCCCTGCTCAAGACAAGGTTTTGAAAATCAAATACGATTCCCTACAATTTGTTATCATAAGACTTTTTGATCAGCTCTGCTTTTGAATTTATTTCTAAAGTGTGGTAAATATTCTTGATGTGACTTCGAACTGTATCAATAGAGATAAATAAGTCTGTGGCTATCATTTTATAGCTCTTGCCGCTCACAATACCTTCTACAATTTCCAGCTGCCTGGTGGTGAGCTGCTGCTTTTGTTTGGGTACAAAATGATTGGCTATTTTTCTGGCAATAGCTGGTGACATATAAGAGCCTCCTTCATCAACTATCTCCAGAGCTTCCTTGATTTTTGGCAAAGCACTTCGCTTCGAAATATAAGAACATGCCCCAGCACTTAAAGCTTTGAAAATCATATCTGTTTCCTCAAAAGTGGTAAGGATAATAACATCGAGATCTGGTAAGAGTTTCTTTATTTCTGGTAAGGCTTCAACGCCGGTTTTCCCAGGAAGCTGAATATCCAAAAGCAAAATAAAGGAAACTAAATTCTGCTCGACCTTCAGCCAGTCAATAAATGACTCAGCACTCCCAAAATGGTTTAATACGATGATGCTGGAGTGCAACTCAAAAAACGAGGTCAAACTGTCTAAAACTACAGCATCGTCTTCTACAATTATGATATGAATAGGCTTCGACAAATTATTAAGATTAAGAGTATAAACAAATTATAAAAACCAGTAGTTGTTACATATCACATATACATGTGATTTTTTTTTAAATAGTATGAGGTACGACAAGTCTTATTCCAAAACCGCCTTTATAATCAAATTCAAGATCTGCGTTGATACTTTTAGCTCTCATTTTCATGTTGGCTAAGCCTAATCCCGTAGACCGATTGACTTTTTTCATGTTTCCATCATCTTTAATAAAGAATTGACAGCCCCCTATTTCGTTTTTAATCAGAACCTGTACATGCTTAGCATCAGAGTGTTTTACTACATTATGGATGGCTTCTTTATAAATTAGAAATAAGTGTCTTCGACAATTCAAGTCTACTTTCTTTTCAAGATTAATATCATCAGCATTGATTCTGTAAGAAATTTGAGCGGGCAATAAAAGCTCTTCAGCCAGCTCATGCATCCGTTCAACAATATCTCCCACAGTATCTCTTCGGCTATCTATGCTCCAGACCAAATCTCGCATGTTGGAAATCGTGTTCCTGCTCAGAGCTGTAATCTTATGTAATTTCTGTTTATAAATTGGGTTGGTCGATTGCATTTCAAGTATTTCCGTTTGCATGGCAAGCCCTGTAAGCATAGAGCCTACATCGTCGTGCAAATCACTTGATATTTTGGTACGAAGCCTCTCCAAAGTTAAAGCCTGTTCTAATCGATATTGAAAAACAAGGTAGATGATAGCTAACAAACATAAAATGACCAAACTGACAAACCACCAGGTTTTATAGAAAACAGGGTTAACAAGAATCGGAATGGTCAGCCCCGCCTCGCTTATATTACCGTTGGTATCTACGCCCTTTATTTTCAGTTTATATTCACCTGCCGGCAATTGATTATATCGGATAGTATTCGATTGTCCCTGGTAAAACCATTTAGTCTCAAAGCCCTCCATCATGGTGTAATAGGTATAATTTTTTTTGTTGAAATAGTCAGGAACAGACCAGTCTACTTTGAGGTTGATATCATAAGGTGATAAAATCACTGGAGTTTCATCATCTATTCTTGTGATCTGGACTAAGGTGTCTTTCCGTTGATTAAAAAATTCAAGTTGAGTGAAATTTAAAGCTGGTAATATTTTTTTGTTGGAAAGGCTTTCAATTGAAAATCGAGTAATTCCATTTAATCCTCCAAAATAAAAATCACCGTTTTTGTCTTTATAAGCAGAGGTGTAATTGAATTCATTATTTGAGACCCCATCCTTTTCAAAATAATTTTGAATTTCATGGGTTGCCAGGTTTATTCGGCTTAAGCCGTGGTAGGTTGCTGCTATGACTTCATTTGTCGTCACTGGTAGTATGGAGACTACATTGTTATCACAAAGACCATTTTCTGTATTCAGGATCTGAACTGTATTTTGATTCAAATCCAATACATTAATGCCACCACCAAAAGTTCCAATTAATAAACGGTCATCCACTTCCAAAAGGGATAAGACAGCGTTTTTATTAAGCGAAGGTGCTGTAGATATGTCATACTGAGATTGAATCCTACCCTTGAGATCTATTTTTAATAAGCCATGACTTTGGGTTCCAACCCAAATTAAACTGGTGTCCTTTTTGGACTGGAATATCGTATTGATTAGATAATCAGATTTAGGTTTTACCTTAAATATCGGGCTTAAGGTTTTGGTTTCAACATCAACGCGAATTAATCGAGATAGTGTATACCCCATCAAAAGTGAACCATCGCTTAGACCGATCAAAGGATTGGTTTTGGTCTCATTCAAGTAAGGCTCAAATTCTTTATGAAGCTGAGTCGTCTCAGTCTTAAAATCAATTTCAATTAGAGCGTTGGTCACTGTAAACGCTCGATTATTAACCGTATCTGAAACAAAAAAACGCGCATCTTTCAGTCTTTGCTGTCCCTTTAGTAAAGAAACACTTTGCCATTTGCCTTGTTCACTTTTTTTATATAGTTGATTTTCAGTTTCACACATGGCAATGACACCACCATGTTTGAGACCAAAGATGCTTCTAAAACTATTACCCCATTCCAAATTGTCGAGGTGAAGAAGTTTTTCGAAATTTTGAGGGGTTAGTTTTACCTTAATAAGACCATTGTCGGTACTTAGCCATAACAAGTTGGATAAATCAACGTAAGCCGAAGTGATATCTGAAGAGTTTAAAACATCTTTAATTTCTGAAGTATAATCTATAACTTCTCCAGAAGGAGAACGGTAAAACACAGCTTTTTTTCCTGTCAACCAGACTCCTCCATTGTTATCCTCTACTGCATTATAGAAAACAGAAGGGTAGGTTATCAAATTGTAATCAAATTCAAAGTCTTTATAGACATCAACACCGCCTTTAGATTCAGAAAAATAGTAATATCGATTCTTAGAATCGATGAAGGACTCTCCAAAATGAATAGTTCTACCGTACCAATTGTAAGTGTCTAATATTTTTTGATGTATGATCAACCCATCCTGATTAAAGAGGGACAATCCATGATTTACGGTGGTCCAGCAGACCTGGTTCGAATTGTTGATATTAAGAGAAGTAAAGCCAGCACTCTTTCGCCCTAATGATTTTATCTTATGAATGGAATTTCCGTCATACTTAATAAGGTGTTGTGTCTTTTTATTATTGACGGGGTAATCTAATACAATCCATAAATTGTTAGTTTTATCCAAGGCAATATCTAAAACTTCGCCACTTATGGATTTTTCAAGCACTTCAATCGGTTCAACTGTTTCGGTATTAAGATTTAATGCAAATAACTTATGATTAGCTATATACCAAAGTAAGTTAGTTGAACTTTGATATTCAAAATCTAATATGTTCTCATAAGGAATGAAATTGGGATTGTTTTTACTGTTATTGAAAATTTTGAAGATATTTCCATCATATTTGGCAAGGCCTTGACTTGTACCAAACCACATAAATCCCTTGTCATCTTGAACAACACTGTTAACATGTCTAAAATTCAAGCCAGCATCTGTCGTTAGTTTTTCTACTTGAATGGAATTCTGAGCTGAAATTGGGCTAACAGTACAAATCCAACACCAGAAACACACCCCTAATAAATACCTGACTATCAATATTCTGTAATTAATTTTATCAAATATATAACATTTCTATAACAACCACATCAATATGTGATTGACAGAGGCACTTACCCGTTTTAAATTGCAAATGTTAATAAAAACCTAATGACGACTTAAAATTACACTCATGAAAAAATTATGTATGCTATTATTAATCTTCCCTTTTATGGCTTTTGCTCAAGAGGTTGAAGAACGAATTATGACCATGACCGAATTTAAAATTAAACAAGGTCATACGCCACAATTTCAGGATGGTGTCAAAAAATGGAAAGAATGTTACACTGAAAACGGTGGAGAAAATACATGGGGTTTTTGGTCCAGAATGCAGGGCGAAGGAACAGTTTATGGTCTCACTGGCTTTATGGATAACTGGGCAGAAATGGATGAAACCGATGAAGCTGGAAAAGACTGTTATGCCATTGTGATGAACTTTATTATGCCTCACATCGAAAAGACAACCTATAATATGGCGAGAACCTTGCCGGATTGGAGCAAGAAAAATCAACCTTCTGAAACAAAATTGACTTGGGTAACCTACTTCAAAGTAGAGGACGCAGGAGTTTTTTCTGATGTCATTAAAGAAATGTCATCAACAATTACAGAAGTGGAAGGTGAACCCAGAGGTTATTGGTATCGTCTAATTGGAGGAGATAGAGATAACGCCGATTATATGGTTTCAGGTATTTATTCAAGCTGGGCAGAGCTGGACGAAGATAGAGATAGTCCTTATAATTTATACCTCAAAGCCAAAGGTGAAGAGAAAACTAAAGAAATGGATAAAATGTGGGACGATGCGGGAGTTGAAGCCTGGTCCTATATTTGGTCATACAAACCTGAGTTATCTAACTAATCTGATATTTAAAACTATTGATTAGTCGCAAAGCCGGATAGTTTCTAGACTAATCCGGCTTTTTTAATTAAAAATAAAAACAAAGGGTGACAAGTATTTTAAAAGATTCGGTCTAAGTTCATCAAACATTAGAAATTGAAAATTTACTAATAAAAGTCACATATTAAAATATTTAAAATCATGGATTTACAACTCAAAGGAAAAAACGCCATCGTCACTGGAGGAAGTAAAGGTATAGGCAGAAGTATTGCCTTAAACCTGGCGCAAGAAGGCGCAAATGTCGCCATCTGTGCCCGTGGCAAAGACGCGTTAAAAGAGACTGAAAAAGAACTCCTCGACAAAGGCGTAAAAGTTATTACGCTCACCTGTGATGTTGGAGATGACAAACAGCTGGATGACTTTCTGGAAAAGGTCAAAGAGGAATTTGGAACGATCGATATTTTAGTCAATAATGTTTCAGCCTTAAGCCTGGGTGATGACCACAGTGACTGGGAGGCCTCCATCAATGTTGATTTACTAGGTAGTGTGCGTGGTACCAGAAAAGTAATCCCCTGGATGACTGAAGCCGGGGGCGGAAACATCTTATTTATTTCATCGGGCTCAGGCCTAGAAGCGGGTTCACCTCCTGCTTATGCTGCTGTAAAAGCCGCATTGATCAGTTATTCTAAAACCATGGCTATTCAACTGGCCCCAAAAAACATCAGAGTTAACACCTTAGCTCCAGGATCTATAGAATTTCCTGGTGGATTGTGGGAACAGACCAAAACTCAAAACCCTCCTTTTTATGAGATGATCCTTAATATGATTCCTTCCGGCAGACTGGGCACAGCAGATGAAGTGGGAAAAGTTGCCACATTCGTGGTGTCTCCAGCAGCAAGCTGGCTGGTGGGTACTTGTCTGGCAGTAGATGGCGGACAACATAAGGCGAATTTGTAAGCTTTATTCAGGAAGGTTTTTAGACAAGTGGTTTAACAGACCTCACAGGTCTTCGAGACCTGTGAGGTCTTGATAACTTAATTACCTCAATATACATTCGAAACATAAAAATCCTGTCCCCTACAAAAGCAAGGAGACAGGGTTATGATTTTAGTTAAATTATTCTAGAGCTGACTCACAAAGTCTTTAAACACTTGCTTGTGTTTATCCAGGTCCAAATCTGGAGAAACCGATACTCTAGCGATGTAGTCTTTGTCTTCTTCTTTTGTGGTACCCTGGGTGGAAGTGGCAGGGATGGTCCAGTAACAACCTTTTAACTGACCATAACTCACACAATGCTTGCTTTCTGGAATCTGCGTGATCATCATGGTGATGAGTTTATGATTGAGTGCTCGTTTATAAGATTCTCGCTCTTCATCTGTATCGCCTTTGGTAGGCAAGTCCAGCGAAAACACTGAAGGCGTAAAGCCTTGTTCGACCACCTCATCGGGAACAAAATTAATTTTAGCTTCAGGAAGTTCGTCTTTAATAAAATCAACAAACTCACGGGTGTTTTTATAAGCGGCTTTAATTCTGTCGTTCATCGAAGGTAGCTGCTCAGCTAAAATCTCGACCTGCATATCTGTGGCCTCATTATCACAAAGCTGAAAATGCTTTTGAATGCTGGACATGAGATAATCTGCCTTTTCATTGGCAACGCAATACCCGGCAGTACAGCGACCTCCACTTGGAAACTTGGATCCGCTCACATAAGAGATGGTTTTTATCTCTGAAAACAATCCATCTTCATTTAAAAAGTGTGCGTTTGGACAGAAGGTCTGGTCTAAAATAAACACAGGATCTACGGCTTTTTCTCCTGATGGAGTGTGACGTCCTTTCTTTAAGGCATTGGTTAAGGCTTCTATATCGGGAACTTCTACTCTTGGATTGGTAGGAATTTCTGCAATAATGTAAGGCACTGCATTAACTTTGGCAGTTTGATCCAGGACTTGGTTGGTACTCTGGACCATATCGTTATCCTGATCTACGGGGAGGTCCATAATATCCACACCATCTATTGCATCTACCACTCGTCTGGCCTGATCGTTAGTGCCGCCGTAACAATTGGGTGGTACAATTATTTTAATAGGTTTACCTGGGTGTTTAGCTTTGGCATCACCGATCAGTCCCATCATTATAGCATACTGTACGGAAAGCCCACAGGAGCCTAGAAGTACATCAGAAGTAGCCAAAGTTATATCCTGTACTGATTTTATCACGCTAGATAAATTAGTAGGTCGGTCTTCATTCCTTGCGATCGTAGGTGTTATATCAACAAATCGCTGTAAAGCTTCAAAACTATCCACTGGTGTCATGGCCACCGTTTCTCGTCGCCTCACGTGCTGAATTTCGGACACATAGGATTTATTCTTTTCCCCATTCACGATCAAAATACTTCCTAGTTTTGGATAAAGATTGATGTAGAAATCAATGGCTGGGTTTAACTCTGCTTTACCTACTTCGTGATCCTGAGAAATAAAAATAGTACTCCCTTCAAAGGCTGGGATATTTTGGATGCTTTCAACCTTAATCAATTCAAAGTTGTAGCCATAGACCTTGCGCAAAGTTTCTGCGTCAAAAAAGTCTGGTAAATCTTCAGTGTAAGCAATCTGTGTTGCTTTATCTTTCAGTTTATTAGTGCGTAATACAGCAAATGCAGACATGGTCTGAGATGAAAAGCTGATGACCTGTTCTGGGTCTATATCGTATTTGCGAGCAATTCCCCATTCTAAAACCGAAGATAAAGGGTGTCCTAATCGAATGTAATCATAAGCTGTTGGTAGTTGTGCTAGTTGGGTAGTTTCTGCTTCATGATTCTGATACAGTACTTCCAGCTGCTCCAGAAATTCGGTTTTAGCCTTGCTTTCGTTATAAATATCCAGTCTGTGCGTCGTCAGCTTTAACCAGTCTGTTGGTATATGGTCTAAAATAGATTTAATATACATCTGCACTTTGTGATCTTGCATAGCTAAATAGTTTTGAGCACAAAACTAAAGATTTCAAAGGCCCAGACCAGACAAGTTAACAAGATGTTTTATGTTATAAGCAATACACGAGTATGAGGTTTAATTATATTCATCTGAAGGCAATGTTCATGAAAAAGCGTGTAAATTCTTAACCGAACTTACACGCTTAGTAAATTAGTACGAACAATATAAACTATCGAATTACTGGTTATCAGTCGAAACTTGTTCCGTTTTAGAATTATAAGTTACCTGGTTGTCTTTTAACCATTTTTTAAAACCTGCATCGCCTAGTTTATTTCTCATTGCGTCTGAGCTTATTGCTGTTCCGTCTACAGTTATTGTTAACACAAATGGATAATCAGTATATTTTACTACACCGTCTACTAATAAATCATATTCTGGACCAGCACTTTCAAGAGCCCTATCCATTGCATCTTTAATGTTCCAGCCAAAACCTAAGAAATATGATTTTTTACCTTCAACTTGTTTACCTTCAGATTTGTCAAAATTTAGATTTACATTTTTTGAACTGATAACAGTGAAATCTACAAGCCTGTAAGAACAGCTTGAAAGTGATAATACTAGGATCGTTAATAATAATAATTGTTTGATTTTCATTTTAATTGAATTCAAGATTGTTAGCCTACTCTTATGGTTTTTCGGTATCACCCCGTTTATAGTTTCTGGACTCTACTTAAATAAATAACTTTGTCGTACTAATAAAATTTAGGTGCTCAAAAATGAAAAATATTTATGCATAATTAATTTTTACGCCTTGAATTCATAAACTTTTTAAAACAGAAGTATTGATTAAAATTTAGTGTGATTGAATTAAAAATTATAACGAACTGTAAATCAAATATTATAAATATTAAGAGTCACCATTGCTAAAGAAGATTGTATAATTCCATTACTATGAAAATTTTTGAAGACTTCAAAAAACTACCATCATCATGACTTTAGCCGATAAAGCAAGACATTAACCCAGATATCTTAATGGATGTTTAGCTAAATAATTAAAGCGACTAGTGCAGACTGGTTTACTTGATTTTAATTTGAAGAGTTGTATCCTTGGTGATGACAATTTTTGATTCTTCAAAGCTTGGAGGTCCAAATCTTCCTTTTTCTCCATTGGAAAAACCATAGGGTTCTTTTGGTATACCCATCATATTTTTATCCAGTTCATTGTTGTTATTAACATCGTGATAATAAGAAAAACTATAGGTCCCCTTTGGCATATTTTCCAAATTGATTTTAGCGGTGTTGTTCTCAACTGAAGAGGTGGCAGTTCTGAATTCTTTCTCCATATGATTTTCCTTAGAATCGTATATAGCAAACCTGATTTCACCAGAATTTGTCTCAGTAATCTCAAACTCAATAGTCATAGAAACCTGATCTTTTTTCTGAGCTAAAGAACTAAAACATACAAAGCAGAAACAAAATAAAATGCTTATTCCTTTCATAATCTTAAATTTACAACATAAATATAAGCTATTTATTCATTAAAACAATCAAATCATCCTCTTCAAAACGACCCTGGCCCACTAAGGCAGCCATGACACAGGTATACGAGCAACACTTGTGGGGTGGTCGAGATCACGACCTGTATTCTGGTGAAGGCTCTCATCTTCCTGAGCTGGTAAATCCTTATGTGAAAGTCGTCTCTTCTTTCTTAACGGGGTTTAATGTCCCGCCTGTGGTTTGTGATTTAGGATGTGGCGATTTCAATGTAGGTTCTCAGCTGGTCGACTATGCTCAATCTTACATTGCCGTTGATATTGTAGAACCCTTAATTCGTTACAACCAAAAGCATTTTAAGGAAAAATATTTAGAATTTAAGACTCTCGATTTGGCAACAGATGCACTACCTAGTGGAGATGTCGTTTTACTTAGGCAGGTTCTCCAGCATTTATCAAATAAAGAAGTAGCCAGCATTGCAGAAAAACTGAAGCACTACAAGCACGTTATTTTAACAGAACATATTCCAACAGGCGATTTTACCCCTAATCTGGATATTATTTCTGGCCAGGGCACCCGTTTAAAAAAGCAAAGCGGTGTCGATCTTCTCGCACCGCCTTTTAATCTGAAGGTCAAAACTTCTATTCCACTGCTGTTTCTTCCTTGCAGTGATGGTAAAAGTGAGATTATCACCTCTCTCTATACCATGTTTTGAAGCTTCAAATGCTCGATCTTTAATTAATTTTCGCAATCTTCCTCTAAAATCTGTTGAGCTCGTTTCTTTCCCCAGTCCGGATAAAATTTGACATCAGACTTCTCTTCGGTTTCGAAAAGGCCGAGTGCTTTTTGAACATCTTCACAATAAGGCTGAATAGACTGACCAAAGAATTTGGCAGTACCCATATCCCATTCGGCCTTGGCAAGAATAACTCTTGGATTATTTGGAGCTATGCTCAAAGCGTCTTGATATATCGCCTGATTCTTTGATGATAAGCTCATCCCGTACTTTTGTCCATCAAAGCTGATATAAGCCGTATTCGCTAAGGCTTTGGCAATCCATATTTCAGGATTTTTAGGCGATAATTCTGCAGCTTGGTCCAGGAGAGCCTTAGCCTTATCAAGTTTTAATTTCAAGGTCGATTCTTCCTTAACTTCAAATGCTGTAAGTACAAGGGTATAACCGGCATAAAAAGGAGGTAACCAATTTTGATTCTCTACTTTGGCAATGCGTTCAAATTGGCTGGAGGCCTCTTCAACTTTTCCATTTTCCCAAAGATCGAAAGCATTTTGCATTCCTTTTTCATAAGGGGTTTGGGCGATAGTGATAAAATTCATCGCGAGTAATGTGGTAATAATAGCTAGCGTTTTCATGAGATTTATTTTATAATGATTTTTAAAACAGTATTGGCTGTGATTTCAATTTGGCAGTCTTTAAAGCTTGGTGGACCATAATATCCTTTTTCGTCGTTTGAAAATCCATAAGGTTCTTTAGGAATTTCCATCATATTTCTATCCAGCTTATCGTTGTTATTAACATCATGGTAATAAGCAAAGCTGTAAACGCCTTTGGGTATATTTTCTATAAACAAGATTGCTGTATGGTCTTCAATGGAAGAAGAAACGGATTTGAATGGCGTCTTCAGGTAGTTTTCTGCAGAATCGTATAAGGCAAGTCTTATGGAGCCCTCTTCATTTTCGGTGACATCAAATTCAACAGTTAAGCTCACTGTTGAATCACTTTGAGCCTGAGCGGTGAAACTCATGAGGCAAAAAAATAATACATAGTAGATTGTTTTCATGATATAAGTATTTTATGATCTAAAAGTAGGAAGTCAATGCGCTTTAGGAATAAGTTAAATGACGAGCCGTTGTATTTTAAAGATGAATCGCTTTTAAAAATAGCCTTATTGTCCTTAGCCTTATTTTGAGCTATTAGACTTCAAGCAATAATCACACTCTTTTCTTTTTTAGTTCACTCTCGCTCTTATTAATTAAGTGTTCATGAATCTCGTTCCTCGATTTACATTGCCTAAAAAAGAAACAACTTGCCTGCTATACCGCAGGTAGGCAGGAAAAGTCTAGGCTTACAAGAATTTTACTATTTAAAAATAAATTTAAAACGTCTAAAACTCTGCTAGTGAATTACAAATTATTCAATTGATTGGAGGTTTTATCGTCGCTTAAGGTCCAGAAGAAGCCTACAAAAAAGAACTGATCGTCGTTCGGAACAATCGCCTGTCTCTGGAAAACTCCATTGGCATCAGCTTGATTGGCATAATTATAACCAAAGACATTTCTAGTATTCAGCACATTGCTGACAGAAAAATAAAGAATCTTCTGTTGATCGATCAAATACGCCCAATTAAAGCTCAGGTTATGGAAGGTTTTAGTCTTTTGGTTTAAAAATCCAGGCTGATTAGGATTGGTATAATTCCTTCCTGTTGCAAAGACATAACTGAAGCCTAACTGACTGTTCCAGTCTTCTATCCAGTATTTGGTCACCAAAGAAGCGTTATGAGCCGAAGCAAAACCAGGTCTGGCTGCTTCTGGAAAATTTCTATAGTCCCGTTCGGTATCCAGGAATGAGTAAGACGTCCAGTATTCCAAGTTTTTAAAGCTTCTGTTGTCTCTCCAAAAGACATCCACTCCGCTGGCCTCTCCAAAACCCAGGTTGTTGTAAGCGGTACTAAAGCCTGGAAGTTCTGTGTCAAACTTGATTAAATTATCATAGGATTTGTGATAAGCTTCCACCCTAAAAATTTGATTTTTTCTTATGTATTGAAAGTTAGCTATGAAATGGGTTGCATTTTCCGGGTTTAAGTTGTTTTCGAATTTCAACACCTCCGCATTAGGATTTTGAAAAAAACGGCCGTAAGCCAATGAAAACTGAGAATGTTTTCCGGATTTATAAGCTATTGAAGCCCTCGGCGAAAACACAGTCTGGTTCAATAACTCATAGTGATCGACCCTCCCACCAACATTGGCGGCAAGGTGCTTTGAGAAAAAAATATCCAGTTCTGCAAATCCGGCAGAGATGTTATTTTGGAATCCGTAAGTAACTTCAGAAACTGACGCTGACTCAAAACGCTCCTCAAAATCAGTGACAAAATATTCACCTCCCAGGTTGAATTTTAGGCGGTTGTTAAAGCGTTTTCTCAACTTCACTTTCACATGCCCCGACTGATCTAAATTGGAGATTAAATTTTCATCGACCTGAAATTCGTTATGATCGTTGGACAGCGAAAATCCGGTCTGTAGGGTCCAGCTCTCGCCTAAATAACTTTTGTAAGACCCGTTGATGTAGAGGTTTTGGTTTTCGTTGGCAAAACGAAGCCCTTCGTCGAAGTTAATATCCTCCTGAATGAGGTCAAGATTGGTATAACTGAAGCCACCATATAGTTTGATAAGGTCGGTCTCGTTAGTTTTATAGCGATAAACCAGTTCCCCATTGGCAGACTGGATTGGGCTCAACCATTGGTTCCGATCGGGTAAGGCTTCGAGATAAGGCGTTAAGTTGATGTACGAGGTGTTGATACTCAACGAACTTTTCTCCCATTTTTGAGTGTTTCCAACACCCACCCCTACCGTCATTAACGATACTTCTGTTTTTTCCTGATCGGGCTCGTCGATAGTATTCAATTTTAAAACACCAGACAGCGCCTGGCCGTATTCTGCAGAATAGCCGCCTGTAGAAAATGAAATTCCTTTAAATAGGAATGGTGAAAAGCGTCCGCGGGTTGGAATATTGTTGGTCGTAGGCGTATAAGGCGCGAACACCCGCATACCGTCTATAAAGATCTGGGTTTCCTCGGCCCTGCCACCTCTTACAAAAAGTCTTCCGTCTTCGGCCACCGTTGAGGTCCCGGGTAAGGTCTGTAACGCTCCTAAAAAATCACCAAGAGCACTGGCGGTTGTGACGACGTCCAATGGTTTGAGTGCAGTAACCCGTGAGGCTTCCCCCGCCTCAAAGGTACCGGCAGTAAGCATCACGGCATCCAGCGTATTGACATCTTCTCTGAGTTGAATATTAAGATCTTTAAGCTTGGTGACTTCAGTAGTAAGAACGTAGTCCTCAAAAGACAAAAATGAAATATATAGGGTTTGTTCTCCGGTTTCTGAAGTGCTAAATGAAAACTTCCCCTCTGCATCTGTCGTGGCTCCATCATAAGTCCCTACCAGGTACACATTGGCTCCAGTAATTGGAAGACCCTGACGGTCGGTGACTTTACCAGAAATAGATTGTTGCGCTAAGACCTGAACGCTTAGAAATAGTATAATCAGAAACAAAGGAGCTTTCATCTGGCGTGTTTTTTTCATTTGATAAAACAAATGTTGAAAAACACGCTCTTGGAGGCCTTCTAAAGTTTACGAACCGTCAAATGGTATTGATGAACCGTTGATTATAATGTATTTCTACTGATTGAAAGCTTTAAGCTTAGCCTAACACATGCTGCGCCAATACTTTTTGGACATCATACACATTCACACTTTTATTGAATTTTTTCTGAATGCTAGGGTTCTGCTCGCTGGAAATCCAGATCTTCAACTCGGCCTCCAGATCAAAGGAACCTGCGGTTTCCACGCTGAAGCGGCTGATGCTTTTATAGCCCACCGAAAAATACTCGACTTTACGACCGGTTAGGCCTTGTTTATCGACTAAAATCAGGCGTTTGTTGGTAAAAATAAAGGTATCTCTCACCAGCTTAAAGCCAATTTCAATGCTTTCATTATCGGTGAGTAACTGACTGTAATCCTTTTCCAGTTCTTGCTGACTTACCGCTCCGGCATTGCCGAGCAGTGATGAAAATAGTCCCATAAATTGTAATTAAAATAGGTTTAGAAAAATTATTTAAAGCATCAAACACCTCATAACTCCTTCTCATAAATTAAAAAGGAATCGGTTCAGAATAATTGAAACTTAAAGAACCATTAGTGATCACTATCTCTTCAGTTCCATCTGTTACCGTGGATGAAAAGGTTGCAAAAAAGCAATCCGAAGAATTCGTAATGACATTGCTTTCAATATTCATTTTAGTACTTGTTCCATCAAACTCAGCAGCATCTTTATTCTGTGAATATTCAATGCTTGAGACTACATCTTTTCCAGTCTCTTCATAAGGTAATCTAAGTGTGAAATTTTTTGCTACACCTTGATCGTTTTCTACATAACCCCTTATAAATATACTTACTTCTCCAGTATTTGCAGGGCTCTCTTCCCATCCATATGAATTGGTAATCCAGTTAAAATCTTCACCATCAATTAGCATTTCGAGCTGTGTATCTCTGCATGAAGAGTCTGGATTGACATCAAAATCATATTCATCGTCAGAACAACTTACACAGATGAGGACTAAAAGCATTACACCAGATATGGTGCTTAGTACATTTTTCATTTTTAGAATTTTGGTTAGAATAATCAATAGTATAAATTAATTCTGAAAATGACTCAAATTTGCTAAACTTCTGCTAAAAATGCTGTTTAACTATGCTTTACTTTTTTCCTGTTAGCCTTATACCTTAACGAAGCAGAAACGATAAATGCAGGAGTGATAAAAACCGCCACCAAGGTTTTTATCTCTACGAGTTCATAGTAGCCTATGATTAGAGATAGAAGTAACATAAAGTTTAGAGCATACCACCCTTTTTTATTGATGTTCATAAGTGTTGGTTTTTAGATTAGCATTTGTTTTTGCCTCTTGAAGATCCTTGAATTTAGCCTTCACCTGTTTTAAAGCTTTATCTTCCATCGTATTCAGGTCCAACGTATAGTTTTGGCCCTCGAGCTGAAGCTCAATTTCGAATAATCTAACCTCAATGCTTTGTATATCCACAATATTGATGACTTCAAGTTGTTTGGTTTGAGGGAGGAAAAATCTCACCTGCTGATCATCCCATTCGATATAATACTTGTCGTTTCTCAAATTATACACACCCAGGCCTATAAAAAATACGCCTTGAAATCCCTGAAATAATGGTATCCAATCAAAGTCAGAATCTTTAAAAATCAATTCTGCAACAGCAAAGAGGCCAACTACTAAAAACAATACTCCAAAACCAATCATGATCTTGGACCATATTTTCTGAGTTCTAAAGGCCTTGACTCGAGTCATTTTCAGTTTGATAAATAGAATACTGTAACAAATTTATTAATGAATTTTTAATAAAAATAGAAACTTAATTGAAAATCTTTAAACATAATTTTGCAGCACATGATTAGTTACAGAAAAATCGCCAAGGCAACCTATCCAGATCTGAGTTTACAGCTTAGAGACTTGTATCTGGAGGCCTTTACCAAAGGCCTCTCAGCTCAGCATATCGAAACTGACGATGCTGAGGTATATCTCAAAGCACTCTTTGAAAAGGGATATGGGATTTTGGGCTTTTCTGACGAACAGCTGGTGGCAGCTTTAATCGTAACCCCTCCAAGCTTTGACCAGGAACGCCCAGATCACCTCAAAGAGAATTATCCTGATACTCATACTTTATACATTGCTGAAGTTCTGGTTGATGAAAATTTTCGCGGCATGGGTCTTGGCAAAGGCTTATTTGAAAAGTTTGAAGCTACCCTAAGTGCAGACATTACTCACGTTTTATTAAGGGTATGGAGTAAAAATGAAATCGCCTACAATCTGTATAAATCTTCAGGATTTAAAGACTGTGGGAGCATCATTCAACAAAAACTAAAACCAACCACTAAAGCGCCTTTCGAAATGGAAAAACGCTATATGGTGAAAGCTTACTAATACAGACTATGAAAGAATTCAATATAAAAACACCTCATTTAGCTCAAGGTCAACCTGAGGAAAAACGACAGGAGATCCTTGACTATTTCAACAGAACGTTCGAGCTGGATACTCAGCTTTATAGCACCTTAAAAGAAGAAGATGCCTTTTATATGCGTGCAGATCCGCTAAGGCATCCCATCATTTTTTACTATGGGCATACCAGTGTATTTTTTGTGAACAAGCTGGTTCTGGCAGGAGTATTACCAAAGCATATCAATCCCCACTTCGAATCGATTTTTGCCATCGGTGTGGATGAGATGTCCTGGGACGATCTCAACGAAGAAAATTATGACTGGCCTACAGTAGCCGAAGTTCGGGAATACCGAAACACGGTGAAAGCTGAAATTACCAAACTCATAAAAGAATTACCTCTCGAGCTCCCTATCAATTGGGAAAACCCCTTCTGGCCTATCATTATGGGCATTGAACACCAAAACATTCATATCGAAACCTCTTCTGTCCTCATCAGGCAGCTGCCTGTAGAGAAGCTGCAGACGGGTATTTTTAGCAACGTATGTAATGAAGATCACTCGGTCGTGGCCAACGAGCTGATAAGCATTGACGGCTCTGAAGTGCAGTTAGGCAAAAAACAAAACCACCCCCTTTACGGCTGGGATCTGGAATACGGTAGTTTTGAAGAGCGCGTCGATGACTTTAAGTCCTCAAAATACCTGGTCTCCAATGCTGAATTTTTAGAATTCATCGAAGCTGGAGGCTATCAGGACCAACAATGGTGGACCGAAGAAGGCTGGTCCTGGTGTACCTACAAAAAAGCGGAGCATCCTCAATTCTGGATCAAGGAAAATGACAGTTACAAGTTACGATTAATGACCCAAATTGTTCCTATGAAATGGAGCTTTCCGGCAGAAATCAATTATCTGGAAGCCAAGGCCTTTTGCAACTGGAAATCTGCTAAAACGGGTAAAAAACTCCGCCTGCCTACAGAAGCCGAATGGTATAAGTTAATCGAGATCAGCCAGGTGAAAGATGCTATCGAGTGGGATGTTGCTCCGGGCAACATTAACTTAGAACATTACAGCTCTTCCTGTCCTGTAGATGCATTTCCCTTCGGAGATTTTTACGATCTCATGGGGAACGTCTGGCAGTGGACCGAAACCCCGATTACAGGTTATCCAGGGTTTAAAGTACACCACTTATACGACGATTTTTCGACGCCGACCTTCGATGGTAAGCATAACATCATCAAAGGGGGCTCATGGATCTCTACGGGAAATGAAGCCACGCTGAATGCCCGCTATGCCTTTAGACGGCATTTCTATCAGCATGCTGGCTTTCGCTATGTCGAATCAAAATTTGAGCCTGAAATAAGAGTAGACAGCTACGAAACCGATGAAGAAGTCGCCATCTCCTGCGAAAAGAACTATGGAGACGACTATCTGGGCATGACCAAGTTGCCACTTCAGGTGTTAGACTTATTAAAAGAGAAGGTGGAAAACCCTTCAGAAAAGAAATTGCTGGACCTCAACTGCGACACTGGTCGTCTGGCCTTTGAAGCGACTCGCTATTTTAAGGAGGTGATGGCCATAGATGCCTCGGCAAGGTTTATCAGCCCGGCTATTGAATTGCAAAAGAATGGTTTGCTTAGGTATGTCATTAAAGATGAAGGCGAGTTGTCCGTATTTAAGGATGTGCTTCTGAAGGATTTGAAGCTGGAAGGAAAATTGGAACACCTTCAATTTATGCAGGACGATGTGATGAAACTGAAAGAGCGCTACAGCGGTTATGATGTGATCGTCGCGATGAATCTGCTGGAAGAGATTCGCCAGCCCAAAGCAGTGTTGAGCATGATCCACGAACGCTTAAACGCTGGCGGAACCTTGATTTTAGGCTCTACCTACGATTGGGAATCCAGCACTAGCGAGATAGAACATTGGCCAGGAGGTTTCAAGAGAAACGGAGAACCCGTGAAATCCATTGACGGCATCACTGCTATTCTTGAGGAACACTTTAGCTTAGAAACCGAGCCTGTGCAGTTGACCTATCCAATCCGAAAATCGAGTCGATCCTTTGAAGTGAAGAAGTCTGAGGTGAGTGTCTGGAAAAAGAAGGCTTAGTTGTGTAACAGGTAAAGAGCGATAAATACTAACACCGTAAAGACGTGGCTTTGCGCATAAAAGATTCTTAAGATTCTGCGCTGGGCTAATGCCTTTTTTCGAACTTGCTGTTTTGACATTTCAATTTCTTGAGCTGTAAAGGTTTTTAGGGGTGTTGCCTTTGAAGTCTTTTCTTTAGAATGAATGCCTTCCCGATTGTTGTCTTTGAATTTTTTTCGCTGAGAAGGGCGCTGTGCCCGGTTTTGTTTCAACCGATTGTTCATATCTTGAATATGTCCTGCACCAAAACTCATGACTGTTTCTTTTTAAAGATGATTTTGGCACATACAATTATTCCAAAACCAATTCCTAAAAGTGCACCAGAAAGAAACTCAGACTTATAGAAGTCAAAAGCACTGATTACGATACCTGAAACCAAAAGGAGTGTCCCTAAAATTCTGTTTTGTAGTGTGGTCATTTAATTGAGTTGATTAATTGATTTTTATCCCTTGTTGATCAGCTCCAGAGTATATTCCATCTGAGTATCCTTATTATTAAGAAAATCTTCAAGAGTTTGATGAACTTCATAATCTGGGATGATTCCTCTACCATAGATCTGATTAGATTTCTCAGGAACGTCTTGTTTCAGATTCACTATTGAAAAACTGGTAGTGAGTTTGGATTTCGGCAACACATAATCGAAAGGAGTATGCCCATTGTGTCCGTAATAACCCCCAATGGTTTCCTCTCCTATCGTAATTGTATTTTCATTTCCAGCAACCATGGCGGCAAACAAACTACCAGCCGAAGCAACGGCAGGACTTATGAGTAAATAAATTTGTCCTGTAAATGCGTTTTTATGAGGTTGTCGCACTTGATGATCATCACTGGTATCATCCTGAAAATATTTACCGCCTTTTTCCAAAGGGAAAATATTTTGAAGTTGATTATTATATCCACCAACAACCAATGGCCTAATAAATTTTGGAATCCAGGTATCATAATATCTGAGCAGTGGAATTTTCCTAAAACTAATCCAGGCTTTAGTATTTTCCTGAAAATTTCTTTGGGTTAAATATGAGTAGGTTAAGAGATCATTAGGATCATCTCCACCTCCATTTCCTCGAACGTCTACAATTAAATTTTCAATATTATCCTTTTTAAGCTTTATAAAGATGCTATCCAAAAATGCAGCATAGGTTTTATGCTCTTCTGTCGTTTCATTTCCTATTGAAAAAGAACGAAGCGTCAAAACTCCTGTGGAATCATCTACTTGTCTATATCCATATTTCTGACTCTCTTTTAAATCAATGTAACTCACTTGATCCGTTGGGAAAGAGTGCCTTCCTCTGAAATTCTTATAATAGTCTAAGTAGCTTACGCTTTTAAAAGTTTTGGTTTCTAAGGAATCAGTTATTTTGAAAACTACCTCAAACTCTTTTTGTTGACCATAATGCCATCTGTAGTATCTTGAAAAATGGGTACGTAATCCAGTTCTTTTGCCAGTAATATTGTAACCATCTGTCGTATAGTATTTGTAAGTATTTTTAACAACTTCTTCCATCGGATCGCCATTGATTTCGATTACTTCGGCACCTAATGGCAGCTCTCCACCTTCAAAATTAATTCGCCATTTCCCTTCAATCCATTTGATAGGATATGGAAAATAGCCAGTGGGTTCTGCACTTAAGCTTTCCCAGTATTTATCTGGTAAACCCGTATCATTATGCAAGCTGCCTTCAAAATCTGTAAGTTGGCAGATGATATTATAAAAATCCAGATATGTAGAGGATTCTTCAATTTCAGTTTCTGCCCAGTTGTAAATACTATCGATTTGGGCTTTTGATCTGTACTTGTAAAGCCCAGAATTAGCCTGTTCTCGAATCTCTTTAAACACTTCCAGATCTTTCTGCATTTTTTTAATCGATATCGGATCATCTATATGTTGACCAAAGCTGATGAAGGAGGATAAGATGAGTAGGCAAGTAAAAATGTGCTTCAAAATATATTCAAATTATTTAGTGAGAGCTTTAATTATTCGGTCTTCGTTAATAACTATATCTCTGAATAACACATGAGGAAAAACTTTATGTTTTGATGTTTTAAACGCTTCAAAAATATCTGATAGTGCCGAGGCTGTTAATAGAGAAAGATTTAATTCTGTATTCATTTCGCAATCAGTAATAAAATCATCACTGAACTCTGGTGCTATCAAAAGAATTTTAGAAACTCTGATATCATTCTTTTCAGTTACGTTTTTATAAGATTTAAGTTGTCTTGATACGGTACTGAATTTATTGTATCCTTTCTCTTTTTTTGTCTTGCATTCAACGATAATAACATCATCATTATCTAGTCTTATAAGGATATCTATTAAGTCTTTCTTTGTATTCAATTCCTTTTTTAGATCTTCATCAACATTGAAACCTAATTCAGAAAAAATCTTTTTAGTTAATTCTTCAAATTTGATCCCAAGCTCGCTTTCTTTCACAGAAATACCATTTTCTTTTAATGAATTTAAATCTCTGTAAGCTACTTTTTCATAATTTTCAAGGTAAAGATTTTCTGCATCTTTGTAATGTTCTAGAGTATTAAGAATGTTGTCACCTCTTTGCTTAATACCCTGATCTAGAATAAATTTTTTAAAATCGTCTTTAGAGATTAAATCCAAGATATCCCTTGGCTTGATATTATAATCTAATAAAAAATCAGCTTTTAATACAAATTCATCTTGAATTTGAAACTTCGATCGTATTTCTTTATTCAAATTTGGTAGCGATTCATTAAGTTCAGTTAGCATTTTTTCAAATCCATCCAATGAAATATTAATATTCTCGTCTTTCTCAATGGTATCAAAATATATAATCAGATTATCTATTTTATCTTCTAAAGTACCGCCACGCAGATTTTTTATATTTAATTTCTTTTCGCATAATTCATTTAAGGTTTTCTTTTTTTCAGTAAGATTAGACTCATTTTTATAGATGTCGTTTAAAAGAAGTCCTCTGAAAGAAACACCCTCTGTGATTATTTCTTCAATTTTATCTAAGTAAGTTAAGTTTCTATCAATGTTATGTTTTCTTGCTATTTGGTTTATAATTGGCTCTCTTAAAAGTCTCAAAGTTCTTCTAAGAAACTTATCAGCAACCTCTTTTTTTCTGAGTTTTCTTAAAAGGCGAACCATTTCATCGGCTATGTAAATTGAACTATCTTTTTTCGAATAAAAAATAACGCCTATGTTTTTCAAATTATTGATTACTTCCATTACATCGAGTTTTTTTATTGGAAGTATCGAATAGTTAATCAGTTTAATTTCTTCTTGTGAAAGATTTAATTCATTGGAAAGTGTGAGAATAATAGATAATTCATCTGTAGTAATTTTAGCTTCTCTATTATTATCTAGGTCATTCTTATAAGCTGTACTCAAACAAGCTTTATAGATTCTATAATCTCTTTTTCTGTCTTCAGATATTTCAGATTTATCGTCCTTAAATTCTTGGTTTGTTTTTTTGATTTTTGATTTAATATTTTTTAATTCATCTTCATAAAGTCTTGAAAACCAATCTTGTTTCATAATACAGTTACCATCTCGAATCAAAATATCAATTAAAATATCTAACTGGTTTGATGTATCTTGAAATTCAGATATCAGATATTCAAAAAATTCATCTTCTATTAATGTAAATACTTTGGAAACATTCTGACTATCTACAGATTTTAAACCACGATCTGCAGAACTCAAAATTTTATCGATTTGTCTAGAATTACTCGGGTTTTGGGAAATAATATTATCAATCACTTTGATAAAATTATTTTTATCAATTGAATTAAGCTTGTCTAAAATCTTTTCGAGTTTCATAATAGATGTAGATTGAAATTTTATAATTTCTTTAAATATACACGTTTATCCTCAACCGACACGGTTTGAGGTATGGCTAATTCCCTTATTTTTCATCTTTAATTAATTGAAAGTGTCTTTATGCCTCCTTATAAATTCGCTAAACGATTTTGGGTTTTTACCCGTGATGTTCTGGACCCAATTCGTCGTTTGGGGTGTGCTTTGGAACCTCGGTAAATAATGAAGCAAGATCAAAACGAAAATATAAGCTGCAGATAAGCCTTGTCTTTTTTTAGTCAAAAAGAAAGACAACAAATTTGGGGATTCAAAGCGAATATTTTTTTCTAAGCCGATGCTTAACTTATCTGCCATGTCCCCGAAGGTCAAAAGTTCCTCATTGGTAAGATCGTAAGCCTCACCGATATGTCGTTCTGGAGAGACCAAAATTTGGGCAGCAACAGCTCCCAGGTCTTTAACATCTATCAAGGTAAATTTAGCCTTACCTGCTGGCAAATAAATACGCTGGTGCTCAACTAAATCACGCCGCAACAGGGTGGTAAAATTTTGCATAAAATAAGCGGGGCGAAGAAAGGTATAAGCCACACCACTGTTCTTGATTAACGTTTCGATTTGATGATGAGGAATCCATTTGCTGCGTTGTACTCCTTGCACCGATAAAAATACAATGTGTTTGATCTGGGTTTTAGCAGCAATTTCTATAAGAGGTTTAAAATAGGTATTAACATCAGCAAGTTGGGGAGGACGAAGTAAAAAGATCATGTCCATCTGTGCAAGGGCAGGTGTGAACGTATTCAACTCGGTAAAATCAAATTGGACAGGCTTAGCTCTAAAGGTCTTCAATAATTCTGAAGACTTCTTCTTATTCCTTACTCCCGCAAAAATCTCCAGCTCGTGTTCTCTTTCTGATAAGTTTTCAAGAACAGATTTTCCGACAGTGCCTGTAGGCCCTGTAATTAAAACTTTTGTCATTACTGCAGAATCAATTGGTTTTGATTTCCTCTTCATAAGCCATCGCAAACGACTGCATTTCAGCAATGATTGGCATGGTTTTATGCCCAATGGCAGATAACTCGTAGTGAACTTTAGGCGGAACTTCACCATAATTATAACGAACAACCAAACCTGAGTCGCAAAGCGTTTTGAGTTCCTGGTTCAACATTTTTTCACTGATGTCGGGTATCAATCGTTTTAATTGTGAAGGCCTGAGAGCTTTAGGAGCGAGTTGATATAGAATCAGAAGCTTCCATTTTCCACTTAGTAAATCTGAGGTGGTCCGAATAGGACACCTGGCGGTGACTTTAAGTTCTTTGTTTTCCATACTTACAAAAAGGTTAGTACTATATTTCAATTTAGGTACTATAAAAGTAGATATATTTGATTCGATTCCGTTTAAAAATATTGATTTTAATTGAAAGTGATGACTATAGTTTACGTCTATGATGCCTTATGTGGTTGGTGTTACGGGTTTTCACCTGTCATCATGAAACTTCAGGAAGAATACAAACCAGATCTAACCATTGAGGTCATTTCTGGTGGGATGATTACTGGTTCCAGAATAGGGCCTATAGGCGAAGTTGCCTCTTATATCAAATCGGCTTATAAAACCGTGGAAGCTAACTGCGGTGTGAAGTTTGGCCAAGGATTTTTAAATCATACCCTGGCCAATGGAGAAGCTATATTTACCTCGATTCCTCCAGCCATTGCATTATCGATTGTTAAGCACATAAAACCTAATGATAGCTTGTTCTTTGCCGCTGCAATCCAGAAGGCGATTTACGATACCGGAATGTTACCAGGAGATCCTAAAACTTACCTAGCCTTAGCATCAGATTTTGGTATAGATAAAAAACGCTTTATTAAAAAATGGCATGACCCGTTTTACCACCAGTTAGCTCAGGAAGATTTTAAAACCTCGGCAAATTTAGGAGTCCAAGGCTTTCCAACTGTTTTTATTAAACACAAAGATAAATACGTGAAAGTAAGCAGTGGCTATCTTGCTTACGAACGACTTAAAAACAACATATTATCATTTAAATACAATTAATATGATTAAAACAATAGCTTTATTTGGTGCCACGGGACAAACAGGCCAACTGTTTCTAAAATATGCTCTGGAGGCAGGTTACGACGTAAAAGCCTTGGTAAGAGATCCAGACAAATTAAATGTGTCCAACGCTCAACTCTCAATTGTAAAAGGGGACGTCTTAAATCAAAATGATGTAGAGCAAACTATTGACGGGACAGATGGTGTCGTGAGCCTATTTGGTCATGTTAAAGGCTCACCAGAATGGCTGCAAACTCAAGGCACTCGTCATATCATAAAAGCGATGAAAACCAGCAAGGTCGATAGAATTATTTCTTTATCGGGTGGAGGCCTTCCATATCCAGAAAAGGATCAGCCAAAATTTGCTGATAAATTGATAAGAACCATTATGAAGATTGCAGTTCCAAAAATCTTGAACGATGCTATCCAACATCATCATGTTTTAGAAGAAAGTGGCTTGAACTGGACCATTGTAAGGGCTCCAAGACTTACTAATAAACCCAAAAAAGAAAGTTATCGTATTGGATGGGTAGGGGTGAATGCCAGCACTCAAATTACCAGGGCAGATTTAGCTGATTTTATTTTAAGTCAAGTTGAAGATGATAAATTTGCATATCAGATGCCTTTTGTAAGTGAATAAGATGGGTTAGAGTAGGTTATCTGTATTTTGAAATCTGAGCTGCCGATGCTTTGATGATTCACAATTATCAATCAAAAAAGATTGAGTTAATAGATCAAACAGCAATGGTTGAAAGCATAAAAAAAAACCTACATCGATAAAATTGACTTTACTGATGCAGGTTATTCTTTACATAATGATTCTAAAATAGAATAATCAAGTTTATTCTGTGAAATACTTGAGCACTTCGTCTTTAGTGATAGCCCAAACCACTCCATCACCATACGACATATTACTTACGTCACTATCAGCAGTATAATCTACAGACCAGGAAATACCTCCATCTGTAGTTTTATAAATAGTATTGCCACTACAATACCAGCCAGTCATTTCATCCATGAAAACGAACGAGGTGATTTCTTCATCCCCTGCATCAAACATAAGTTCCCAATTGTAACCCCCGTCCGTCGATTTATAGATACGGTTTATTAATTCTGCACTACTTTTTCTGTTTATTGAAACGTATCCTGTATGTTCAGTTATAAATTGTAGTTGTTTTACTTGAGAGGATGTTTCAATTCCTTGTATGGTTACTTCTACCCAATTACCATTATCTGTAAATAAAATAAGTGGTGCAAAAAAATCATTGATAGGAGTGTAGCCAAGATTTGGATTAATATCGATATAGCCGCCAGCCCATATGTGAGTGTCATCAAATTCAGAAAATACACTTAAGAAACTATCAGTTCCATACGGTTCTTCACTATCTCTAGGATTATTGTTATAAACTTGATTAAAAGTAGTTCCATTTGTAGTTTGATAAACAAATTTCCAATGACTTATCAAAAATCCTTTAGATAAATCATCACTCACATATAATCCTATTAAGGTATTATTAGGATGAATATCTTCATTTATTAAAATACTACCACCAACTGGAACTTTACTAACTCCGATAGCTTTAGTCCAGCCTTCATCATTAGCAGTGGCATAAAAAGAGCCATCAAACCCACATCTTCCCCAATTACTCCAGGTTATACCTCCATCTTTAGTTCTATATACTCCACTCCCACCAAAAGAATCATCGTGTGAAAAATAGAATTTATCTTTTCCTACAGATTGAGATTTATGTACATAATTAATAGGTTCATTGTAATTTATAATCCCCGTGTGGTCTATGGTATGCCATTGATTTAAAGCACTGGCTAAAACACCTATATTACCATTATAGTCATTCTCTACTGTGTTAGTGATTATTCTGTTCTCAATAGAAACCTTTAGCTCTGGAATAGTTGACTCGGTTTCTGGTAAAATCAAACTGATCTCCTGCTCATTTACAGAATTGATCTCAGCCCTAACGTTATCAAATGAAACTTCAACCTCATTTACATTGGTCGTAAAATTAGTCCCAGAAATTACAACAGTATCTCCGCTGTAGCCAAAGTTCTTGGAGTAGGAGTCAATTGTAGCAGCTTCAGGCGTAATGGATGGGTTTTCTACATTAAGGTCTTGTGTGTCATCTGATGCACAGGATACGCAAATAAAAACGAGTAACACTATTGAAAGCGTTTTAAGAATATTTTTCATATTAAACTGTATTTAATTAGAGGTGACTAACTACTCTTTGATAAATTTTGAAACTCCACCTTGTTCAGTTTTAATAAAATATACACCTGAATTTAGAGTACTTATGTCGATATTGGCATTTGGTAAGGCTTTCCCTTTGCTCACCTGCCTTCCGCTCATATCATAAATGCTATATTGCTGAGTGATTTCTAAACCAATCAACTGGATATTGGCACTGGATGGGTTGGGGTAGATTCCAATTTCCTTTCTGTCCAACAAGAAGTTTTCATTGGATAATGTAAAGGACTGTAGGCCTACAATAGAATTGAGAGCGTCCTCTTCCCAACATATTCCTTCAAATAAAAGAGTGTTTTTAGGTTTTATATCCCATTCAGATTCTGTAAATATTTCACTAGGACCACTACCAGGGTTTCTTTTTACGTAAGAGTTTGAAAAATTCCAAGTCGTATTTTCACCATTTTGACCGTCAAACCCAAAAATGTCTATTACTGCATCATCATTTGAACCATCAACTAATCTTACTTTATCACCTCCTTCAACAGATGATATTATAGTCCCAAAAGTTGTATTAGAGGGTGTTCTAATATCGGGAAAGTTTTCATCAAAAGCATCAATGTCATTGACTAGGTATAAAAATGTATCTGTATATTCTCCAGCTCCTATCGTGGTGTTTAATGTCCAGTTTGGAGCTGATGCAAACTGAAATTGTATTCTTAGGTTCGTAACGTCAACAGTACCCTCTACATACAATTCTATAACTCGAGGAGCAATTGATCCAGTTGGACAATCTCCCTCCACCATAGCAGTTATTCTAACATTTTGAGAGTAAGAATTTAGATAGAAAAATAAAGCAAGTAAACTAAAAAGTAATTGTTTTTTCATAATAAATGGATTTTAAAAGATAAATTGATTTAATAAGTTTTTATTGTTCTTATACAAAACTGAGTCAAAAATAATCTAAAATGTTTTAAAAAATTGATTTTAATTAATTTAAGTTGCTATAAAATACTAACTGGTTTAAGATCAAAAAGTTATTAACGCTTCTAAATAAAAATAAATTTCAATTTCATCCATTTTTAAATAAAGTTTTTAATTTGATTAAATAAAAAAACTGAAGATCTCCTATGTCGATCTCTCAACTTGTTTAAGAAAACCTCTATGCGATCATAAACACAAATGAATATAATCTGTGCTATTTAGACGTCATCCGCAAAGCCAGCAGACCCAACACAGGACCTATGGCCAAGACTACGTAGATGCTAAACGGATTGGTGTTTAAACTTAACGTACTTAGTAGCTGAATACTAAGAATAGTAATGGCAAAGCCAATGCAGTTCACAATGGTAAGAGCTGTCCCTTTTCGATCGGCAGGAGCATTTTGAGCGACTAGAGAAGACAACAAAGGCGAATCGGCAATCACCGCCAGACCCCAGACCACCAGAAAGCTGATAAAGAGGTATTCATTTTCTAGGCCAAACATCCAGGGAGAGATCAGGCAGCAGCTTCCGGAAATCGCCAGAGCTAAACCAGCGATGCGTAGTGCGCCAAAACGCTGAGAGAGGTAACCGGCAGCCACACAGGATAAACTCCCCACGCCGATGATCAAAAACGATAGTAAAGCGATATTCAGTTGGGTATCGGGATGAAACTGCTCGTAAAGACTCAACATGACTGGAACAAAAGCCCAAAAGGCATACAGTTCCCACATGTGTCCAAAATATCCAAATGCAGCTTTACGGAAGGATTTAACTTTAAACACCGTCCAAAACCCCGATAGATCCAACTGAAAGCTGGCTTTACGGTAGGGACCATCGGGTACAAAACTCAAAATGAGTATCCCACCGATGACCGCCAGGGCAGAGGTCAGCATCGATACCGATTCCCAGGCCAGGCTGGTAGTCAGATCACTGAGCAAATGAGGAAAGGCGGTGCCTAGCACCAGGGCGCCTACCAAAAATCCCAGGGATTTTCCCAGTCCTTTCTGGTAATAGTCTGCAGCGATTTTCATGCCTACCGGATAGATTCCCGCCAGAAAAAGTCCAGTCATGACTCTACAAAACACTAAGCTTGTAAAGCTGTGGCCATGCCAAATCACCGCCAGGTTGAATCCAGCTCCCAAAAGTGCTGATACAAAAAACACCCGTGAAGGCGAATACCGGTCGGCAAAGCTCAAAACGGCAAAAAGCAAGGTCCCAAAAATAAACCCCAGCTGGACTGCTGAGGTTAAATGTCCTAAAGCTCCCGGCAACAGATCAAATTGGTGGACCAGTTGCGGCATCACAGCATTGCCGGCAAACCATAGCGAGGTACAGCAAAACTGAGCCAGCACAATTAGCGGTAAAATAGACTTAGATACCTTCACGGGGTGAAGATATTAAATGCAGCGAAAGCCTTCTACGTTTGACTTAAAATAATTCTGAAGTTGACCCTTGCTTTTCTCCTTCTTTTTTAGAAGAACTTATCTTTACCATTATAATATCTCAAAAAAATGGTTCCAAATGTCTCTTAAACAGGATTTATACACCCAATGCCAGCAGCTGGTCGATAATCGGTATCAGGTCATTCAAAAGCAGATTGCTGATTTACAGCAAAGTTTGAGCTCGGAGACCAAAAGCAGTGCGGGCGATAAGCACGAAACCGGCAGGGCTATGGTGCAGCTGGAACGCGAAAAAGCTGGACATCAACTGGCGGAAATCAATAAAATACGAACAGTTTTATCTAAAATTGACCCGAAAACAAATCATAGCCACGTCGGCTTAGGAAGCCTGGTGTTTACATCCAAGGCCAATTATTATATCGCCGCCAGCTTGGGGCCTTTAGATCTTGATGGAAAAGCCTACTATGCGATTTCACCTGGCACGCCTATGGGCCGGGTGTTAATGGGAAAAATTGAAAAAGATGAGGTGACCTTTAATGGGGATACGTTTGTGATTGAGGAGATTCTCTAAATCTGCTTTTTCACTTTTAAGAAAAATTAATTTCCTCATTTTATTTTTAAAATACAGAACTTCCAAACCTTCAGAGCAAATTTAGTGGTGCTAGAATGCCGATTCTCAATTCGTTTTTATTGAAGCTTTCTACGCCAAGATTTTGCTTGGCATAGGTAGAATAGTCGTAATAACGACCTATGTAGGCCATAAAAAAGCGAATATCTATTTTTTTAAAGGGGTTGTAATAAAGGGTGGGAATAGCACCATAACTAGTTCTGATGAGGTCTCTGGACGTTGAGAAATTATCGTAAGCCGTACTGGTCATCAAGGTGATTAAGCCTTGAAATTTACGACTAAACCGATATTCTGCCCTCAACCAGTTTTCTACATAGAGAACATCTTCTGCCAATTCATCGTCCAAAAGTGTACTTACTATACCTTTAGTATCGATATCTTCTTTGCTGTATTGAAAATCGTACATAATACTTAAGTCATTGGACTTATACTTATGACCTAAGGTGATAAAATATGTGCCTCGATCTCTTACCTCGTTGCTATAACTCGCACTATAATTGGTTTCGAATTTTCCATCAAAAAAAAGTCCGCGCCAATTCCCTACAAAATTGACTGGCCAAATTGGCTCCTGAATGTTTTCTGAAACTACATCTCCGTAGAGGTCTTCATACCTCAAGGTTCTGGAATTGAGTATCTGGAATCTCAACTGATGTTGATCAAAAGCCTGGTAAGATAAGCCTGCCCCTGTCACAAACGCAAGAGCATTGGAATAGATATCATTAAATTCCAAGATGTATAAGGGGCTGTATTCGTACTCATAGCCGCCATAAAAGGCAAACATTTTACCAATATACAGGTCCAGACGCTCCGAAGTTTTTATTTTAAGAAAGGCAAATTCAATATCACTGCTCAAATTGTCTAATGACTGAACAGCTGTAGTTCGGTTAAAGCGATTTCTAAAAGTAAAATCAACTCGTTCGTGGAGTTGACCAGAAATCCTTAAAGCTGTGAATCCATTTTCGAACAGCATGCCCCGGGGAAATTCTTCTCCTCCACTAAAGCGGTAGGCTTGAAATTCGGTACGCATATCAAAACCGATGTTTAGATCTTTAAAAAATTTACCCTTGTTAATCTTAATAAGCGGCTCAGCCAGGCTATCGTTGGCTTGTCCAAAACTACCAGGAATGCCAATAAACCAAATCATCAAAAGAAAAACACAATACCTGCTAAAGAAAAAATGTATTGCTGAAAAAGACAATGAACTAAAAGACATAGTGGAAAAGATTAGCTCCTTAGTATCACTTGAATTTATAAAAAATTCTCGATAAAAATTTTGAGTAGAAGAATTTTAACCAATTTCTCAGATTCTCAAGACCTCTTTTTGGTAAAGGTTATAGGTTGAAATCCGCTGTGTGGTGCTGCCCACCTTTTTAAAGCCCATACTTTCGTAGTACTGACAAAGTTTTGGGTTTTTAGCATCAGCGTCCAGCCTCAAATAGCGACACTGGTCTAATCTGGCCAGATCAGCGACCTGCTTCAAAATCTGTTGACCCAGGCCTTGTCCATTAAACGCTTCTTTCACCACCAAAGAATGCACGTATTTAGCCTTTTCTTGCTGTTCTCCCCAATATATGAGGTCCTCATCTAAGATACGAAGCATGCCGACGGTATCGCCTTCTTTATTTTTGACGTAAACATACTCAGCATTAGCGAGACCTTCTTTCACCCATTGAATTTTATCTGAAGGCGGATTCTTCCAGTACTGCCAATGATCGATTTTCATCTTATTGATTTTCTGGGCCGCAGCTTGAAACATAGCTATAACTTTATCTAAATCTGAGGAAGGAATACTGGAGAAGTAAAGGTACATAGCATTGGTGTTTGGATCTTATTCATTACACAGGTTTTCACTTTTAAGCTAGAGTAGTCGGATTTCGGGTTTTTTTTGAGTCTTCAATATCCATCGTTTCGATATGTAACCAGAAGAGATTCATTATTTAGATGCACCACTTTCGAAAACACTTCTGTAATTTTGGTTTGGTTTTTTAAAATAGATGTATGCTTTTCCAAAAAGCCTTAAAATCAAACGGATACATAAAATCGGTTTGTCACGAAAATTAAATGGCCTAAAGGCCCATAGATTAGTGAAATGCGAGCATCGCCTATTAATTTAAAAAATTCTGAACTTAAGGTTAAGGGCAAATGGGAAAAATTTATGCAAAAACTTGTATTCAATTTGAAATTTTAAACCAGACAGGTCTTCTCTCTTGCTTGCTCTGAAATCAATGATGAGCTACTTTTAACTGTTGAGAACGACGTTAACATCGATTGAGTAAAGAGAATAAATGAGGGATAAGGTAAATCTAAAGCACTTATTGAAGATGATCAATAAAAAAAGGCATGCTATTGCACGCCTTTTATAAATTTAAAAGCATTTACATCTCTTCTTCAGACTCTTCTGCAGAAGCATGATCTTCCATCATCTGCTCGTGTTGCTTTTGAATCATTTCATGCTCTTGCATCATCTCTTCATGATCCTCTTTCATTTGCTGATGTTCGTTCTTCATCATCTCATGTTCTGTTGTCATGGTTTCCATGTCCACTTCTCCGCTTGCATGTTTATCTACCAATTCCTGATGATTTTCTAGCATTCTATCATGCTCATCAAGAATTTGTGTATGCTCTTTAAAGATTATTTGATGTTTCTGCTGCATTTTATTGTGAATGCTATCCATTTCTGGCATTTCAGTAAATTCTGCATGTTTTTGCATCATTTCTTCTCGAGTTGCTTCCATTTCTGCGTGGGCTTCTTCCATGGATTCATGAGTTTTTTCCATGTCCTCGTGTTCTTTGACCATTGCTTTGTGCTCTTCGCTTTCCGCAGGATTAGAATTACATCCGATCAACGCCAAGACAAATAGGCTTAAAACAAAAGTTGATACATTCTTTGTAAGATTTTTTTTCATGGTTTTTGGTTTTTGGTTGAGGTGGTTAATTTAAGTATTAATTTCTAATAAATTAGAAACAGAATGTCAAATTATAGTGAAGAAGTATGAGATTTAAAATTGTCTCGAATAGGGATACTTATTTAGTAACAACTCTTCTTTTAAACATACTCTTTACAATACACTAATCATGAAGTATATTTTGCTTTTTTAAAGCGGTTTGCCCTAGCTACATCGTATAGGCTAACTTCTGGAAAATGTATCTTAGACATTTAGTTTTTCTGTTGATCGTTCACTGCAGGCGATCTGTTTTCGGCGTTTTATTTCTTTTAAAGATGGTAAATGGATTAATGGTAGCTCATCAAACGAAGCCAACGACATTTAGGGCTTAGTCGTCCAGATCTGATCGGCCCTTTTGAGGTAGACCGGCAGCGCTGCCGAGCCATACCAATCGTAAAGGTCGTAGGCCAGCAGGCCATTCTTAATGGCAGGGTCGGTTTGTAGTAAGTCTTCGGCTTGGGCCTTTGTTTCTAAGCCCTGAAATATAAAAACACCCCGGTAATCCTGATCGTTTTTTCCAAAGGGACCGGCAACGACCAGTTTTTGGTCTTCCATCATCTGGTTCATATTCTCCATATGTCCTCTAAAACTTTGACTGATAAGCTCCTGGTCTTGGGTAGTGTTGGGACCGGTTTTTAAAATGACCAAAACGTAATTTTTCATACCATAGGCATCGGCACCCAGTTCCTGAGCCAGGGTCAAGTTGTAATTGGGATTTGAATTCACCAAATCTTTAGCAGGAGTCGACTGGCCGTATAACCAGCTAAACGTGATCAAAAGAAAAAGACTTAAACTTAGTTTCATGGGTATAAAATTTAGGGTATAGCCGTTGGATTGACTATACCCATGATTACAATTTCAAAGAAATTAGTTTATAGAAAATGCCTGTGATAGAGAACTTTAATTCCCCGCCATGTACTTTTGCATGATCGGCATCAGTTCCATCTGAAGTTCCTGAGCCATAGCCCCCATAGTAACTTTTGTCATTTCCTCCTGGACCTCCAGATATTTTTGGCCAATGTCGCTCTTGTAAAATTCTAAAATGTCTTTTACCTCTTCGTGGGTGTAGTATTCCATGCTTTTTTCGCCTACTTTACGGTAAAAGTCCTGCATAATCGGCTGGAGTTCTTTTTTAAAATCGGCTACTTTATCATCGGGAATCATTTGATAAACTTGATCTAAAGAGGCTTCTGCCGCTTTAGAGCCCATCTCAGCCAGTTGGATGGCATCTTGTTTAAAAGCCTCATTATCCTGAGCCTGAAGATTGAATGCCGAACCCAAGACTAGGGCGATAATTAAGATTGATTTTTTCATCGGATTATGGTTTTTAAATTAGCCAATAATATTACATCAATTTTAAATAGTTTCAAATAGAAATGTTTGGGAGCTCAAGGCTGAGGCTTTCCTAATAGATTAAGGAGAACTTTAATCATTACCCAACTTGTATTTAAGTTGTTGTTCTGTCTTGTAGATACTAAAAAATGCCCAGGTCAAGGTACTTCCTAAGACGATTCCACAACTTAACAGGATCTGATTTTCATCGATAAATAAACCCAGAAGACTAGATACCAGAGGAATACGAGAATAACGCATCATGTTTTGAGCCCCAAGTTGCTGTGCCAGGTCCCAGTGTTTCTGATTTTTCATGGAGCGCCGGGTCCTGTAGCCATAAAAGGCATTGATGTGTTTAGGAGGGTATTTTTTAAAAAGCCTTCCGCCTATCCATCCTATGGCTCCCGTAACCAGACAAGAAAGGAAAATTAAAACATTAAAGTTGAGCATTAAAATGGACTTCTAAAAGTTGATGATAACTTCACATAATCGGTTTTAAACTGAAGTTATCTTTACAACACAAATTTATTTATCTGTTTCCTTATCCGCAATCAACATTTTGAAAAAATCAGCTACTTTGGAGGCGCCTACATCTCCTCCATCGTCTATATTAGATAAAATTACCACGGTATATTGGTCGTCCATAAAGTCCAGGAGTTCACAATGAATCCCATACCAACCACCGCTATGACCAATAATGCTTTGGTTATATCTGTTATCGATATCTATTCCGTAGCCCAAATGCGTATTATAACCCTTCACTTTGGGCTCAAACATAAAATCTGTTGTGGACTTGCTTAATAATTGGTGATTTCTTAAGGCTTTAGAAAATTTAAACAAGTCCTCAATGGTAGAATAGTAGAATCCCGCTGGTGAGGCTTTGGTTAGGTAATAGTCGTTTCGTTTAAGATAGGTAGATTGACCAAAATTCGAGGTATATCCACTGGCCTTGTTCTTAACAATAGAATCGACTTGAATTTCTGAAGTATCCAGCATCTTCGTGGGTTCCAGAATGTGGTTTTTAATATAATCGTAGTAATTTTCTCCAGAAACCTGCTCAATGATCAAACCCAAAACCACAAATCCACTTCCACTGTAATCATATTTTGTTCCTGGCTCAGATAAAAGCGTATCCTTAGCGAAAAGGGGTACAAAATCAGAAATTTGCTCATATTCTGAATTTTTGATGTCATCTAATGCCGAAACATAAAAGTTATTAAGACCAGAGGTGTGGGTTAAGAGCTGATGAACGGTCACCTGTTCTCTGACCTTGGAGTTGGGATAGTCTGGCAGATAAGTTCCTATAGGCTCCTCGAGGTTGATTTTACCCTGCTCATAAAGCTGTAAAGCAGCAACTGAGGTAAACAGTTTGGTAATGGAAGCAATATTAAATTTAGTGTTGATTTTGTTCTTTACGCCGTATTCTATACTGGAAAAACCATAAGCTCTTTTTTCTAACAGAGTATCCTGGTGAGCTACAAGTATGGTTCCTGAAAACTCGAAATTCTCCAGGCTATCCAAATAATTTTTAATCTGAGAATTTATAGTTTGAGCGTTGGTGTTAGTAAATAACAGTAAGAAGAAAATAAAGAAGTTACTTTTCATACTCAATTGTCAAGTCTAATTAGTTTTCATTTTTCTTGGATTTGTATTCTTTATAAGACAGCCAACCAAAAACTGCCAAAGGGATTACTGACGCACTTATCCAATTGATTTCCTCTAAGGAATACGCTTCTTTATACAAAAAAGGAGTTAGTTCAAAAGCTAGTAATATTAAGAAAAGTAAGATGGTTTGTTTGTACTTATTCATTTTGAGATTGGTTTATTGGTCAAGTTAACTATTTTTATTCTAACGGTAGCGAATATTAACCGCATGATTGTTAAATAGTTTCTTTTATTTCGATTGTTTTGTTTATTTCGTTTATTTTTGTATTAAACAACATAAAAGATATGGAAGAATTAAAACATATAAAAAGACCCTCTAAACAAGAACAATCTACTGCATTTGAATCTTATAATGCACTAGAAGCAATATTAAAAGATATCAAAGATCAATCTCCTGAAATTGAAATAGAAGAAACCAAAGAAAAAATCAGAATTCCTTTAAAAGCCCTAAAATTATTGTCTAATATTTTAAAAGCGATGGGGGATGGAAAACCCATTTCCATAGTTCCGATTGCTGCAGAAATGACAACTCAGGCTGCGGCTGAATTTCTTGGTTGTTCAAGACCTCATTTGGTGAAATTACTAGAAGAAGGAAAAATACCGTTTACAAAAATTGGTAAACATCGAAGGGTTAAGTTTGAGGATGTTTCTAGATTTAAGGATCAAATGAAGGAAGAGCAGGAAGACCTTATTATTCAAATGATGAAGTCAGACGAAGCCTCCGGATTATATGATTCATAGTATCCGCTTTATATGCGTCCTGGACACCAATGTTATTTATCCCCTATTGATTAGAGATCTACTATTTTGGTTTGCTTATTATGAATTATTTACCCCAAAGTGGAGTCAGCATATTTTTAACGAGTGGGATAGTGTCATGGAGAGAAAAGGTATTCCAGAAACGGAAAGATTGAAACGTATTGATGTGGCTAATAGAGCTTTCCCGGATGCGATGGTTCATAATTATCAGCAACTTATTGAAAGTTTGGATTTACCAGATGAAAAAGATCGACACGTTTTGGCTGCTGCTATCAAAACCAATGCAAATTGTATTGTGACAGAAAATTTGAAAGACTTTCCTAAAAATTATTTGGCTTCCTTTGGCTTGAGTGCTAAATCTAGTGATGATTTCTTAACTGATATCATTGATTTAAATCCTGAAAAAGCAGTTGAAGCTTTTAAGAAACTGGTGATGAATAGAACTAACCCAGACTTGGACGAATTTGAAATTCTTGATCGATTGAGACATCAAGGGTTAAAGCATACTGCAAATTATTTGCATGCTCTATTGTAATAAATTGAGATAAGTATTTGCCTACTTTAACTAGAGCAGAAAACTCATATTAATAAGATAAATTCCAGGGTTTATGTTTATGTGTTGAGTCCTTTATAAAATCAGATTGAAGCAAGGCATACATTCCATTATCCAGATTATCCTAATAAAAAAGCATACATTTTAGAATGTATGCTTTTTAGTAATTTTTAATAATAATGTGTAGCCTTAAACCTTAATCATTATTGTAAGTATAGGTGTACGTTGTAATCTCACCTTCTCCATCTTCTTCAACAGTTCTTGGATAATCAAAACTAGTGTACGTCATGGTATAGGTATAGTCTTCACTTTCCGTAGTTGAATTCTCTACTATGGATTCACTTGAAATATTATTTAAAGTAAAACTAAAGGCATCATTGTTTTCACTGAAAATGGTTACCAGTTGTTCTCTTAATTCTACATTTTTGAATACACCATTTTTATCATCGTAGACGGATGTTGTAGTGTAAACATCTGCTTCTGTAAAATTGATAATATTTCCATCGGTGATTGTAATTGTGGAAGATGCAGAATTTGGAAATGTGAGTGAAGATTGTGTAATCACAGTACCATCTTCATTGTAAGTTTGGCTATCTTCATAAACTCCAGTTCCTACGATATTGGTTGTAATGGTTGCTACTCTTTCTTGAGAATCATAAGTAAAAGATTCTAAAATCTCAAAATCAGCTCCTTCGTAATAATTAATTTCAATCAATCTATTGTCTTCATAGATAAAGTCTTTGAAGTAGCCATCTGTAGATTCTTCTTTTATAAGTTTCTTGCCATCATAGGTGTATTGAATTGTTTCAGTTTCTCCATCAGAATACACGATCTCTACTTGAGTAGGCAAAATAGTGTCATTTGTTGAGTTCTCAGGCGGATTGGTGTCATCATCAGAATTACTTTCACAAGACATTAATGATAATACTAGAAGAGCGAATGAATAAAAAAATTTTTTCATAAATTAAAATTGTTATAGATTAGTTAAAATTGCCAAATATAATCGATTACTCCATTGCTAAGTTCTTTTCAAGAAAAAAAATTTTTCATTTTTAATTATTTCATCTCATTGCTAGAACTGCTGTTTTTTAAGGCTTGCTACAAGTCAAATAAGACTCCAGCTGAAGTATTTGAAAAAGAGGGAATTAGTAAAATATTCGAATAAGATAAATCCCTAGAAATGAATTAAAAATTTCGATCTGAGCTTTTATTAAAAAGGTTAGTTATAGCTTTTATTTTTTGAGTCCTTTATAAAATCAAATTGAAGCAAGGCATAAATTTCACTATCCAGATCCTCGCCGTTATAAAAATAATCCTCCCGAAAATAAGCTTCTTTTTGAAAGCCCATGCTCAATAACAGCTTGCGGGAATTTTGATTTCCAGGATCGAGGTTGAAAACCTCAAAATCATCTGATAAGAATTTAGATATCTAATTTGGTATTAATATAAATCCTCATTTTTGAAAGGAATCAGTCCTAAAATGACTGCTTCTACATAATACCTCGTTCTGTCGATTACATCTCCTGTCAAAATTCCAACGGCTCCATTTTCTTGTTTTGAATTATGACGCTGGAAAACGATGTCGTCTGCTTCGCCCAGTTCTTTACCCTGCTTAATCAGCTCAACCACCTGTTTTGGAAGAAAAAACGTTCCCGTCTTTGCTTTACCGCACTTACCAGCAGACTTAATAAAAACCCAGGCAAAGGCTTGCATTTCGTTTTCAATATGTTCAATCCCTCCCTCTATACCGATATAAAAGTCAGCGTCTTTTACTTCACTACAAGCATTGTTAGCTCTATTTTTTGCTCCTTGAAAAGTTTCTTGATTGGTAAGGGGTTGGTCAGCAACATTTGATGGAACGGATACACCGACAAATTCAAATGCTTGAGTAGGAAACATCTTTTCAAAACCACGTTTTACGGCTTGGATTTTGACAGGATTTTTGGAGGCGACGATTACTTTTTTCATAAATAAGGTTGATAAAAAATTTAATTTTTAGATTTTATTTTTTGAGTCCTTTATAAAAATCAGAGTGAAGCAAGGCATAGATTTCGCTATCCAGATACTCGCCGTTATAAAAATAGTTCTCCCGAAAATAGGCTTCTTTTTGAAACCCCATGCTCAACAAGAGTCTGCGGGAATTGTCATTGGCAGGGTTGATGTTGGCCTCTAAACTATGCAGATGGAAGTCTTTAAAGCCAAAATTAAACACAGACTGCATGGCTTCTTTCATCAATCCCTGTTTCCAAAACTCGGGCTTTAAGGTATAGCCAATTTCTGCTCTGGCATTTTTAGGATCGATGTTGAAAAACGCAACATCACCGATAAAGGTGCCAGTGGCTTTCTCTATCAGCGCCCAAAGCATTCCCGTCTTCTCCAGGTACTTCTTTAATTTTTCCAAAATCGACACCTCCGACTGTTGAACCGTTTGGTGCCGCTCCTGATCCATGTAGAGCATCACCCGTTCATCAGAACGAATGACCTGGACCTCTGCAGCGTCTGACAAGCTTAATGGCCTTAGAAGCAACCTCTGACTTTCTAGTTCTGGGAATTCCTTAAAGTAGTGGTCATTGAGCATAGGCCTTGTGGCTGATTAAATGAAGTTGTAACATACAAAATTGGTGGAAACAATCGTAAAAATTGAATAAGATATCGTTATGATAATTGCAAGTAAAAATGGTTTGCTAATAAAGATTGTAATTTTTCACTATGAGTCAGTTTTTTCTTTTGCATTTCTTAATTTATGAAAAAAACTCAAAGCATCCAGTGAAGGAATCTATGAGCCTAGAATAATTAGGTCTCAAATTAATGAAGAAAAGAGTTGTTTTTTACCTCAGTTCTTTGTTAGGCAACTGGCTTTTTCAAAAGTCTAATGAATAGAAAAAATTATCAATAAATTCCCAACTCATATTTTCTTTTCCATTCATTCCCATTTGTCCATCATCCGCTATACAAATCATTCTTAAAACAATCTCTTTTGATTTTTCGTTATCATATAATTGATAAACAACATCCATCGTTATTTCAGAGATTGCTGGCGCTTCGTCTCTAACAGATTTAATCTTAAAAGAAATCAGTTTTTTGTTTTCAAGTTCACGTCTTATTTTTCCAGCTTCTTTTCCAATATTTATTTTATTGTCACCAAACCTATGAATTAATTTAGCAATATTACCATAGTTTTTATTTTTCCAACTTTTCGCTATTTCGAATGCGGTTTTTTCTGGACTAAATTCATTAAAATTAGATGGTTCGATATCTATATTTTCTCTCGGTTTCCAATTATCAAGTTCTTTCCATCTTAAATCACTTTTTACTTTCCATTCTTGATGTTCAATGATAGTTTTCTTTAATTCTCTCCAACTTTCTCCAAAAGTCAATTGCTTTTCTGGAATTGGTGGGTTTTCTTTTTCTTCTTTTAAAGCTCTTGCCCAATCATTTACTGCGAATAGTGTTGACCAACATTTACCAACAACCAATTGATTGTCAAATTTTAAATCTCTACCGTGTAATATTCCATTTCTATAAGGCAGAAATATTTCTTCAGAGTTAGTCTTTTTTCTTGAAGCATTAAAAATATCTTTAATTGCTGTTAGTCCGCTGCTGTGTGCAGCAATACTATCCCAAGCTTTTAATTCTGTATTTTCTGAAAAAAAGCCCTTACTTTTACTAATATCATTAACTGCTCCATCTATTATCGTTAATAATAGAGGAACGCAAGAATGAAATCGTTTTTCAAGTGTGTCTTTGTAGGCTTTTTCTATTAATTCAAAGCGTATTGAAAATGCAGGTAAAACTCTGAATCTATGTTGTAGCCAACTAATATCTGATGATGTGAAGTGATTAGCTAAAATTGTCTCTGCTCCTGAAATGTCTTTATTATCTGCTAATTCAACTGCTTTTTCCATAAGAGGCGAATTCATAGATTCGTGAGAAATCCACCCTAAACTGGCGAAATGTGAATTGAATCTGTCAGGTAGTGTGGAAAGATGTTCTACTTCTTTTTTTAAGTCAGGAATTTTAGAAAAGGCTTCATTTAATCCATCGTTTTTAATTCCAAGAAATGAAAGTAATTTGACAACTTTACCAATCGTATTTGCTCCTTGAACATTTTTTCTAATTTTAGAATATGAAGGTAAATCAGCTATGTTGTCTTTTTCTTCCATTCAGTTTTTTTCAGCTTGTTGCCAACCGGCCCGGCTATGCGTAGTGCGGGATTTTAAGGCACTTCACTTTCCGTTTAGTAGTTGGTTATTTAATGTAATTACTTTCATATCAGTACTTTCGCCCGCATTACGTATAGCCATTGTTGTGCTTTCGTGCTTTTAACTTATTTCATCAATTAAAATTTGAGTCCTAGACGCCTGTTTAACGTGCTGTTTATCTTCTAAGTCAAAATCAGCTGAATTCACTGCGTCAATTACCTGCTGAAACAACGGCAGATATTGGGTTTCATCATTTAGAATGTCAATAATTGGTTCGCAATATCTATTCATTAAACGATCACTATTCATTGGAGGTGTAGCTTCTGGCTTAGCAAGAATCCTGAATAAGGTTATTAGATGAAATCTCACTCGTTTGTATTGAGAGTCAAGAATACGTCTTCTGAAAAGAGATTCTAATCGATAATATGCAAGAGCACTAGTATAGTATGGGATAAAACTATGGTCATGATTGAAAATCTGAGAATTATCTGAATTTAGGCGTTTTACTATAGTTCCAAAGTAGCTTGTGACCATATGTGGGTTTTGAAGGAACATAGCTGAAAAGGACTTGATTTGAATAGGAATACTGATGATTCTGGTCTTGGTAACAGTTGTGTCAGTATTGTATTGCTTTGATCGTCTTTCATAGAAAAGCAGACCATCACCTTCAAATGATTTGTAATACTGCTCCAATCGTCTTTGAAAATCAGTTAGTGCTGCAAGCTGTTCTTTTTTAATTGGGGTTTGGTTGTTGGTTGCTAAAGTGATCTGATTTTTAACTTCTTCATTTGTTGTTGCTATCATTTTCACAGGCACCCGCACACTTCCAATATTCTCATTATGCCTATTATTGAATAAAACGTTACTTGTCTGACAGCCATTAACAATTTGATAGTCTTTCAGCGTATATGAATCTCCAGTGCTAGAAATAGTACTTGCTACAATGGTCACTCCATTATTCAAAACACCAAATAAATCATTCCTTTCTCCTTTGACGGTGTCATCGATGACCTTGTTCACATCGTTAGTATCGCCTTGAAAGTCGCGTACGTTATCTTCAAAGACACTAAGCAAATTATCGTCTTCATCTACAATGATGTTTGAGAACTCTGCAAAAGGAAGAAGACCAATATATGCTTCCGATACCCCTTCAATAGATGGAATAGTAATTTTATTCTCTAATGTTATTGTGCAGCTTATTGCTTCTTTTGTTCTTCTGTAAGCTGCCGCAAGTTCCCTAGCACCGTAAGGTTCGAATGCTACCTTATTGAATAAGTTCTTTTGCTCCAATTCACCTTTTCCAGCTTCAATAACAGCTGATAGGTTTTGATCACCAGTCCAATTTCCAGTTGTTACAAAGTATAGCTTTATGTCAGGATTTGCTTTAAATGCAGCAGCATTTTCGTATAAATAATCAGATAGTTCAGCAAATTTCTGAATGTCTTCATTCCGAACCAGTTGAGGGTTTTCTGAGAAAAAATCTTTAATTCCAAAAACAAATGTGTTGATCTCTCCAGAGTTGAAGCTAGAACTAGTCTTTGCTTGAGTAAATATGAATGAAACTTCCAAGGTTCCATTTCTTTCAATCAGATCGTCAACTTCGTCTGTAGTTTCAATCATCTGTCCATTGACGATAATTCCTAAACCATCAATTCCAGTGTCATTTCCTTCACCTACAGTCACATAATCCAGATTAAAGGATCTATTGTAAAAATTTGATATGACGGTATAGTTTACAAGTTTCTCAAAGTCCTTGGATTCGCCTTCAGATTCCATTTCCTGCTGTGAAAGCATTTCTTGAATGAAGCTTTTCGTAATTCTATCCATATTTTATTGTTTTCTGCATGAAGCACAACCAGTTATATCTGCCTAAAAATACACTTTTATCGGAAACAGTTACGGGATAAGCTTAGGTTTTTATACACTTTAGTAAAACTGGATCAGAAATAATACTACTTCTTCCCCTTCAGACCTCATCTCACCCAGCTGGATCATTAAGTTAACTTATGCTTTTAAGCAATGTATCGCAAAAGATTAAAGTTGACTAAGGCAAAATCAAAATAAAAAAACCATCTATAGAAGTGGTGACTTCCATACATGGCTTTGTAATGAATATTAAGAACTGCTATTAAAACTTGACCTTAGGACAATGGCATTGAAGTTCAGTTAAAATTACTGATACATCAATACCCTAGATTTCTCTATCAGCGCCCAAAGGATGCCCGTCTTCTCCTGGTACTTTTTTAATTTTTTTGAAATGGAGGCTTCCGATTGTTGAACCGTTTGGTGCCGCTCTTGATCCATATACAGCATCACCCGTTCATCAGAACGAATGTTCTGGACCTCTGCAGCGTCTGACAAGCTTAATGGCCTTAGAAGCAGTCTCTGACTTTTCAGTTCTGGGAATTCCTTAAAGTAATGGTCATTGAGCATAGGTGGTGTGGCTGATTAAATGAAGTTGTAACATACAAAATTGGTGGAAACAATCGTAAAAATTGAATAAGATGTCGTTGTGATAATTGCAAGTAAAAATGGTTTGCTAATAAAGATTGCAATTTTTCACTATGAGTCAGTTTTCTTTTGCATTTCCTTTTTCTAAAAAAGCTCAAAGCATCCATTGGAGAAATCTATGAGCCTAAAATAATTAGGTCTCAAATTAATGAAGAAAAGAGTGGTTTTTTACCTCAGTTCTTTGTTAGCTGTAGTGCTTTAGCTCAATTTTTCTAGGTTTCCTCGACTTCTACATCTAAACGCAAAAGGTCGATTAAGTTTTGTTTTCTTTTTTATTTCAGGCCATCGTTTTACTAATTGCTCCACCATTTCCCAAAATGAATATCCATCTGAAGGTGGCTTGAAAAATACTACCCCTAAACCGTGCTTTTTGTATAGCTCGTTTTGATGTCTTGTTGTTTGAATTCTTAAATCTTGAGTTATAACTACCGCTTTTTGCTTTCCTGCAATAGGAATCCAATGTTCGTCCAAAGCACCTTTTCCAAATTCTTGTTTTATAGACAGGACTTCTACTTTGTATTTTTCTTTTTTGTTCAAATGCTTTTGAAAAACATCTAAACCGTTAGCTAATTGAGGTGCGAAATTTTCATCAATGTAAATTTTTGTCATTAAGCTGCGGTTTTACAATAAACAATCGCATCATTGACTTGCTTTAAAGTAATATCGTATGAAGATGCTATAAATTTTTTCGATTCTTTCTTTTTATAAAGATTATAAATTGTATCTGGAAATAAATTTGTTCCCTGTATGGTAGGTTGACCGAATTGATGTTTTGGGTCAACGATGACAGAATTTTTCTTACCTAAAGGATATAGTCTTGTCGCAAGACTATTGTTGTCAAATTCCAACTTGTGCATAAAGTTTTTAATAAACTTTAAATTCAATTGCTTTGTTGAATCAAGGTCAATTATTTCATCGTTATTCATTTCAAATACGATTTTCTTTCCAAAGCAATTTATTCCGTCCAATATTTCAGATTTCGCAAAAGGGAAAGGCGTGTTGAAAATTTGAGAAAGCTCTTTGTGTGCCTTTAAAATTCCTTGAGTTGAAACTCCAGATTCTTTAAGCTGATAAAAAATATAAAATTCAACAAGAGTATGGAAGCTAACAGCTTTACTTTTACCAACAGTCCAAGAATATTTTTCGCTAAATTCTTTCGCAAATCTTTTGTCCCAGTACTCATTTAAAAGGCGCTGGACTTTATGATAGTCCAAATTCAAAATTCGAGCTAAATCCGGTAGCGTATAAATTCCAGTTCCTATTTCAGCTTTATTTTCGAATTTCATTTAGTTTTTTTATAATTTTCAAAGGTAGCAAAATGTTTTGTCTCATACTGAAATAGGTTGACCATTTTTTTGGTTTTTCTATTTTCTTATTGGTTGACTAATATCGGTATTTTTCTGTATTGTTTATAATTAT
>Ga0207419_1000082_pt1 | contig 71064 bp, 64 predicted proteins | sample ElkSloMetagenome_4_FD_184723 | JGI IMG/M metagenome (GOLD analysis project Ga0207419, IMG submission 184723) | Hot spring microbial communities from Elkhorn Slough, Monterey Bay, USA - MD2A (version 2) | ecosystem: Environmental > Aquatic > Marine > Intertidal zone > Estuary: Microbial mat ...
AGCTCATAGGCTGTCTGCATCCGCAGCAAGGTATCGGCCTTTACTCCAAACGCCTTCTCGAAGCGGATCGCCATATCTGCAGAGAGACTGGCATTGCCGTTTAGCAGCGTGCTCAGCGCCTGCCGCGAGACACCGAAGTGTGCGGCAAGATCAGTCACGCTGACACCGGCAGGTTCGACAATTTCGCTCTTGAGCCAGTCACCGACATGGACGGCGAGCGACGGGTGCATCTTAAGCGCCATGATAATCCTCCAGATCCATATCGATCAGTGCGCCCTCTTCATTCATCCTAAATGTCAGACGCCAGTTGCGTGTCACGGTCATCGACCAGGTACCTTTCCGATCTCCTGCAAGCTCGTGGAAGCCGAAGTTTGGCGGAACGAACAGCTCATCCATACTTTCAGCGGCATCAATGAAGGCAAGCATCTTGCGCAGCCTACCCACATCACCCACCAGGCCTTTGGCATTGCCGGTCTCGAAGAAGCGGCGCAGGCCCTTATGCCTGATGGACTCGATTTCCATGATGCCCAACTAGCCACGACATCTCACATTGTCAAGTGTCGCGCGACAAGTGACAATCAGTTCCATCTCCGAGATCTGGGCCGATTTTCATTACAACAAAGCAGGTCGAATATCGGCTCTGCGGGCCTTTGAATGTGGTTTTCGAGAAAGCCCCCCAAGAAGGCCCGCAAAAATCTGAGGCTAGGATTATCAGGGACGAGCCGAAATTCAGTCGGTCAAGACCGCAAAGTGCTGAAAAAGCAGACGAAAGACAAACAGAGACAAATAGTTCCGAAAACCGATGTGAGTCCTCGGAAGCATTGATTTTATCTATATATTTCAATATGTTAAGCTACTGGTGCCCAGAAGAGGACTCGAACCTCCACGGGGTTGCCCCCGCCGCCACCTGAAGACGGTGCGTCTACCAATTCCGCCATCTGGGCACACATCAGCAGCAGAGCCAGGTTGCATCCGCGCTCGGTAGGCCGGGGCCAATAGCGAGCCGGCGCCCCTCGTGTCAACGACAACCTTGCGCCCCGACGCAAAGGCTGGTCGAGCCTTGCCCCCGGGAGCGGATTGACGCATGGCGCGTTGGCACATCACCCCCTAGGCCAGCCAAGCACCAGCGCGATCATGACCAACACTTCTTCTCTATCCGACACTCTCGTAACCGTTTTCGGCGGGAGCGGCTTCATCGGCAATTACGTCGCTCAAAGTCTGCTCCAGCGCGGCGCCCGGCTACGGATAGCGAGCAGGCATCCCGAGCACAGCCATTCGCTCAAGCCGCTCGCAAATCTCGGCCAGCTCCAGTTCGCTAGCTGCGACATCACCGACGAAGGATCCGTCGCGGCCGCTCTCCAAGGAGCGACCCATGTCGTCAATCTCGTCGGTGCCTTCGAGGGCGACCTAGAGAAGCTCATGGGGGAAGCCCCCGGCACCATGGCCCGGATCGCCAAGGCGAACGGCGCGCGCGCCTTCGTCCACATGAGCGCGATCGGGCCGGATGCGGATTCGACCGCCGCCTATGCCCGGGCCAAGGCGCTCGGAGAGCAGCGCGTGCACGAAGCCTTTCCCGAAGCGACGATCCTGCGGCCTTCGATCGTGTTCGGCAAGGACGACAACTTCCTCAACATGTTCGGCCAGCTAATCCAGTTCATGCCTGTGCTGCCGGTATTCGGTCCGGACGCGAAACTGCAGCTCGTCCACGTCGACGATGTCGCCGAGGCGATCGCGGTCGCGCTGGAGCAGCCGGAGGCCCATGGCGGGCACATCTACGAACTGGGCGGCCCCGAACAGCTCACGATGATGGAGATCAACCGGCGCATCGCCGCAGCGCAGGGGCGCAAACGGCGCTTCCTCGCGATGTCGGATACGCTCTCGGGCCTTTTCGCGAGCCTGCCCGGCACGCCGATGAGCAAGGATCAGTGGACCCTGCTCCAGCCCGGTAGCACGGTCAGCGGCGAGCATCGCACTTTCGCCGATCTCGGGATCGAGCCAAAGCCACTCGGCCTGTTCCTCGACAAGTGGATGGTGCGCTATCGCAAGCAGGGCCGGTTCGGGCTCGACAACGTGCGGAGCGACAACCAGGCCACCTGAGCGCCGGCTGCGCGGCCGCTCAGAGAGTGGTCCGATAGAGTTCCAGCAGGTCCCCGTAGGCCCTTTGCGCGGCAGGTTCGGCATAGGCAGGGCTGTCGGGCACGGTCCAGCCGTGGTCGCCTTCATAGACGTCGATCTTGGCCGGGACTGCCGCTAGACCAGCAGCCTTGGCGAAGAGCAGTTTGGCGCTAGGATCCTTAGCGTGATCGTCCTCGGCAATCGCGATCAGGAGGCGTGCGTCAACCTCGTCCAGCATGTTGTGCGGGCTCATCGGATCGTCCTCGCGCACGAGACCCCCGCCGTGAAAGCTCGCCGCCGCCTTGATCCGGGAGGGGGCTGCGGCCGCGCTCCAAATCGTGAACGGGCCGCCCATGCAATAGCCCTGCGTGCCGATGCCCTTGTCGGTATCGACGCTGGGCTGTTCGTCGAGCCAGTTCACCGCAGCACTTGCATCGCGCCCGATCGCCTCGGCATCGAGCTTCTCGCGCCAGGGGCGGACTTTCTGGAAACCGCCCTCGTCGATGAAGGCGGCGAAATCGGCGAACTGTTCGCCCGAAACGTCCCGGTAATAGGGATTGAGGACGAGCACGGCATAGCCCTCCTTGGCGAGGCGGCGCGCCATGTTACGCTTCGCCTCGCGCAGGCTCGCGATGTCGGGCCAGAAAATGACGCCGGGACTCTGGCTGGTGGCCGGGTGCACGAAAAAGGCGTCCATGGTCCCATCGGCGGTCTCGAAGGTGACCGGCGATTCTGCAATCGCGCCTTCCATCACTTCGGCGGTCGGGGCCCGCACGACGTCGTTGCACGCCGCCAGCATCGCCGCCCCGCCCGCCACCGCGCCGAAACGCCGGCGGCTGATCGCCTGCTTCGCCCAATCCGCAAGCTTCGCCTCATCGCACATGATCGCTTCTCCTTGACCCGCCCATCGGCAACAAGTGGCACGCCTGCGGAGAATGGACAACTGGCGGATTGCGCGGCAAGATGCCGGACCAATGGGAGAGTGAATTCAATGACGATGATGCGATGCGTGGCGGCGCTGCTCGGCGCTCTGGCGCTTGGGAGTTGCGACGGAATCTTCAGCGAGGCGGCCGCCGGGGAGAGCGGGATAACCGCGGCGATGCTGACGGGCGCGCAGAGCGATGCCGCAAACTGGATCACTCATGGCCGGACCTATTCCGAGCAACGCTTTTCACCGCTCGACAAGGTGAATGCCGACAATGTCGCAGACCTCGGGCTAGCCTGGTTCGCAGACATGGACACCGCCCGCGGGCAGGAGGCGACCCCGTTGGTGATCGACGGCAAGCTTTACGTGACAAGCGCGTGGAGCAAGGTCTTCGCCTTCGACGCGGCGACCGGTGAAAAGCTGTGGCAATACGATCCGCAGGTGCCGGGCGAAACCGCGGTCAAGGCCTGCTGCGACGTGGTCAATCGCGGCGTCGCCGCGTGGGGCGATACGCTCTATCTCGGCACGCTCGACGGGCGGCTTGTCGCGCTCGACCGGGAAAGCGGTGCGGTGAAGTGGCAAAAGGTCACCGTCGACCAGTCCAAGAGCTACACCGTCACCGGCGCGCCGCGCGTGATCGACGGCAAGGTCATCATCGGCAATGGCGGCGCGGAATTCGGCGTACGCGGCTATGTCGCGGCCTACGATGCGCGTGACGGCGAGGAGCTGTGGCGCTTCTACACCGTGCCGGGCGGCGAGGATGGCTCGGATGCCCCGGCGCATCTGAAAAAGGCCGCCGAGACATGGAACATGGACGTGCTCGGCTCTTCCGATGCGATCGGCGGCGGCGGCACGGTGTGGGATTCCATGGCCTATGATCCCGAGCTCGACCTGCTCTACATCGGGGTAGGCAATGGTTCGCCCTGGAACCGGGCCTATCGCTCACCGGGCGAGGACGGGACCGGCGAGGGGGACAACCTCTACCTATCCAGCATTGTCGCGATCCAACCCGACACCGGCGAATATGTCTGGCACTACCAGACCACGCCGGGCGAGACATGGGACTTCACCGCGACCCAGCACATCGTCCTCGCCGACATGGAAATCGCCGGGAAACCGCGCAAGGTGCTGATGCAGGCGCCCAAGAACGGATTTTTCTACGTCATCGACCGCGAGACCGGCGAATTCATCAGCGCCGAACCCTACGTCTCGATCAACTGGGCGAAGGGGATCGATCCTGCCACCGGTCGCCCGATCGAGAATCCGGAAACCCGCATCGACAAGACCGGCAAGCCCGCGCTCGTTATGCCGGGCGCTCTTGGCGGTCACAATTGGCACCCGATGGCTTATCACCCGGGCGAGAACCTCGTCTACATCCCGGCCTTCGAGGCCGGGATGATGTATGCGCCCGAGGCGGACTGGAAACCCGACCGGGCGCGCGGCTTCAATGTCGGCTTCGATCTCGGGGCGGGCGACCTGCCGCCGGACATGGGGATCCGGCGCGAGGTCGCGGGCACGCTGCGCGGCATGCTGGTCGCCTGGGACCCGGTTCGCCAAGAGCCGCGCTGGACGGTCGAACATCCCGGCCCGTGGAACGGCGGCCTGCTCGCGACCGGCGGAGGGCTGGTCTTCCAGGGCACGGCGGGCAGCGAGTTCAACGCCTATGACGCTTCAAATGGCGAAAAGCTGTGGAGCTTCCCGGCGCAGACCGGTGTGGTCGCACCGCCCATAACCTACACGGTCGATGGCGAACAATATGTCGCGGTCCTCGCCGGCTGGGGCGGTGCCTATGCCCTGTCGGTCGACGGGGCACTGATCGAGCAGAAGGCGCCGGTTCGCAACGTCTCGCGCCTGCTGGTGTTCAAGCTCGGTGCCGATGGTCAGCTGCCGCCCGAGCCCGAACTCGCGGACCTCCCCCTCGATCCCCCGCCGAGCCGCGCCTCGGCCGAGACGATCGCGCTGGGCGAAGCGAAGTACGGTCGCTACTGCGCGGTATGCCACGCGCCCGCGGCGGTCGGCTCGACCGTGCTGCCGGACCTCAGGCGCTCGGGCTCGCTCGGCGACCGGCGCGCATGGCAGGCGGTAGTGAATGACGGACTGCTGAAGGACAACGGCATGGCCGGGTTCGCCGCCTCCATGAGCAAGGATGAGATCGAGGCGATCCGCGCCTATGTCATCCACCGCGCAAACCAGGATCGGGACATGGAGCGCAAGCGCGGCAAGACGGTGGCGCGCCGCTGACGCGTCACCATCCGAACACCCAGCGACCGAGCAGGCGACCGGGAATGAGAGTGAACCCACCGGCGATCAGCAGGCCGACATAGAGCCCGATCATACCGCTGCGGTGCAGCCGTATGTTGCCGCTGCGCGCGCCCCACACCGCTACGGGCAGCGCGGCGAGCGTCCAGACGGTGAACAGGTGGATCCAGGAGAACCCCGTTCCCGCGATCCCCGCCCCGGGCGAGCGGATGAAGATGCTGGTTATCGCGGTAACCAGCATCAGGCCCGCCCATGTCCGTCCCAACGTCTTGTGCAGCGCGTCGCCCTTGCGCCTTAGCAGGATGAAAGGTCCGAGCACCGCCGCCGCGAGCGCGGTGACGAGGTGGATCATGATCGGCAGGGTCTGGCCATGCCCCTCGCCTGCGCTCTCGCTGGAGGCGAAGCCCCCGCCGAGCGATGCGAGCGCCGTCAGCCCAGCGGTAAGCGCGCCGGTGAGGATGGCAGTGATGACGAGCGTGGTCCGGGTCATATGAAGATAGTCTTATGACATATCTTCAAGATCCATGCCAACGACCGTAAGCGCTCGCGCGGTTCAGGCGCGGAAGACGACGGTGCGGTTGCCGTTGATCAGTACGCGTTCCTCGACGAAGAGGCGCACCGCTTCTGCGAGCACCCGCCGCTCGATATCGCGGCCCTTGCGCACAAGATCCGCTGCGCTGTCGGCATGGGTGATGCGCTCGACATCCTGGTGGATGATCGGCCCCTCGTCGAGATCGCCCGTCACGAAATGCGCGGTCGCCCCGATGATCTTGACCCCGCGCTCATAGGCCTGGGTGTAGGGGCGCGCGCCCTTGAAACCCGGCAGAAAGCTGTGGTGGATGTTAATGCAGCGGCCGGCGAAATGCCGGGCCTGTGCATCGGAGAAGATCTGCATGTAGCGCGCCAAGACCACGAGATCCGCCTGCTTCTCCTCCGCTAGGTCGCGCAGGGCGGCCTCCTGCTCGTCCTTGGTGCCGGGCGTGACGGGCAGGTAATGAAACGGGATTTCCCCGATATCGCTGCGGATCGCGATCTCGCGCGGATGATTCGACACGATGGCGACCGGATCAATCGACAACTCGCCGGTTCGCCAGCGATAGACGAGATCGACGAGGCAATGGTCGAATTTGCTGACCATGATTATCACACGGCAAGGGCGGTCCTGCCGGGCCAGTTTCCAGATCATCGCATACGCCTTGGCAAAGTCCGAGAATTCCGCACCCAAGCGGCCTGAATCGATCCCGCCGGGGTCGAAGGCGACGCGCATGAAGAAGCGGTCGCCCGCCTCGTTCCCTGCCCGGTCGTTGAATTGCTGCGCTTCGATAATGTTGCAGCCGCGCTCATACAAGAACGACGTCACCCGCGCCGTAATGCCGGGCTGATCGGCGCAGGACAGGGTGAGGATCAGCGGGCCGCCCATCGCATCATGCCTTGCGCCGGGTCAGCGCTTCTTCGCATTCGTTCATCAATTGGGCGATGATGTCGGCGACCGGCTCCTCGCTCTTGACCATGCCGACCGACTGACCGGCCATCAGCGAGCCGTTTTCGATATCGCCGTCGATCACCGCGCGCCGCAGCGCACCCGCCCAGTAATGTTCGACCTGCAATTGGGCTTCCGCCATCGCTATCTCGCCGCGATCAAGCGTTCCCGCGATTTCGCGCTGCTTGACGGTGAACTCCTCGGTCCCCCTGTTCTTGAGCGCGCGCACCGGGATCACGGGCAGACGCGGGTCGACCTGCACGCTGGCGATCGCATCGCGCGCCGAGGCACGGAAAAAAGCCTTCTTGAAATCGGGATGGGCTATGCTCTCGCTCGCGCAGGCGAAACGCGTGCCGAGTTGCACACCGGCGGCGCCCATTTCGAGATAGCCCGCGATCGCCTGCCCCCGGCCGATCCCGCCGGCGACGAACACGACATGCTCTTGCGAAAGCTCGGGCAGCATTTCCTGCGCCAGAACGCTGGTCGAAACCGGACCGATATGGCCGCCCGCTTCCATCCCCTCGATCACGAGTGCATCAGCGCCGGAGCGCAGCAGCTTCTTCGCCAGAGCGAGCGTGGGGGTAAAGCAGATCACCTTGGCCGGGTTCGCCCCGCCCTTTATCGCCTCGACACTGCCTTTGGGCGGGATCCCGCCAGCGAGGACGACATGGGTCACGGCGTGCTTTTCGCAGACCGCGATCAGGTCGAACAGATCGGGATGCATGGTGATGAGATTGACACCGAAGGGGCGGGCGGTGAGCGCCTTGGTAGCGGCAATCTCGGCATCGAGCAGATCGGGCGTCATCGCCCCGCAGGCGATCACGCCGAAGCCGCCCGCATTGGAAATGGCCGAGACGAGATTGCGCTCGGACACCCAGCTCATCGCGCCGCACAGGATCGCGGCCTCGCAGCCGAGAAATTCGGTTCCGCGCCGCATGAGCGCTTCGGTCTTAGGATAGGTTGTCATGGACTGCGCGCTTAAGCAGGTCCGCCGCGATAGGCAATCCGCACCCGCCCGGCCACCTTGGCCGCCAGCGTCCGGGCGGCATCGGTGTCCTCGGCGCGGGCGAGCGCAACGCCCATGCGGCGAAAGGGCCGCGTTGCAGGCTTGCCGAAGATCCGCACATCGACGCTGTCATCCGCCGCGAGCGCCTCTTCGAGCCCTTCAAACGCAAAATCCGCGCTGTCGCGGTCGGCGAGGATGACCGCCGAGGCAGCGGGCCGCGCCGCGATCAGGGCTGGCACCGGAAGGCCAAGGATGGCGCGGGCGTGTAGGTCAAATTCGGTCAGGTCCTGCGACGCAAGCGTGACCATGCCGGTATCATGCGGGCGTGGCGACAGTTCGGAAAAGATAACCTCCTCGCCCGCTTTCCCGGAGCGTACGAAGAATTCGACCCCGTAGAGCCCCCAGCCGCGCCCTTCCCCCTCGAGCGCCATGACCACCTTTTCCGCCATCTTCTGCGCATCGGCAAGCGCCTCCTTGCTCATCGCGGCCGGCTGCCAGCTTTCGCGGTAGTCGCCGCGGTCCTGACGGTGACCGATCGGCGAGCAGAAGCTGATCCCGTTCCTGTGCCTTACCGTCAGCAGCGTGATCTCGTAATCGAAATCAACGAACTCCTCGAGTATCACCCGCGACCGATCGCCGCGCATATTGGCACAGGCATAATCCCAGGCCTCCCGCAAACCGGCCTCGCTCTCGACCTTGCTCTGCCCCTTGCCGGAGGAGGACATGACCGGCTTCATCACCAATGGAAAGCCGATATGGGCAGCTGCAGCATCGACTTCTTCGAGCGTCGTCGCATAGCGATAGCGCGAAGTGACGAGACCGAGTTCGCAGGAGGCAAGATCACGGATCGCGTCCCGGTTCATGGTCAGCTGCGCCGCGCGGGCAGACGGGACGACATTGAACCCTGCGGCCTCAAGTTGAGCAAGCATTTCGGTGCGGATCGCCTCGATCTCGGGCACGATCAGGTCCGGCCGGTGCTTCTCCACCGCCTCGCGCAGCTTCGCGCCGTCGAGCATCGAGAAGACCTCGCGCTCATCAGCCACCTGCATGGCCGGGGCTCCGTCATAGGCATCGCAGGCGATCACCTTCGCGCCGAGACGCTTTGCCGAAATCGTGAATTCGCGCCCCAGTTCGCCCGAGCCGAGAAGCAGAATCGTCGCAATATATGCCATGGCAAGGACGCTTAGCGTCCGCCGGCGGCAACGCCAAACCCCCGGTTCACGACAAGAGCAGCCGGTTCGCACGAAGGGACCGCGGAATTGCGGTGATCGAGCGCTCGCCCGACCTGCATTCCGCCTGCGGCCCGCGCGATGACGAGGCCCAGTTCGGCCTGTCGCAGCGTTCGGTCGACCGAATGCTCGACCTCTGCCAAGCCGGCGCTCGCAGCAACATGGGGCATACGGGCGGAGGACGGCAGGGCGAGCGCGGCAAAGGTCCTGAGCGCCTCCTCGGCCCAGTCCTGAGCTTCGCGCAGGGACGTCTCGGGCAAGATTACGCCGAAGCGTTCGGCATCGAGCTGGCCGAGCACGAAACCCGGGCGGACCATCGTCTCCAGGAACCGTGCAAAGCCCCACAGGAATTCGTCGAGCGTGTCCTGCCCGTACTGCATGAAGATCGCACGCATCCGGTCGATCGCGAAAACCGCAAGCATTGCAGGCTTCCCGCCGCGCAGGGAATCCGGAACCCGGTCGACGCAGCGCGCAAGGCTGGAGGCGAAAGCTTGGCGATTGGCAAGACCGGTAAGGGGATCGGTGGTGGCGCGCGTATGAAGTTCGCTCTCCAGCGTGCGCACCTGCTGGACCGAACGCATCAACCCGATCGCGCCGAGAACCGACCCGCCCTCGCCATGGAGCGGCCGCAGGGTCAGTTGATACCAGCGCAGGTGCCCGCGATAGGCACATTGGTCGGCCGAAGGGGAAGTATCCTGCGCGCCGCACAGACGCGCGGGAAACTCGAGCGAGCTGTTGCCCGAATCTCCCGCGAGCACCCGGCTCGCCAACTCGTCCACGGCGGGCGCATGATCAGCGTCTGCCAGTTCGCAGATATGTGGCATCAACAGCAGTTCCGAAGGATCGAAGCCCAGATCGGCCGCGTTGGCCGACGCGTGAACGATGAACCCCTTCGCATCGAGCTTGAGGACTATATCGCCCGCGGCCTCTTCGAGGAGGCCGTGCAGACCGCGACCCTCAGCGTCGCTCCACTTCTCTATCATGCCGATTGCCCCCGGCTTTCTGCGACCCGTAACCATCAAGTTGCGCAACGAATGACTTACGCTTCTCCAGCGGGTTTTCCCCTTTTGCCCCGCATTCCTTATTGCCAGCCGCCCGCATGGACGAATGGGATTAACTAACTGAACTAAAAAACGAATCAGCTAGATATTTCGTTTACCATAATTTCGCGGAACGCATGCGAATCCAATGAGTAGGAAGCGCTAGGGAGCCCCATCGAGCTCGATCATAATGCGGATATTGCGGGGCAACGTGCCAAAGGCCGAAGCAATACGTAAGCGACATTCCTGAACCACTGCGAGGCCGGCGTCGCGTTCCGGTTTATCGGTGAGATCTTCGCTCGACACGCCCAGAGCCGCGGCGATCGCGTCGAGCCGTTCGGGCAACGGTTTCGCCTTACCCTTCTCCCACGCCCAGACCGTCGGCTTGCTTACACCGAGCACCTCTGCAACTTCGGCGAGCGTCAGGCCGCGCTCGCGGCGCAGGCGGTTGAGCCGCATGCCGAGAGGTTCTCCGCGCGCGAGAGCGCCGGGCAAGCCACCCACACCCGGACCGTCCGGCTGGGCGCTCGAAATCTGCGGGTCGGCACCGCGCAACTGGGCCGCCGCAAGTGTAGCGCGCGGCAGCGTCTCTTCGAAAGCACAGCCGAACAGCCGGTCGCTCTGCCAAACGATCACGGCGTCGATCAGCCCACTCTCGGGCAGTTCGATGGCAAGCGAGTCCCCCTCGGCGAGATCGAGGTCGGTTTCCAGCAGCAGGCCGGCCGCCGAGAGGTTGTGGATCGTGACGTTGGCCTCGAGGCCGCCACGCAGCCTGCCGCTCGTTTCGAGCCTCAGGGCACGGCGCGGCTCGCTGCGCTGTGTCCCGGAGGATGCGTTTTCAGAAGCCCTTGAGGGCCCTTCGAGATTGGCTTTCAGCGCCATTGGTTGCGACTCCTGTGAATGGAGACGCGAGAGTCCGGCGTGTGGGGTTAAGAAGGCGTTAGCGCGCGCTCCTAACGCGGACCGGCGGTGGCACTCACCGGACCGGCTGCGCCGCGAAGCGGAGGACGGTCAGTCCGCGTCGAGCCCGTAGGCGGTATGAAGCACACGCACGGCGAGTTCGGTTTCGTCCTCGTCGATCATCACGCTGACCTTGATTTCCGAAGTCGAGATCGCCTGGATGTTGATGCCGCGCTCGGACAGGGCGCGGAACATCGTGCTGGCGACCCCGGCATGGCTCTTCATGCCGACGCCGACCACGCTGATCTTGGCGATCTTGCTGTCGGTGATGATGCGGTTGAACCCGATCTCTCCGCGCCTGTCCTCTAGCAGGGCCTGCGCGCGGGCAAGGTCGGCCTGCGGCACGGTGAAGGTCACGTCGGTCTCGCCCTTGTCGCGGCCCACGTTCTGGATGATCATGTCGACATTGATGCTCGCCTCGGCCAGCGGCTCGAAGATGTTGGCGACCGCCCCGGGCGTGTCAGGCACGCGGGTGAGGATCACCTTGGCCTCGTTCTTGTCATGCGCGATGCCGGTCACAAGCTGGCGTTCCATCAGGCCCTTCTCCACCAATTCATCCATTTCCTCGTCCGAGACGATCAGCGTACCCGGCAATTCGTCGGCGGGCGGGGCATCGTCGCCGATAAAGCTCGAAAGCACCTGGATTCGAACGCCCTCCTTCATTGCGAGGCCGACCGAGCGGGTCTGTAGCACCTTGGCCCCGACGCTCGCCAGTTCGAGCATTTCTTCGTAGGTAACCGCCTTCAGTTTTCGCGCCTTCGCGACGATGCGTGGATCGGTCGTGTAGACGCCGTCGACATCGGTGTAGATATCGCAGCGATCCGCCCCGACCGCGGCCGCGACCGCCACCGCAGAAGTGTCGGAACCGCCCCGGCCCATGGTCGTGACGCGTCCTTCATCGCTTACGCCCTGGAATCCGGGGATCACCGCGATCTCTCCGCGGCCGAGGGCATCGAGCATTCCGGGAGCATCGATCGCCTCGACTCGCGATTTCGCATGCGCCCCTACCGTCTTGACCGGCAATTGCCAGCCGAGCCAGCTGCGCGCCGAGCAGCCCAGCGATTGCAGGGTCAGCGCGAGCAGCCCGCTCGTCACCTGCTCGCCGCTTGCGACGACGACGTCGTATTCGGCAGGATCGTAAAGCGGATTGGCCTCGCGACAGAAATTGACCAGCCGGTCGGTTTCGCCGGCCATCGCGCTGACCACGACGGCAACCTCGTTCGGTTCGCCGTCCCTGCCCGCCGCCTGCGAGCGGACGAGATTGGCGACGCGCCGGATCCGTTCGGTCCCGGCCATCGACGTGCCGCCGAATTTCATAACGATGCGCTGCCGCTTCTTGTCCGGGCGCTGGGAAGCCACGATATGCATGCTCCTGCTGGCAGGGTCTTCGGGGCGCTGTTAAGCAAGGGTCCAGAGAAAGGCAAACGGCATGGCGAGCAGCGGCGCAACCACGACAATCCGCCCGGAAGAAGCTGAGCATTTCGCACGGCTTGCCCAGCGCTGGTGGGATGCGAAAGGCCCGATGGCATCGCTCCACGAAGTGAACCCGGTGCGGCTGCGCTTTATCCGGCAGTCGATCGACTCGCATTGGCCCGGCGCCACGGGCAGTGCAAAGCCGCTCGCGGGCAAGGCGGCGCTCGATATCGGCTGCGGCGCCGGCCTGGTGTGCGAACCCCTGGCGCGGCTGGGCGCGGACGTGACGGGCGTCGATGCGGCGGCGGAAAACGTCGCGGCGGCAAGCGCCCATGCGGAAGCGGGCGGGCTGGATATTCGCTACATGGCGGGCGAACTGGCGGCGCTCGACATCGGCACTTTCGATCTCGTTACCTGTCTGGAGGTTATCGAGCATGTCGCGGACAAGCGCGCCTTTCTGTTCGACGTTACGCAAAGGCTCGCACCCGAAGGCCTGCTGGTGCTCTCGACGCCCAACCGCACCGCGGCAAGCCGGGTGCTGCTGGTCGGCGCCGCCGAGGCCGTCGGTTATGTTCCCCGTGGAACACACCGATGGAGCGATTTCGTAACGCCGGAGGAAATACTCGACCTGCTGGAAGAAGTCGGGCTCGAGGTCACCGACCGCCGGGGGATAGCCTGGAGCGCAGCAAAGAGCCTGCACCTTTCGGACAACGAGGCGCTGAACTACATCCTCGCAGCGCGGCGAAAGACTTGATGCCTCAGCGCGAGCAGGCGGCCGAGCGGTCGCCCGCAGCGAGTGCGACGAGTTCGGCAGGGTTGTCGGTGAACACGCCGTCGACACCCGCCTTGACGAGTGCGTCCCACACTGCATCGTAGCAGCCGATAGTCGCCTCTCCGCCCTCACGCCGGGCAGCGACGGGCAGAAACACGTTCTCGCGCCGCAGCGTCCAGGGATGGACCTTCAGCCCCGCCGCATGGGCATCCGCGACGAGCGACGTGGCCGAGCCATCGGCGTTCAGGACATGGCCCATGAAGGGACCGATCCCATCGGCATAGGTCGCGACCTCGGCAAGGCCGGTCGGCGTCATGATCTCGCCCCAGCGCATGGTCGGCTCGTCATAGGGGCCGCCTTCGGAGGAGATCAGCAGGATGAGCGGCACGTCGATGAGCTTGTCGAGCCGTTGCAACGGACCGACTTCGAATATCTGGACGAAGACCGGGGCATCGGCGCTGTCGAGCCCGAACTGGCGCAATTCGCGCACCAGCAGGTCGACCGTATCGATGCCCTCCTGTTCGAGCAGCAGGGTGGGATGCTTGAGCTCGGGATAAAGGCCAACGGTCCGGCCGGTCTCTGCCTCTTTGGCGCGGACGAGCTGCACGATCTCGGCGAAGGTCGGTATCTGGTAGAGCCCGTTGAAGGCGGTGTTGGCGGCCCGAACGGTCGGCATCTGCTCCTTGACGCGCAGAGTGCGCAGTTCGGCGAGCGTGAAGTCCTCCGCGAACCAGCCGGTGACGCGCCGCCCCTCGATGTCCCTGGTTCGCCTGCGATCCTCGAACTCGCGGCGGCTGGCGACATCGGTCGTGTCGGAAAGCTCGGTCTCATGTCGCGCCACGAGGACGAGGTCCTTTGTCACGACGAGGTCGGGTTCGATATAGTCCGCGCCCTGGTCGATCGCGCGCTCGTAAGCGGCGAGGGTGTGTTCGGGCCGTTCCCCGCTCGCGCCGCGATGGGCTATGATCAGGATATCCTCGGCGGGCGCTGCGTGAAGCGTCGGAGCGCCGAGAGCAAGCACGCCCAGCGCAAGCGTCAGGAAAGGCTTTGCGACCATTCGTCTTCCTTGAAACCGATGAGTATGCCGCCCGCATGTTCGACCACGGGACGCTTGATCATGCTGGGGTGCTGGACCAGCAAGGCTACGGCCTTGTGACTGTCCTGCGACAGAACCTTTTCCTCGTCCGAGAGCTTGCGGAAGGTCGTCCCGCGACGATTGACCACGGTGTCCACGCCTTTCGCCGCGATCCATTGCTCGAGTTTGGCCGGGTCGGCCCCTTCCTTTTTGAAATCGTGGAAGGTGTAATCGAGCCCCTCGGCGTCGAGCCATTTGCGCGCTTTCTTGACCGTATCGCAATTGGGGATGCCGTGAAGGTGGATCGTCATCGTGGTCTCCTCATCTCGAATGCGCATCGGCGATCGCCACCGCCAGCGCGTCGGCGGCATCCGCTCCGGCAATGGACGCCCCGGGCAGCAGGACCCTCAGCATCGCCTGCACCTGTTCCTTGTCCGCAGCGCCCGTTCCCACCAGCGCCTGTTTGACCCGCCGCGCCGCGTGTTCGCGTACCGCAAGCCCCGCAGCGCCGCAGGCCGCAAGCACGGCGCCGCGCGCCTGGGCGAGCTTGAGCGTGGATTGCGGGTTGCGATTGACGAACACTTCTTCGCACGCGGCGCGGTCCGGGGCGTGCGCCGCGATCACATCGACGAGCCCAGCCTGCAGGGCAGCAAGACGCTCGGCCATGGGCGCGGCGGTCGATGTCGGGATTTCGCCGTTCGCAACGTGCAAAAGCCGCGCGCCATCGCATCGGATGATACCCCAGCCGGTGCAGGAAAGCGATGGGTCGAGGCCGAGAATAATCACGCCGCGCCCGCGCTCATTCCAGACCGAATCTCAGGCCGACCCGCCACAGGAAGGCGGTCAGAAAAGCAGCACCGAGCGCCAGCGCAAGGAGCCATTCGAGGCGGCTCACGCCCCGAGCTTCTCCATCACCTCGTCCGGGATCTCGTAATTGCCCCATACGGTCTGGACGTCGTCATCGTCGTCGAGCGCATCGATCAGCTTCATCAGCGTACCGGCGTGGCCCTCGTCGAGCTGAACCGTGATGTTGGGCTTCCACGCGAGCTTCACGTTCTCCGCTTCGCCCAGCGCCTTTTCGAGGTCGCCCGCGACCTGGTGGAGGTCTTCGGCCGCGGTCCAGATCGTGTGCCCGTCCTCGCCGCTCTCGATGTCGAGCGCGCCCGCTTCCATCGCCGCTTCGAGCACCTTTTCCTCATCGCCGGCGCTCGCCGGATATTCGATCAGGCCGAGCCGTTCGAAGCCGTGCTGGACCGAACCTTCGGTGCCGAGATTGCCGCCGTTCTTGGCGAAGCAGGTGCGCACGTTGGTCGCGGTGCGGTTGCGGTTGTCGGTCAGCGCCTCGACGATGATCGCGCTGCCGCCCGGGCCGTAGCCTTCGTAGCGGACTTCCTCGTAATTGTCCTCGTCGCCTCCGCTCGCCTTGTCGATCGCCCGCTGGATGTTGTCCTTGGGCATGGACTGGGCCTTGGCGTTATTGATCGCTAGGCGCAGGCGCGGGTTCATGTCGGGATCGGGCGCGCCCATCTTCGCCGCCACCGTGATTTCGCGCGAAAGCTTTGAAAACAGGTTGGACCGTTTCTTGTCCTGCGCACCCTTGCGGTGCATGATGTTCTTGAATTTGGAATGGCCTGCCATGGGGACTCTTCGTCAGCGGGTGTTGAATAATGGGGGCCCATTAGCCGCATGACGGGTGAAATCACAAGTGGCCGCGCAGGCGCGGCGCTCGCGCCGAGCCTTCGCGGGCAATGGGCGCGGCTGTTCGAATTCCTGAAGCGCCCGGTCCTGCCCGAGAGACTTGCCAGCAGCGGCGTATCGGCGCGGCTCGTGCTGCGGCTCTACCTGCTCGACTTGCTGTTCATTCTCGCCTTCGGGGTCGCCATGATCCTCGCCGAAGCGGCCGGGATCGCGTTTCCCGAGAACCTCAATTCGACGCTCGAGCTCAACACGGGGACGATCCTGCTGTTCGTGGTCGTTGCCCCGGTGCTGGAGGAGATCGCCTTCCGCGGCTGGCTGTCGGGCCGTCCGGGGGCGATCATGCCGCTTCTTTCCGTCTTGGCGGGCTTCACGGCATTTCTTTTCGTGGCCCGGGACGGCTCGCTCCTGGGGCCAGGCTTCCTGATCCTCGGCGTGGTCGGGGCGGCGATCCTGTTCGCACGGCTGCGCCAAGCCCCGACTTTGCGCTTCTTCCGGAACAGTTTCCCGCTCTTCTTCTGGGCAAGCGCTGCAAGCTTCGCGCTGGTCCACCTCGTCAATTACGAGGAGGGCGCGCTCGTCATCCTGCTGCCTCTGCTGGTCCCGCAATTCGTGCTGGGAACCATGGCGGGCTATGTGCGGGTGCAATGCGGGCTGATGTGGTCCATGCTTCTGCACGCGGCCCACAACGCCTTTGCGGTCGGCATGGCCCTGCTGGCGGTCGAGCTGGCGCCGGGCGGCTGACGGATCAGACCTTCACCGCCGTGCCGCTCGCGCTCACCATCAGCATCGAGCCGCTGTTGCCGATCACCTCGTAATCGAGATCAATCCCGACCACGGCATTCCCGCCGCGGCTGGCGGCCTCGGCCTGCAATTCGGCAATCGCCTCGTCGCGGGCCCGCTGGAGGATGCGTTCGTAGCTGCCCGAACGGCCGCCGACGATATCGCGGATATTGGCGAACATGTCGCGGAACAGGTTCGCGCCGACGATCACCTCGCCCACCACTATGCCGCAATAGTCCTGGATCGGCCTGCCCTCAATCATGGGGGTGGTGGTGACAATGACGCCGCTCGCGTCCTTCCATTCGCTTGGCATGAATTTCTCTCCCTGAAGCCGGTGCTGTGTTATTTGCACAATACAGCACCGGCGACAAGACCAAGTCAGGTCAGGTCAGGTCAACCGCTGACCACGCTCCCGCCATTGGGATGAAGCACCTGCCCGCTCATGTAGGAGGAATCCTCGCAGGCTAAGAACAGGAAGGCCGGGGCGACCTCGTTCGGTTCGCCCGGCCTGCCCATCGGGACGCCCGTGCCCCAGGTGTCCATCTCCTCCTCCGGCATCCCCCCGCACGGGTTGAGCGGTGTCCAGATCGGCCCGGGCGCGACCGCGTTCACGCGGATGCCGTCATCCACGAGATTGCCGCTGAGCGACCGGGTGAAAGCGGTGATCGCGCCCTTGGTCGCGGAATAATCGAGCAGGATGGGGGCGCCCTGGTACATCGTGACGCTGCTGCAATTGACGATGGTCGCACCCTCCTTCAGATGCGGTCGCGCGGCCTGCGCGACGTAGAACATAGAGAAGATGTTCGACTGGAAAGTGCGCTGCAACTGCTCTGCGGTTATGTCGGTCACGTCATAATCGGGATGCTGCTCGCCCGCGATCTGGATCACGCTGTCGATCCTCCCAAAGCGGTCGATCGTCGCATCGACGAGTTTCTGCGCTTCACCCAGCGCGCCGAGATCGCCGGCGAGCGTCAACACTTGCGCGCCCTCGGCCTCGCACAATTCCTTGGTCTTCGCGGCGTCGTCGTGCTCTTCGAGATACGAGATCGCGATGCTCGCCCCTTCGCGGGCAAACAGCACGGCCGTCGCGCGGCCGATGCCGCTGTCGCCACCAGTGACGATCGCGACTTTGTTCCTCATGCGCCCCGAGCCCGGATAGCGCGGCTGCCATTCGGGTTTGCGCTCCAGCGCGCTCTCGTGGCCGGGAAGATCCGGCTCCTCGTCGATCGGTTCGATGAAGGCGGCCTGCTGCGAATTCGCCTTTTGCTGCGTCATGGTTGATCCTGCCTTTCCTTGCTCTTGCAGGATCAATGAGGCCCGAAGGCCGCCCGTTCCGCCTGGGCCGACCGGGCGGGGCCGCCGAGCGACGACCCGCGCGAGGCGGCCCTGACCAACGATCAGCCCATGCCGAGCGCGGCCTTGTAGGTCTCGAGGATCGTTTCCTGCTCGGACCGGTCGTCGGGCTTCATCTTCCTGAGGCGGATGATCTGGCGCATGATCTTGGTGTCGTATCCGACCGCCTTCGCCTCGGCATAGACATCGCGGATGTCGTCCGCGATGCCCTTCTTTTCTTCCTCGAGGCGTTCGATGCGCTCGATCAGCAGGCGCAGGCGGTCGTCGGTGGCTTCGGCCATTGTCTCTTGGTCTCCGATTGGGTGAGAATCAGCTCGGCGCACCGGATAGGCAAAGCGGGGGAGACGCAAAAGGCCGCTTTCCACAGGCTGACGAAAGCGGCGGGGATAATTCGCCTCAGCGGGTGTCCGGGGCATTGAGCGCGATCGAGCGCTGCATCGCCGCGACCTGCTCCGGGCTCGCCTCCTTCTGGCGGGTCGCCTTCCATTCCTCCATGGGCATGCCGTGGATGAGCTCGCGCGCCGCCCCCTTGTCGCCGTCAAATCCGGCGTCGCGGATCCAGTCGGCGAGGCAATTGCGGCAAAAACCCGCAAGGCCCATCAATTCGATGTTCTGCGCATCATGACGATGCCGCAGGTGCCGCACCAGCCGGCGAAAGGCTGCCGCTGCCACGGCATCGTCGAGTTCGTCGAGCGGCTCGTGTCCATCACTCATCGTGGCTTTTCCTTGAGTTGCAAACTTGCTGTGCCATAGGCTCGCAGCCATGGCGAAACGCGATCATGCAAGGATCGACCCGCGCGGTCGCAAGGTCAAGATTCTGGCGACGATCGGCCCGGCAAGCCGCTCGCCCGAAATGCTGCGCCGCCTGTTCCGCGCCGGAGCCGATGCCTTTCGCCTCAACATGAGCCATGGCAGCCACGACGACCACGCAGAGGCGATCCGCGCGATCCGCGCGCTGGAAAGGGAATTTGCCCGGCCGATCGCGATCCTCGCCGACCTGCAGGGCCCCAAACTGCGCGTGGGTACATTCGCTGACGGGGAAGCGGTGATCCGCCACGGCAGCCATTTCACGCTCGACCGTGACGAACGGCCTGGCGATGCGAGCCGCGTCTGCCTGCCTCATCCCGAACTGTTCGGAATCCTCGAGCGCGGACAGCGCCTGCTCATCAACGATGGCAAGATCCGCCTCATCGTGCGCGAGGCGGACGACGACCATATCCGCTGCTCGGCCGAGGTCGGCGGGGTCATCTCCGATCGCAAGGGGGTCAATGTGCCCGATGCCGAGGTCCCGATCCCGGCGCTCACCGAGAAGGACCGGCGCGACCTTGCCTTCGCGATGGAACACAATGCCGACTGGATCGCGCTTTCCTTCGTACAGCGGCCCGAAGACATCGCCGAAGCGCGAAAGCTGATGGGGCGCGAGGGCGCGCTGTGCGCCAAGATCGAGAAACCACAGGCGCTTGCGCGCCTGTCCGAGATCATCGAACTCGCCGACGGGATCATGGTCGCGCGCGGCGATCTCGGGGTCGAACTCGAACCGTTCGAAGTGCCGCCGCTGCAAAAGCGTATCGTCAATGCCAGTCGCGTCGCTGGCAAGCCTGTCATCGTCGCGACGCAGATGCTGGAATCGATGATCGAAAGCCCCATGCCGACCCGCGCCGAGGTCTCCGACGTGGCGAACGCGGTCTATGACGGCGCCGATGCGGTGATGCTGTCGGCCGAAAGCGCGGCGGGCGACTGGCCCGAGGAATCGGTCGCGATGATGGACCGTATCGCGGGACAGGTCGAACGCGACGAGGGTTACAAGGAACGCGTCCGCTTTCTCGAGACGATCCCCGACGAAACGACCTCAGACGCACTGGCCCACGCCTGCATGACGATCGCCGACACCGTTCCGATCAGCGCGATCACCGTGTTCACCTCTTCGGGCGCGACCGCAAGGCGCGTCGCGCGTGAACGCCCGGCGACGCCTATGCTGGTCCTCACCCCATCAATGCGGACCGCTCGCCGGCTCGGCCTGCTATGGGGCGCGCACGCAGTGGCGACCAAGGATATCGGCAGCTTCGAGGAAATGATCGGCAAGGGACGCCGCATGGCGCTGCGTCACGGTTTCGGCACGGCGGGGAGCAAGATGATTGCCCTTGCCGGCGTTCCTTTCGGGACGCCCGGGGCGACCAACCTGCTCCATATCGTCACCTTGTCGGGCGACGAACTGAAAAAACATCCGGGCTGAACCCCCCTTTACCTCTTGGGCCCATCGTGCAAGTTTTGCACTACGTCATGGAGTGGGGGGGACGACATGAAACCGCATTTTGCTTGTATCGCCGCGCTGGCGCTTGCCCTTCCGGGTTGCGGCAATGTCGCCGTGAGCAGCGATGCTCAGGCAGTCTCGGATGATCGGCTTGAGCGCAACAAGCGGCTTGCTCGGGAATTCTACGAAAAGCTGTGGTTCAGCGACAACACCGATGCCTACTCCGATTATGTCGCCGACGAATATGTCGTTCACGACATCGGCGCGCGCAAGAACGTCACCGAACCCGCCATCGAGCAGAAGAAGGTCGCCGATCTCTTCCAGGGCTTCGGCGAATTGTCGGGCGAGATCGACTACCAGGTCGCCGAGGGCGACAAGGTGGCGACCCGGTGGTTCATCTCTCTCGACGCGAGCGACGAGGCAAAGGCCGCCGGCATGATGGACGTCGACCGAGTGCCGATCATCAACGTCTTTCGCTTCGACGAAGCGGGCAAGATAGTCGAGATCTGGAATCATCGCCACGATGTCGACCTGCCGCGTCCGCCGGGCCCGCCCCCGGAAGCCTGACCGGCGCGCGATTTCGCGATCCTATCGCCGCCACCGCGTCAGGGCGGCAGCATCCGTCAGCCCTGCGCTGCCCGCGCGAGCCTTGCGCGCGCTTCGTCCTCGCCGATCAGGGGAAGCAGTTCGCCCATGTCAGGGCCATGGTCCATGCCGGTAAGAGCCTGGCGGAGCGGAAGGAAGAGCGCCCTGCCCTTGCGGCCCGTGCGTTCCTTGAGCGCGTCCGTCAGCCCGGCCCAGGGGTTTTCGGACCATTGCAGCACCTGAGCGGCTTCGCCGAGATAGGCCCGGTCCTCCGGCGTGAAATCCGGTTGCGCGATGGGGCCGGTAACGAGGCCCCACCATTCCTGAGCCTCGGCTACGGTATGCACGTTCGGGCGAATCGCTAGCCAGCCGGCTTCGTCCATTCCGTGGGGAAGACGCGGGCGCACAGCTTCGAAAGGCATGTGGTGGACGATTGCGGTGTTGATCCGTTCGAGTTCGGCGTCCTCGAATTTCGCCGGGGCGCGGCCGAAAGTCGAAAGTTCGAACGTCTCGAGCAGCGCTCCGCGATCGGCGATCGGTTCCACGGGGAGCGAGGTGCCTAGCCGGGCAAGCAAAGCGACCAGCGCCTCGGGCTCGATACCGCGCTCGCGAAACGTGTCGCAGCCCAGCGAACCGAGCCGCTTGGAAAGCTTGCCCTCCTTGCCGATGAGGAGCGCCTCGTGCGCGAAGGCCGGCACAGGCCCCGTTCCTTCATGCTGCGCAGCAAAATGCGCAGCATGAAGTGCGGTAAACATCTGAATCTGAACGGCAGTGTTGGAGACATGATCTTCGCCGCGCAGCACCTGCGACACCCCCATGTCGATGTCGTCGACCGCGCTCGGCAGCATGTAGAGCCATGATCCGTCCGCCCGGCGGATGACCGGATCGGAAAGCTGCGCCGGATCGAATTTCTGAGTTCCGCGGATGCCGTCTTCCCACGTGATCGCTTCGCCGTGATCGAGCCGGAAGCGCCAGTGCGGGGCGATGCCTTCCGCCTCCTTTGCAGCGCGTTCGTCATCGGTCAGTTCAAGCGCTGCGCGGTCGTAGATCGGGGGCAGGCCGCGCCCGAGCTGGATCTTGCGCTTGAGTTCTAGTTCCTGCGCCGTCTCATAGGCCGGATAGATTCGGCCGGCGGCGCGCAGAGCAGCGAATGCCGCGTCATATCGTTCAAGCCGCTCCGACTGCCGCTCCTCTGCGTCCCATGCGAGCCCGAGCCATTCGAGATCCTCACGGATCGCGTCGACGAATTCCTCCCGGCTGCGCTCGGCATCGGTGTCGTCGATCCGCAGGATGAAGCGGCCGCCTGCCTTTCGGGCGAGCATCCAGTTGTGCAGTGCTGTGCGGATATTTCCGACATGCAGGCGCCCGGTGGGCGAAGGGGCGAAACGCGTTGTGGTCATGCCGCTCGCGGTAGCCAGAGCCGAGGCGTCCGGCAAGCGCTTGCGCGCGCCCGCTTCGGCTCTCAGGCGGCCCGCATTTCCGCCGACAGGAGAGCGAGCGCGCCGTCCCAGAGCCGCTCGATCCGGTCGGGTCGCACGAGGCCCGCTATGCTTGCCTCGAAATCGGCGCGACTACCACCGGCTGCCGCGTCGAGCATGGCGCCGATCGTCGCCTCGTCATGGGTCAGGTGGCAGCAGCAGAAGCGCGATACGTGGACGTTTTCAGGCCAGCATGATGCGATGGCCTGGGACAGGAAGAGTGCCTTGGCGGCGATCTCGACCCCGCCCAGACGCAAGGTGAGTTCAGGGACCGGATCTCGCGAGACCCGTTCATGGGCCGCGATCAGTCGGAGAGAGTAGATGAAGCGCGCTGCTAGGGGCCCCTGCGCCTCGAGCCGGGACGGCTTCGCGAGTTCTGCGACGAGGGAGCGAGTCCGGGAGCGTGGCGTGCGGTGCTGGTTCATGATTCTCTCTCTGTGGCTTCGACCTCACTCTATTCGCACTGTTGCGAGTGATTTGCAATCTCAAAGATTCGAAGCTTTCGTTTCGCCCAAGAAAAACCCCGCCGCAAGCGCAAGGCCTCCGGCGGGGTCGTTCATTCGGGGCGAAGCGCTGATCCCAGCCGCCTGCCGCGGATATTACTCTTCCGTGGAAGCCTCCGCATTGCCGCCGCCCATCGCGGCCTTCATCGCTTCCTCGGAGGGAACCGCATCGGCCTCGGGCTCTTGCTCGACCGCATTGGCCGCGGCGAGCGCTTCCTGCTGCTTCTTCCATTGCGCCTTGAGCGCGGCATCGCGGCTGGATGCGGTGACGCGCATCCGGTTCATCGCCGCGCCGGTGCCGGCGGGGATGAGACGGCCCACGATCACGTTCTCCTTGAGCCCGATCAGCGTGTCCTTCTTGCCCTCGACTGATGCCTGGGTAAGCACGCGGGTCGTCTCCTGGAAGGAGGCCGCCGAGATGAAGCTGCGGGTCTGCAGCGACGCCTTGGTGATGCCGAGCAGGACCGGCTTGCCTTCTGCGGGCTGCTTGCCCTTGGGAAGCCTGCCGTTGATCTCGAGCATCTCGGCAAGGTCGACCTGTTCGCCCGGCAGCAGTGTCGTGTCGCCGCCGTCGGTGATCTCGACCTTCTGCAGCATCTGGCGAACGATGACCTCGATGTGCTTGTCGTTGATCTTCACACCCTGCAGTCGATAGACCTCCTGGATCTCGTTGACGAGATATTCGGCCAGCGCCTCGACGCCGAGCACTTCCAGGATGTCATGCGGGTTGGGCGAACCGGAAATCAGGGTATCTCCCTTCTTCACGAAGTCGCCTTCCTGCACGTCGATCACCTTGGTCTTGGGGATCAGGTATTCCACCGGATCGCCCTCTTCCGGGATGATCGCGATCTTGCGCTTGGCCTTGTATTCGCGGACGAATTCGATCTTGCCCGAAATCTTGGCGATGATCGCGTTGTCCTTGGGCAGGCGCGCCTCGAACAGCTCAGCCACCCGCGGCAGACCGCCGGTGATGTCGCGCGTCTTGGCAGCCTCGCGGCTCGCACGGGCGAGGATGTCGCCCGCCTCGACCGTCTGGCCGTCCTCGACCGAAAGCGTCGTGCCCGGGGCCAGCATGTAACGCTGCGCCTCGGTCTCGCCATCGTCGGTCTGGCCTTCGCCGAGCAGGGTCAGGCGCGGGCGAATATCTTCCTTCTTCTTGCGTCCGGTCGCCCGGTTCTCTGTGACCACGCGCTGGGCGATGCCGGTCGCGTCGTCGGTCTGCTCCTCGAGCGTCGTCCCCTCGATCAGGTCCTTGTAATGGACCACGCCCGAATATTCGGTGATGATCGGCAGGGTGAACGGGTCCCACTCGGCCAGGCGGTCGCCCACCTTGACCTTTTCGCCATGCTTGAAGTGCAGCACGGTCCCGTAAGGCACCTTGTGCATTTCGCGCTCGCGCCCTTCGGCGTCGATCACGGCGATCTCGCCATTGCGTGCAAGGCTGAGGATGCGGCCCTTCTTGTCGGTGATGGTCGGCATGTCGCGCAGTTCGATGCGGCCGTCCGAGATCGCCTCGAGATGGCTCGTCTCGTTGAGCTGCGCCGCGCCGCCGATGTGGAAGGTCCGCATGGTCAGCTGCGTGCCCGGTTCGCCGATCGACTGCGCCGCGATCACGCCTACCGCTTCGCCGATATTGACCGGCGTGCCGCGGGCAAGGTCGCGCCCGTAACAGGTCGCGCACACGCCCTGCTCCGCTTCGCAGACCAGCGGCGAACGGATCTTGGCCGACTGCACTTCGGCGGCCTCGATGTCCTTGACCATCGGCTCGTCGATGAGCGTGCCGGCCTTGACGATCACTTCGCCGGTGGCGGCGTTGAGGATGTCCTCTGCGACGGTGCGGCCGAGGATGCGCTCGCCGAGCGAGGCGATCACGCTGCCGCCCTGGACGATCGCGCGCATCTCGAGCGCGTTCTCGGTCTTGCAGTCGGTCTCTACGATCGTGCAGTCCTGCGACACGTCAACGAGGCGGCGGGTCAGGTAGCCCGAGTTCGCCGTCTTGAGCGCCGTGTCCGCAAGACCCTTGCGGGCACCGTGGGTCGAGTTGAAGTATTCAAGGACGTTGAGACCTTCCTTGAAGTTCGAGATGATCGGGTTCTCGATGATCTCGCCCGACGGCTTGGCCATGAGGCCGCGCATCCCGGCGAGCTGCTTCATCTGGGCGGGCGAACCGCGCGCGCCCGAGTGGCTCATCATGTAGATCGAATTGATCTCGGCCTCGCGCCCGTCCTCGTCGATCGGCTGGGCCTTGATCCGCGCCATCATTGCCTCTGCCACCTGGTCGCCGCAGCGGCTCCAGGCGTCGATCACCTTGTTGTATTTTTCCTGCTGGGTGATGAGGCCGTCCTGGTACTGCTGTTCGTAGCCCGCGACGAGATCCTTGGTCTCCTCGACCAGCTTCACCTTCGCTTCGGGGATGATCATGTCGTCCTTGCCGAAGCTGATCCCCGCCTTGAACGCGTGGCGGAAGCCAAGGCTCATGATCGCGTCGGCGAACAGCACCGTGTCCTTCTGGCCGGTGTGACGATAGACCTGGTCGATCACGTCACCGATCTCGCGCTTGGTCAGCAGCCGGTTGATGATGTCGAAGGGAACCTTGTAGTTCTTCGGCAGGCATTCGCCGATCAGCATCCGGCCGGGGGTCGTGACGAAACGCTTCATCACCACGTTGCCGTCCTCGTCGGCCTGCGGCACGCGGGCGAGGATACGGGTGTGCAGCGTCACCGACTTGACCTCGAGCGCCTGGTGCACTTCGGCCATGTCAGAGAAGCGCGGCAGCTTCTCTATCTTCGACCCGTCCTCTTCCTCGATGAATTCGGGCGTCTTCTCTTGCCGTTCCATCGACAGGTAATAGAGCCCCAGCACCATGTCCTGCGAGGGCACGATGATAGGCTTGCCATTGGCGGGCGAGAGGATGTTGTTGGTGCTCATCATGAGTACGCGCGCCTCGAGCTGGGCCTCCAGCGAAAGCGGCACGTGGACCGCCATCTGGTCGCCGTCGAAGTCCGCATTGAACGCCGAGCAGACGAGCGGGTGAAGCTGGATCGCCTTACCCTCGATCAGCACGGGTTCGAACGCCTGGATGCCGAGGCGGTGGAGCGTCGGCGCGCGGTTCAGGAGCACGGGGTGTTCGCGGATCACCTCGTCGAGGATGTCCCAGACTTCCTTGCGCTCCTTCTCGACCCACTTCTTCGCCTGCTTGAGGGTCATCGACAGACCCTTGGCATCGAGGCGGGCGTAGATGAACGGCTTGAACAGTTCGAGCGCCATCTTCTTGGGCAGGCCGCACTGGTGCAGCTTGAGTTCCGGCCCGGTAACGATGACCGAACGGCCCGAATAATCGACACGCTTACCGAGCAGGTTCTGGCGGAACCGGCCCTGCTTGCCCTTGAGCATGTCGGACAGCGACTTGAGCGGACGCTTGTTGGCGCCGGTGATGACCCGGCCGCGGCGGCCGTTGTCGAACAGCGCGTCGACCGCTTCCTGCAGCATGCGCTTTTCGTTGCGCACGATGATGTCGGGCGCGCGCAGTTCGATCAGGCGCTTCAAGCGGTTGTTGCGGTTGATCACGCGGCGATAGAGATCGTTGAGGTCCGAGGTCGCGAAACGGCCACCGTCGAGCGGGACGAGCGGGCGCAGTTCCGGCGGAATGACCGGGATCACTTCGAGGATCATCCATTCGGGACGGTTGCCCGATTCGATGAAGCTCTCGACGACCTTGAGCCGCTTGATGATCTTCTTGGGCTTCAGTGCCGACTTGGTTGTGGCGAGTTCTTCCAGAAGATCCTCGCGCTCCTGTTCAAGGTCGAGATCCATCAGCATGGTCTTGACCGCCTCGGCGCCGATATTGGCCGAGAAAGCGTCCTCGCCATATTCGTCCTGCGCCTCGAGCAGCTCGTCCTCGGTCAGAAGCTGGAACTTCTCAAGCGGGGTGAGGCCCGGCTCGACCACGACATAGCTTTCGAAATAGAGCACGCGCTCGAGCTGCTTCAGCTGCATGTCGAGCAGCAGGCCGATGCGGCTCGGCAGCGACTTCAGGAACCAGATATGCGCGACCGGTGCGGCCAGTTCGATGTGGCCCATGCGCTCGCGGCGGACCTTGGTGACGGTGACTTCGACGCCGCACTTTTCGCAGACGACGCCCTTGTATTTCATGCGCTTGTACTTGCCGCACAGGCACTCGTAGTCCTTCACCGGGCCGAAGATGCGCGCGCAGAACAACCCGTCACGCTCGGGCTTGAACGTGCGGTAGTTGATGGTTTCCGGCTTCTTGATCTCGCCGAACGACCAGCTGCGGATGCGCTCAGGCGAAGCGATGCCGATCTGGATCTGGTCGAAGGTTTCCGGCTTCGCGAGCTGGTTGGTGAATTTGGTCAGTTCATTCATGACTGTGTTCCCTTGAGGGATGAATTATCGAGGGCGGGAAGGAGGGGCCGGCTGGCCCGCTCCCCTATTCCGCCGCCTCCAGCATATCGCCGTCGTCGTCGTCCTCGTCGGTCAGCGACTTGAGTTCGACATTGAGGCCTAGCGAGCGCATTTCCTTGACGAGCACGTTGAAGCTCTCGGGAATGCCAGCCTCGAAGGTGTCGTCGCCCTTGACGATCGCTTCGTAGACCTTGGTGCGGCCGACCACGTCGTCGGACTTCACCGTCAGCATTTCCTGCAGGGTGTAGGCAGCGCCGTAAGCCTGCAGCGCCCAGACCTCCATTTCGCCGAAACGCTGGCCGCCGAACTGCGCCTTCCCGCCCAACGGCTGCTGGGTGACGAGCGAGTAGGGGCCGATCGAACGCGCGTGGATCTTGTCGTCGACGAGGTGGTGCAGCTTCAGCATGTAGATGATGCCGACGGTCACCTTCCGGTCGAACGCCTCGCCAGTGCGCCCGTCATAGAGCACCGACTGGCCCGAGCTGTCGATCCCCGCCTTGATCAGCATCTCCGACACGTCCGGTTCACGCGCGCCATCGAACACGGGGGTTCCCATCGGCACGCCCGCGGTCACGTTGCTTGCAAGTTCGACGATCTGTTCGACCGAACGGCTCTCGATATCCTCGACATAAGAATCGCCATAGGCATCCTTGAGCCGGTCGATGACCGCCTGCGGAGGCTTGGCATTCGCGTAGTCTTCCTCGGCGTTCGGATTTTCCGTGCGCCACTTCTCGAGCTCATCCTTGACCCGCATGCCGAGCCCGCGCGCGGCGAAGCCGAGATGTGTCTCGAAGATCTGGCCGACATTCATGCGCGAAGGCACGCCCAGCGGGTTCAGCACGAGGTCGACCGGCGTCCCGTCCTCGAGGAAGGGCATGTCCTCGACCGGCAGGATCCGGCTGATGACGCCCTTGTTCCCATGACGGCCGGCCATCTTGTCGCCCGGCTGCAGCTTGCGCTTCACCGCGACGAAGACCTTGACCATCTTGAGCACGCCGGGCGCGAGTTCATCACCGCGTTCGAGCTTTTCCTTGCGGTCCTCGAACTTGGCGTCGATCAGGCCGACGGCCTCGTCATATTGCGACTTCACCGCTTCGATCTGGGCCTGGCGATTGTCGTCCGCGACCGCGAACTTGAACCACTCGTGCTTCTCGACATCGTGCAGCACCTGCTCGCTGATCTCGATGCCCTTCTTCACGCCCTTCGGCGCTGCCGAAGCGGTCTGGCCGAGCAGCATGTCGCGCAGGCGGTTGTAGGTGGCGCGGTTGAGGATGTTGCGTTCGTCCGCGGCGTCCTTGCGCAGGCGCTCGATCTCCTCGTTCTGGATCGCGCGGGTACGGTCATCGATCTCGATGCCGTGACGGTTGAACACCCGGACCTCGACCACCGTGCCGGCCACGCCCGGCGGCAGGCGCAGCGAGGTGTCGCGCACGTCCGACGCCTTCTCGCCGAAGATCGCGCGAAGGAGCTTTTCCTCCGGCGTCATCGGGCTTTCGCCCTTGGGCGTGATCTTGCCGACGAGGATGTCGCCCGGATGCACTTCGGCTCCGATGTAGACGATGCCTGCCTCGTCGAGGTTGCGCAGCGCTTCCTCGCCGACGTTCGGAATGTCGCGGGTGATGTCCTCCGGACCGAGCTTGGTATCGCGGGCCATGACCTCGAATTCCTCGATATGGATCGAGGTGAACACGTCGTCCTTCACGATGCGTTCGGAGATCAGGATCGAGTCCTCGTAGTTGTAGCCGTTCCAGGGCATGAACGCGACGAGGCTGTTCTTGCCCAGCGCCAGCTCGCCGAGATCGGTCGAAGGACCGTCGGCGATGATGTCGCCGGCCTCGATCGTCTCACCCACCTTCACCAGCGGACGCTGGTTGATGCAGGTGTTCTGGTTCGAACGCTGGAACTTCTGCAGGGTGTAGATGTCGACGCCCGACTGGCCGGGTTCGACATCGCCGATCGCGCGGATCACGATACGGGTCGCGTCGACCTGGTCGACGATCCCGCCGCGCTTCGCAGCGATCGCGGCCCCCGAATCGCGCGCCACGGTCTCTTCCATGCCCGTGCCGACCCACGGCGCCTCGGCCTTGACCAGCGGCACCGCCTGGCGCTGCATGTTCGAGCCCATCAGCGCGCGGTTGGCGTCATCGTTCTCGAGGAACGGGATGAGCGAAGCCGCGACCGAGACGAGCTGCTTGGGCGACACGTCCATCAGCGTCACCTGCTCGCGCGGGGCCATCAGGTTGTCGCCCGCATGGCGAGCGGAGACCAGCTCCTCGACGAAGCTGCCGTCGTCGTTCAGTTCGGCGGATGCCTGCGCGACGGTGTGCTTCTGCTCCTCCATCGCGGAGAGGTAGATGACCTCGCTCGTCACCTTGCCGCCCTCGACCTTGCGATAGGGCGTCTCGATGAAGCCGTACTTGTTGACCCGGCTGAAGCTCGCCAGCGAGTTGATGAGGCCGATGTTCGGGCCTTCCGGAGTCTCGATCGGACAGATGCGGCCGTAGTGCGTCGGGTGGACGTCGCGCACTTCGAAGCCCGCGCGCTCACGCGTGAGGCCGCCCGGACCGAGCGCGGAAACGCGGCGCTTATGAGTGACTTCGGAAAGCGGGTTGGTCTGGTCCATGAACTGCGAAAGCTGCGAGGAGCCGAAGAACTCGCGCACCGCTGCGACAGCGGGCTTAGCGTTGATAAGATCGTTCGGCATCACCGTGCTGACGTCGACCGAGCTCATGCGCTCCTTGACGGCGCGTTCCATGCGCAGAAGGCCGACGCGGTACTGGTTTTCGAGCAGCTCGCCGACCGAACGCACACGGCGGTTGCCGAGGTTGTCGATGTCGTCGACTTCGCCCTTGCCGTCCTTGAGGCCGACCAGTTCCTTGACCACCGCAAGGATGTCTTCCTTGCGCAGGGTCGTGACCGTGTCCTCGGCATCGAGGCCGAGACGCATGTTGAGCTTGACGCGGCCTACGGCCGACAGGTCATAGCGCTCGCCGTCGAAGAACAGGCCTTCGAACAGGGCTTCGGCGGTTTCCTTGGTCGGCGGTTCGCCCGGGCGCATGACCTTGTAGATCGCCTCGAGGCCCTCTTCCCGGTTTTCGGCCTTGTCCGCCTTGAGCGTGTTGCGGATCCAGGGGCCGGTGTTGATTTCGTCGATGTCGAGCAGTTCGAGCCGGTCGATCCCGGCATTGTCGAGAGCCTCGACATGCTCGAGCGTCACCTCGTCGCCCGCCTCGATGTAGATGCGGCCTGTGGACTCGTCGATCATGTCGCGCGCGGCATAGCGGCTGACGACCTCTTCGGTCGGCAGGAGCAGTTCGCTCAGACCGTCCTTCGCCGCCTTGTTGGCAGCGCGAGGGCTGATCTTCTGGCCAGCGGCGAAGACTTCCTCGCCGGTCTTCGCATCGACAAGCGCGAAGGCGGGCTTCTGGTTGCGCCAGAGTTCGGGGTTGAAGGGAATCCTCCAGCCTTCCTTGGCCCGCTCCCAGACGACCGTGTCGTAGAAGTGGTGCAGGATGTCCTCGGCATCGAGGCCGAGCGCATAAAGGAGCGCGGTCACCGGCAGCTTGCGCTTGCGGTCGATGCGGACGTTCACGATGTCCTTGGCGTCGAATTCGAAATCGAGCCACGAGCCGCGATAGGGAATGACCCGCGCAGCGAACAGCAGCTTGCCCGAGGAATGGGTCTTGCCGCGGTCATGGTCGAACAGCACGCCGGGCGAACGGTGCATCTGCGAGACGATCACGCGCTCGGTGCCGTTGATGATGAAGGTGCCGTTCTCGGTCATGAGCGGCATGTCGCCCATGTAGACGTCCTGCTCCTTGATATCGAGCACGGAGCGGGTTTCGGTTTCCTGGTCCACTTCGAACACGATCAGACGCAGCGTCACCTTCATCGGGGCGGCATAGGTGATGCCGCGCTGCCGACATTCGGTCGTGTCGTACTTGGGCTCTTCGAGCTCGTAATGGACGAAATCGAGTTCGGCCGTTCCGGCGAAGTCGCGGATCGGGAACACGCTGCGCAGGGTCTTTTCAAGGCCGGAGACGTAGCCCACCGAAGGATCGGAGCGCAGGAAGAACTCGTAGCTCTCGCGCTGGACCTCGATCAGGTTGGGCATGTCGACGACTTCGTGAATGTCGCCGAAAATCTTTCGGATCCGCTTCTTCGCGGTGCCCTGCGCCTTGCGGGAGAGGTTTTTGCTCGTGGTGGGAGCCTTCGCCTTGGTTGCCATGAAGCTTATTGCCTTCCTGCCGTTGCGCGCGGGACAAAGTTGCCCGCACGCCAAATGGATATCGCTGCGTCACGCGAATCAGCAGCCATGAAGGACGAGAAAACGCCGCACACCATGAAGGCCCCTGCGGGACCGTCGGCTGCAGCACTTCGAAGCGTCGCGAATATGGCCGGGCGCCGCTTCCATTCCTGAACCGATTCCCGCGCATGAATCGGTTTCGCTCGAAGCTGACGTGTGGGATAGCGAAGTAGGTGTGTGAGTGGCGGCTGTCAACGCCCGGATGTTCCGGGATCATCGAGGCGCGAAGTCGGCATGGCAGTGCGCCGAAAGATTCGACTAAAAGCGATCCACCTTTCGGTAGCGCCCTTTTTCGTCACGCTGGTAGGTCAGTCGACCGGTCGGACGGGTCAGCCACGCCCGTATTCTACCGATAAGGACTTTGCCGTGGGCCAGGCCGGCGGCACGGTCTTCGTCCTGCTCGCGGAACGCCCATGCAAGAACGAGGCCGAGCGCCAGAGCCGAACCGATGAAAAGAGCAGCAAACAGGCCGACCCAGATCATTGAAGCCCCAGCAGGCGAGCCAGCAGGCCGGGCTTGTCCATGGGCTGGATCGGGCCGAATTTCCGTCGCCGCAATTCAGGGTCCTGGTGCGACCGGGGATGGGTCCAAGTATCCGGCGAGGAAGATCGATAGGTAAGCTTTGCCATCAATTGCTCTCCACCAATGTGAGTGAATCGCGACCGCTTTTGTGACGTGACGATGCCACCCGGCGCTCTAGCTGCCAACCTACGTTATCCACAACGACCCTAAAGCATCTAACGGCTCCCGGCACACGGGCCGGGCGAAGATCGGCCCGCCTGGTTTAATTCGACCCCGGCCTCATTCGAGTAGCTCGACTACAAGGTCTGCGATCGCAAGACTTGACGTCAGCCCGGGCGATTCGATCCCGAACAGGTTCACCAGCCCCTCGACACCATGACGCCGGAGGCCGTCGATGCGAAAATCGGCGGCAGGCTCTGCCGGCCCCGAGATTTTCGGTCTTCTTCCAGTGTACTCAGGAACCGGCTGGCTCTCGTGGATGTCAGGCAGATAGGTGCGTACGGCAGCCACGAAGCCGGGCTTGAGGCTGTCGTCGAACGTGTAGTCGATGGCGTTGATCCATCGGATGTCCGGGCCGAACTTCGCTTGGCCGCCTAGGTTGAGAGTGAGGTGCACGCCAAAGTCCACCGTCGGCCGGGATCGGGTAGATCAGGCGGTCGCACGGCGCGCGCGCCAGCCCGAACCCCACATCTCGCTGCACGATATCCCTCATATTGTTTATCAATCTTATTGATTGACAATAAACCGGATCAGGACTAGCTCGGATTTATTGAGGATCAATATGCCCCATCAAGGAGATCGATATATGGCTCAGCAATTCTTCCGTCCGTTCGCCGCCTGCGCCGCTTTTGCGCTCGCGCTGGTGTCGATCGGTGCGATCACGTTTGTCCCTGAGACGGTCCCGCTCAGCGCTCAGTCGTCCGCAGCTTCGGCGATGCCGGAGCTCGCCTGAAACTCCTGACGCCCCGGACAAGGAGCCTCCGATGAAAGATAGACCCAACGACCTGCTGCTGCTCGCAGGTCAGATTCTCGCCGTCATAATGCAGATCTTCGTGACGATCGGCGCCGCCGCGCTGCTCATTGCCCTTCCCATCCTTCTCTTCGCCGGCGACTTGATTAATGCCGAGATCGCTAGCGAGTTCGGCGAGGCTGCGAGCGGCCTTCCCATGGTGCAGATTGTCGCCATGATCGCGATCGCGCTCGGCCTGCTGACGATGCTTTTCGTCTTCCTTGGCAAGCTTCGCGCGATCATCGCCACCGTCGGAGAAGGCGACCCCTTCGCGCCCGAGAATGCAAGGAGGCTCAACCTCATGGCATGGCTGCTCCTGTCGATGCAGCTTCTGGCCCTCCCCGCTGCCGGCCTCGGCCTGCTGCTCGCGAAATGGGCCGACCAGTTCGAGGACCAGAGCATCACGATCGATGCCGGTTTCGACTTCACCGGGATCCTGATGGTGATCGTCCTGTTCATTCTGGCCCGCGTGTTCAAACATGGCGCCGCGATGCGCGAAGATCTCGAGGGGACCGTGTGATGCCGCCTGCAACCGACAGTGCCGAAGGAGGCGCGATCATGGTCAGGCTAGACGATCTGCTGCACGAACGTCGCATGACGCTGACCGAACTGGCCGAACGGGTCGGCCTGACGCTCGCCAATCTCTCGATCCTCAAGACGGGCAAGGCGAAGGCAATCCGTTTCTCGACCCTCGCCGCGATCTGCAGGGAACTCGATTGCCAGCCGGGCGATCTGCTCGCCTATGCGGGCTCGATCCGGGCGGGGGAGGACTAGACCTGCGAAACCGCGCCGCTGCCGGGTTCGTTGGGTGGGCAAGACATTCGGAAAAAGGGACTGCCTATGAAACCCCTTGCCGCCCCTGCCCTCCTCGCCGGTTCAACCGGCCTTGCCGCCTGTTCGCAGGAAACTGCCTCGGACGTGATCAGCGACCAGGCGGAGGCGACCTCGGAACATGCCGATCTTGCCGAAAGACGGGCGGCGGGGGCCCAGACGGAAGAGGAGGCGCAGGTCTTCGAAGAGCATTCCGACCGGCTCGATGCGCGGGCGCGCGAACTCGAGAAGGAAGCCGACCGCCTGATCGAGTGATAGCTTGACAATCGCACCCCGCCAGCTAAAGGCCCGCATCGTCCGGCGGGTCTTTTCGCGTCGGGCATCCGTCCGAGACAGTTGGTGACCGGAATGTGCCGGTCTTAATTTCCAGCCTAGACGGGGAAACGAGATTTCAGGCCGCCGCTCCACTGGTGGCCATCCCGGCGCAAAGCGTCGCCTCCTTCCCTTGTCAACGGACCCAGCCCGTGCCGGTTCTCGGCGCGGGAGCCTCTGCCGGTTCTCGGCAGGGGCCAATGTGAGCCGGTCGTGCGGGGAGCCATCCCTGCGCGGTCATTAGTGAAGGAGTATGGCATGGATCGTTCGCAGAAAACCGACGCGGTCGCCCAGCTCAATGCGGTCTTCAACGAGGTCGGCGTGGTGGTGGTCACCCGCAATCTCGGCATGACGGTGGCCCAGTCCACCGACCTGCGCAACAAGATGCGCGAAGCTGGTGCTTCCTACAAGGTTGCGAAGAACCGTCTCGCCAAGCTCGCCCTGAAGGACACCGACTATGTCGGGCTCGAGGAATTCCTCACCGGCCCGACCGCGCTGGCCTGGTCGGAAGACCCGGTCGCGGCCGCCAAGGCCGCTGTCGACTTCGCGAAGTCGAACGACAAGCTGGAAATCGTCGGCGGTTCGATGGGCACGCAGGTTCTCGACGAAGCGGGGGTCAAGGCGCTTGCCTCGATGCCCAGCCTCGACGAACTGCGCGGCACGATCGTGGGTCTCATCAACGCCCCGGCGACCAAGATCGCCCAGGTCGTCAATGCGCCCGCAGCCAAGCTTGCCCGTGTCTTCGGCGCGTATGCCGCCACCGAAGACGCATAAGAGACGCTATTCGCACAAGACGAAACATCATGGGGCTGACCCGATGAAGGGCACCCCGCCACAATTTGGAGTGAAACATCATGGCCGATATCGCCAAGCTTGTTGAAGAACTTTCGAAGCTGACCGTCCTCGAGGCGGCCGAACTCGCCAAGGCGCTGGAAGAAGAGTGGGGCGTGAGCGCCGCCGCTGCCGTCGCCGTGGCCGGCCCCGCCGGTGGCGGCGATGCCGCTGCCCCCGCCGAAGAGAAGGACGAATTCGACGTTATCCTCACCGGCGACGGTGGCAAGAAAATCCAGGTCATCAAGGAAGTCCGCGCCATCACCGGCCTGGGCCTGACCGAAGCCAAGGGTCTCGTCGAGGGCGCGCCGAAGCCGCTCAAGGAAGGCGTCAACAAGGCTGAAGCCGAAGAGATCAAGAGCAAGATCGAAGCCGCCGGCGGTACCGTCGAGCTCAAGTAAGCTTCGAACTGCTTTCGCAGATCAACGAAGGGCGGTGCCGGCGACGGCGCCGCCCTTTTTCGTTTGACTGCACTCTTTGGGCTTTCCTCGGCGCCGCGCCGCGCCTATCCGGGCCGGCTTCATGGCGCACACGGCCCATCTCAATACGCCCCGCTGGGGAGGCGAACTACGCGCGACGACCCTGCTCGCCGCGCCGCTCGCGCTCGCCAACCTGCTGCAGATGGCGACCTACATCGTCGATGTCGTGTTCATCGCACGGCTGGGCGAGGAACAGCTCGCCGCATCGGGGCTGGCGGTGGGGGTCTTCGGGCTCGTCCTATGGGCGATGACCGCGCTGACAGGGGCAGTGGCGCCGCTCATCGCCGAGGCTCTCGGCGCGCGTTCACCTTCGTTCCGTCCTGTCCGGCGCGCGACGCGGATGGCGTTTTGGCTGGCAGTGATGAGCGGGCTTGTCGGCATGGGCCTGTGCCTTCTGCTCGACCCGATGATGCGGATTTCGGACCAGCAGCCCACGATCATCGCGCTCGCCAACAGCTACAATGTCGTGATCATCTTCTCGCTCGTGCCGATGCTGCTCGCCGCCGTGCTGCGCAATTACGTCTCGGCGCTGGGCTGGCCGATCGTCGCGACCGCGATCACCGCCTTCGGCATCCCGGTGAATGCGCTCGCGAACTACGCCTTCATCTTCGGAAATCTCGGCGCGCCCGAACTCGGCCTCGTCGGGGCGGCGGTGGCGACGATCATCACCGCGCTGGTGACGCTTGCGGCCTATGTCGCGGTGGTTCTGCTCAACCCCGCGCTTGCCCGGTTCCACATCTTCTACCGGTTCTGGAAACCCGACTGGGCGCGGCTGCGGCAGATCGTGCGGATCGGCACTCCCATCGCCCTCACCGTGACGGCGGAAGCGGGGGTGTTCAGCGCGGCGGCCTTCCTTATGGGCCGGTTCGGTGCGGCCGCGCTCGCGGGGCACATCGTCGCGCTGCAGATCGCCGCGCTCGCCTTCCAGGTGCCTTTCGGGGTGGGACAGGCGGCCACCATCCGGGTCGGCTACTTCTTCGGCGCGCGCGATCCCGTGGGCGTGGCGCGGGCGGGCTGGGTCGCACTCGCACTCGGGGCCGGCTTCATGACGGTGACGGCGAGCCTGATGATCTTCGTTCCCGAGCCGCTGCTGATGATCTTCGTCGACCCGACCGAACCGGAAAACGCGACGCTGGTCGGTTTCGCGCTGCAATTCCTCGTTCTGGCCGCGGCGTTCCAGCTGGTCGACGGGGTACAGGCGGTGGCGGCCGGAGCCCTGCGCGGTTTGCAGGACACGCGCGTCCCGATGTGGATAGCGATCTTCAGCTACTGGGTGCCGGGTTTCGGAGCGGCCGTGTTCTTCGGCTTCTTCACGCCGCTCGGGGAGAGGGGCGTGTGGGTCGGGCTCGCCACGGGGCTGTCCTGTGCAGCGGTCCTGCTGATCTGGCGCTGGGGCAGGCGCGAAACGCTTGGCCTGACCCGGCGACACTCGTGAATGCACCCGCCGGCCTGCGCTGGCGTGAATTTTTTTCATGAACCTCGCTTGACTCTGCGCATCGGCACAACCAAATGCGCCGCGTTGGCACTCTCGAGGGGAGAGTGCCAACAGTCATGCAAACCCAAGCAGAAAGGTCATTACCTATGGCATTTCGTCCGCTGCACGACCGCGTTGTGGTCCGTCGCATCGAAGCCGACCAAAAGACCGCAGGCGGCATCATCATTCCCGACAGCGCCCAGGAAAAGCCGAGCGAAGGCGAAATCATCGCCGTCGGCGATGGCGCGCGCGACGACGATGGCGACCGCATTCCGATGGATGTGAAGGCCGGCGACCGCGTGCTGTTCGGCAAGTGGTCCGGCACCGAAGTCAAGATCGACGGCGAAGACCTGCTGATCATGAAGGAAAGCGACATCATGGGGATCATCGGCTGATCGGCCGACCCGCTACGCTTTTCCCGTAAACCCCGTAATCCAGGAGAAACACCAATGTCTGCCAAGGACGTGAAATTCTCGCGCGATGCCCGCGAACGCATCCTCAAGGGCGTCGACACGCTCGCCAACGCGGTCAAGGTGACGCTGGGGCCGAAGGGCCGCAACGTCGTGATCGACAAGAGCTTCGGCGCGCCGCGCATCACCAAGGACGGCGTCACCGTCGCCAAGGAAATCGAACTGAAGGACAAGTTCGAGAACATGGGTGCGCAGATGCTGCGCGAGGTCGCAAGTAAGACCAATGACCTCGCCGGCGACGGCACCACGACCGCGACCGTTCTGGGTCAGGCGATCGTGACCGAAGGCATGAAGTCGGTTGCCGCCGGGATGAACCCGATGGATCTGAAGCGCGGCATCGACCTTGCCGTCACCAAGGTCGTCGAAGACCTCAAGAACCGTTCGAAGGATGTCTCGGGCTCGTCCGAAATTGCCCAGGTCGGCGTGATCTCGGCCAATGGCGACAAGGAAGTCGGCGAGAAGATCGCCGAAGCCATGGAAAAGGTCGGCAAGGAAGGTGTTATCACCGTCGAGGAAGCCAAGGGCCTCGAATTCGAACTCGATGTCGTCGAAGGCATGCAGTTCGACCGCGGCTACCTGTCGCCTTACTTCATCACCAACCCCGACAAGATGACCGTGGAACTGGATAACCCCTACATCCTGATCCATGAAAAGAAGCTGTCGAACCTGCAGACGATGCTCCCCGTTCTCGAAGCGGCGGTGCAGTCGGGTCGTCCGCTGCTCATCATCGCCGAGGACATCGAGGGCGAGGCGCTCGCCACGCTCGTCGTGAACAAGCTGCGCGGCGGCCTCAAGGTCGCGGCGGTCAAGGCTCCGGGCTTCGGCGATCGTCGCAAGGCCATGCTGCAGGACATCGCAATCCTGACCAAGGGCGAGATGATCAGCGAGGACCTCGGCATCAAGCTCGAGAACGTCACGCTCGGCATGCTCGGTGAAGCCAAGCGCGTCACCATCGACAAGGACAACACCACCATCGTCGACGGTGCCGGCAGCGAGGACGACATCAAGGCACGTGTCGCCGAGATCAAGACCCAGATCGAGAACACGACCAGCGACTACGACAAGGAAAAGCTCCAGGAGCGCCTTGCCAAGCTCGCCGGCGGCGTTGCCGTGATCAAGGTCGGCGGTGCGTCCGAAGTCGAGGTGAAGGAGCGCAAGGACCGCGTCGACGATGCGCTTCACGCGACCCGCGCCGCGGTCGAGGAAGGCATCGTCCCTGGCGGCGGTACCGCTCTGCTCTATGCCTCCAAGGTCCTCGAAGGCCTCAAGGGCGAGAACGACGACCAGACCCGCGGGATCGACATCGTGCGCCGCGCGATCCTCGCCCCCGTGCGTCAGATCGCCGCGAATGCCGGCCATGACGGCGCGGTCGTATCGGGCAACCTGCTGCGTGAAGGCGACGAAACGCAGGGTTTCAACGCCGCGACCGACACCTATGAAAACCTCGTCCAGGCCGGCGTCATCGACCCGACCAAGGTCGTGCGCACGGCACTCCAGGATGCGGCTTCGGTCGCCGGCCTGCTGATCACCACCGAAGCGGCGATCGTCGACGCTCCGGAAGACAAGTCGAACGCCCCGGCAATGCCCGACATGGGCGGAATGGGCGGCATGGGGGGCATGGGCTTCTAAAGCCTCACGTCCCATCCGACACACGAACGAGGCCCGGCGGGAGCGATCCCACCGGGCCTTTTCGCATCGAGTCTCCTGCAACGATCGCGGCGCCCGCGCGTTGGTCGGGTAAAGAGGAGGAAGTTCATGAAACTACCCGCAAAGGCCCATGTCGCAGTCGTCGATGGAGAGACGTTCTCATTGTTCCGCAATGAGGGGCAGATCTTCGATCCCTCGCTGGCTGTCGAGGACAGCCCCGAACTCGACCCAACCAATTTCAGCGCCGGGATCCGCCATCAGGACGATATTGGCCAACGCCACGGGCGAACTGATCTCAACGAACTCGCCCACGGCGCTGCCGCAGCGGAATGGCTCAACGAAAAAGCGATCGCGGGCAAGCTCCACGACGTGCTGGTGATCGCCGATCCGAAAACGCTGGGCGAGATGCGCCAGCACTATCACACCGAACTGAAGAAGCGCCTCGTCGGCGAGATCGACAAGACCCTTACCAACCGATCGACCGGAGAGATCGAGAAGGCGATCGCCGCAGCCTGAGTGCATGGCTGTGGGTGACGTAGGTCACCATCGCCACAACGAAGGAAGGCGAAGGCGACATCAGATCGCCTTCGCATTCGCAAGCGCAATTACGGTGAGCCTTACCCGCCCTTGCGGCTGGCCTGCGCCGCCTCGATCTCGGCTTCGGACCAGGTCACCTCGGTCTGGGTCTGCGGGTTGAAGCGCGTGTTCTCATAGGACGCCGCTTCCGCAGCGGCGATCTCGGCCTCGGTCAGGTGCTCGCTCGGCTCCAGCGCGAAGACGTCGATCCCGCGCGTGATCTCAGTTCCGTAGATGCGCCCATTATACCAGTAGGACGACCAGAACCCGCCGACGACAAGCTGTTCCTCATCGATAGGACCGCGGTCGAAGAAGGCGATCTCCTTGGGGTTCGCGCTGTCGGTGAAGTCCATCACGCTGATCCCGCCCTGGTACCAGGATTGCACGAAGATATCGCGGCCCGGCACCGGCACGATCGAGCCATTGTGCGCGACGCAGTTCTCCCACTCGGTTTGGGGAGCGGGCATCTTGTAATGGCTGCGGAATTCCAACTTGCCGTCGACGATGTCGTAGATCGCATTGGCACCCCAGTCCATCGGGTCCGAAGCGCGGCAGCGAGGGCGCCCGCCACCGCCCCATTCGTCGGTGAAGACGACCTTGGTCCCGTCATTGTTGAACGTCGCCGAATGCCAGTAGGCAAAGCCCTTGTCGAAGACGGCGTCGATCCGCTTGGGATTGTAGGGGTCGGAGATGTCCATCAGGATCCCGTTGCCCGAACATGCGCCTGCGGCGAGGTTCTTCGACGGGAAGACAGTGATGTCGTGGCACTGATCAGTGCGGCGGGTGTTCTGTGCGCCCTCGCCGCTTTCGCCGCCCTTCCAAAGGCCCGCAATCTCGCCCGTTTCGGCATCGGCGAAAACGCGCGGCGAGCTCACGATCCGGGCCTTGGAAGGATCCGCCAGCGGGATCTCGATCACGTCGATGCTGAACAGCGCGGTGCGGCTCGAGGCCGGATTGTCGACGCAGCGGGCGAGCTCTTCCTCGTCGCGAATGGACGAGGTCCCCGAATTGTAGACCACGATCTTTTCATCGTCCGCGCTGACAATGGAATGGGTGTGGCTGCCGCGGCACGTCTGCACGCCGCCGACCTGGCGCGGGCGGCGAAGGTCGGAGATGTCGAAGATGCGAAGGCCCCGGAAGCGATCTTCGCTGACGTCTTCCTCGACGCCCTGGAGCCCGCAATCGACACGCCCGCGGGTCTGTTCGACGCTCATCACGAGGATGTTGCCGACGACCGAGACATCGCCCTGCCCGCCGGGGCAGACGACCGAAGACATAAGGACCGGCACGCCGTCCTCGCCCAGCCGGTAGATGTTGAAGCCGTGGTAATTGCCCGCGACCATGATGTCGTCGAAGAACGCCATGTCGGTATTGGCGAAATCGAGCAGCGGCGAGCGTTCGGCGAACTGGGTGAGGCTTTCCTCCTCGCCCTCCATGCGGGTCGGCGTTTCTTCGGCATCCTCCGATGCGGCGGCTTCGGCGACGTCCTCGGCAGCCTCTGCGAGGGCTTCGTCCGCCTCGTCCCTCTCATCCTCGCGCGGGGGGATGGCGGGGCGCAGATCGGCGGGATTGTCAGGGTTGAAGAAACCAGCGGGCTTCCGCAGGCTCGCGACGAGACGCAGATTCGAGATCGCCTCGCCCGCATCGTCGAAGCCGGCCGCAAGGCCGGCACGCGGGTCGGGCGAAAGCCCTGCGAGGACGACGTCCATCCGGTCGATTTCGCTCTTCTGGTCGTTCTCGACATCGCCAATGAAGCGATAGAGGACCGGGTCCGCCGCGCTGCCCGGCAGGGCGAGCAGCTTGTCGACCATGTCGAGCGCCCCTTCGTGATGGGCGATCATGAGGGTGAGGAACTGGCGATCGAATTCGGTCCCCTCTGCGGCGGCGAGCGCTTGCATCTGTTCAGGGGTCGCCATGCCCATCATGGTGTGGTGACGGTGATGATCGTGGCCAGCGGCCATCGTCATCGCGATCGGTTCGCCGCGCGCTTCGAGCCACTCGCGCATGAAAGCCATCTCGTCTTCCTGGCTCGCCTCGATCCGCCCGGCGACTGCGACGATTTCTTCGGTGTTTGTCCGGTCCGCGACGAGTGCCGCCATTTCCACGGCCTGCCGATGATGGACGATCATGTCCTGCATGAACTTGACGTCCGCGCTCGTATAGCTTGACCCGGCGAGCTTGACCGCCTCCTCCGCCGAAAGGTCACGGCTGTCCTGGCCGGGAGCTCCGGGCTGGACGATCGGCGCGCTCTGGGCGAAGGCGATGCCGGAAGTGCCCGCCAGCATGGCGGCAAGCACCGCGCGCGCGGCGCGGCCGCTCAATTTCATATCGGTCATAGAGATCCCCGTGGACAAGTGAATTGACACCCAACCTGCCGCGCGAGACGATCCAGTCAAGGCCCTATGCGGGCAAATCGGCCTGCTTTCGACGAACGCCTCGCGGGAACCGGCCAACGCAAGATCGATTGTATGAAGCAGGCGAAAAGACAAATCGCGGCGCGCCGCAGAGGTCCGCATCGCGCCGCTCGCACCATTCGCCGCAGGTTTGCTCGCTTTGCCCTTGCGGCACGGAATCAAGGCGCACTAGACTGCGCCATTAAGCGCGCGGCAATCACAGGGATGTATTTCTTTTCCATGGCTTCCAACCGGCGACTCCCTCTCCTCGGCCTCCTGATAGGCGTAATCGCGCTGATCGGAGCGCCCCTGCAGGCGCAGGGCAACGACCTTGCGGCAACCTTCGACAACGCCTTCGGGACCGAACTTCGGACGCCGCAGACCTTCGAGGCGATCTACGAAAGCGGGTTCGAGCAGCGCATCGCCGCGCTAGCCGACGGCTCGAACGGGCGCATCGGCGTCGCTGCTGTCGACCTTGCGACCGGCGACCAGATCGCGGTCCTCGGCGACCAGCTGTTTCCGATGGCCTCGACCAGCAAGATCGCGATCGCCGCGACCTATCTCGACATGGTCGAGAAGGGGCAATTTTCGCTCACCTCGGAATGGCCGTTGATGATCCCGATCCGCTCGGCCAGGTTCTCCTCGCCAGCAGCCCCTGTGCGCGAGGGAAAATACATGCAGGCGATCGATCTCATCGAGATCATGATCACCCGTTCGAGCAACCCTGCGACCGACGCCCTTCTCGCTGCCGTGGGCGGCCCCGAAAGGGTGAATGAATGGATACGCCGGCAGGGCATTAACGAATTCAGCATAAACCGCGACATCGCGACGCTCGTCCGGGACGACGGTGAATACGATCCGGCGAGCTACATCGACCCGCGCGATGCCGCTACTCCCAAGGCGATGGTGCGTCTCCTGACGGGGCTATATCGCGGCGATTTCCTGTCCGACACGCACCGCCGGGTCCTCCTCGGCGCGATGAGCCGCACGGTCACCGGCAAGCGCCGGATCGTCGCCAACATGCCGGACGAAGCCGTGGTGAGCCACAAGACGGGATCGCTCAACAACACGTCGAGCGATATCGGCATCATCGAATATCCCGACGGTCGCGCGATCGCGGTTGCGATCTACGTAACCGGCCAGGGTTCGCGTCTCGCCCGCGAACAGCGCATCGCTGCGATAGCCCGGGCGCTTTATGACGGCTTCGAGGCCAAGGCGCGGCTGCGGCAGGATGACGGCGTAAACTGGACCAGCGCGCCGCGCACCGGCGGTTGACGTTCATCCGATGCTCCGCGTGAAAAAGGGCGGCGCCTGAACGGCACCGCCCTCTCGTTTTCGTCAGCCTCGCAATGGATGCGCGGCGAACGGCGCGATCACTCGCTCGTCATTTCCTCGGCTTCGGCTTCGGCGTTTTCCACCGCTTCGTCGACCGCTGCCTCGGTGTCGGCAGCCATGCCTTCGGCGCCTTCTTCCATCTCGGCCATGCCTTCCTCTGCGGTGGCGGTGGCATCATCGGCGACCGTTTCCGCATCGGCATTCATTTCCGCGACGGTCTCGTCGGTCGTTTCGGCGGTTTCGCCGCAGGCGGCGAGACCAAGTGCCGAAGTCGCGATCGCAGCGGCAAGAACGATCTTACGCATCAAATCAATTCCTTCTTCAGCGTCAGGGGGCGCGCAGCGTTCGTTCGAAGGCCGCGGCAAAACCGGTACGCTTCCCGGCTCTGCGCCCCTGAATAATGGCGAGAATGTGGCAGTGCAAGCAAAATGTGGCAGAACTGCCTTAATTCGGCCCCTGCCGCGGCCGCCGACACGCCGCTCTGTCCGCCCCCTGAATCAGGCCCAAAGCGGCTTACCCCCGCGCTCGCGCGATGCTAGCAGGCCTGCATGGGCACAGAGCGCAATCATCTCTATCTCGTCGACGGCTCCTCCTACATCTTCAGGGCCTATCACCGTCTGCCGCCGCTGACCGATCCGGAGGGAACGCCGGTGGGCGCGGTCTATGGCTACACCACGATGCTGTGGAAGCTCGCCGAGGATCTCGACGCGGCGGAGGGGCCGACCCATCTGGCGGTCATCCTCGACAAGGATTCGAAGAGTTTCCGCAACGACATCTATCCCGAATACAAGGCCAACCGGCCCGAACCGCCCGAGGATCTGCGCCCGCAATTCCCTCTCATACGCGACGCCACCCGCGCCTTCAGCCTGCCCTGCATCGAAGAGGCGGGGCTGGAGGCGGACGACCTCATCGCCTCCTATGCCCGCGAAGCGCAGCGCCAGGGCTGGGACGTGACGATCGTCTCCTCCGACAAGGACCTCATGCAGCTTGTCGGCGAGGTCGACGGCCCAAACGGACCTGCCCGCATCGACATGCTCGACACGATGAAGAGCCAGCGGCTCTACATTCCCGAAGTCGAGGCCAAGTTCGGCGTGCCCCCCGAACTGGTGGGCGACGTGCTCGCACTGATGGGCGACAGTGTCGACAACATCCCCGGCATTTTCGGCATCGGCCCCAAGACCGCGAGCAAGCTGATCGCCGAGCATGGCTCGCTTACCGCCGCGTTAGACCAGGCGCCGGAGATGAAGAAATCGAAGCTCAAGGAACGCCTGATCGAAGGGCGCGCCGATGCCGAAATGAGCCGGGTTCTCGTCACTCTCAAGGAGGATTGCGAACTGCCGCAGCCGATCGAGGCGATGAAGCTCGGCAAGGTACCGCCCGAACCCCTCGCCGCCTTCCTCGAAAAGCATGGCTTCACCTCACTGCTGCGAAGGCTCGGCAATGGCCATGGCAGCCCCGAGCGGGCCAACAATCTTGATCCCGCGGGAGAAAAACGCGCGGGCGACAACGGAACGGACGAGGGCAATCGCCAGCAGCCGCCAGAAATGCCCGCCGTCGATCGCAGCGCCTATGAAACGGTGCAGACCATGGAAGCGCTCGAGAAATGGATCGCCCGGGCGAAGGCGGCCCGGCTGGTCGCGGTGGACACCGAAACTTCCTCGCTCGACGCGATGCAGGCCGATCTCGTGGGAATCAGTCTCGCATTGGGCGCGAACGACGCCTGCTACATCCCGCTTGCCCATGGTTCAGGCGACATGTTCGCCGAGAAGCCGCAGCAGATCGAACGCGAGGCCGCGCTCAAGGCCCTGCGCCCGCTGCTCGCCGACGATTCGGTCACGAAAATCTTTCAGAATGGCAAGTACGACCTCAACGTCCTTGCCCGCCATGGCGCCCCGGTGAGCCCGATCGAGGACACGATGATCGTGAGCTTCGCGCTAGATGCCGGCCGATCGCAGGACGGGATCGGCGGTGGGCATGGCATGGACGAATTGTGCCAGCGCCACCTCGCCCACACCGCGATCGCCTACAAGGACGTCTGCGGCACCGGCAAGAAAGCGATCCCCTTCGGCGAGGTACCGCTGGACCGCGCGACCGAATACGCCGCCGAGGACGCCGACATCACCTGGCGGCTCTACACTCTGCTCAAGCCTCGGCTGGCAATGGAAGGCGGCAGCCGCATCTACGAGCGGGTCGATCGGCCCCTGATCCCGGTCGTCGCCGGGATGGAACGCGAGGGCATCAAGGTCGATCGCGCGCGCCTGGCGAAGCTGTCCGAGGAATTCGCCAGGGAGATCGGCAGGCTCGAAGGGGAAATCCACGAGGCAGCTGGGCAGGAATTCACCGTCGGCAGCCCCAAGCAGCTGGGCGATATCCTGTTCGACAAGCTCGGCTACAAAGGTGGACGCAAGGGCAAGAGCGGGCAGTATTCGACCGATGTCTCGGTGCTGGAGAAGCTCGCTGCCGAAGGAGCGCCGATCGCACGACTGGTGCTCGAATGGCGCCAGCTTTCCAAGCTCAAATCGACCTACACCGACGCGTTGCAGGCGGCGATCAACCCGCAAACCGGCCGCGTGCATACCAGTTACAGCCTTGTCGGCGCGCAGACCGGGCGACTGAGCTCGACCGATCCAAACCTGCAGAACATCCCGGTGCGCACCGCCATCGGGCGCCAGATCCGCGAAGCCTTCGTGCCGGAGGACGGCAATGTCCTGCTCGCTGCGGACTATTCGCAGATCGAACTGCGCCTTGCCGCCCACATGGCCGATGTCGACACGCTGAAACAGGCCTTTGCCAATGGCGAGGACATCCATTCGCGCACCGCTACAGAGATGTTCGGCGAAGTCACCCGCGACACTCGGGCGCGCGCCAAGACGATCAATTTCGCGATCCTCTACGGCATTTCTCGCTGGGGGCTAGCCGGCCGGCTGGAGGTGACGCCCGAAGAGGCGCAGGAAATGATCGACACCTATTTCCAGCGTTTCCCCGGCATCCAGCGCTACATCGCCGAGACATTGGAGACCGTGCGCGAGCGCGGCTATTCGGAGACGTTGTTCGGCCGCAAGACCTGGTTCCCGCGGATCAATTCCAAGAACCAGGCAGAGCGCCAGGGCTCGGAGCGCGCGGCGATCAACGCGCCGATCCAGGGGACGAGCGCGGACATCATCAAGCGGGCGATGGTGCGGATGCTGCCTGCGCTGCGGGACGCGGGCCTGCCCGATGTCCGCATGTTGCTCCAGGTACACGACGAACTCGTATTCGAGCTGCCCGAAGCGGACGTCGCCGCCGCCTCGCCGGTGATCGAACGGGTCATGGCGGAAGCGGCGCTGCCCGCAGTCAGGCTCGACGTGCCGCTCGGGGTGGAGATCGGGACCGGCGCTTCGTGGGATGCCGCACACTGATCGTGACGCAGCGGCGCCTTCGCTTTAGGGTCGCGCTCCATGGATGAGTGGATCGAAAGAACGCGCGAGCTCCTGCCGAGCGACTGGGCCAGCATCGCCGCGGCCGCGCTGGCGGCGGGGGTTGCGGTCGCCGTCGCACTGGTCGCGCATCGCATCCTGTTTCGCATCCTGCGCCGCGTGGCCCGTGCGAGCGAGAGCGACGCCGACAATATCGTCGTGCGCGAGCTCGTCCGGCCGACCCGCTGGGCGATCGTCGCGCTCGGGCTCGTCCTCGCCGCCCGGACCATGCCGGTGCTCGACACGGTCTGGCAGGCGATCGCCGGATTCATACTGCCGGCTCTGATCGGCTGGATGGCCCTTTCGATCATGCGGGCGACCGTGAAGGCGCTCGAATTGCGGGCAGATATCAGCGTCGCGGACAACCTCGCGGCGCGCAGGCGGCGCACGCGGCTGGCGATCTTCAGCCGGATCGGGACCTTCGCGATCATCTTCGTGACTGTGGGACTGATGCTTCTCTCGATCCCCGGGATCCGCGACATCGGGGTCACGCTGATGGCTTCGGCGGGCCTTGCCGCACTAGCGGTAGGCGCTGCGGCACAGCCTGCCTTGAAGGCCCTGATCGGCGGCCTGCAGATGGCCCTGACCGAGCCGATCCGGATCGACGACGTCGTCATCATCGATGGCGAATGGGGCCGGATAGAGGATATCCGCACGACCTATGTCGTGGTCCGCATCTGGGACGAACGGCGGCTGGTCGTGCCCGTGCACAAATTCCTCGACGAGAGTTTTCAGAACTGGACCCGGCGCGAATCCCAGTTGCTGGGAACGGTGTTCCTCCATCTCGATCCCATGGCAGAGGTCGAAAAGGTGCGGGCCAAATACGAAGAGCTGATCGCGCAGAACCCGCTATGGGATCGGCGCGTCCAGGTCGTGCAGGTGACCGGCACCGCGCCCGATTACATCGAGGTCCGGCTGCTGATGAGCGCGAAGGATGCCGGCACCGCGTTCGACCTGCGCTGCCAGATTCGCGAGGCGATGATGGCGTTCATCCGCGACGAAATGCCCGAGGCGATCGCGCGGCGTCGGTGGGAGCCGATCGAAAAGGACGGGGCGGACACATTGCCCGGCTGAAGCCAGGGGATCAGCCGTGCTTGCTGTCGCGTGTCGGTTGGAGCTTTTCGGGCACGACAAAGCCGATCGGCTGAACCTCGGCAGCGCGCTTCTTCAGCTCGCCCTGCATGTTGCGATATTCGTCTTCCATCTTCGCGGTGACCGTCGCGCGCGAATCCTTGAGCGCGGCCCGGAAATCCTCGTTGGCGACCTCGCTCACCTCGCTCCCGACCCGGCGCAGCGCGCCGAGCCCGGCGCGGCGGACAACATCCTCGAGATCGGCGCCGGTGAAACGTTCGGTCTCCGCCGCGATCGCGGAGAGATCGACGTCATCGGCGAGCGGCATGTTCGAGGTGTGGATCCGCAGGATATGCTCGCGCCCTGCCTTGTCCGGGGTGCTGACGAAGACCAGTTCGTCGAAGCGACCGGGCCTGAGCAGCGCCGGGTCGACGAGCGTCGGCCGGTTTGTCGCCCCGATCACGACGACCGACTGGAGGTCCTCCAGCCCGTCCATCTCGGCAAGGATCGTGTTGACGACCCGCCCCGTCACCTGAGGTTCGCCCTGTGACGAACCGCGGGCGGGGACGAGGCTGTCGATCTCGTCGATGAAGACGACGCAGGGCGCCACCGCCCGCGCGCGGGCGAACATCTTGGCGATCTGCTGTTCGCTCTCGCCGTACCATTTCGAAAGGAGGTCCGAGCTCTTCATCGAGATGAAGTTCGCCTCCGCCTCCTTCGCGACGGCCTTGGCGAGCAGGGTCTTGCCGGTCCCGGGTGGGCCATAGAGCAGAAATCCCTTGGCCGGGCGGATGCCGAGCCGGCGAAAGGCCTGCGGATTGCGCAGCGGCAGCTCGATCCCCTCCTTGAGCCGCTCAATCGCCTCGTTCGCGCCGCCGATATCGTCCCACGCGACATTGGGCACCTGCACCATCACCTCGCGCATGGCGGAAGGCTGGATGCGCTTCAGCGCGGAGAGAAAATCCTCGCGCGTGACGCAAAGGTCCTCGAGCACGTCGGGCGGAATCGTGCGCTCGTCGAGATCGAGCCGCGGCATAATGCGGCGCACCGCATCGATCGCCGCCTCGCGGGCAAGCGCGGCGATGTCGGCGCCGACAAAGCCATGGGTGACGCGGGCGAGCTCCTTCAACTCCACCGCATCCTCGAGCGGCATGCCGCGGGTGTGAATCGCGAGGATCTCTCGCCGCCCACGTTCGTCGGGAACGCCGATCACGATTTCGCGGTCGAACCGGCCCGGGCGGCGCAGCGCCTCGTCGATCGCATCGGGCCGGTTCGTCGCGGCGATCACGACTAGGTTCGAGCGCGCCTCGAGCCCGTCCATGAGGGTGAGAAGCTGGGCGACGAGGCGCTTTTCCGCCTCACCCGGGACCTGCTGGCGCTTGGGCGCGATCGAATCGATCTCGTCGATGAAAACGATGGCCGGCGCGGCGCGGCTCGCCTCCTCGAACACCTCGCGCAGGCGCTTTTCGGATTCGCCATAGCCCGAACCCATGATTTCCGGGCCGTTGATCGCGAAGAATTCCGCATCGCTTTCATTCGCGACCGCCTGGGCGAGCCGGGTCTTGCCCGTGCCCGGCGGGCCGTGGAGCAACACGCCCTTGGGCGGGTCAACGCCGAGCCGCGTGAACAATTCGGGATAGCGCAGCGGCAATTCGACCATCTCGCGCAGCTGCTGGATCGTGTCTTCCATGCCACCGACATCATCGTAATTGACCACCGCGCGCGCGTCGCGGGGCTCCTCGAACTCGGTGCGAAGTTCGACCTCCGTGTTCTCGTCGATATGGACGATGCCCTTGGGGCTGGTCGAGGCGACGGTCAGGCGGATCTGAGTGAGCGCATACGCCGGGGCGCGCAGCAGCTGGCGCACGTCGGAAGGCATGTTCTGCACCGGCTGCTGCCCCGTCGTCGCGACGAGATCGCCTGCGACCAGCGGCTTGCGGAAGAAGTTTCGCTTGAGCGCCTGGGTCGGCCCCTGCAGCCGCATCTCGCGCTGGGCGGGTGCGAAGACGACGCGGGTTGCAGGCCGGGATCGCGCGGCGGAAATCTCGACATGCTCGCCCGAGGCCGCCTCTGCATTGCCTCGCTGGAGGCCGTCGAGGCGCACTACGTCGAGGGTCTCGTCCTCGGGATAGGCGGCCATGGCTATTGCCGCGGTCGAACGCTTGCCCGCGATCTCGACGACGTCGCCCTCGGTAATGCCGAGCGCCTGGAACGCCGAACGCGGCATGCGCGCTATGCCCTGTCCGGATTCCTCCTGGCGGGCGGGTGCGACCTGGAGTCGGGCGGTGCGGGCGTCATTGGCGGTATCTGCATCGGCCATGGGCAATCCTCTGGCTGAAACGGGCTTGCGTCGACGCTAGCTAGGAAGGCCGGAGGGCTATTGCAAACAGGCGCGGCCATGGCCGCGGTGCAACGCCTCACCTGTCCGACAGCGAGCGAGGGGCGCGCGGCGAGAGGGCAGAAAAAAGCCCGGCACGAAGGCCGGGCTTGAAAAGTTTGGGAGAGGATGCCTGAAAGGCACTGTCGGTATGCCGCCACGGCCATCATTGTGCAAGTGCGAATGGCGCATGGTTCGATGAAAGTTTTGCATCAAATCATGCGAATATCCGTGAGTTGTGCCAATTCTTGCACATTATCTGCCTAAATAAGCGGCAGTCGCCCGCATTTTCGGCAAAAATGCCTTCTTCGGCGTTTTGCAATGCAGCACGAATCGACGGCCTTTGAAGCATCCTGCAAGGCACGCGTGACAGCGGCGGGACAAGGCTCTAATCAGCCGCCTGACCGACCCCGAGCCATTCGAGGACAGCAATGAGCAAGCTCTACCCCGACGCCGCCAGCGCCCTTGAGGGCGTCCTCAGGAACGACATGCTGATTGCCGCGGGCGGGTTTGGCCTGTGCGGCATACCCGAACGCCTGCTCGATGCGATCCGCGACAGCGGGGTCACGGGCCTCATCTTCGCCAGCAACAATGCCGGCATCGACAATGAAGGCATCGGCAAGCTGCTGCGCACCAGGCAGGTCAAGAAAATGATCAGCTCCTATGTTGGCGAGAACAAGGAATTCGAACGGCAATTCCTCTCCGGCGAGCTCGAGGTCGAGTTCTGCCCCCAGGGAACCCTGGCTGAACGGATGCGGGCGGGCGGCGCGGGCATTCCGGGTTTCTACACCAAGACCGGCGTCGGCACTCAGGTCGCAGAGGGCAAGGAGCACAAGGACTTCCCCGATCCCGACGGCGTGATGTCGACCTATATCCTCGAGCGTGGCATCTTCGCCGACCTGTCCATCGTCAAGGCCTGGAAGGCCGACGAGACGGGCAACCTCATCTTCCGCAAGACGGCGCGCAATTTCAACCAGCCCGCCGCGACCTGCGGCAAGGTCTGCGTCGCGGAGGTCGAGGAGATCGTCCCCGCAGGAGCGCTCGACCCAGACCAGATCCACCTGCCAGGCGTGTTCGTGAACCGGCTCGTGCTGGGCGCGCCCTATGACAAGAAGATCGAGTTCCGCACCGTGCGCGAACGGGAATCCGCCTGAGCGACGCCTGTGCGCTTACGCCGATTCCTCCTTGCCGCAGGCGTCCTCGCACTGGCAGCCTCGCTTTCGGGCTGCGTCGCGGCAGCGATCCCGGTGGTCGCGGGCGGAGCGCTTGTGCGCACCGGCACCGATGGCAAGGACGCGAAAGTGAGCGCGGAGACCGCAGCAAAGGCCTCAGCCGCCCGCTCACCCGCGCGATCGACGCGAGACCTCTCGCGCGATGACGCAAGGCTCCTTGCCGGCTCTGCCCCTTCTTCGCTTTCGCTATCGAACGCAAAGCGCGGATACATGGTTGAAGGCTTCGCCGATTTTCTCTCGTTCGCAAGGGACACGGCCGCGGCCGTTCCGGACGAGGCTCCCCGGAAGTCGGCCCTGCTCGCCGATCCGGCCTCGCTCAGCGGAGAGCGCAAGTTCTGCTCGCAGGGCCCGCCCGCCGTTCTGATCGATCTCGACCCGTCGGGCGGAATGCTGCCAGTTCAACCTATTCTCCAGGCCGATCGCACGCTGGCAGACCGACTGGAAGGCCTGAGGCAATACGGCATGGAGATCGCATGGATTTCGGGCCAGTCGGCTGCCCATGCCGATGCCGTGCGCGAGGCCCTGACCACTGCCGCGCCAGACCCGGAGAGCCGCGACATTTTGCTGCTCATGCGCTATCCCGGCGACCGCAAGCAGACCAGGCGCGAGGACCTTGCCCGGCGCGCCTGCCTGCTTGCCATTGCAGGAGATGAGCGCGAGGATTTCGACGAACTCTATGCCTATCTCGTCAACCCCGAGGCCGCGCTCCGGCTCGAAAACCTGATTGGCGACGGATGGTTTTTCGTCCCGCCGCTTCATTCCTCAGACCAAAGGCCGACACAATGACCGATGAACCCAAGGGCTGGACCCGCGACCAGATGGCTGCACGCGCCGCAAAGGAGCTGGAGGACGGCTATTACGTCAATCTCGGTATCGGCATTCCGACGCTGGTCGCGAATCACATCCCGGATGGCATGATGGTGACGCTGCAGAGCGAGAACGGGATGCTGGGCATCGGGCCCTTCCCTTATGAGGACGAGGTCGATCCCGATCTCATCAATGCGGGCAAGCAGACCATCAGCGAGTTGCCGCACAGCGCCTATTTCGACAGCGCGACGAGCTTCTCCATGATCCGCGGCGGGCATATCGACCTCACCGTGCTGGGCGCGATGGAAGTGGCCGAAAACGGCGACATCGCCAACTGGATGATCCCGGGCAAGATGATCAAGGGCATGGGCGGCGCGATGGATCTCGTCGCCGGGGTGAAGAAGATCATCGTGGTGATGGACCACAACGCCAAGGACGGAAGCCCGAAGTTCATCCCCGAATGCACCCTTCCGCTGACCGGCGCGGGGGTGGTTGACATGATCATCACCAATCTCGGCGTGTTCCAGCGCCCCGATCATGACAGTCCGTTTCGCCTGATCGAACTCGCGCCCGGCGTCACGGCGGAGGAAATCGCCGATAAGACGACTGCGCATTACGAAAACGCGCTCGAAAGCGCCTGAGCCATGTGGCTCGATCACCCGCGCAATCCCGATGCCCCGCTCGCCGGGCTCAGGGTGGTTGAACTCGCGCGGGTGCTTGCCGGGCCCTATGCAGGGCAGGTCCTAGCCGATCTCGGCGCCGACGTGATAAAGGTCGAAAGCCCCGAGGGCGACGGGACGCGCGCCTGGGGACCGCCCTGGATCGAGCGTGCCGGACCCGCTGGCGAGACGCGGCGCGAGGCGGCCTATTACCACGCCTGCAATCGCGGCAAGCGCGGGATCACCGCCGATTTCCGCAACCCGGACGATCTCGCCCGCGCGCGCGACCTGTGCCTTGGCGCGGACGTGGTGATCGAGAATTTCAAGACCGGCAGCCTTACCAAGTTCGGCCTCGACTACGCCGCGCTCGCGCGGGAAAACGATCGGCTCGTCTACTGCTCGATCACCGGTTTCGGCCAGACCGGCCCACGCGCCCAAGAGGCGGGGTATGACTTCGTGGTCCAGGGGATGAGCGGCTTCATGTCGCTGACCGGCGAGCCGGAAGGAACACCGGTCAAGATGGGCATCTCGATCTCAGACCTCGCGACGGGCGTGTGGGCGGTAAACGGCATCCAGGCCGCGCTGCTGATGCGCGAACGCACCGGCAAGGGCCAGCACGTCGACATGAGCCTGATGGATTGTTCGATCGCGCTCCTTTCGAACCAGGCGACCTATCATTTCACCACCGGGGAGAACCCCCCTCGCATGGGCAATGCCCATGCACAGGTCGCACCCTATGGCGTGTTCCCGGTCAAGGACGGCTACGTCATCCTCGCGCCGGCCAATGACCGGCTGTTCCACAAGCTCGCCGACCTGCTCGGGCGCAACGACTGGTCGGGCGATCCGCGCTTTGCGCATAATGGCGAACGGGTCGCGAACGCGAAGGCCCTCGATGCTGAGATCGCGGCGGCGACGGCAGCCTGGACGAAGGAAGCCCTGCTCGATGCCTGCCACGCGGCGGGCGTTCCGGCGGGGCCGATCAACCGGCTGGACGAAGTCTTTGCCGACCCGCAGGTCGCAGCGCGCGGGATGAAGGTCGAACCCGGCGGAATGGCGGGCGTGCGCAGCCCGTTCACCTTCTCCGGCGCGCAGCTCGCGCTCGACCGGCCTTCGCCGCTGCTCGGCGAACATGACCCGGAAGACTGAACGGGCAGGTCAGCCGAAAAGGCCCGAAATTCCGCGCCAGAGCCGCTCGAGAGGACCCTGCCCGAACCGCGCGATCCATGTAGGCGACCAGGCCAGCATCGCCATGATCGGCACGAATCCGAAGGCGAAGGCCTCGGCGCGGCTCACTGTCCCGAACAGGCCGAAGCCCCAAGATGCAAAGATCGAGGCGAGAATGACCGAGGTCATCAGGTAATTGGTGAGCGACAATCTGCCGACGGTCGCCAAGCGCCTGGTCGCAAAGCCGCCGGGCGTGAAGAACGCCATGGCGAGCGCGGCATAGGCAATGCCGAGCAGGGTGTCGAACGGGGCCGAAAGTACGAGGCTCGCCGCACCCGTAAGCGCGCCGGGAAAGCCGCTTTCCGCAACGAACCATGCCAGCGCCAGAAGGGCCGGGACTGCGACCAGCGCGCAGACCGCCGCGAGCCGCTGGAGCCGGAAGGTCCGCCACCTTCCCGCGAGCATTCCGCCGCGCCAGAACGCCATGCCGAGCGCGATCGCCGACAGGTTGAGCGGGAGCGAGGCGGCGATTGCCGAAAGCTGGCCCGGCATGCCTTCGACCCTGCGCACGACCCGCTCGCGCAGAGTTTCCTGCCCACGCTCGAGCATGAAGGACACCGCGGCAGGATCGGTGCCGAAATTGCGCTCCATGAAGAAGGTCGCATCGCTCGAGAACCGGCCCATGTGCCAGTCGTAGAGCCCGCCCCCGAACGTGACGATCCCGGCGCCGACATGGAGCGCCATGAGACCGATCGCGACCGCGACCAGCGCGCGGGGTGAAAGCGGGGCGAGGAGCGGCAGGGCCAGTCCCGCGAGTGCGTAGGCACGCAGGATATCGTTGTTGGCAAGCAGGATCGCATGGACCAGACCTATCGCGAACAGCACCGCCATGCGCGCATAATGCGCCCGCCAGGCCTTCCCCGGTCCCGATGCCGCGCGCCCGCGGTCGAACAGGATCAGACAGCCCGCCCCGAAAAGCATGGCAAAGAGCGTCCGGAACTTGTCCTCGACGAACACGAAGCTTGCCGCCCAGACCAAGCGGTCGAGCGGGCTCTCGCCGCCCCAGGCGAGCGGGTTGTAATAGGCCTGGATGGGCAGCGCGAAGACGTGGACGTTCATCCAGACGATGCCGATCACCGCGATGCCCCGCAGGGCATCGAGTTCGGCTATGCGTCCGGAAGAAGGTTGCGGCGCCACCACCATGGGCGAAGGCCCTAGCAGGCGGCGCTGCTCATGGGATCAGGAAAGCGCTGCCTTGAGATCGTCGACGAGATCGGTGCGCTCCCACGGGAAATGATCGCCCTCGGCCGGACGGCCGAAATGGCCGTAGGCCGCGCTCGTGCGATAGATCGGCCTGTTGAGGCCGAGATGCGTGCGGATCGCGCGCGGGGTCAGCCCGCCGAGCTTGCCGATCGAACGGATCGCGTGCTCGATCGCCTCGTCCTTTACGCCCTCGGCGCAGGTTCCATGCGTATCGACATAGAGCGACAGCGGCTCCGACACGCCGATCGCATAGGCGATCTGGATCGTGCAGCGCTTGGCAAGACCGGCCGCAACCACGTTCTTGGCGAGGTAACGGGTGATGTAGGCGGCGCTGCGGTCGACCTTGGTCGGGTCCTTGCCGCTGAACGCTCCGCCACCATGGGGCGAAGCGCCGCCATAGGTATCGACGATGATCTTGCGACCCGTGAGCCCTGCGTCGCCATCCGGTCCGCCGATCTCGAACTTGCCGGTCGGATTGATGTGCCATGCGGTTTCATCGGTGATGAAGCCTTCGGGAAGGATATTGCCGACGACCTTCTTCACATAAGCCTTGAGCTCGGCTTCCTTCTCGCCCTCGTGATAGCCCGGCGCGTGCTGGGTCGAGACGACGATGGCGGTGCAGGCGACCGGCTTGCCGTCGACATAGCGCAGCGTCACCTGGCTCTTGGCATCGGGTTCGAGAAATGGCGCTGCGCCCGACTTGCGGTCCTCGGCGAGCTGCTGGAGGATCTTGTGGCTGTAATCAAGCGTCGCCGGCATCAGGTCGGGCGTTTCGTCGCAGGCAAACCCGAACATGATGCCCTGATCGCCCGCGCCCTCATCCTTGTTTGACCCTTCCGCGCCCGCATCCACGCCCTGCGCGATATGAGCGGACTGGCCGTGCAGGTGATTTTCGAAAGTCAGCGTCTTCCAGTGGAAGCCGTCCTGTTCGTAGCCGATGTCCTTGACGGTCCGGCGAACGGCGCTCTCAATTTCGTCGCGCGCGCCCGGCGCCCAGTAGCCGTTGAACTTCCACTCCTCGTTCTTGTCGTCATACATCGGCTTGCACCGGATCTCTCCCGACAGGACGACCCGCTGGGTGGTCGTCATGGTCTCGCAGGCGACCCGCGATTCGGGGTCCTTGCCAAGCATCAGGTCGACGATCGCGTCCGAGATCTGGTCGGAAACCTTGTCGGGATGGCCTTCGGAAACGCTTTCGGAAGTGAAGATGAAATCGCTGCGCATGATTCCCCCAGGGGTTCGTTGTCCAAGCCGCGCCCTCGATCATGTTCCCTTATGCAGATATAAGGAAATCTTTATGTCCGGGCAGTCGCAGCCAAGCACCTAGCCGCGCGAACGCCGCAGCGCAAGCAATCTCGGCACGGCGAGCGCGAGGACGATGAGCAGGGCGGCCCAGCCGAGCGGCAGTGCGTTTCCAAGGCGCGCGAAAAGGGTCGGCGGCTTCGGATCCGGGACGTACCCGTCGAGCCTCCCGGCCTTTCCCTGGCCGATGGCACCCCGAACCAAGCCGTTTGCGTCGATCACCGCGCTGATGCCGGTGGTGGTCGAACGCAGGACCGGCAATCCTTCCTCGATCGCACGCATCCGCGCCTGGGCGAGATGCTGGGGCGGCCCCCAACTGCCGAACCACCCGTCATTGGAAGGGTTGAAGATGTAGTCGGGCCGGTTCTGAGAATCGGTCACCTGGCCCGAGAACACGATCTCGTAGCAGATCTGGATGCCCGCCCGACCATGCTCACCCAGATCGAGCGTACGCGGGCCCGGGCCTGCGACGTATTCGATCGTCCCGGATGTCAGTCGAGAAAGGCCGAGGCGCTCGAGCGCCCATTCCATCGGCAGATATTCGCCATAGGGCACAAGATGCGCCTTGGCGTAATGCGCTTCGATTGCGCCCTTGCCGCTGAGCGCCAGCACCGAATTGCGCGCACTGACCGCGCCAAGGCCGCCGTCCGCGCGCGGCGCGATGTCTAGATTGACGACCCCTGTGAGCAAGGTCGAATCCGCGCCGATGACCTGCCCGATCCGCGCCCTCGCATATTCGGGGTCCGCGCCGGCGGTCATCCGGGCATAATAGCGCAGCGGATAGCCGTCTTCGAGATAGTCGGGGATCGCGCTTTCGGGCCACAGGACGAGGCGCGATTGTCCGTTGCCGGGCCGCGTCAGCCGGGCGATGCGCTGGAACTGCTCTTCGAACTTGGAGCCATCGTTGATCTCGTCCTGCGGGATCAGTGGCTGGATCAGCGCATAGCGCACCGCGTTGGCCGGCCGCGTCATTTCAGCGTCCAGGCCCGGCAGCAGCATCGCCGCCGCCATAACCAGCGCACTTGCGCCTGCGACGATCCAGCGCCGGACCGCGACAGCCCAAATCAGCCCGCTCGCCAGCAGGATCGCGAGGCCGGAAAGCGCATAGGTGCCGAGCCACGGGAGATAGCGAGCGATCCCGGGCGTGTCCCACCCGCCGAGCAGCATCAGGCCGAGCGGAGGCCACGGATACCCGGTAAAGGCCCAGCTGCGGACCCATTCCGTGACGATCCAGGCAGCGGCAAAAAGGGTCCCGAAGACCCCGATGCCGACACTCCGGGGAGCGAGCTTGCGAGTGGCGAGATGCGCCGCCAGCGCTGCAAGCCCGGGGTAGACCGCAAGATAGATGCAAAGCAGCGGCACGGCGAGCCAGCCCAGAAATTCGGGCATCTTCGCCTGGTGTGTGAAAGCCGTCGCGATCCAGTTGTTGGCAAGCGTCAGATGCGCCCACCCGAAAAGGTAGCCGCGCCATGCCGCCGCGCGCCAGTCAGGCGCGTCATGCAGGTGCCACACCAACCCGGCGAGGGCCAAAAGCCCAAGCATCCATAGATGAAAAGGCGGATACGCGCAGGCGCCCAGCAGACCGAGTGCGAGCGAGCTCAGCCCCGGCCAGCGCTGTGGGAATTTACCCAGTGTCCTGGCGCGCACCGTCATGGATCAGGAAGAGACCGGATGCGAACCAGGCTTTCGCCAAGGATCAGCCGACGGTCTCGAGATTGTCGTCACCATCGCCGGAGGACGCTTCGTCCCTTCCGATCGAAGGCGGCAGGACGGAAGAATCGATCTCCCCGCCATCTTCGCCCTTCTTCGCGCGCGGCTTGCGCTTGGGAGCGGCACGGTCGCCCTTGCGGGGGGCCTTGTCGTTCTCGCCGCGGGGCTTGCGGGCCCTGCGCTTGGGTTCATCCGAACTTTCGTTCTCGGCAGGCTCGCCTTCGAAGCCTTCTTCACCCTCGCTCGAGCCGTCCTGGGCATCGTTGTCGTCGCGGTCGTCCCGGCGCGAGCGCGAACGGCGATTGCCGCCGCGCTTGTTGTCGCTGCGACGGTTGTTGTCGTCGTCGTCGCCGTAATCGTCGTCGTCGGACTGGCTGCGGTCGTCGCCCCGTTTCGAGCGCGCCTCTTCCTGGCGCGCCTTGTTGTCGGCGATCACGCGGAAATAGTGGTCGGCGAACTGCAGATAATATTCCGCCTGGACCCGGTCGCCATTGTGCTGCGCGTCCTGCGCGAGCTTCTTGTACTTCTCGAGCAGCTGCGGCGCATTGCCGCGTGCCCGGCTGTCGATCCGGTTGAGCTGGTTGCCCCCGCCCGAATTGCGATTTCCGCGACCACGGCGGCGATTGTTGCGATTGTTATTCAAGGAAAACGTTCCTTATCAGCGACCTGGCGCAAGCATTGATGCACTCACGGTCAACAGACCCCTTGCTATGCGCCGCCTGCCTGGCTTTTGCCAAAGGGGGCGCGCGCTCCGCGTTGCCAGAGGCCGGGGACGAGCCCTAACGGCCGTTTCAAGCGAGATTTGGAGCTTGGCCTAAGCGATTTGCGCCCTTCGCAGATCACTTGCCTGTGTGACGAGGTAGCGATGCCAAGCGGGTTTGCCAAGCCCCCCCCGGATTTTCCTCAGGAAAGGATGACCGCGCGCGGGCGGGCGGCGAGGTCGTTGCGGATTTCGACAGCGAATCCGGCCGCTTGAGCGAGGCTTGTGACTTCATCGCCCTGTCGCGCGCCGATTTCGAGCACCGCTGCCCCGCCTTCGATGAGCATGGCACGCAGGGCAGGAATGATGATCCGGTAGTCGTCGAGCCCGTCCGCCCCGGCGAAAAGCGCGCCCGCAGGTTCGTGCTCGCGCACGTCCGGGGCAAGGTCCGCATCCGCCTCGACATAGGGCGGATTGGCGATGACGAGGTCGGCGAGCGGCAGGGCGGTATACCAGGCATCGCCGCGCGGGCCCGGCATGGTCCAGTCTGTCCGGTGAAACCGCGCCCGCGCCGCAAGGCCAAGGCGCTCCGCATTGTCCCGCGCCACCCGCAGTGCGCCTTCGCTCCGGTCCAGTCCGATGCCGGTGAAGCCCGGCCGCTCTGCCAGCAGGGTGAGCAGAAGCGCGCCCGAACCCGTGCCGAGATCGACGATTTCCCCGCTGCGCCTGTCCCCAAGCACGTCGAGCGCGGCCTCGATCGCCGTCTCGCTGTCGGGGCGCGGGATCAGCACCTCCCGATCGACCCGGAATTCGCGCCCGAAGAATTCCTGAACGCCGATTATGTAGGCGACCGGTTCATGGCCTAACCGCCTTTCGACCAGGCGCTCGAACTTCGCCGGAGACGGGTCGGGCATTCGCCGCAGCAGCATGTCCGATCGGCTGCAACGCAGCGCGTGGGCCATCAGGATCTCGGCGTCGAGCCGGGCCGTGTCGCTGGTGGCGGCGAGCCGGGCGGCGGCTCCACGGATCGCATCGCCAGCGCTGCTCATTCGGCCAGCGCTGCGAGCCGCTTCGCCTCGTCCTCGGCGGTCAGCGCATCGACCAGTTCTCCGAGCCCCGGACCTGCCAGTATCTCGTCGAGTTTGTGCAGGGTGAGACCAATCCGGTGATCGGTCACGCGCCCTTGCGGGAAATTGTATGTGCGAATGCGCTCCGAGCGGTCGCCCGAGCCGACCATCGCCTTCCTCGCCTCGGCCTCGGCCCCTTCGGCTTCGTCGCGCATCTTTTCGTAAAGGCGCGCACGCAGGACCTGCATCGCCTTGGCGCGGTTCTTGTGCTGGCTGCGCTCGTCCTGCTGGGTGACGACGATGCCGCTCGGCAGGTGGGTGATACGCACGGCCGAATCGGTCGTGTTGACGTGCTGTCCGCCCGCGCCGGAGGCGCGATAGATGTCGATCTTGAGGTCCTTGTCCTCGATCTGGACATCGACCTCGTCCGGCTCGGGCAGGACCGCGACGGTCGCCGCCGATGTATGGATGCGCCCGCCGCTTTCGGTGACGGGCACGCGCTGGACGCGGTGAACGCCGCTTTCAAACTTGAGCTTGGCGAAGACGCCCTGCCCGGAGACGTTGGCGACGATTTCCTTGAAGCCACCGACCTCGGCCGCGTTCATGCTGACCGGCTCGACCCGCCAGCCCTGCTCGGCGGCGAAGCGTTCGTACATGCGGTAGAGGTCGCCCGCGAACAGCGCCGCCTCGTCGCCGCCCGTCCCGGCGCGGATTTCGAGCATTGCCGGCTTGGCATCGGCGGCATCGCGCGGGAGAAAGGCGACGGCGAGCGAGCGCTCCTTTTCGGGCAGATCGGCGCGCAGGCTTTCAAGCTCCTCCTCGGCCATGGCCTTCATCTCGGGGTCGGAAAGCATGTCCTCGAGCCCCGCGATTTCCTCGCGGATAGCCTTCACCTCGCGGGCGATCTTCGCCACCGGTTCGAGTTCGGCATAGTCGCGGCTCGCCTGCACGAATTCCTCGCCCTCGAGCGTGCCCGAGGCCATGCGCGCCTCGAGCTCGGCGAAGCGATTGGCGATCTGGTCAAGGCGTTCGGGGGGGATTTTCATGCAAGCAGGGCTTCGATTTCGCCCTGACGCTCGCCGCGGACCCTGACACTTTCGGCAGAAACGAAGGAAACGAGGCTCTTTGCGCCCATTCTCGACGCCTTGTCGAAGCGCTTGCGAACACTGCCGGTCGCCAGCATTTCAGCAGCGAAACCTGCCGCACGCAGCTTCCCGATCGACGCGATGGCATCGGCAAGAAGCGTATCGTCCTCGACGATCACGATTACGTCTGCTGGCGTTTCGCTCTCTTGCGCAACCAGCATCGCCAGCCGCTCGATCCCCGCGGCCCAGCCGACCGCCGGGGTCGCGGGGCCGCCGAGGCTTTCCATCAGCCCGTCATAGCGCCCGCCGCCCAGCACCGTGCTCTGCGCGCCGAGCGCCGCGGCCGCCGCCGAACCCTCGTCCGGGATGAATTCGAACGCGGTGTGGCGATAATAGTCGAGCCCGCGCACGAGGCTTTCCGCGCGCACCCAATTCACCCCCGCCGCTTCGAGACCGCTCGTCACCGCCTTGAAGAAGCCGCGCGCCTCCTCGGAGAGATAGTCGTCGATCCGCGGCGCATCGGCGAGGAAGGCGCGATCACGCGGGTCCTTGGAATCGAGAATGCGCAGCGGGTTCTTCTCCAGCCGCTCTTGCGAATCCTCGGACAGATCGCCCTTCACCCTGCCGAAATAGTCGATCAACCCGGCCCGCCAGGCCTCCCGGCTTTCCGCATCGCCAAGCGTGTTGAGATGCAGCGTCACGCCCTCGATGCCGAGTTCCTTGAGCAATTGGTCGGCCATGGCGAGCAATTCGACATCCGCCTGCGGCTCGGCTGCGCCGATGATTTCGGCGTCGATCTGATGGAACTGGCGATAGCGGCCCTTCTGCGGGCGCTCGTAGCGGAACAGCGGGCCGTGGGTCGCCACTTTCAGCGGCGCATGCTGCTGCCAGCCATTGGTGAGAAAAGCGCGTGCGATACCCGCCGTGAATTCGGGCCGCAGGGTGAGCGATTCGCCTCCGCGATCCTCGAAGGAATACATCTCCTTCGAGACTACGTCGGTCGTCTCGCCAAGCGACCGGGCGAAGACTTCGGTCCGTTCGAAGACCGGGAATTCGGCGCGGCGAAAGCGGTAGAGGCGGCGGACCCGTTCGAAGGTCTCGACCACGAAGGCAAAGGCTTCGGCATCGGCGCCGAGAATGTCTTGCGTGCCGCGAACCGCCTTCGGAGTGTTCTTGCTCATGGAAATGTCCTTGGTTGCCCGCGCGATTAGGCGAGACTTCCGGTTGCCGCAATATCGAGAGCGGGCTATCGGCCCTCGACGCTGCTCTTGGGGAAAGAGGGGGCAGCCCAACAAGGACAGGAAGGCATTCATGCGCATCGACAAGATCCCGACCGGGAACAATCCCCCCGACGATCTCAACGTAATCATCGAAGTGCCGACCGGCGGGGAGCCGGTAAAGTACGAATTCGACAAGGAATCCGGCGCTTTGTTCGTCGACCGGATCCTTCACACGCCGATGCGCTATCCGGCCAATTACGGCTTCGTGCCGCATACGCTTTCGCCCGATGGCGACCCGCTCGATGCGCTTGTGATCTCGCGCTCGCCCTTCATTCCTGGCTGCGTGGTGAACGCGCGCCCGATCGGCGTGCTCAACCTCGAGGACGAGCATGGCGGCGACGAAAAGCTCGTCTGTGTGCCGGTCGACACTACCTTCCCCTATTATTCGGATGTGGGCGAGACCAAGGATCTGCCCTCGATCATCTTCCAGCAGATCGAGCACTTCTTCACCCACTACAAGGATCTCGAAAAGGAGAAGTGGGTGCGGATCGGCAATTGGGGAACCCGCGCCGAGGCACAGCAAATCGTTATCGAGGCGATCGAGCGCGCCAGGAACGGCGGCTGAAGGAAGCGGCCGGCACCCGGCTCACTCGACCGGGCGCCCCTCGTCCAGCAAATCGCGGCTGCTTGCGGGGTCGGTGCTGCGTTCGGCTTCGACCAATTCGCTGATCTCGCTTTCAGGGCGGATGTCCTCCGCTTCCGCCGACGCTTCGCGCACCTTGCGCCGCTTGCGAGGTTCATCCCTTTCCCGCGGCGACCGGCCGATCGGAAGCGGATCGGTGCGCCCGTCAAAGCGCAGGCGGTAGATCGGCTCCGGCAGGGCGAAACCAGCTTCCTCGAGCGCGTCCTTGACGCCGGCAATGGCGAGGCTTCGCGACTTGAACCAGTCGGCCTCGCGCTGGTCGATCCAGCCGAAGAACTGGATGACGATGTTCGAATCGCCGACATTGACGATGCGCGCGGCAGGGGCCGGGTTCTCGAGCACGAACCGCAGGCCGCCCAGCACTTCGATCCCCAGCGCCATCGCCGCGCGCGGATCGTCGTCGGCATCGACCCCGAGTTCGAAATCGAAACGCCTTTGAGGGTTGCGCGTGTAATTGAGGATCACCGCCTTGAAGACCTGCGAATTGGGAATGCGCAGGTGATTGCCCTCGAGCGTCATCAGGATCGTCGCCCGGCTTGTTAGCCGGATCACCCGGCCCTCCAGATTGTCGATCAGGACATGATCGTTCGGCCGGAAGGGCTGACGCAGGCTCAACATCAGCGAGGCGACGTAATTCTCGACCGTGTCGCGCATCGCAAAACCGAGCGCGATCCCGATCACCCCTGCCCCGCCGAGCAGCGCCCCGAGCAGGGCGCCCGCGCCGAGCATGTCGAGCGCGATGACAAGCCCGCCGACGACGAAGGCGAAGCGGACCGCAGTGCGGATCAGTTCGGCGAGAAAGGCATTGGGGGCGACCCGGTCCCACACGAAGCCGAAGCTCGCGAGCAGATAGCCGGAGCCGCCGACCAGTGCCGCGATGATCGCGGCAACGGCCAGGAGCGGGAGAATAGCGAGCGCTTTCTCGCCAATCTCGGCGGCCTGTCCGAGGACCGACAGGTTGCGCTCGATCGAAAGATCGCGCCTGATCTGGTTTTCGACCGTGGCGACCCCGGAAACCCGACCGGCGATCGCCTCGGCGCGAGCGATTGCCTCGGCATCGGGCACGGTCCCGGAAAGCGTCACGACCCCTTCGCGCACCGTCACGGTCACGGCCTCGAATTGCGGAAGTTCGGAAAAGATGCCCCTGATGCGTGCCGCGATCCGGCCGTCGCCGGCTGGATCCTGCTCCTGCGCGATCGCGGGGACGGGCTCTGAACCTGCTGGTGTTTCGGTGGTGGCAGGAAGCGTCAATGCTGCGCTGACAGGCAGGGCAATGGTCGCTGCCAGCAGGATCGCGAGAAGGCGCAGCACCGACACTCTATTCCCCTCCCCTGAAGCCGACTGGATTCGAAGAGAGCATACAGCAGGCCGGGACAAGCGAAAGGCTCTGCGCCGAAACGTCGGCGCACGGCGATGCGGGAACGTTCAGAAGATCGCGAAGAAAGCCTTGATCAAGATCGTCAGCGCAACAGGGAGTCCCGTCGCGAGCAGCCAGAGCGCAGCCGCATCGCGCCGGAAGGCAGGCGCATGGGACGGGTCGAGCGCCTGTTCGTCGGTAAGACCCGACCAGCGCTTCTCGAACCAGCGACAGGCCGGAATGATGCCGGCCACGAGGATGACGAGCGCGGCATAAGGCAGCAGGCCGGACGCGCCTTCGTTCAAGGCCTTCACCGTCATGAATATCTGGAGACCGGTATAGACCAGCAGGGCATAGGCGACATGATCGCTCATCGCCCGGCGCCAGTCACGCACGCCCTGCGCTTCACGCGCGCGCGCCGGAATTCTTTTTGCGCGGGCAGCTGCCCGGTGCTGGCCATGCGAAGTATCGTTCATTCTCGATCCCCGAATACTTTCCGTCTGCCCCGAGATTATCACAGAACCGTCGCCTTGTTGCAAGGACGGTAACCAAACCGAAATAATGTTGCGCCTGGCGCATTTCAGCCGATGCAACCTCCGGATTTTGCCTGATTTGCTTCGCGCGCAGCCCGTGCGAAGCACCCCGGGCACGATCCGGCCGCTCGGTCCGGCCCCGCATGGAAAGGGCGCGCCGATACCTTGTTAGCAAAAATCCTGCCAAATTCGCGATCAACGCCCTTACATGGTCCGTCATGGATGCTAAGGCGTGCGGCCATGGACAAGTCATCCGCGATCGAGGAGCCCGCAGCGGCCGCTTCCGCCGATGGGCAAGGTGCGCACCCATCGCTGCACGAAGGCGGGCTCGAGGTCATCTCGATCGCCAAGAGCTATGACAAGCGCGCGGTGCTGACCGACATTTCGCTTACGGTGGCGAAGGGCGAAGTGCTCGGCCTGCTCGGGCCGAACGGCGCGGGCAAGACGACCTGCTTCTATTCGATCATGGGGCTGGTGAAGCCCGATTCGGGCCGCATCCTGATGGACGGCGAGGATGTGACCACCTTGCCCATGTATCGGCGCGCGATCCTCGGGCTAGGCTATCTGCCGCAGGAGACGAGCATCTTTCGCGGCCTCACGGTGGAGCAGAACATCGAAGCCGTGCTCGAACTGGTCGAGCCCGACCGGCAAACGCGGGCCGCCGAACTCGAACGACTGCTCGGCGAGTTCGGCCTGAGACGCCTGCGCGACGCGCCAGCAATGGCGCTGTCGGGTGGTGAGCGGCGGCGCTGCGAGATCGCCAGAGCGCTGGCGGCAAAGCCTTCGATCATGCTGCTCGACGAACCTTTCGCCGGGATCGACCCGCTTTCGATCAACGACATCCGCGATCTCGTGAAGGATCTCAAGGGACGCGGGATCGGCGTTCTGATCACCGACCACAATGTCCGCGAGACTCTCGATATCGTCGACCGCGCCTGCATCATCTATGGTGGGCAGGTCCTGTTCGCCGGCAGCCCGCAGCAACTCGTCGCGGACGAGAATGTGCGCCGGCTCTATCTCGGCGAAAGTTTCACGCTGTGAGCCGGCAGCGGAGATAGGCCATGGCGCTGGGTCCGCGGCTTGACCTGAGGCAGTCGCAATCGCTGGTCATGACGCCGCAGCTTCAGCAGGCGATCAGGCTGCTAGCGGCATCCAATCTCGAACTCGAAACCTATATCGGCGAAGCGCTGGAGGCGAACCCGCTGCTCGATGCGGGGACGACGGGCACGGAGGAACGCGCCGAACCGCCCGAAGACGGCGAAACCCCGCGCGAGGAAAGGACCAGCGACCTCCTGATGGAAGCGGGCGAAGGCGAAGGCGATGCGCCGCTCGATCTCGATCCCGCGGCGCTCGACCATGACCGCGAGACGGGCGACGGGGCAATCGCGGGCGCCGAAAGCGGCGACTGGGGCGGCGCGGTCAGCGCCCCGGGCTCCGGAAGCCTCGAGGACTATCCCGATGTCGAACAGCTTGGTGCCGCCGAGATCACGCTGGGCGAACACCTGCTCTCGCAGGTAGGCGCCTCGGCGCGCGACGAGCGGCAGGCCTTCATCGCCAGGCACATCGTCGGCCTGCTGGACGATGCGGGCTACCTTCGCTTCGATCTGGAGGCGATCGCCTACGACCTCGGAGCCGACCACACGAGCGTCGGTGAAGCGCTCGATCTCGTCCAGTCACTGGACCCTTCCGGTGTGGGCGCGCGCAGCCTTGCCGAATGCCTCGCGATCCAGGCACGCGACGCCGACCGCTACGATCCGTGCATGGCCAACTTGATCGACAACCTCGACCTGCTTGCCCGCGGGGAGATCGCCCGGCTTAAGCGCATGTGCGCGGTGGACGAGGAGGACTTCGCGGACATGCTGCGCGAATTGCGCGGCTACGATCCCAAGCCCGGCCTCGCCTTCGCGCCGTCGCGTGTCGAGGGGGTCGTGCCCGACGTCCTGTTGAGCGCGAACGGCGCGGGCGGCTGGGACATCGCGATCAACGAGGAGACCCTGCCCCGCCTGGTCGTCAACCGATCCTACTACATCGAAATCAGCGCTGCAGCCTCGGATGCATCGGCCCAGGGCTGGCTCAAGGAGAAGCTCGCGGATGCGCACTGGCTGATCCGCGCGCTCGATCAGCGGCAGAAGACGATCCTCAAGACCGCCGCCGAGATCGTCCGACGGCAGGACGGCTTCTTTCGCCGCGGCGTTTCCGAACTGCGGCCCCTTACCCTTCGCGAGGTGGCCGAGAAGATCGATATGCACGAGAGCACGGTCAGCCGGGTGACCAGCAACAAGTACCTTGCCTGCGATCGCGGTACCTTCGAACTGAAGTATTTTTTTTCCAGCGGGGTCGGACGGATCGGCAGCTCTGGCGAGAGCGAAGGGGCCTCGTCGGAAGCGATCAAGGCGCGGATCAGGGCGCTGATCGATGCGGAGGACCCCAAGAAGGTCCTCTCCGACCAGAAGCTGGTCGACCTGCTCAATGAAGAGGGCTTCGATCTCGCCCGGCGCACGGTAGCGAAATACCGCGAGGCGATCGGCATCGGGTCGAGCGCGCAAAGGCGCCGGGCGAAGAAGCTCGAAGGGTTGTGAGGCACCCCGTGCGTCTGCGTAGGAATACCTGCGACTCGCGGTAAAACCTCGCTTTACGCTTAATTAACCTTTTCCGTTCAGATGTTGTGTGGTTAATGAAGGGCAGCACCTCTTTCCGAGGCGTTACCGCGGGAACTGAACGCGAATCGAAAAGGGCCGCCTTCTGCGAAGGTTCGCCCGCTGGATTTCACGGCGGGCGACGATCGGGCAAGCGACGACAGGGGAACGACAATGCGAGTGCTTCTGATCGAGGATGAGCCGACCACGGCGAAAGCCATCGAACTCATGCTCACGACCGAAGGGTTCAACGTCTATTCGACGGACCTGGGCGAGGAAGGCCTCGATCTGGGCAAGCTCTACGATTACGACATCATCCTGCTCGACCTGAACCTGCCGGACATGCATGGCTATGACGTGCTCAAGAAGCTGCGCGTCGCCAAGGTGCAAACCCCGGTCCTGATTTTGTCGGGCATCGCGGAAATGGACAGCAAGATCCGCAGCTTTGGCTTCGGCGCCGACGATTACGTGACCAAGCCATTCCACCGCGAGGAACTGGTCGCCCGCATCCATGCCGTGGTGCGCCGTTCCAAGGGGCACAGCCAGTCGATCATCCGCACCGGCAAGCTCGCCGTGAACCTCGACGCCAAGACGGTCGAAGTCGATGGCGCGCGGGTCCACCTGACCGGCAAGGAATACGCGATGCTCGAGCTGCTCAGCTTGCGCAAGGGCACGACGCTGACCAAGGAAATGTTCCTGAACCACCTTTATGGCGGAATGGACGAACCCGAACTCAAGATCATCGATGTCTTCATCTGCAAGCTGCGCAAGAAGCTCAGCCATGCTTGCGGTGGGGAAAACTACATCGAAACCGTCTGGGGTCGTGGCTATGTGCTGCGCGACTCGAATGAAGAGGTCGAAGCCGCCTGATCGCCGGTACCCGAACGATCGAGAAAACACCCGGGGCGGCGACGCTCCGGGTGTTTTCTTTCGTGGCCCGCACGGCGCACCCGTTCAGTCCAGCCTTTGCAGGCCCTCGGCGAGATCACGACCCGAGGGCTCCTGAAAGACGCGCAGGCCGAATTCGGGGATGATGGCAAGGATGTGGTCGAATATGTCCGACTGGATCCCCTCATAGACCGGCCATTCGGTAGTCGCGGCAAAGCAGTAGAGCTCGAGCGGAACCCCCTGCGGCGTCGGGGCGAGCTGGCGCGCCATCAGGGTGAAGCCCTTGTCCCGCACCCGCGGATGGTCCTTCATGTAGGCGACCGCATAGGCCCTCAGCGTGCCGATATTGGTGATCCGCCGGGCATTCACCAGGTCATCGCCTTCGGACAGGGTGCGCGCGTTCCATTCGTCGAGTTCCGCGCGTTTCGCATCGAGATAGGGCTTGATGAGGCGGAAACGCGATAGCCGCGCAATCTCATCGTCGTCGAGGAAGCGGATCGTGTTCTGATCGAGATGGACGGCCCGCTTGATCCGCCGCCCGCCGGCATCCTTCATTCCGCGCCAATTGATGAAGGCGTCCGAAATCAGGCGGTGGGTCGGGATCGTGGTGATCGTCTTGTCGAAATTCTGGACCTTTACTGTGTGCAGCGCGATGTCGATCACGTCGCCGTCGGCATTCATGCTCGGCATTTGGATCCAGTCGCCCACCCGCAGCATATCGTTCGACGAAAGCTGCACGCTCGCGACGAGGCTCAGGATTGTGTCCTTGAACACCAGCAGCACGACCGCCGCCATCGCGCCCAGCCCGCCCAGCAGCACGATCGGCGACTCCCCGATCAGGACTGAGATGACGATGATCGCCGCCCCGCACAGGACGACGATCTTGAGGACCTGGAGATAGCCCTTGATCGGCCGGTTCTTCGAGATCGGGCGGCGTTCGTAGACCTCGTTGGCGTAGGTCAGCGCCTTGACGATCGCCATCGCGATCGAGAGCACGATCAGCCCTTGCGCGACATTGGTGACGACGAGACGCGCGTTTTCCTGCAAGTTGGAGACGAAATTGATCCCGCGCGAGACGATCAGAAGCGGGATCACCGTCGCGAGCCATGCTATGGCCTTGTCAGAGGTATCGGTCTTCTTGTCGAGGAAGGGTGCGGCGGCGCGCAGTATCACCTTTTTGAGCAGGAAGTTGACTGCCAGCGCAGCAAGCGCCAGCAGGAAAAGGCCGATCAGCGACTGCACCCACAGCGCCTGTTCGTTGAAACTCGCAAAGAGATCGCTCATGCCGGGCGCGATAGCGGCAGACGGTGAGCATGCTCAAGCCCTGCGGGTCCGCAATTCGTCCCGGCACGCGCACGAGGGGCTGGACAAACGTCCCCCGCTGGCCCTAGCGGACGCCTGATGACGGCTTACAAGGAAGGCGATCCGACAACGCTCAGCAGGCTTTACGGCCGGTCGGTGGGCAAGCCGCTGCGCGCCCGGCAGCAGGGACTGGTCGACAACCTACTGCCTCAGATCGCCGTGCCCGAAGAGGGTCCGATCACCGCCAAAAGGCTGTTCGGCGAGGATTGTCCGATCCATTTTGAGATCGGCTTCGGCGGCGGCGAGCATCTCGCCTATCGTGCCGACCTGCTGCCGAACCATGGCTTCATCGGCGCCGAGCCGTTCCTCAACGGTGTGGCTCAGGCGCTCACCCATGTCGTCGAGCAGCGGCTTGCCAATATTCGACTGCATCATGGCGACGCACTCGAGGTTCTCGCCCGGGTGCCCGACGGCGCGCTAACAATGATCTATCTTCTTCACCCCGATCCCTGGCCCAAAGCGCGTCACGCCAAGCGACGGATGATGAACGATGGTCCGATTTCTCTCTTTGCCGACAAGCTCAAGCCGGGCGGCGAGTTGCGCTTGGGGACTGATCATGCCGTCTATCTGCGGCATGCGCTGATGGTTATGCAGCGCTACAGCGAACGCTTCGAATGGATCGTCGAAGGCTCCTCAAGCTGGCAGAACCGCCCCGCAGGCTGGTGCGAAACGCGCTACGAACAGAAAGGACGCGAAAAATTCGGTCATGAGATCTGGTATTTGCGCTGGAGACGCACACCTACCTAGCCCAGGCATTTACCTTGACAACATGAAATGTCGGCCGCGGTGCAACTAATGGCCCTTGAAAAATGTGGGCACAAGCGTTCGAATCCGTCTGGATATCACCCCGATGCTCAAATTTACCGAAATAATCATCAAACTCATAGCACTGCCGACAAGCTTTATATTATCCATTACGGCCTAACTTTACAGGTGGTTTATTA